>Ga0233380_1000509_pt1 | contig 20010 bp, 13 predicted proteins | sample ElkDunMinimDraft_9_FD_191541 | JGI IMG/M metagenome (GOLD analysis project Ga0233380, IMG submission 191541) | Fecal eukaryotic communites from dung pellets of Tule Elk in California, USA - Elk Dung F36 | ecosystem: Host-associated > Mammals > Digestive system > Large intestine > Fecal | place... | reverse complement strand
TCGGTGCCCAGGAAATACTGGGACCTTTACGATCCGGCGCGATTACCCATGCCGTCTTTCGAGCGCTTGCCCGAAGGCGCGCCGACTTTCGCCGGGAAGGTGGGTGGGGAGATCAATGCGTATCACCCGGTGCCGGAAGCGAAGCCCGAGGCGGAGTACCCCGAGGCGCTGAAGCGCAAGCTGGTCCACGGCTACTACGCCGGGGTTAGTTACGCCGATGCGCAGATCGGCAAGGTGCTCGACGAACTCGATCGCAGCGACTTGTCGCGGAACACGATCGTCGTGCTGTGGGGAGACCATGGCTATCACCTGGGTGACCACGGGATGTGGACCAAGCACACCAACTACGAACAGGCGACACGTATCCCGCTTGTCTTCGCAGGACCCCGGGTTCGCGCCGGAACGGTGACTCGCCAGCTTGCCGAGACGGTGGACATCTTTCCCACCCTCGCGTCGCTGGCGAACCTTCCTGCACCCACGGGGCCGCAACCGATGGAGGGCATTGACCTGGTCCCGGTGCTCTCCACGCCGCAGGCGCGCCTGCGTTCCTATGCTTATCATGCTTACAACCGCCCGCATCGGTGGGGGCAGGCGATCCGGACCGAGCGCTACCGCCTGGTGCGCTGGACTCACGATGAAACCGGCGAAAGGGCCTACGAACTCTATGACCTGAGCCGGGACCCGGGCGAGACCCTGAACCTTGCTGCGACGCGTCCAGAGGCAATGCGTGAACTGGAAGCCATCTTGGCCGAACTGCCTCCACCCGCGCCTTTGAGACAGGCCAAGGACCTGCGTCGCCCATCGAGCAGGCGTTGAAGGGCATGCGTCTGGACCGGATTCGATCAAGGCAGCGGCGGTCCGAATAAAGCGCCGGCTGATCGACCGGTCGCGCGCACTTGGAGTTTTCTTGTCGCAAGCACGTGGCAATCCAAGGCGGGCCGCCTGTTCCGCTATGTGTGAGGCTTTCTGCACCATCGCGGAGGAAGCGATGGTGCCGGGGACGGAGTCGAACGCGAAAACAATTGTCTAGTGATCTTAGATAGCTAGTAGAGGCCATTCGGCTTCATGTACCGTCAGAGATACCGTCATGTTCGAACGGTGCCTGTTAGATGCCCGGTTTTTAGCGCTTTTACCCTAGGATGTTTCGGGCAGAGGGGCAATGCAGTTCTCATAGGCGCTGACGGCGGGCACTCTCATCCCGCCCCTGCGCCTGCAGCTCTCGCGCATCCTCCCTCACGTGTGGATGGGGCGTACCTGCTCAATAGTCCGAGTGCGAGAGGTAGGGCGTCTCAGGCCTGACGGCCTGACCGCGCTCTACCTGCGCTGACGCTCCGGCCGAGCCGCCTTGCGGCGTCTCGTCGGCAAAGCCGTTGCGATCGCTGACGCGTTTGCCGTGCCGCCTTGAGCGGCACGGGAGGCGGGATGCAGGTGCATCCCTTGAGTGGACGCCCGCGTGAAGCGCGGGCGGCGCTGAGCCTTCGGCTCCAAGGTGGCGGGGGGCGTCGCGCCCTGTAGCCCCGCCTCGACGGGGCGCAACCTGAGCTGACGCTCAAGTCATCCACTTCGTTCCCGCCCTTCGGGTGCGCCCCGCCTTCAGCCGGCGGGGCTGTCGGTCCGCTCCTGCCGCCCCCCGCCACCCTGGCGCCGGTCAATGGCGGTTGAAGGAAGGAGTGAAGGAGCATGGCCAAGACCGAACGTGGCAGCCTTTATGGTGAGGTCACTGCCAGGATCATTGTCGAACTGGAGCAAGGCCGGTTGCCCTGGGCGCAGCCGTGGGACGCGGCGAAGTGCCCGTGCACGATGCCGCGTAATGCTGTGTCCGAGCGCAATTACTCAGGTGTCAACGTGCTGATCCTGTGGGCGGCTGGTGTGGCGCAAGGCTACAGTTCGCAGCGCTGGCTGACCTACAAGCAGGCGGAGAAGGCGGGCGGTCACGTGCGTCGTGGAGAGCGGGGCACCGTCGTCTGCTATGCTGATCGCTTCACGCCCAAGGCCGAAGCCGAGAAGGCCGGGAACGAGGATCGCGAGGCGCGCACGATTGCGTTCCTGAAGCGCTTTACCGTCTTCAACGTCGACCAATGCGAAGGCTTGTCAGAAGATCTGATCGGCACGCCGACACCGATCGACCCGGTGCTAGCGGTGGAACAAGCTGATGCGGTCATCCGCAATTCTGGTGCCGACTTGCGGGTCGGAGGAGGCGAGGCGTATTACTATCCCGGGCAGGACTTCGTGGCGGTGCCACACCAGATTGCCTTTCATGCCGGCATAGATTGGTACCGCACTGCGCTGCATGAACTCGGGCATTGGACCGGGCACGCCAGCCGTCTCAATCGCGGCCAGACCGGTGCTTTCCGGTCTGCTGCCTACGCCCGCGAAGAGCTTGTGGCCGAGATGGCGAGCGCCTTCACCTGTGCGTCTCTCGGCGTCCAGCCGACCGTACGGCATGCCGATTACATCGGTGCATGGCTGGAGGTGCTGCGTGCCGATGAGAAGGCGATCTTTCGAGCGGCCAGTGCAGCCAGCAAGGCTGCTGATTACCTGCTCGGGCACGGGAAGGGCGAGGCATGATCCGGAATCTTGCCTTTCTTCACCAGCACGTGCGCGAGCTGTTCCTGAAGAACTGTTCGCCCGACATCGCCGATCCCGACCTACGACGGCTGGCGCGTGCCTTAGCCTCATTACCAGACCGCCAGCACGAGGTGTTCCGCCTTGCTCGCTTCGAGGGGCTGCGGCCCCAGGCGATCGCCGCCCACCTTGGTATCTCCGAGGATACGGCGAGCCGAGAATTGGTGCTCGCATTGCAGATGATCGGCCGCTCGGTGAGGCGTCAGAAGCGCAAAGGCTGGTGATTACGGCGCGGCCGATCCCTGGCGGGATCGGCCGCATCACTTTGCGCTTGGCAGCAGGCGTGCGAAGGGCGATTCTGACACCATGAAGACCAGCCTCGATCATCTGCCGCAGGGCAAGCGCGCCGAACTCGCGCATGTGGTCGAGGTCATCCGGGAGGGCTTCGCCTTTGCCACTGCTCGGCGCACACAGCCGCATTTGCGCGAAGCCAAGCTGCTCAAGATCATCCTGTTCGGCAGCTACGCGCGCGGCGACTGGGTCGAGGACCCAGTAGGCCGCTACTTCTCGGACTACGACGTGCTGGTGGTGGTCAATCACGACGATCTCACCGACGTGGCCGAGTTCTGGGAGAAGACCGAAGGCCGGCTGCTGGTCGAGTTGTCGGAGGCCAAGCAGCTGCGAACGCCGGTCAGTCTGATCTACCACAGCCTCGACGACGTGAACGAGAAGCTGCGGCTCGGGCGTTACTTCTTCATGGACATCCTCAAGGACGGCATTGTGCTGTTTGAGGAGGAAGGCTGCCCCTTCGTGGAGCCGCGGCCGCTGTCCCAAGAGCAGGCTTTGCAGGAGACGAAGGAGTACTTCGAGGATTGGTTTAGGACGGCCTTGGAGTTCGTCGAGGGCGCTGAGTTCCACCTTGGAAGAGGTCACCTGAACCTAGCAGCGTTCAACTACCATCAGGCCGTGGAACGCTTCTATCACTGCCTCTTCCTGGTCCGCACACTGTACTCGCCCAAGACGCACAACCTCAACCGGTTGCGCGACATGGCCGAGGAACTGGAGCCGCGGTTGAAGGCGGTCTGGCCGCGCGAAAACCGGTTCCAGAAGCGGTGCTATTCGCTCCTGCGCGACGCCTATGTGAAGGCACGCTATTCGCGATCTTACGTCATCACCGCCGAGCAGCTGGGCTGGATCGCCAGCCGCGTCGCGGTGCTGCAGGACGTCGTTCGGCAAGCCTGCGAGAGCCGGATCGAGACCCTCGCCAAGGCTGCCTGACGCTTCCTCAAGCGGCCTCTTCCACCACGATATCGAGCGTCAGCTGCAGCACGTCGTGCATGCCTTCGCGGGTGATCCGGACCAGCGCGGCACCCTCAGTGGAAAGGGTGAAACGGCATGCGGATGCGCTTTCCGGATAGCGCCCGTGGACTAGCGTTCCATCGGAGAATGCGGGCGAAAAGCCCTCGTGGATCGCGCGTTCCGGCACGTCGAGAACGGTCCCGATATCGCCCGTCAGTTGCAGCTTCCGGTCTGCTCCTGGCTCGATCCGCACTACCATGTTCCTGTTCTCCATCGCGACTCGCATCCACGCGAAGCATAGAACAAAACAGGAACTATGATAATGCGCGACGACGGTGCCAGCGATGGACCAGAAGTGCGGATGGCTGCGGTTTTGGAGGAGGGGTGCCGGAAAGAGGAGGGATGGCAAGATAAAGGCCGGCACGCTTCGTCGCTTTTGCCGGGCCAAATGCCTGTCTGCACATCGTTTTTGGGCGAGACCGTCTGTCTCGCGGGGACGGCACCAGGGAGACAATCCCGGCACCATGATGGGCAAAGGCCGCAGCAAAGCTGGGCTCCTGTGCGAGACACTTGAGCCGGGCCGGACCCGCTCCTCATATCTCGGTCATGCCGCAGAACGACGATCCTTTCGAGCCTCGCGTGGGCCGCTCGCGCCGCGATAGCGCACGGGCTCCACGTGCGCGCGACATGCGCGGGCGCGTGCTCGAACAGGTCGCCAGGCGCGGCGGCAATCGCGGGGCAGAGGACCGAAGTTGGATGGCGCTCGGGCGGGCTCCTCGGGTCGCTTCAACGCGCGGGGGCGCGGAGCCAAGATCGCCGCGGTTCTGCCGCGCGGGAGTGGCTGGTCGGTCGACCGCGGCACGGGCCTGAAGGTGCGCCCGCGTCGGGTCGCGGTGAAGGCGCGTGTGGTGAAGCTTGCCGGTAAGGCCACGGCAGTCGCGCGGCACGTCACTTACCTGGAGCGCGACGGCGTCACGCGCGATGGTGGGCCGACGCGCTTCTACTCGACCTTTGCAGACGAAGCGGATGCGAAGGCCTTCGTCGAGCGCGGCGCAAAGGATCGGCACCAATTTCGGTTCATCGTTTCGCCCGAGGACGGACGCGAGTTCGGGGATTTGAAAAGCTTCACCCGTGACCTCATGGCGAGGATGGAACAGGACCTTGCCACCAACCTCGACTGGGTGGCGGTCGATCACTTCGACACAGGGCATCCACACACCCATGTTCTGGTGCGTGGGCGAACCGAGGACGGCAAGACGCTCAACATCGCCGGCGACTACATCGCTAATGGCATCCGTGCCCGTGCCAGCGAGATCATGACGCGTGAGCTGGGTCCGCAGAGCGAGGTCGAGGTCCGCCAGCAGTTGTCACGGGAAGTCGAAGCCGAACGGCTCACGCGCCTCGATCGTGATCTGCTCAGCCAAGCGAAGGATCGCGTCGTCGACTTGGCGCATATCGAAGGCCCCATGGCCGGCGACGCCGAGTACCAGCAGCTGCTCGTGGGACGAGCCCGAGTGCTCGAGCGCATGGACCTTGCAAGCAAGAGCGGGGCGCTGTCCTGGACGCTCGATCCTGCCGCAGAGCAGACCCTGTCCGACATGGGCCGGCGTGGCGACATCGTCCGCACATTGCACCAGCGCTTCAAGCTCGATCTCGTCGGAGACATGTTCGACCGGGTCAGGAGCGGGCAGCGGCTTGTCGAACCCTCGTCCAAGCGTCTCGTGGTGCATGAGCCCCCCAGGGTCCGCGCACCCGTCCCGGAGCTGCCCTCCGGTCCTGTCGTCGGCAAGATCATAGGGCGCGGCGCTGCCGACGAAAATCACGAGCGGCGCTACCTGGTTGTGGATGGCGTGGATGGACGCAGCCATTACCTCGACATCGGCACCACCCAGCAGTCACTCCCCACTGGAGGCACGGTGCGGCTCGACCCCAAGCAGGTGGACGTTCGCGCCGTCGACCGAACGATCGTCGCGGTCGCGGCCGCCGGCGGGGGCAAGTACGATGTGGACTTCCACCTGAAGCACGATCGCAACGCGACGGAAGACTTCGCGGAAGCCCATGTACGGCGTTTGGAGGCCATTCGCCGCGCCACGGGCAAGCCCGAGCGGCATCCCAGTGGCACCTGGATCATTGCACCCGACCATCTCGATACGGTGCTGACCTACGAGCAAGCCAGGCAGCGCGCCGAACCGTACCGCGTCCAGGTGCTCTCGCCTGTGCCGATCGAGAAGCTGGTTCATGCTCACGCGGAGACCTGGCTCGACCGCGAGCTCACCACGCCCGAGAGGAGTGCATTGGCGCCCACTGGATTTGGCGGCGAGGTGCGCGAGGCGCTGCGCCTGCGCAAGCAGTGGCTGATCGAACAGGGTCTTGCCAGCCAGCAGGACGAGGAGGTGGTCTACCGCCGCAATCTGCTACGCATGCTGCGTGAGCGGGAGGTGAGGGCGGTTGCGGGGCAGCTCTCGGGCGAGCTGGGCCTGCGCTTTGTCGAGGCCAAGCCGAACCAGTCAGTCGAGGGGACCTTCAAGCGCAGCCTCGATCTTACCTCGGGCAAGTATGCGCTGATCGAGAAAGCCCGAGACTTCACGCTGGTGCCGTGGCGGCCTGAGCTCGAGAAGTACGTCGGGCGAAGCGTCTCGGGGCTGATGCGCGAGAGTGGCTCGATCAGTTTGTCGCTGGGGCGCAGCCGTGGCCCGAGCATCGGCATGTAGTGGCGCCCACGCACGAGCGGCATCGAACCGAGCCCATCTGACCCCATCTGGGCCATTCTCGAAATCGGTACGCGGCAGGATACTGGCACACGGTGGCGGACCGGTTTTCCCCTGGACCGGTTCGCCACCACCTCAGCTTTTCGAGCAGGTGCCATGGCCCGAACCTACAAGACCCGTCACCAGCTGTTCTTGCCCGAGGATATGAGCAAGCGGCTCGCGCACATTGCGGAGAGTTCTGGCAAGGCGCGCTCGGAGATACTAGTCGAAGCGCTCGATGCCTGGTTCACTCGGCGGCAGGCGCCCAGGACTGACGAAGTCATCGGTGTGCGGCTCACGCGGATCGAACGCAACCTCGACTGGTTACGTCGCAACGAGGCGCTTGTCTGGGAGGTCATGGCCCGCGTTGTGCGCCATCAGCTGATCTCGTCGGCACAAACGCCGCCGTCCCGTGAAGCTCAGGCTGTCGGTGCAAAGCTGTTTGCCGAGCTGGTCGACGAGGTGGCGGACCGGCTGGCGGGCAAACCCGTGAGCAGTACGTCTGACCCGGCTCTCATCAAGCTGAGGTCGCTTCAGTGAGCAGGCAGGAGGGGAGCGGCGCACCGATGCCGATGACGGAGCCGCTCGCAGTGCGCATTCCTGAGGCCTGCCGCATGATCGGTATAGGCCGGTCCAAGCTTTACGAGCTCATCGCCGATGGAACGATCGAGATAGTAAAAATTGGAAGCGTTACCGTCATACCCGTATCGCAGCTGAAGGCGCTTGTTGAACTCCCTGCCCGGTAAGGCTGCTTCGTTGGACAATCCGGTTAGTCCGCTTCACGGCTACAAAACAAGATAGCAGACATTCGCGTGTGCCGGCGTCGGCTCTGGCACCTACTCTTGTCTGACTCTCAGCAGCTAACATTCACTGACCAAGTGCAGATCGTCCACAACTTTAGCTCCACAACTCATACCGTAAGGCAGAGGGGCCATGGATGACTGTTCTAGTGAAACTTGTCGTCACCTTTCGATAACCGAACACACCCACAAATCTGCTCCAAATCTTGTGAGCTTTTGTGCGCTCCTTCAGACTCTTACGGGATCCTCAAGCTCCTGGTGGCGGGCAAGCTAGTTTCTGCACCCAACCTTGGATGAAGCGCTTGAAGTTCCACCCCGATAGTTGTCGGCTTTCACAAGGGATAGGTCAACCTCACCATATGTGGTGGCGCAATTCGACCATGGTCGGCTAGACCTTACTGATGGCGACAGTAAACCCGGTCAGGGCAAGCCGCGACGGCGATCAGTTTCACTACTATTGGGCAGCACGGCGGTGTCTCGGTCTCCTTGCGCCTGACGCTCAACTCGTTGCTATATCGATCGAAGGCCCGGCCGTTCAGGATGGCGATCAGTTCGAGGAGGGCATCGCCTCGATCGACGTTGCCGAGTATCGCGGCGACGTTGATCCGTCGAAGGCGACCGAGGTCCGATACATTCAGCTCAAGCATTCGACACTCCGCATGGAGATGGAGTGGGTCGCCAGCGACTTGACCGACACGCTGCAAAACTTCGGCAGGCGATACTTGCAGCTCGTCGGGAGGTATGGAGCGGAAGACGTCGCCGCGCGGTTCGCCTTTGAGTTCGTCACGAACAGGCCCTTCGCCGATTCGCTTGTCTCGGGGCTCGAACAGCTTCGGTCGGGTGAGGCCACGCCTCTGGCGCGGGCGGCTGCGCACGCGACGCGCCTGCCGGAGGAAGTCGCGCCCACATTCGCTAGGCTGCTGACCCTTACGGGCCGGGTGGAGCATCTGGCGGCGCAAGAAAGTCTGCTTCACGACGACGTGTCGGGCTATCTCCCGGAGGCAGATCGCGACGCTCCGCTCCAAATGAAGGACCTCGTGGCGCAGCGAGCGACAACGAAGTTCGAGCATCGTCCCGAGATCACGCGCCTCGACGTCCTAAAGTCTCTCGGCGTCGACATGCGGGATCTCTACCCGGCACCACCGCGCATCGAGGCGCCGGACCGCATCGTCCGGCGACGGCAGCTGGAAGATCTCGCCGCCCGCATCGTCACCGGGGGTTGTGTAAGCATAGTCAGCGCGGATGCCGGCGTCGGAAAGACGGTGCTGTCGACCCAGCTCGGTGATCTGCTTCCCGAGGGTAGCCAGACTTTGGTCTACGACTGCTTCGGGAACGGCTCCTACCGCGGTGCGAGCGAATACCGCCACCGCTGCCGTGACGGCCTTGTCCAGCTCGCCAACGAACTGGCGGGGCTCTCCCTCTGCAATCCGCTGATCCCGACCAGTAAGGCCGATCCGCCCGCATATGTGCGGGCATTCATGGCGAGGGTGGAGTCGGCCGCGGCCACGCTCCGCCAGAGCGCCCCGGACGCGGTGCTGTGCCTGGTAATCGATGCCGCCGACAACGCAGAGATGGCGGCCAGGGAGATACACGATCCGCCGAGCTTCCCTCGATTGCTGCTGCGCGAGACGAACTGGCCCTCCAATGTCCGGGTGGTCCTAACCGCAAGACCGCACCGGGTTTCCAAGCTCGACCCGCCCAGATCGATCGAGCCCATGCCGCTCGAACCATTCAACGAGGCGGAATCAGCAAAGCACCTGCGCGGCTTCTTTTCGGACGCTACGGATCAGGACGCGATAGAGTTCCATCGCCAGACGTCCAGGAACCCCCGCGTCCAAGCCACCGCCCTGGCACAAGGGGGCTCGCTTCACGACGTGCTCCTTAGCCTTGCAGGTGAGCCGCGCACTGTGGAGACCTTGATCGGCGACCTGCTGCAATCCGCGATCGATCGGGTGCTCGCCGACACGCCGACGGCCGACCATGATCAGGTGAGAGCCGTCTGCTCCGCATTGGCGACCCTCAGACCCTTCGTGCCGCTGAGGGTCGTGGCGAACGTGGCGGCGGTGCCGATCGAGTTGGTGCGCAGCCTCGCCCACGATCTCCAACGTCCCCTCATCGTGCGCGAGGACGCGATACAGTTCCGGGACGAGCCGACCGAGACCTGGTTCCGCGATGTCTTCAAGCCAACCGGCGCGGAGTTGAATGTGTTCATCGAGCGCCTCATGCCTCTGGCAGGCGAGAGCGCTTATGTCGCAGCCGGGATACCGCAATTGCTCCTTGAGGCTGGCCGCTTCGAGGAGCTGGTGAAGCTGGCGCTCTCGGACGATGCGTTGCCGCTGGAACCGGCCATGGCGCGAAGGGACGTTGCCCTTCAGCGCCTACAGTTCGCGCTCAAGGCGGCGATCAGGGACAAGCGTTATCTCGAGGCGACCATGCTCGCGCTCAAGGCTGGCGGTGAGACCGCCGCCGACGTCCGGCAGCAGAAGCTGATCTCGGCGAACACCGATCTCGGCGCGCGCTTCCTTGAGCCGGATCAGATGATCGAGCAGGTCTCGCGCCGGCTAATCACAGGAGGCGATTGGGTCGGATCCGAGCACGCATACGAGGCCGCTTTCCTTTCTGGTTCCCCCGATCTCGCCGGTGAGGCGCGCAGCAGGCTGCGCGTTGCTGACGAGTGGTTGATGCACTGGGCTACGCGCCCGCCCACCGCTGGTTCGAAACGCGGCAATGTCACCAAGGCCGATGCTGCGGAAATGGCGTTGGCCGTGATCCGGCTCGACGGCGCTGAGAGCTGCGCGAAGTATCTGAGGCGCTGGAAGAGGCGTGAGCGGTCCTACGAAGCGGGAAGCATCCTCGTGGCCCGGCTTATAGATTCCGGGGACTTCGACCTGATCGGCGGCCTCGCGATCGCAGCCGGCAACGATCTCGGCCTGCTGCTTGCCATCACGTCGAAGCTCGCATCGGTCGGACGCCTTCCGCCGAAGCCCGCGGTCGAGCGGATGACGCGTCTCGTGACCAGCCGCCACGTGCGGATCAGGGAGCCGTCGGGCATCGATGGCGAGATGGTCGTGCTCGCCGCGGTGACCGACGTCGTGGTCGCCGCCGCCCGGATGCGGGTGGCGCCGAAGCGTCTGCTTGTGCGCACCCTCACACGCTACATCCCGGCGATGAGGACCTCCATGCTCGGAGGGCGATCAGCATCGTATCAGAATCGGCGCGGCATCTACATGGCGGCGCAGTGCATCCGGGCCGCGCTGCGCAACGAGACGATGACGTTGGATCGGCTCAGACCCCGCGAGCCGAAACCGGTGCAGGAGAAGCTAGGCAACTCCGCTCGGCGGCGACGCTCCCGTTACACGCATTCCGGCGAGACGGCGGAGTTCACCGAGCAGGTCGGCGGCCTGCTTCCGTGGCACCAGCTCGCGGCGGAGGCGCGGTTGGGCGGGGTCGCGCCCCGTGACATCGACGCCCGGATCGAAGCGGCGAAGGCTGCGTCCACGACCGCCGGCCCGAGGACCTACAACGAGGATCGCCCGATCCAGGACGAGATCGCGATGCTCTGGTCCGGGGTGGCCCTCGGCGCCCCGGACCCGAGACCGCAATTGGAGCGGTTCGAGGAATGGCGGCAAGGTCTCACGAAGCCGCTGTTCATACCGACGCTCATCGCCATCGCGCGTCGGGCCGGGCGCACCGCAGACTGCGCCAAGACCTGTCTCGATCTCGCCAGGGCAGCCTACGCCATCATGGCGGCAGAGCGCGAGGACGCGAGCGGCATAGCCGACGTCTACGTGGATGCGTGCCGGGTCGTCCTCCTCGTTAGCCCGACGGAGGCTGCCGAATTCTTCGAGCAGGCGATCGAGGTCTCCGGCAAGATCGGAGAGGAAAACCTCTCGCGCTGGCAGGCGCTCGCCAATCTGGCAGAGGCGACGGGTGCCGACACGGTCGACCGGCCCGAGCTCGCCTACCGCTTCTCGCGGGTGGCGGAACTCGTCGTCGCCTACAGCACGAGTTTCTCGTGGGACTATGCGCTCGAGAGCATGGCGGCCTTGTCGCCCTCTTCGGCTCCGACGATCGCAAGTCGCTGGATCGACCGCAAGTTCGCCGACCGGGAGGAGACGCTCGGTTGGCTGGCCGCCGCATTAGTCGCCAGGAAGGCGATCGACCCGCGCGACGCCATCGCGTTGCTGCCCTTTGAGGGGCGTTGGACCGGCATCGTCATGCTAAAGCGTGCGCTCGAGGCGTCCTCGGATGCTGGCGAGCGCGACGCCATCGCCACGCACTTCATCCGATACGCACGTCACCGCCACCACGATGCCAAGGACTGGCTGCGGGTGGGTCGGCTCCTCGATCAGTTCGGCGTGGATTCCCGCGACGCCGCAGAGCTCGCTAGGTGCGTCGCTCGCGTTGCGCGTGAGCAGACGAGCAGGCGACCGTCGCGTCGGAAACGCGACTGGAAGCTGAAAAGGCAGAGAGCGGACTGGGACGCGATCTTCCGCGACGTTCATTTGAATGTCCCCGGCGGCGTTGCGGACGCGCTGGCGCGATACCGCTCTAGCGAGCCGCCATGGGCCCATGACGAGTTCTACGCCGAGGCCATTTCGAGAGTTCAGATCGGACAGGAGGCCGACTTCCTCAAGGCCATCGACGCGACCGACACCCTCGGAATCCTTGATGGCGAGTATCTCCTCAAGAGCATGCCCGACGACTGGCTCGGCAGTCTGGCCGTGAAGCGCGCCACGAGGAACCTGCTGCTAAACCTGGCTCGTCGCGAATGCACGAGGATCACCACGAGCCGGAGCTACCAGCCGTTTCCATTCGACCTGATCGGCAAGTTCGACCTTTCCCGGGAAGAGGTGGTCAAGACGGCGGTCACCGCGATGGGAGACACGGCGCTTCCCGTTCGGCACGAGGATCTGTTCGATCTCGCAGGGCTGCTATCGACGATGATCACCCCCGCTGAGGCCGCCGAGGCTCTTGGCTACGGCCTCGGACTGCTCGAGCCGTTGCTGCTCGACGGCGACGACGGACCATGGAGGGCAGAGCTCAAGCCTCCGCCGACCGTCCCCGAGGCGATCGCGGGGTTGGTCTGGGCGGCGCTCGCATCGCCGTGGGCCGAGCGCAGGTGGGAGGCCGCCCACGCGGTTCGGGCACTTTGCGCTCTCGGTCGTGGGGCCGTGCTCGAAGCGTTGGCCGATCTTGCGGACGCAGGAGGCGGCGGAGCCTTCGCAGCTCCGCAGCTACACTTCTATACGCTGAATGCCCGACTGTGGCTCGTGATAGCCCTCTCACGTGCGGCGCACGACCATGCGGGATCGGTGGCGCGGTTCCTTCCACTTCTAGAGGTGGCAGGTCGACGCTCCGAATCACATGTCCTCATCCGCGAGTTCGCGGCACGGACGCTCCTGTCACTGCACGCGCGAGGCCTCGCGGATCTCGACGCCGTCCGGCAGGATGAGCTCACCACCATCAATCAGTCGAAGCTACCTGGGATCGAGCGCGTGGTGGGCCGGTCGAGAGCCCGGATACGCTCCAGCGCAGATAACCAAGGTTTCCGCCTCGCCCACGACTTCGACCAATATTGGGCCGCGTCGCTCGCGGATGTCTTCGGCCTTTCCAATGACGTCGTCGAGAAGGCTGTGGCCGGGGTCATCGGCCAGCTGTTCGGACCGGAGGAGACAGGACATCACGAGCGGGACGTCCGGATGATGCGGCGGCAGTTCGATAACGACCACTACCTCCGTCTCTCCAGCTACTGGCCGAAAGTCGACGACCTCAAATTCTACCAGTCCGCGCACGCACTGATGATCGTCGCAGGGCAGCTCCTCGACGTTCAACCGCTAGAGATGCGGGAGGGAGTATCCGACCGGTTCGACGAATGGCTCAACCGGCATCGCCTGAGCCTGCGCGGCGACCGATGGCTTTCGGACCGGCGGGACGACAAGCCGGCGGGTCTCTGGCTGGAGCTGCCAATGCAAGGGCCTTCGGACCGGCTCGGCGCTGCCGATCTGGAGCGCCTCATCATGCCGCCAGGGGGCAGGATCGTCGCCTCCGCCCACTGGGAGACCCACCGGGGATTTATCCAGCAACGCGTCGATGTCATCAGTGTCCTGGTGTCGGCGGATCGTTCCGGAGATCTTGCCCGGGCGCTGCAGAGCGCTACGAATCATGACGACTACAGGCTGCCGACCTCGGAGGGCGACGAGGGGGAGATCAACCGCGACGACTGGACGCTGCGCGGCGTGATGCGGGACGATGAGAGTGAAAGGCACCTCGATCGCTACGATCCCTGGGCTGCGGGGCTTAGGGCGAGGATACCCGCACCGGGCTCGTCGGTGCTCACCGCTATCGGCGCGACCGGTGATCCCATGGATCGCTTCTGGCACGATTCCCGTGGTTCGATGAAGCTGCGCGCGGAGGTCTGGAGCGACGGCGAGGAAGGCGATCGCGACCTCGTCCACGACCGAGGTCAGCGGCTTCTGGCCACCAGAGGTGCGCTGGACCGGCTGATGAAGGTTACCGGCACGCACCTGTTGCTGGAGATCAGGCTCCGCATGGACCGGGTCGAGACCCGGCATAGTCGATACTCGGAGAAGGAGAAGATGGATGCCATCAACGCCACGAGATATGTCGTCCTCCGCCCGGGACGCCAACCCGAGTTCCCACCAGTCGGTGCTCGAACTCGGCGAGGCGCTCGTTCGAGAGCTCGATCTTGAGCAATCAAACGACATCCTGGGGCGCTGGATGGCGCATCACGTAGCCAGCCTGATCACGGCGGCGCGCAAGGCACCGGCGGAGCGGAAGGTCGAATGCGAGGAACGCTGCCGCGCGGCCGTCCTTGATGTTTGGAGGCATCGCAATTGCCTGCCCGAGGGACGTCGACCCTTTGAACCCTTCGAAGGTGTCATCGACACGCTCGCGGCATTGGATCCAGACGTGGAGCGACCATTCTACCATCGCGCCATCCTGCAATTCGAGGATTTCGACGACTTCGACGTGCCGGGCGTCCTTGCGGCGCGAAAGCCGGACTATCTTGAGAAGGCGCGTCGCTTCGATACAACCGCGCGCGCAGTCATCGGTCACCTGATCGCACTCGCCGTTGACGCCGCACCCGACAAGGCTCAGGAATGGGTGCGGCTCGCCACGGAAGCGAAGCTCGACGCACCGGACGTGGCACTGATAGTCCGGTTGGTGCGTGCGAGGGAGAGGATTGACCCGAAGTGCCAGAACGCCTCCGACCTTGTAACGCGGCCGCTACGGTCTCGTCTTGATGAGCTGGATCAGTTTCTTGACTGTGCCGGGGAGATTCGTGCCGACTTGGCTGATCGGTTGGCTCGCGCGGAGGCCGAGATCAGTTCTCCGGCATCGACATTATGATTGAGTCCACACTGCCCAGCGTTGGCGTACACCCTTTAGAGTTAGCTCACGCAAACAAAGTTGTCTTGGAGGGCGTCGAAGTCGGACACGATATCGAAATATACCGCAGCTTCGCGCTGAAACTGCATGGGCACTAGTGCCGAAGTCACCAGGCACGATCTCAGTTTAATCGCCCCTTGCGAAATGCCGGTAGCGATCGCCAACTGTGGCAGCTTGCTGCGCAAGATCTCGACGCGATCCAAATGCCGGCGCGTCGGCCCACGCTTCCCATTCCGTTCGATGTGATCGGGACCAAATTCCACCAGGCGCTCCGCAATCTCACCGACCGTCTTGTCCGCAAGAAGCCGCTTACATTCGATAATAAACACATCCCCAGTCGTCGAATTCCAAGCCAACGTATCAACATCGCCGTCCTTCGCCACGCCGCCAAGGCGCGTCATGAGGAACTCTGCTTCAGCCTGGAGACCGAGTTCCTTCAGTCGGTCAGCAACCTTGTGATTGAAGGCATGCCCAAGACGGTCGATTGCACCGCCTACCCATGAGCGCATCTCCTTCGACCGGAAATAAGAATCAGGGAGCCGAGCATTGTAGGCTCTGAGCGCATAATCCACTCCATGCTGAGCGATTATAGGGGATACCATGCATAGAGGATCATCCTCGGTCGTCAGCTGAACTATTGGTCGGGAAAGTAGGCTGAGACGGCGCGCGAAGCGCCAGGGAAACCAATCCTTAGCACTGGCTCCATCAGGCTTGGGATCATCCCATCTAGATCGGGGCACAAGGCACCAAGCATCAAGCAAAGCCTCTGCTGCTAACGCATCGACGCCGTCCAGAGCTACAAGATCAGATTTGAGTTCGGAGCGCCGGACAGTCACCTTGCCATTTCCGCTGGCCACGGCTCGCTCGCCAAGGCGGGACACGAAATCGACCATTCGTATGGGCGTCACTCCATACTCAGCGACGAACGCAGCATCAAATTCAGGATTGCTTTGACGCTCATATTCAGCGTCGTCGATCAGCTCCGGGACCTCATAGAAGGTGTCGTATCCCTCAGCCGCCGCGTCGAATTGGTCGGTCGAAAGCGCAACCATGAAGGGCTCATGGACGCGATTGGCAAACTCGTCCTCGAAGCGCAAAACCCCACTGGGCTTCACTTCGACCCGTTCGGAGAAGCCATGGTGAATCTCGTCGCTGCGGGACGCCACTCCGCATAGAAGCGCAATCATTGCCACGACGTAATCAAAGTCGTCCAGCGAGCATTCTCGTCCACCAGTCTCAGGCGAAGCGCATACCGCCATTTCAACGGCGACCCGACAGCACAGAGCGACCTGCGCTCGATCGCTCTCAAGTTTCACCGCAACGCGCATTGCTTCGTCGCGCTGATGAAGGCGAAGGATCGCCGCCGCGGTGTGACGCCACGTGGCTCGGTCTCGATCGATTGCGTTGTGATTGTCGATGCATTTCTCGATGATTGAGGCTCGATCCAGCAGCTCTAACCGCTCCCGGATCTCGCCCCAAAGCGTCTCGACAGCTTTGCCTAGAAGTTCACGAGCTGTCTTCTTGTCAGCGATGATCCCGGCTGTTCCTGCTGGTACCCCACTGCGTTGAGCAAGACCGATGTCGACCCATGCTCGAACCTCGGGCTGCAGCATTCGCCCGCGGGGGAGGTCCGCAGTTGCCAGAATGAAATCTGCAGCTGTTCTGGGCGTGAAAACATGGAGGTGCCTGGATGTCGTATCTACCAAAATCGAGGAGGCGATCTCCTCGGCTAAGGTGCCGCCCGAACAACCAGCCAGCAGCAAGGCGCCCTCTGATATGGCCTCAATCATCCATCTATCACCAATGTTATCCGGACGTCCAAAAGCGCGGAGGTAGTCGAGCGCGCAATCGATTCGGATGGTAGCGCCATCCACGCTCACCGACGGACGCACCAATTCCTGTCCCTCCTCAATGAGAGCGGGCGTAAGATCGATGCCTTCCGGAAAAACCAACTCTATGCCGATAAAGATCGGAAGGTCCTCGGCAACCGCAGCAACACGTGGTGCGATCATGACCGTCCAATTCTTGGCCATGTCCCAGACGCGAAAAGACAACGAGCTAACTGAGTCTGGTTGGGGATCAGCGACCGTAATCCACCACGTTCGATGATCGATTTCGATTGCCGCTGCTGGCCGACTCTCCGCGGCATCAGCAACGCTCACATACAAAGGCTCCGCTGCCAAATCAGCGAAGTACATCTCTGTCGATGCTCTTCGGACCTCGACATAACTGTTTCGCGTTGCAACACGAGCACCATGATGATCGAGAGATTGTCGGACCCCAGTCCTGACCGATGTCAGATAGTCGGTGCCGAGATTTATCGTGGTGCGGCCTGGCGTCGCGTCCTCAGGCAGGAGCTCGAAATCATTGCTCTTCGCGAAGCCATAAAGATTCAAGAAACCGTTGGGGTTGAAGATACCCGTTCGGCTGGCCAGCATCTGCTGCTCCTGATCGAGCAGGCGATACATCTGAAGCGCTGAGGTGTTCGAATCCTCGCCAAACAGCTCAAAATCCTCACAGCCGAAAGCTACGAACTTCCATTTTGGAGGCAATCGACCCGGATCAGCTAAGAAGCCGCGGCCGAGGCCGCCAAACACGACTATCGTCATGCCCATCCGAAAGTCCGGCCGCCCTTCTATCGCCGCCACTCCAGCCGCAGCCAGACGGCGCACTTCAGTCGACACATCCTTGATCGATCGGAAACCATCAGCAACAATCGCGTCGACCTGGTCCTGGACGAAGATCAGATGGGCGTACGCGCCAATGTCAAAGCGGCACGTCATCTCGATGCAGTCTGAGTCCTCATCGGCATTCGGACCATCTATATGCTCCAGATCCAATCCGATCCTCGCGCTCATGACGTTATTGCCGAACTGGTAATCCGTCAGATGCTCTTGAAAAGCAGCGCCAGCGCCATTCCTAAGCGCCATTTCCATTGCCCGACGGCGTACCGCCGCACCGATCGCCGTCGGAAGCACAACGACATAATCGTCGCCATCCTTTACGACCGGGCGAGCTTCAAGCGAGCTCCAGCTTATCGCTTCATCTCGTAACCTTGAACTATGCGCTGGGTCGAAAATGAATGGATTCAGATCAAAGGGCTGCACTCCGATATCTGCGAGATCGGCTGTGCTGAAGCGTACTCGACCAGCAAGCGCTTCGATATGACGTGTAGGGAACTGGATTCGATTGAGGCGCTCTCCGCCTCCGTTCGTGTACCTGCTCAACCCACTCCGTTTCGCGATCGCGGTGCTCAACCGCAGAAGTGCATATGATTGCCTAAGGCAATGATCGGCCCACTTATGGCCATTCCTGACACATCCCGTGACGGCATAGAGCACGGCTTGCACATAGCCAGCGTTGGCTTCCCAGATGCCCTCAAACAGCAATGAATTGCCATCGCCTGACACGACATTGGCGATGAATACATCTTCCGGCGGGTCTTCCTGACGTCCAACGGAATCTCCTCGAAGAATTTCGTTCAACCATTCGCGCATTTGCGCGGCGGTCGGCTTCAATCTTCCGTTCGATCGCAGCGCAACGAGGTGGAGCAAAACTTCCAATCTGACCGTGTTAGCATGCAGATTGGGATCCGTGAGAAGCCCGCTCAATAAGCCTAGGGTGTTGGCTTTGTTGAATTTTTCCAAGCGCGACGCCAGCTTGGCAAGCCGCGTCTCAATCGGTCCTATCGCCATGGCATCATTTGCCGCCATCATTGCTTCGAGCATCATCAGTTGCACCGCTATCCACGCGATCCGGGCGTGGCGTGCCAAACGGTGATAACCACGGCCTGATCTGATGTCCGATATTTGGCGCCTGATGGCATTTAGGCAAACCCAGATTAGATATCTTTGCGTGTCAGTCATTCATAGGATGTTTGTGATTGGCTAAATCACAGAATACAGTCCATCTGTAACTCCGGGACTAGGACGGGTGACGGGCATGGCTAATCCAGTAGGTATCCTTGCTTACGGCTCGCTCCTTTCTGACCCGGGCAAAGAGATTGCCGCGCGCCAGGTCGGAACTATCGATGACGTTGAAACTCCTTTCCCGGTTGAGTTCGCAAGGTCCAGCGACAGTCGTGGCGGCGCTCCGACGTTGATTCCCGTTGAGAACGGCGGTGCGAAGGTTCGCGGACGTATTATCCTGGTGGATGCCTCGACTGAAGAGGCGATGGACATTCTCTATCGGCGGGAAATCCATCAAGTAGGCTCAGGAAAGGCATACAAAGAGCCAAAGCCAGATCGAAGGAACAGGGTGCGCGTAAAAATCCTACCACACTTTTATGGCGTTGAGACTCTCTACGCTGATCTTCCTTCGAACATTGCCACGGTCACCGCTGAGGTGCTTGCTCGACTGGCAATTGAAAGCGTTGCGCGCGCTGAGACTGGCAAGGATGGAATAACCTACTTGATCGCCGCCAAAGCGCATGGAATTCGGACGGCGCTGTTCGATGTCTATGAGAAGGAAGTCCTGCGTATAACGGAAGCCGCATCTTTAGATGACGCATTGCAGAGACTCCGATCGTAGTGAGCAACCGGAAAGGGAGTTTAGCGGCGCACGGATAGAAGGAAAGCATGGCAGCAGCGGCAACAACAACCGAATCTAATGGAGTATGTGCATTTTGTGATACGCAAGCACGCTTGCACGAAAGCCATGTCCTGCCGGCATTCGTCTACCGCTGGCTGCGCGGCCGCTCGGGCAAAGGGCATATCCGGCAGACTGACAATCCCAACCGTCGAGTCCAGGACGGCTTGAAACTGCCTTGGCTTTGCGGGGACTGTGAGGCGCAGTTCAGCCGCTACGAGACGGCATTCGCGACGAAGGTGTTCCATCCCTGGCATGCGGGAACATATCGGATTCCCTACGGCGATTGGTTGCTGAAGTTCTGCGTGTCGGTATCGTGGCGGGTGCTGCGCTTCGCGCGTGGGCGTAACAAGAATGCGAGCTATACCGATGAGCAACACGCGCTCATGGATCAAGCGGAGGCGCGCTGGCTGGCTTTTTTACGCCACGAGGCACCACACCCCGGCGCGTTTGAGCAGCATCTTCTCATCTTCGACGTGATCGAGGACACAACGGTTCAGGAGCAGGAACCGGGTGCAGCCGAACTTGACGGTCGACGCCTATGCGCCCGTCAACCTCTACGTCGGCGTGCGTAGCGAGGACGGCGCGTGGGAGGTCTC
>Ga0233380_1000508_pt1 | contig 20026 bp, 21 predicted proteins | sample ElkDunMinimDraft_9_FD_191541 | JGI IMG/M metagenome (GOLD analysis project Ga0233380, IMG submission 191541) | Fecal eukaryotic communites from dung pellets of Tule Elk in California, USA - Elk Dung F36 | ecosystem: Host-associated > Mammals > Digestive system > Large intestine > Fecal | place... | reverse complement strand
AATATGCCGTTCTGGATCAATTCGCCCGACACCTTGCCCGACACGGTATCGTAGCGCGAGAAGGTGACGCCGGGGAATTGCGCCTCCATCGCCCGTCGCGTCTTCTCAACAACGGCATTGGCCGCGCCCGCGCCCCCCTGCTCGGGCAGAGGCAGGCGAATCTGCACGGTATTGGCGTCGCCGAACTGCTGGAGTGAGCTTTCGCCCACGCCCAGCCGCCCAATTGTGGTACGGACGCGGTCGGTGTCCACCGCCTGCGGGAACTTCGCCTCGATCATCAGGCCGCCGACGAAATCGACGCCGAGATTGAGACCGCGATAGGCCGTCGCGCCGACCGCCAGCACCGTCAGCAGCGCGGTCAGCGCGAACGCCCAGTGGCGCAGCTTGACGAAGCCGATATTGGTATTGTCGGGGACGAGCTTTAGAAGTTTCATGGCTTTCCCGGCCCCTTAGATGTTGATCTCGGTCGGACGCTGGGTACGGACCCAATGCGCGACGAGCAGGCGGGTGAAGGTGACGGCGGTGTAGACGCTGGTGGCGATACCGATCAGCAGCACGATGGCGAAGCCCTTGACCGGCCCCGACCCCAGCACGAGCATGACACCGCCAGCAATGGCATGGGTGACGTTCGCTTCGAAGATCGTGCGGCTGGCTTCCTTATAGCCATGTTCGATCGCCTGGACGACGTTGCGCCCGCGCCGCCGTTCTTCGCGGATACGCTCGTAGATAAGGACGTTGGCGTCGACCGCCGTGCCGATCGTCAGCACGAAGCCGGCAATGCCGGGCAGCGTCAGCGTCGCGCCCAATATGCCCATGACGCCAAGAATGACGAGCACGTTGATGGCCACGGCGAGATTGGCGTAGAGGCCGAAGCGGCCATAGCTCATGAACATGAAGAGCGCGACCGCGACCACCGCGATGATCGAGGCGATAAGGCCGGCGCGGATCGAGTCGGCGCCAAGGCCCGGACCCACCGTGCGTTCCTCTACCACCGTCAGCGCCACCGGCAGCTTGCCCGAGCGCAGCGCGATAGCGAGCTGGTTGGCGGTTTCGACGGTAAAATTGCCGCTGATGGTGGCGGAGCCGCCCAGGATCGGTTCGTTGATATTGGGCGCGGACAGTACGCGGCCGTCGAGGATGATGGCGAAGGGGCGGTTGACGTTCTGCGACGTCACTTGCCCGAATTTGCGCCCGCCCGATCCGTTGAAGCGGATCGTGACGTTGGGCTGGTTGCTCTGCTGGTCGTAGGTCTGCTGCGCGTCGGTCAGGTCTTCGCCCGACACCATCACTTGCCGCTTCACCGCGATCCGGCCGGTGGGGCTATCGGGATAGGGCAGAACTTCGCTGCCCACCGGCGCGCGGCCCTGCGCCACTTCGGCGGGATCGGCGTTGAGGTCGACCAGCTTGAATTCGAGCTTGGCGGTCTGGCCAAGCAGATCCTTGAGCGCCTTGGGATCCTGAAGGCCAGGCACCTGCACGACGATGCGGTTGCCGCCCTGCTGCTGGATCGTGGGTTCGCGCGTGCCCATTTCGTCGATGCGCTTGCGGATCACCTCGGTCGCGACTTCCATCGCGCCCTTGACCGCGTTGTCGATGCCCGCCTTGGTCGGCGTGATGACGATGGTGGAGCTGTTGACCACCTCGACGTTGAAATCTCGCTGGCCGGTAAGGCCCGCACCCTGCGTCAGCGGGCGGATGCGCTCGACCGCGGCATCCACCTGGGCAGCGTCGCGGACCATGAAGCTGAGCTTGCCGTCGCGGCTCGAAATGTCGCCGATCGCGATGCGGGGAGTCTGCCGCCGCATCTCGGTGCGGACCTGCTCCTCCATATTGGTGAGCCGCTGCTTGGCGACATCCTGCGTGCTCGCTTCGAGCAGCAGATGGCTGCCGCCCGACAGGTCGAGGCCGAGATTGACGCGCGTGCGCATGAAGCCGGGCAACTGCGACACTGCCGAGTCCGGCAGGAAGCTCGGCACGGCACAAAGGATGCCGATGAGGAGCGGCAGGATGATCGCGATCGCCGCGCCGCGCGAAAAGTTCAGCATCTTTATGGGGTCAGTCGTTGGCGGGCTTGGCAGTCATCGGATCGATGACCTCGGTCAGCGTCCCCTTGACCGCTTTCACCTTCATGGCGGGCGCGAGTTCGATATCGACATAAATGTCGTCGACGCGCACGACCTTGCCGACCAGACCACCGCCGGTCACGACCTGATCGCCCTTTTTGACCGCGTCGATCTTCGCCTTGTGCGTCTTCATCCGCTTCTGCTGCGGACGGATGAGCAGGAAGTAGAAGACCACGAAGATGAGCACCAGCGGCAGCATCTGCATGACGATGGAAGCGCCGGAGGCTGGCTCGCCGACGGTCTGGGCAAAGGCCGGGGAAATGAACATGGGTGAGACATCGCCTTATTGTCTGTGCGCGCGGCGGAGCCCCGGAGAAAAGGCTCGCTAACCAAGGCCGCGCGGCTACCATAAGGGGGGGCGTGAGGCAATAAGGTTCGCCGCGCACGTTCATGGCTTGCATGATCCGATCCAAGCCTCTATGGCGCCCCCTCCGGTCGGGACGTAGCGCAGCCTGGTAGCGCATCACACTGGGGGTGTGGGGGTCGGAGGTTCGAATCCTCTCGTCCCGACCAAGGAAATCCAGCATCATGGATGATGGCCCGCGCCAGAGGCAGCGCGCGGCTGTTCACGGGACGCTTTCCCTTTGCGATCGCCCCGTTCGCGTGCTTTCTAGCCGCTCATGCACCCCATCGCAGGATCAGGAGTCAGCGTGAAAACCCTGACACTCTATATCGCTACCGCGTTGGCGGAGATTGTCGGCTGCTTCCTGCCCTATCTCTGGCTGCGCGAGGGACGGTCGATCTGGCTGCTCGTACCCGCCGCCTTCAGCCTCGCGCTCTTCGCCTGGCTGCTCACCTTGCATGCAAGCGCGGCGGGCCGCGTTTATGCCGCTTACGGCGGCGTCTATATCGGCGTTGCGCTGCTCTGGCTCTGGGCCGTGGAAGGCATACGCCCCAATAGTTGGGACGTAGCTGGCGCAACGGTCGCGCTGGCTGGCATGGCGATCATCATATTTCAGCCCCGTTGATGGGTCTTTGCGGGTAGTCGGCGCAACATTTGGCTGTCCTACAGCTGCTTTCATGCACTAGATGCGCTGCCCTCGACGAATGAACGGGGGGCGACGGCATGGATATCGCGGAACTGATCGACGAAGTGATCGCGCGGGAGGGCGGCTATAGCCACCATCCAGCCGACCGAGGCGGCGCGACCAATATGGGAATCACGCAGGCAGTCGCGCGCGCGGAGGGCTATGATGGCGACATGCGCGCGCTACCGCATCACATCGCAAAGCGTATTTACAGGCGTCTCTATTGGGAGAAGCCCGGCTATGCCTTCGCTGCCGAACTCGCACCGCGCGTGGCGGCCGAAATGTTCGACACCGGCGTCAATATGGGGACTTCGGTCGCCAGCTTCTTCCTCCAGCGCGCATTGAACGCGCTCAATCGCAATCAGGCTGACTATGCCGACATCAAAGTGGATCGGGTCGTCGGCGCAAAGACGCTGAGGGCACTCGGTGCCTTTATCCGCCTGCGTGGCAAACATGGGGAGACGGTCCTGCTCAAGGCAATGGAGGCGATGCAGGGTGAGCGCTACATCGCCCTGGCCGAGAGCCGCCCTGCGAACGAAGCCTTTCTCTATGGCTGGCTCGCCAACCGGATCGGACAGGACTGTGCCGCGTGACGCAGATGGCGGATGATGAGAGCGGGGGCGAACCTTGGGCGGCGCGGGCGCGGCCGGGCTTTCTCTATGTCATGTATGCGCTGTTGCTATGGTCGGTGCCGGTGGGCCTGTTGGCGGCGGCGCGGCCTGCGCTGGCTGAGGCGGTGATCGCGGCGATGCGCGGCTATTTCAACGCGATTCCCGAACCGCTCTATGCGCTCTTTGGCACGGGCTATCTTGGCTATACCGCCGCCCGGGCGTGGGGGAAGGCGAAGGGCGTAGAGCGCTAACCCTGCACGAGAAGCGGAACCATATATGAGAGGGGCCGCCGGGTCGAATGCCCGACGGCCCATCATGAACATGGTCAGCGGCCGGAAGTGCCGCCCTACGGGAAGTTCATGCGCGCTATCCTGTTGCCATGCCCGACGGATCGCCTTTGAAGCGTCCTATTCAAGCGATGGTGAACGGATCGACGCAGCGGCGTCGCTCAGCAGCGCGCTTCCCGAATGGACTTGACCGACCCCATTGCTGAACCATGAGACATCGGATCACCTCCTTTCGCTAAGTTGAAGCTCGTCATGACCGCCCGGACTAGCTGGTTTAGGCGGCCATGAAGCGAATGTGCGTCTTTGCCTGATAGCGATCAAGACTTGTATTATTCTTTTTTGGAATCATACTTTCGCGTCCTGATCGGGGCCCGCCTTGGCCCTAATTCCGGCAATCTTCGATAACCCGCGAAATCTGCGCCCAAACCGGCAGGATCAGCGGCTCCAGCCCCGCCACCTCGACCGCGAATTTGCCCCGGCTGTAGGCGACCTGGTCGAGCACGGGATCGCTCGCACCGCGCGCCGCGCGAACCTCGGCGGACGTCGCGGTCGTGGGCCAGACCTGCGCGCCATAGCTGGTTCGCACGGTCATCGCGCCCTGCCCCGCGCCCGGGCGCGCGAAGATCAGACGCTTGGCCGCCACTTCGCAGCGGATAACGAGAAGCGGCCTGCCCCCCGCCACCCCATAGGATGCGGCCGGCATCGCACTGTCGGCGCTATAGGTCCAATTGCCAGGCGAGACCGCACGGTCGCTCCAGTTGGCCGACGGCGCGGGAGCGGGCAGGACCTGGGCGGAACGCGGCGGCGCGGACTGGACCTGCGGCTGAGGCTGGGCCCGTGGGCGCCGTTCCGCCTGGGGCTGAACGGCGGGACCAACGCAGGAGCAGAGGACCAGAAGCGAAAGCGCCGCAGGGGCACAGAATGGCAGGACACGCATGGGCGGCATCATGCCCGACGCCAGCGCGGGGCTCAAGGGGCTGGCGCCCCGCCGTCCTTCCAGGATAGCATGGCTGCTGGTCCGCACGGCATGGCGCATTATTGACACGACCGACCCGAATCGATAAGGACTGTCACTTCCCTTACGCGAGAGAGCGGCAGTGCTGGTTGGCACTGGCCGTCCTTTTTGCGTCCTGGGAGAACGAGACGCGGCCGCTCGTCCCATTACGGGAAATCCGGTCCGAACGCTTTGAGATGAGGCGGCGCCAACCGCCTCGTGGAGCAGGAGACAAATTACCATGGCACGTATTGCGGGTGTCAACATCCCGACCAACAAGCGCGTGATCATCGCGCTCACCTACATTCACGGCATCGGTCGCAAGACCGCGGTCGATATCGCCGAAAAGCTGGGCATCGACCAGAGCCGTCGCGTGCAGGACCTGTCGGACGCCGAAGTTCTTCAGATCCGCGAAGCGATCGACGCTGACCTCACGGTCGAGGGCGATCTGCGCCGCGAGACCGCGATGAACATCAAGCGCCTGATGGATCTGGCCTGCTATCGCGGCCTGCGTCATCGTAAGGGCCTCCCGGTTCGCGGCCAGCGCACGCACACCAATGCGCGCACCCGCAAGGGCAAGGCGAAGCCGATCGCGGGCAAGAAGAAGTAAGTAGTCGTCCGAAGGACGGTTTTACACTTCTTCTCCGCCGGAGGCAGCCCGCCAAAGGGCACGTCCTCCTGCACAACCAGATTTCTGTAGGAAGAGCAAAAAATGGCACGCGAACCTCAGCGCATTAAGCGGCGCGAGCGCAAGAACATCTCGGCCGGCGTCGCGCACGTCAACGCCAGCTTCAACAACACCATGGTCACGATCACCGATGCGCAGGGCAATGCGATCAGCTGGTCGTCGGCGGGCATGATGGGCTTCAAGGGCAGCCGCAAGTCGACCCCTTATGCAGCCCAGGTCTGCGCCGAAGATGCCGGCCGCAAGGCCGCCGAACATGGCGTCCGCACGCTCGAGGTTGAGGTCAAGGGCCCCGGCTCGGGTCGCGAGTCGGCCCTGCGCGCGCTCCAGTCGGTCGGTTTCCACATCACGTCGATCCGCGACGTGACCCCGATCCCGCACAATGGCGTGCGTCCGTCCAAGCGCCGCCGCGTCTAAAACGCAGCGCCGCGTGATGCGGGCGGCGGACGCGCCGCCCGTTTACCCGTCTCTATCGGCCGGAACGTCCTGTCGGGTGCAGGATTACTCCCGTTCCAGCCACATCCCCAGGGGAATTACATGACTGTCAACATGAAGAACTGGCAGGAATTGAAGAAGCCCACCGCGCTGGAGATTAAATCTACCAGCGACGGGAAGCGCAAGGCGACCTTTGTCGCCGAGCCGCTCGAGCGTGGCTTTGGCCTGACGCTCGGCAATGCGCTGCGGCGGGTTCTTCTGTCCTCGCTCCAGGGCGCGGCGGTCACCTCGATCCGGATCGAGAACGTCCTCCATGAATTCTCGTCGCTCGCCGGCGTGCGCGAGGATGTCACCGACATCGTTCTCAACATCAAGCAGGTCGCGCTGCGGATGGAAGGCGAAGGCCCCAAGCGGCTTCAGCTTTCCGCCACTGGCCCTGCTGAGGTGAAGGCCGGCGACATCGCCGTGTCGGGCGATATCGAAGTGATGAACCCCGATCTGGTGATCTGTCATCTCGATCAGGGCGCAACGCTCAACATGGAACTGACGGCCGACGTCGGCAAAGGCTATGTGCCCGCCGTCGCCAACCGTCCGGCCGATGCGCCGATCGGCCTCATTCCGATCGATGCCCTCTACTCGCCCGTGCGGCAGGTCGCCTATAAGGTCGACAATACCCGCGTTGGCCAGGAACTGGACTATGACAAGCTGTCGCTGACGGTCGAGACCGACGGCACGGTGACCCCCGAGGACGCGGTGGCCTATGCCGCGCGCATCCTTCAGGATCAGCTCCAGTTGTTCGTCCATTTTGAAGATTCGCTGCCCAGCGCCGCGCCGGCCTCTTCGGGTCACGCCGTTGCTGCCGCATCGGAGGGCGAGAGCGACACCAACCAGATCAACCGTTATCTTCTCAAGAAGGTGGACGAGCTGGAACTGTCGGTCCGTTCGGCCAACTGCCTCAAGAACGACAACATCATCTACATCGGCGATCTGGTCCAGAAGACCGAAGCCGAGATGCTGCGCACCCCGAATTTCGGCCGCAAGTCGCTGAACGAAATCAAGGAAGTGCTGTCGTCCATGGGTCTGCGCCTCGGCATGGACATCCCCGGCTGGCCGCCTGAGAATATCGAGGAAATGGCCAAGAAGCTCGAACAAGAGCTGCTGGGCTGATCGAACGGCGCGCGGACCTCGGCATCGGCCAGGGTCCGCGCACTTATGGGTTTACGGGGCGGTCCCTTAAAAACTGCCTGGTCTGGGATACCTGACACGGTCCCTTAACGAACGAAGGACATGAGACATGCGTCATAAAGTTGGTCATCGTAAGCTTCAGCGCAGCGCCGGTCATCGTACCGCCCTGCTCCGCAACCTCGCGGCCTCGCTCATCAAGCATGAGCAGATCACCACGGGCGTCGCCAAGGCCAAGGAACTTCGTCCTTACGTCGAAAAGCTCATCACGCTTGCCAAGAAGGGCGGCCTGTCGAACCGTCGCCTTGCCCACGCCCGGCTTCAGGACGATGTGCAGCTGACCAAGCTGTTCGAAGTGCTGGCCGAGCGCTACAAGGACCGCAATGGCGGCTATACCCGCATCATCAAGGCGGGCTATCGCGCGTCGGACGCCGCGCAGATCGCGATCATCGAACTGGTCGATCGTGACGTCAGCGCCAAGGGCCAGGATTCGGGCCCGGTGCAGGACGAGGATGAGTTCGAAGCAGCCTGATTTTCTCGTCTTGCATCGCGAGACGGCACTATCATCGACTGGCCGCGGCGCTGAAAGGCGTCGCGGCCAGTTTCATGTCAGGGGCCCGCGTTGAAGACGTCGGCCGTCACGGCTCTGCTCTGCGCGTTTTTGGCCATCGCCCAACCGGTGCCGGCGGCCCCGCCGGCTGCCCGCCCGGATTATCCCCCGACGGCGCGCACTGAGGTCGTCGAGCGCCATTTCGGGATCGACGTCGCCGATCCTTATCACTGGCTCGAGCAGGATGTGCGGGCCGACCCCGCCGTGCGCGCGTGGGCCGACGCACAGGATAAATTCGCGCGTCAATATCTGGAAAGCCTGCCAGGCCGCGCGTTGCTGCGGACGCGGATGCGCGCCCTGTCCGCGCATGGCCGCTTCACGCTGCCGAAAAAGGCCGGGAGACGGTATTTCTACGGGCATAATAGCGGCCTGCAGAACCAGACGCCTCTCTATGTGCGCGAGGGGCTTAAGGGTCATCAACGGCTGCTGATCGATCCGGCCAGCCTGTCGGCGGACGGGTCGCGTGCGCTGGCGGAATGGTTGCCCTCTACCGATGGTCGCCTGCTCCTCTATGCAGTGCAAGACGCCGGCAGCGACTGGCGGACGCTTCATGTCGTCGACGTGCAAAGCGGCGCGGTGCTGGGCGACCGGATCGAATGGGTGAAATTCACCCAGCTCGCCTGGGATGCGCGCGGCAGTGGCTTCTTCTACTCCCGCTTCGATGCGCCTGCGCTGGACGATGGCCCGCTATCGGCGACGCGGGGTCAGAAGCTTTATTATCACCGTCTCGGCACGGCGCAGACGCAGGACTTACTGATCCATGCGACCCCCAACCACCCAACGCTCAGCCATACGGGCCAGGTGACGGCCGACGGGCGCTGGCTGGTGATCAGCTCCTATGTCGGCACCGACCCGCGCCGCGAAATTCGCGTCGCGCCGCTCAATGGTGGCAAGATCCGCCCGCGCCGCCTGATGTCGGGCATGCAAGATGACTGGCGGCTGATCGGCAGCCAGGGCGACCTCCTCTATTTCCTCACCAGCCGCAACGCACCGCATATGCAGGTCGTGGCGCTCGACGCGTCCCGCCCCGGCGCCCGCCCCCGCACGATTGTCGCCGAGCGGGACACCATGCTGGCCGGCGGCTCGCTGGTCGGCGACCGGCTGATCCTGGCCTATCAGGACGATGGCCGAACCGTTGCCGAGCTGGTGGGGCTGGATGGGCGCAAGATCGGCGACGTGCCCCTTCCGGGCGTCGGCGCGGCGGCAGGGTTCGTCGGGCGAGCGGGCGATCCTGAAACCTTCTTCAGTTTCTCAGGCTTCACCATGCCGGCGGCTGTCTATCGCTTCGACACCGCGACCGCGACGATCGCGCCTTTCGCGCTGCCTGACCTCCCCTTCGATCCTGACGACTATCTGATCGAGGAAACGCGCTATCTGTCGAAGGATGGCACCGCGATCCCGCTCACCATCATCCGCAAGAAGGCATTAGCGCAGAAGCAGCAGGCGGCGCCCACCATCCTTTATGGCTATGGCGGGTTCAACATCGCATTGACGCCGGGCTATGCGGCGACGCGCATGGCCTGGGTCGAGCAAGGCGGCGTCTATGCCATCGCCCATCTGCGCGGCGGCGGCGAATATGGCCGGGCCTGGCATGAGGCGGGTCGACGCGCCAACAAGCAGAATGTCTTCGACGATTTCATCGCGGCGGCCGAATATCTGAAAGCGGCCGGCTATACCCGCACGGACGGCCTCGCCATCGAAGGGCGGTCCAACGGCGGATTGCTGGTGGGTGCGGTGGTCAATCAGCGACCCGACCTTTTCGGCGCCGCGCTGCCAGCAGTCGGGGTCATGGACATGCTGCGCTTCGATCGCTTCACGGCCGGACGCTATTGGATCGACGATTATGGCTCGCCCGCGCGGAAAGCCGACTTCCTGCGCCTTCGCCGCTATTCGCCCTATCATAATATCCGCCCGGGCCGCGCCTATCCCGCTATATTGGCGACGACGGGCGACAATGACGACCGGGTCGTCCCGGCGCACAGCTTCAAATATGTCGCGGCGCTGCAGGCCGCCGATATCGGCCCGCGCCCGCATCTGCTGCGCATCGACCGGCGGGCGGGCCACGGTTCGGGCAAGCCCATCGACCAGTTAATCGACGAATATGCCGACAGCTATGCCTTCGCCGCCTATTTCACCGGGCTCCAACTGCCGCGCACCGAAAAAGGTGACGATAAAGACGCGCCGTCCCGCCCATAGTCGCGCGGAAGCGAATCGCGATTGCCCTCAAAGTCGGCGATGGCTAGAGCGCATGATTGATGACCCGCGATATTCTGATCTCACCCTCGATCCTCTCCGCCGACTTCGCCCGCCTGGGTGAGGAGGTCCGCGCGATTGACGAGGCTGGCTGCGACTGGGTCCATGTCGATGTCATGGACGGCCATTTCGTGCCCAACATCACCATCGGCCCGGCGGTCGTGAAGGCGCTACGTCCGCACACCCAGAAGGTGATGGACGTCCACCTGATGATCTCGCCCGTCGATCTCTATCTCGACGCCTTTGCGCAGGCAGGCGCGGACATATTGACGGTCCATCCCGAAGCGGGGCCGCACATCCATCGCACCGTGCAGCATATCAAGTCGCTGAACGTGAAGGCGGGCGTCGTGCTCAACCCCGGTACGCCGGCCAAGATGCTCGATTACCTGATCGACGATATCGACCTCATCCTCATCATGAGCGTCAATCCGGGCTTCGGTGGGCAGAGCTTCATCGAAAATCAGCTGCGCAAGATCGAGGCGTGCCGCAAGATGATCGACAAGAGCGGTCGCGACATCCGCCTTCAGGTCGACGGCGGCATCGACTTCACCACCGCGCCGCGCGCGATCGAGGCGGGCGCCGACGTGCTGGTGGCGGGTACGGCTACCTTCCGGGGCGGTCCGGCCGCCTATGCCGATAATATTCGCAGGCTGCGCGGCAGGTGAGCGACCCTGGGCGCAAGACCGCGATGTCGGACGCTGCGCCCCAGGATGCGGGCGCGGACGATGGCATCGAACAGGGCAAGCGACTCATCCGCCTGGGTGAAGATCGCGGCCTGTCGCTCGCCCAACGTATTGCCAACCGCTTCTATCTGCTGAGCTGGAAGACACCGCTGCACAGCCGCCGGCTGAAGGGCAAATATCCGCTCAAGCTGCTTGCCGTACCCGACGACGAGATGCCCGCCGATATTCATGCAGGCGAGTCTGTTCAGGCCGGGCATTTCGAGTTCCGGGGCCTGCGGCTGCCGATCGGCGGGCTCGAATTCGCCCGCCTCAATGTACCGCCCGCCTTTGCCGATTATCTGCACAGCTTTTGCTGGCTGCGCGACCTGGGGGCGGCGTCCACGCGCGAAGCGGCCGCGCCGGTTGCCGAAGCAGTCATGCGCAAATGGCTGGACGCGCATGGCGAAACGCCGAGCGAGCCGGCATGGCGCGCCGACAATGCGGGATGGCGCCTGCTCTACTGGACCGCTCACGCGCCCCTCATTCTGTCATCGAGCGATCTTGTCTATCGCTCGCTCGTTCTCAACTGCATCGCGCGCACGGCCCGGCACCTCGACCGTGGCGCCGACAAGGCACCGCCTGGCCTACCGCGCCTCGTCGCCTGGGGCGCGGTCGTGGCGGCCTCATTGCTCATGCCCGGCGGCGCGGCGCGCAAGCTCTATGGCGAAGCGGGCCTGCGACGGGGCATCGAAAACAGCTTTCACGAGGATGGCGGCATATTGTCGCGTTCGCCGCGCGATCAGCTCGACGCGATCATGCTGCTGTCGATGGTCGCCGCCGTTTATGACGCGCGGCGCGAAACCGCGCCGGCCTTCATCAATGAGGCGCTGGCGCGCGCGGTCCCCGCTCTGCTCGGACTCACCCATGGCGACGGCGGCCTTGGCAGTTGGCAGGGCGCGGGCGCGATCGATCCCGCCACGGTCGAAGGCGTGGTACGCGCCAGCCGGGTGCGGACCCGACCGCTGCGCCAGGCGCGCGACTGGGGCTATCAGCGGATCACGGCGGGCGCGACCACCGTTCAGATCGATGCTGCGCCGCCACCGGTGGCGCAGGTGGCGGCAGCCGGTTGCGCATCGACCGGCGCGATCGAGATCAGCGATGGCGGTCAGCGGCTGATCGTCAATTGCGGCGGCGCGAGCCTTGAAGGGGCATGGGTCAGCCGCAATCTGGCACAGGGGCTCCGCACCACGGCGGCGCATTCGACGCTGGTGCTGGACGAGCGCAATTCGACCGCGCTGCTCCCCGACGGCACGCTGGGACGCGGCGTGACCGAGGTCGAGCTCAACCGGCAGGAACTGGAAAATGGCAGCCGCCTCGACATCAGCCATGATGGCTATGTCAAACGGCTGGGTTACGTCCATCGCCGCCTGCTGCTGGTGAGCGGCGATGGCAAGGAGATACGCGGCGAGGATATGCTGACCCCGACCGAACGGCGCAAGAAGCCCCTGCGCCTGCCGGCACAACTGCGCTTCCATCTGGCGCCGGGGGTGGAGCCTACCCTGACCGCCGACAATATGGGGGCGTTGCTGCGGATCGATCAGGGAACCGTGTGGCAGTTTCGGAGTGGGGCGGGCACGCTCACCGTCGAAGACAGCTTGTGGGTGAGCGGCGATGGCCGCCCCCATGCCACGCAACAGCTGGTTGTAAGCGCGGAGGCTGCGCCTGGCGGATCGACCATCGGCTGGCTATTCAAGCGCGTGAGTTGAGGCCTAAGCCCCTCTGCAGGGCGCGCAGGGGCTTTTTATTTCGGGCGCCCCCCTTTACAGGCGGCGCCAACCATCGCTGAAGCATTGCTTCTGTACTTTTGTCCGCGTTCTGCGAGCCCTCGGTCGTACCCGATCACAGAACGCTTCAGGCGGAGCCTTCCCATGACCGACATTCCCATCAAGCGCGCCCTTTTGTCGGTGTCCGACAAGACCGGCCTCGTCGAACTGGGCCAGGCGCTCGGCCGTCATGGCGTGGAACTGGTCTCGACCGGCGGCACGGCCAAGGCGCTGCGCGAGGCGGGGCTGACCGTCATGGACATTTCCGAGCTGACCGGCTTCCCCGAGATGATGGACGGCCGCGTCAAGACGCTGCACCCGATCGTCCATGGCGGGCTGCTAGCGGTGCGGAACAATGCCGAACATGTCGCGGCGATGGATGCCCATGGCATCGGCGCGATCGACCTTGTCGTCGTCAACCTCTATCCCTTCGCCGCCACCGTCGCCAAGGGCGCGAGCCGCGAAGAGATTATCGAGAATATCGATATTGGCGGCCCCTCGATGGTTCGCTCGGCCGCCAAGAATCACGAAAGCGTCGCGATCGTCACCGACCCGACCGACTATGCCCGCCTCACCGCCGAGATGGACGAAAAGGGCGGCGCGACCAGCTATGACTTCCGCCGCCTGCTCGCGGCGAAGGCTTACGCTGCGACAGCCGCCTATGACGGCATGATCGCCAACTGGTTCGCCAGCGTCGACCAGGGCGAGAAGTTCCCCGCCACCCAGCACATGACCCGCAAACGCGTCATGTCACTGCGCTATGGCGAGAACCCGCATCAGGAAGCCGCGCTCTACGTCCCCTCCACCGCCCACGTGCAAGGCATCGGCCAGGCGCGCCAGGTGCAGGGCAAGGAGCTGAGCTACAATAATTTGAACGACGCCAATGCCGCGCTTGAGCTGGTTTCGGAATTCCGTGACGGCCCGCCGACGGTGGTGATCGTCAAGCATGCCAATCCCTGCGGCGTGGCGACCGGCGCGACGCTGGCCGAGGCGTTCAAGAACGCGCTCGAATGCGACAGCGTGTCGGCCTTTGGCGGCATCATCGCCGTCAACCGCCCGCTCGACGGCGCGACGGCAGAGGCGATCAGCGCGATCTTTACCGAGGTCGTGGCCGCGCCCGACGCCGATGACGCGGCCAAGGCTGTGTTCGCCAAAAAGAAGAATCTGCGCCTGCTGCTGACCGGCGATCTGCCCGATCCGGCGCGCGACGGTCAGACGATCGCGCTGATCGCGGGCGGCATCCTGGTGCAGGACCGCGACAATGGGCAGGTTACCCGCGACATGCTGAAGGTCGTGACCAAGCGCGCGCCGAGCGAGCAGGAACTGGCCGACTGCCTCTTTGCCTGGACGGTCGCCAAGCATGTGAAGTCTAACGCCATCGTCTATGCCAAGGACGGCGTCACCGCCGGCATCGGCGCGGGCCAGATGAACCGCCGCGATTCGAGCCGCATCGCCGCTGTGAAGGCACAGGAAGCCGCCGAAACCTATGGCTGGGCCACGGCTCGCACCGTGGGCAGCGCGGTTGCCTCCGACGCCTTCTTCCCCTTTGCCGACGGCCTGCTTGCCGCCGCCGAAGCCGGTGCGACGGCCGTGATCCAGCCGGGTGGATCGATCCGCGACGACGAAGTCATTGCCGCCGCTGACGAGGCGGGGCTTGCCATGGTCTTCACCGGCATGCGCCACTTCCGGCACTGATAGACTTGACCAGTCGGGCCTTCGCATGGACGAACGCCCGACTGGCTTGGGAGCGGTCGGCCCCCGCTCCGATGGCTCAGGCCGCCGAGAAGGTCAGCGCGACGCCGTTCATGCAATAGCGCTTGCCCGTGGGCTTTGGCCCATCATCGAAGACATGGCCAAGATGCCCGCCACAGCGGGCGCAGTGCACCTCCGTACGCGGATAGCCGAGCGTGAAGTCGCGCGACGTGCCGACTGCGCGCGGCAACGGCGCCCAGAAGCTTGGCCAACCGGTGCCACTGTCGAATTTCTTGCTGGACGAAAAGAGGGCCTGCTTGCACCCGGCGCAGGCGAAGGTGCCGGCGCGCTTTTCCTTGTCGAGCGGGCTGCTGAACGCCCGCTCGGTCGCATGGCGGCGCAGCACATTATAGGCCAGCGGCGAGAGGCGCCTGCGCCATTCCGCGTCGCTGTAGCTAACCGGAAAGGCTGCGGCCTCCGCGTCACCCAACCCGACGCGCCAAAGCGCAAGACCGACGATGCCGGTCGCGGCTGCACCCAGGAAATATCTGCGGGTCATGAGTCCCGCTGCCATATTCAGGCTGACCTGCGCCTGAACAACGGCCGCCGCTCGGCCGCGCCGGACTTGAGCACATGGCGCCGGAAGAGCCGCACGCCCATCCGGATGATGAGCGCGACCCACAGGCCCTGCCAGACGATGGCCAGCAGATGCGGCCAGAGCGTGGCGTCCTGCGCCGCCCGCGCGATCATCGCGAAAGGGGAGGAGAAGGGAAAGATGCAGGCCGCGATTTCGGCCGGCGAATCCATCCGGTCGACCGCATAGGTGGCGAAGAAGAAGACGGCGATCTGCCCCATCGACACCGGCATGTTAAGCGTCTGCACCTCCCGCACCGTGGCGGCCTGCGCCCCGATCCCAAGGAACAGGGAGCCGAGCAGCAGATAGACCATGGCGAAATAGATGGCGGCCAGCGCCAGGAAGATCGGCCAGCCGACAGCGGGTCGGGGCAAAGGCAGATCGCCGCCAGCGATCATCAGCACCGACCCGAACATCATCGATCCCCAAAAGGCGATGCCGATGAAGCTCATGGCCAGCATGGCCATCAGCTTGCCCAGGAAGACCGCATCGATGGGGACGGCGGCGGCCAGGATTTCGATGACCTTGTTGGTCTTTTCCTCGACCATGTTGGACAGCACCATGCCGGCGAGCAGGACGGTGAGGAAGAAGATGGTGACCTGCGCCACGCGCGCGACCATGAGCTGCGCCTGTCCCTGCGCGCTCGCGCTGTCGGCGATGATGCGGCGCGTCACCGGTACGTGGGGGAGATTATCACCGGCCGTCGCGAGGCCGGCCATCAGGCTGATATCCGGTTCCAGCAGCGCGACGTCACGCTGCTTGCCGGTCAGGATCGGGCGATCGAGCGAGCCAGAAAGCACGGCGACATAGCCGGCATCGCGCCGCGCCAGCAGGCCGGTCGGATCGGCGCCCGGCGGCGCGCGATGCAACTGAGGCACCTGCTCCCTCCCGATGCGCTGCGCGATCCGCTCGCGCGCCCAATCCATGCGCGCGGCCTGCTCGGTGGGCAGCGTGACGGCGACGGCAGGGCGCAGGCTGTCGGTCTTCATCTTGTCGCCTAGCCCGCCAAAGGCAAAGCCGATGAGGATGGGGAAAAGCGGTCCCAACAGGAAGAAGATGAACGTACGCGAAAAGACGATCGCGGCGAAATCGCGGCGGGCAATGACGAAGGCAGCCCGGATCACGTCATTCATGCAATCGCTTCCTCGTCCTGCTGGTCCATCGCCCGCGCAGCTGCCTCTCCCGCGATGGCGACGAAAGCGTCATGCAGGCCGGGGCGTTCGATCGACAGATTTTCGATGCCGGCATCGCTGTCGAGCAACGCACGCAGCAGGGGTTCTATGCCTTCGTCCGGCAAAGCGAACTGCCACGCATCTTCTGCCAGCACGGCATCGGCCGGCAGCGCCGCGCGCCAGGGACCATCGGCGACGCGGGTGCGGAGCCGCACTTGGGCGCGCAGCCGGTCGCGCGCGTCGCTGACCGATCCTTCGAAACGGATGCGCCCGCCCGCGACGATGGCAATACGTTCGCATAGCCGTTCCGCATGGGCGATGACATGGGTTGAAAACAACACCGTAACGCCGGCGCGCGCCTGCTCGCGGATCAGCGCTTCGAGCTTTTCCTGATTGATTGCGTCGAGTCCGGAAAAGGGTTCGTCCAGCACGATCAGCCGGGGCTGGTGGACGATGGTGCCAAACAACTGGACGGTCTGCGCCATCCCCTTCGACAATTGCCGCACCGGCTTGTCGATGGAGGCGCCCATGCCATGGGCCTCTAACATCGCGCGCGCACGCTCCCGCCCTTCCTTCAGCGGCAGGCCCCGCAGCGCGCCCATGAAGGCGATGGCGTCATAGGCCTTCATCGCCGGGTAGAGCCCGCGTTCCTCGGGCAGATAGCCGACCAGCCGGGCCTGGCGCAGCGGATCGGGATCGCCCAGCAGCGCGCGCCACCCCGCATCGGGGTCGACAATGCCCAACAAGGTGCGAAGCAATGTCGTCTTGCCCGCGCCGTTGGGCCCCAATATGCCGTAGATCGCGCCTGTCGGTACCGCGATATCGACGCCGTTGACGGCGCGAAAACCGCCGAACGCCTTGACGAGGCCCCGTCCTTCCACGGCAAGAGGAACGGAAAATGCCTGGGTGTCGCCGGTCATCCGATCCTGATAGGCGGTCAATGTGGCAGTGCAAACCGAAAAGCTGGAAGATCGTCTCAAGGCGCAGGCGCTGAGCCTGGGCTTTGCCGCCTGTGCGATCGCGCCCGCCGCCGCCTCCCCGGCGTCCGCCGCGCGTCTGCGCGCCTGGCTCGACGCCGGCCACCATGGATCGATGCTGTGGATGGAGGAGCGCGCCGATCAGCGCGCTTCACCGCAGGGGCTTTGGCCCGATGTGCAGAGCGTCGTCATGCTGGGCATGAGCTATGCGCCGCCGCGCGATCCGCTGGCGCTGGCCGAGGTCGCTGACCGCGGCCGCATCTCGGTCTATGCGCAAGGGCGCGATTATCATGATGTCGTCAAAAAGAATTTGAAGGCGCTGGCCCGCTGGCTGGTCGATCAGCAGGCAGGGGCGCTCAAGGTGTTCGTCGATACCGCGCCCGTGATGGAAAAGCCCTTGGCGCAGGCGGCCGGCCTTGGCTGGCAGGGCAAGCATAGCAATCTCGTCAGCCGCGCGCATGGCAGCTGGCTGTTCCTGGGCGCGATCTACAGCGAGATTCCGCTGACCCCGGACCAGCCTGAGCGCGACCATTGCGGCAGTTGCAACGCCTGCCAGGCCGCCTGCCCGACCGACGCCTTTCCCGCGCCTTATGTCGTGGATGCGCGGCGTTGCGTCTCCTATCTCACGATCGAGCATAAGGGACCGATCCCGGAGGAGCTGCGCGAGGGCATCGGCAATCGCATCTATGGCTGCGACGATTGTCTTGCGGTCTGCCCCTGGAACAAATTTGCCGACGCGGCGGCCGCGAACAAAGCCTTTGTCGGTCGCGCGGAGCTGGCAGCGCCGGAACTTGGCGACCTGCTGGCGCTCGACGACCCCGGCTTTCGCGAGATATTTTCAGGCTCTCCGATCAAGCGGATCGGGCGCGGGCGCATGGTGCGCAATGCGGCGATCGCGGCGGGCAATAGCGGCGACCCGTCGCTGCTCGGCGGGCTGCGTCGGCTGTTGCAAGATGAAGATCCGGTCGTGGCCGAGACGGCAGGCTGGGCGATCGGGCAGATTGAGAAGCGTTAAAAGCGGCCTACTGCACAAAGGTCAGCGACAGGTTCTCGGCGTTTTTCGGGATATCGAGCCGGCTTTCGTTGATCGACGCCTCCTCGCCCGGCTTCAGGCTGGCGCGGTCGGCCTTGGTCGTCCAACTGAACACCAGCCGGTTCTGACGGTCGCGCAGCTGCACCAGCACCGGCGGGACCGACAGCGTCTGTGCGCCACTATTGACGATACGCGCGCCGAAAGCGAAATATTCCTCCCCCGTCGGCAGCTTACGGCGTTCGGCCGGCTTAGAGAGGTAGAAGAGCAGGTCGGGATCACCCTCTTCGGGCACAAGCCCCAGGTTGATCGCCCAGTTCGGCGGCCCGAACGCATAGAGCGCGCCACCAATCGCCGCGACCGCCAGAAAGAAGATGGCGGCAGCATAGGTCCACATCCGCGCCGGGTTGCGGCGGGGCCGCCCTGCCGGCTGGGGTGCGACAGGCGTCGCTTCCTCGGGTCGGGCCGGCGCGCCGGCGTAAATGTCGTCGATGCGGTTGTCCGCCGGAGCGGCAGGCGCGGCCGCTTCGGTCGCTTCCTGTTGGGGCGGGGACACGGGCTCCCCGTCCGCTGCATCTTCGGATGGTGCCGCCACCGCATTTTCGGGAACGGCGGCGGGAGCATCAATCGGCACAGCAGCCGCTGGCGCTGCCTCAGCGGGCAAATCTGCTGGCGCTTCCTCAGGTCGGACGGGCAGGCTGGCGGGTTCCTGGAACCAACTATGCTTGCACGAAGCGCAGCGCACCTGCCGGCCGTTCACTCCAACAGCGCTATCAGGAACGACGTAGCGCGTCGCGCAATTGGGGCACAACAGGATCATGTCGCTTCATAGGCATGGCAACGAATGAAGGGCAAGCCGTCTGCGCGAGCCGTGGCCCTTCCATGCGACGACATGCGCCGGGCTTTACGGCCGCCCGTCGCCTGTGCCATGGCTGCCCCTTCGGGGAAGCAAACAGACGGCGCGCAAGTCCAAGCTATGTCGGCCATCGTCCAGTTCGAAAATGTCGGCCTGCGCTATGGCCTTGATAGCGAGACGCTGTGCGACGTCAGCTTCTCGCTGCACGGCGGCGACTTCTATTTTCTGACGGGCGCGTCGGGCGCGGGCAAGACGTCGCTGCTCAAAATGCTGTATCTCGCGCAGCGTCCCAGCCGGGGCGTTATTCGCCTCTTTGGCGAGGATGTGGTGACGCTGCCGCGCAGCCGCCTGCCCGGTTTTCGCCGCCGCATCGGCGTCGTCTTTCAGGATTTCCGGCTGGTCCCCCATCTTACCGCCTATGACAATATCGCCCTGCCGCTGCGCCTTGCCGGCATGGCGGAGGGTGAGATCGACGCACCGGTCGTCGAAATGCTGCAATGGGTCGGGCTTGGCGACCGGGGTGACGCACGCCCCGCGACCCTATCCGGCGGTGAGCAACAGCGCGTCGCCATCGCACGCGCCGTCATCGGACGGCCCGAAATCCTCGTCGCCGACGAACCGACCGGCAATGTCGACGCCGATATGGCGCGGCGCTTGATGACCCTGTTCGAGGCACTCAATCGCCTTGGCACCACCATCGTCGTTGCCACCCATGATCTGCCGCTGATCGCGCAGGTGAAGGATGCGCAGATGATGCGGCTCGACAAGGGGCGGCTCGCCGACCCGACCGGCGCGCTCCGCTACCCGCCCCGTCCGCCCGGCGCGACGCCATGAGCCGCCGCGACCGACGCAGTGCCGCCGCCGCGCGCGGGCGGCTCCTGCCCGAGGGGCGGCTTGCCGGACCGATGCCGTGGATCATCGCGGTGATGATGTTCCTGACCGTCCTCGCCGCCGCCGCCGGCCTTGGCCTTG
>Ga0233380_1000507_pt1 | contig 20043 bp, 17 predicted proteins | sample ElkDunMinimDraft_9_FD_191541 | JGI IMG/M metagenome (GOLD analysis project Ga0233380, IMG submission 191541) | Fecal eukaryotic communites from dung pellets of Tule Elk in California, USA - Elk Dung F36 | ecosystem: Host-associated > Mammals > Digestive system > Large intestine > Fecal | place... | reverse complement strand
GCGCCGACGAACCCATGTGTCGTGCGAGCCAGTTCCCGCAGATCGACCCCATCCGCCAGCGGCATGCCACGCGTATGAATGCCCAGGATCTCGCGCCGACCGGTCTCATCTGGCACGCCAATGATGATCTCGCGATCGAAACGGCCTGGCCGGCGGAGCGCCTCATCAATGGCATCAGGACGGTTGGTGGCGGCAATAACGACAATGTTTGAGCGCGCGTGCAATCCATCCATCAGCGTCAGGAGCTGCGCAACCAGACGTTTTTCTGCCTCCCCATGCACTTCGCCGCGCTTGGGGGCGATCGAATCGATCTCGTCGATGAAGATGATGGACGGCGCTGACTTGGCCGCCTCCTCGAACACCTCGCGCAGGCGCTTTTCGCTCTCGCCATAGGCCGATCCCATGATCTCGGGCCCGTTGATGGTGAAGAAATTTGCCTCGCTTTCGTTCGCCACCGCGCGCGCAAGCCGGGTCTTGCCGGTCCCTGGCGGGCCATGCAGCAGCACGCCCCGCGGCGGATCAACGCCCAGCCGCGTGAACAGTTCGGGGTAGCGGAGCGGAAGCTCCACCATCTCACGCAGTTGGTGGATGGTGTCGCCCATCCCACCGACGTCATCATAGTTTACGTCGGCGCGCGATCCCCTTGCCTCCTCGAACTCTTCGCGAAGTTCCACCTCGGTATTCTCGTCAATATGCACGAGGCCCTTGGGAATCGTAGAAACGACTGTCAGGCGAATCTGGGTGAGCGCATAAGCAGGCGCATTGAACATGCGCTGCACCTGCGGGGGCACGTCGCGCACCTGCTGCTGGCCCGTAGTCGCGACCAAATCGCCGGCCTGCAGGGGCCGCGCGAAGAAGTTGCGCTTCAACGCCTGCGCTGGGCCCTGAAGACGCATTTCACGCTGAGCAGGCGCGAAGATGACGCGCTGCGCCGGCCGTGTTTCGGTTTTCTTGATAACCACATGGTCGCCGGAGCCTACTTCGGCATTGGCTCTCTGCAGCCCGTCCAGCCGGATGACTTGCAGCGCCTCGTCTTCGGGGTAAGCGAGCACTGCTCGAGCAGCCGTCTGGCGCTTTCCATTGATCTCGACCACATCGCCTTCGGTGATACCGAGTATTGCCATCGCAGACTTCGGTATCCTCGCGATGCCGTTGCCGCTTTCTTCCTGCCGGGCGGCGGCGACCTGCAATCGGACTTCCCGCGCTTCCACGCCTACTTCTGCATCCGCCATATCGGACCTTCCCTGAAATTGTCCCCGAGGGGTCAAAGTCCAAGCTAGGTACTGACCGCTGGATTGCAAACGCTCAGGTCGATGAGAAGTACAGAAAAAAAAGGCCCAGCCGTTGCCGGCCGGGCCTATGGAAGTTTTGGGAGAGGATGCCTGAAAGGCCTAGCCTATATGCGCCCCACCCCGTCATTGTGCAAGTGCGAAAAGATCATGCTTCATTGCAAAAAATGCAACTGTCTGAAACCTAGGTAAATCGACGTAATTCAGCGCTTTAGTTAGCAATAAGAACGCTGTTCTCATAAAAACCTGAATGTCTCATCTTTTGCCTTGCGCCGCAGCAGGGGGATGCACGCAGGGGCATGTCTCAATGGGACAGCAGCAAAGCGGGGGCGGTGCTTTGTTCAAGGAAATAGCGGGTAACACCGCCAAAAAAGTACTGACGCATACGGCTGTGTCCATAGGCACCCATGACCAACAGCTGGCCGTTCACCTGCTTAACCGCGCCAGCAATCGCCTCTTCAGTTGTCCCCGTCCGCGGCACCTCATGCAGATCGGCATTGATTCCATATTGCTTGAGATAGCGCAGGGCATCCGCAGCCGGCTGGCCGCCAGCCTTCTCCAGCACGGTCACAATATGAACCGCACCGCAATGCTGCAGCACCGGAACCGCGCTGCGCAGGGCATGTGCCGATTCTTCACCTCCGTCCCAACCCACACAGGCGTTGGCGACAGGCATCGTCAAGGCAACCTGGTCTTCAACAACCAGCACGGGCGTGCGGCAGACCAGCGCCACTTCACCGACAAGGCCAGTCAGCCGCGACACCACTACAACGTCTGCCAAGCGCGCCGCCCGGGTAAGCGCATCAACCGGTTCGGCTTCGCTACGCACGACCTCAAACGGAACATCGCCGCCGCTCAATTGCTGCTCGATCTGCTTTGCATAGGCATCATCGTCGCTCAGCGCCTGCTGCAGAGCATCGGCCGCCAGGAAGCTCCCACCCATCGGGTCCATCGCCATGAAGCGCGTTACCGGCGTATCGACAAGAACCGTCACATAACCACCGCATGCCCGGGCAAGCGCAAGCCCGGTTTCAATTCGGGCGGGCATGGCTGGACTACGATCTGCATAGATCAGAATGGAACGCATCGTTCATCTCCCTTGGCAACTTCCCACCGCATCGCGCGCCGTCCGCGCGGACACAATGATCCCGATCAAGAAACCGGGCCGGCACACTTTAACCCAAACGGGCTTTTACCAAAATGCATGGAGCGTCAGTCGGTTGCCGCGCATCTTCGCGCCAAAGCTTGCAGGGCGACGGGCGAGGCGATAATCCCGCGCTATCTCTCCGCGAGCGAGGATCCGCACCGCATGAACAAGCTTTATCCCAATGCCACTGCCGCGCTCGACGGTTTGCTCACAGACGGCCTACTGATCGCCTGTGGCGGCTTCGGGCTTTGCGGTGTACCCGAAAGGTTGCTGGATGCCGTGCGCGACAGCGCAGTCAAAGATCTTACCTTTGCCTCCAACAATGCCGGCATCGACAATGAAGGCATCGGCAAATTGCTCCGCACCCGGCAGGTACGAAAGATGATCTCGTCCTATGTGGGCGAAAACAAGGAATTTGAGCGGCAGTATCTTTCGGGCGAACTGGAGGTGGAGTTCTGCCCACAAGGTACGCTGGCCGAACGGATGCGCGCCGGCGGTGCAGGCATCCCCGGGTTCTATACGAAAACGGGCGTCGGCACGCTTGTGGCCGAGGGAAAAGAGGTAAAGGATTTCGGTGGCCAGGAGTATATCCTGGAACGTGGAATCTTCGCCGATCTGGCGCTGGTGAAAGCATGGAAGGCCGACACCACCGGCAACGTCGTGTTCCGCAAAACCGCGCGAAACTTCAACGTTCCGGCCGCCACCTGCGGCAAGGTCTGCGTAGTAGAGGTTGAGGAAATAGTCCCAGTCGGCACACTGGCGCCAGACTGCATCCACCTCCCCGGCGTTTATGTCCAACGCATGATCATCGGCGCCCCCTATGACAAGAAGATCGAATTCCGCACCGTTCGGGAACGCGAGACTGCGTGAAACCTGCCCGCCATCGACTGAATTCACATCCGGAGTAAGCGAATGAGCACGCAAAGCGTCCCCGCAGCCGACATCCAGCCGCGCGGCTGGAACCGCGATCAGATGGCAGCCCGCGCCGCGCGCGAACTGCAGGACGGGTTTTACGTCAATCTTGGCATCGGCATCCCGACCCTGGTGGCGAACTATGTCCCATCTGACATCACGGTTACCCTGCAGTCGGAAAACGGGATGCTGGGCATAGGCCCCTTCCCCTATGACGATGAAGTCGATCCGGATCTGATCAATGCCGGCAAGCAGACAATCAGCGAACTGCCACACTCCGCCTATTTCGACAGCGCACAAAGCTTTGGCATGATCCGCGGCGGGCACATCGACCTGACCGTGCTCGGCGCTATGGAAGTGGCCGAAAACGGCGACATCGCCAACTGGATGATCCCCGGAAAGATGATCAAGGGCATGGGCGGCGCCATGGATCTGGTGGCTGGCGTTAAGAAAATCATCGTCGTGATGGAGCATTGCGCGAAGGACGGCAGCCCGAAATTCATTCCCGCCTGCACCCTGCCGCTGACGGGACGCAATGTGGTCGACATGATCATCACCGATCTTGCCGTGTTCCAACGAGCAGACCACACTTCGCCCTTCCGACTCGTCGAGTTGGCACCCGGCATCACGGCAGAGGAAGTCCGCGCGAAAACCACCGCGCATTACACCGAATAGAGAGGACTATCGAATGGCCGCCAATATTGCTGACATCCCACTGACCCGTATCGACGGCAGCGCAGACACGCTTGCCAGCCATGCCGGCAACGTACTGCTGGTCGTGAACGTAGCATCGAAATGCGGCCTCACCCCCCAGTATGAAGGCCTTGAGAACCTCTACAAGCAGTACAAGGATCAGGGTCTTGAGGTTCTGGGTTTCCCTGCCAACGATTTCGGCGCGCAGGAGCCCGGTAGCAATGAGGAAATCATCGAATTCTGCTCAGCGAATTACGGTGTCTCCTTCCCGATGTTCAGCAAGGGCGACGTAACCGGCGACGCCAAGCAGCCGCTCTACGGCGCGCTGACCGAGGCCGTGCCGACCAAGCAGGGCGATGTCGCAACCATGAAGGAACGCTTCAAGGGCTATGGCATGACACCCAACGATGACCCCGAAGTGCTGTGGAACTTCGAAAAATTCCTTATTGCCCGCGACGGCTCCGTCGCTGGCCGCTTTGCCCCCGCAACCGCGCCCGACGATGCGGCGCTGGTCGAGGCGATCGAAAGCGAACTGGCGAAGTAATTTACAATGCCAGGTGCCGTCGGCTTCCTTCACGGCAGCCGACGGTTTCATCCTCATCTATCACCGTCGATGATTTCCTGAAGCGCCGCGCTCAGCCAATCGGTCGTATCGCTGTCGATCGCTTCCTGGGTCGACATAAGCGGTATTTGCCGTGTGTAGAGCATGAAGCTGGTCGACAGCATCAACATGCGCACGGCCCTTGCCTGCGCGTTCGGCGGCCCCAGCCATTGCGCAAGAGGCGCAATCGCCTTTTCCTCCATGACGCGCACGCTGATTCTACTCGCATCCGGGTCGCTTGCCGATAGAGCGATCATCGCCAGCGCCCGCAAATCGAGCATCGCATTCAGGAACTGTTCGGTCAGCCGCTTACCGAAGTTTTCATGGCTAAGGTCAATGCCTTCATACTCCGGGATGGCGTCGAAAAGCGCAGCCTCGAACAATCCGGCCTTTGAGCCGAAATAGCGCAGCAACATCGCGGAATTCACGCCGGCGATGGCCGCGATTTCGCGAATGCCGGTTTGCGCATATCCATGCTCGCCAAAAGCCCCCTGCGCTGCGTCCAGAATGCGCTTCCGGGTTCTGGCGGCGTTCCGCTTCCGCTCTGGGGTATCGGCATTCATTCCTTGACCATTGCCAATGATTGACAGCACCACAAGCCTTAAGTCATCGTCTGATGACTTATAAAATCCCGGACAATACCGGGAAGGGGGAAATGCTTGTGACCGACCCTATCGCGATCGATTTTGATGTTACCGATTCGCTGCCGGACACTGCAGCCGATGCGGTCAGGGTCATCATTTCCGGATGGCTTTTTCTGCCTAGCAAGCCGGCCGATCCCACAAGGCCCGTGGCGATCGTGCTGATCGCTGGCGGCAGCTACGACAAGCGCTACCACCATGTGCACATACCCGGGCGCGAAGGGTATAGCGCCGCAGAACATCTCGCTGCCCTGGGCAACATCGTGCTGCTTACCGACCATCTGGGGGTAGGGCAGAGTTCACGCCTGCCGAACCAAAAGAAGGCAACGCGCTTCGTCGTGGCACAGGCCAATCATGCGGCGGTGGAGCAATTCCATCAGAGGCTCGCCGATGGCACTCTGCATCCGTCGCTGCCTGCAATCATTAACTGCACCCGAATCGGCGGTGGACATTCAATGGGGGGCATGCAGACGATCATCCAGCAGGCTCGCCATCGAAGCTACGACGGGATAATGGTCATGGGCTACACCGCAGACGGCGTGCATTTCACCATGAATGGGCGAAAGCTTCGGGCTGCGGAATTCATTCCCGATGAATCGTCAGACTACACCACCAACGACCGGGCCGCCTTACATGAGGGCTTCCACTGGCAGGATGTGCCCGAAGACGTCATTGCGGCCGATGATGCGTTAGCAGTGGAGACTCCGGCCTGCATCGGACTTGATTCGATCCGGACTGGCATTGTCCGCCTCGAAGCCAGCGAGATCGATGTGCCGGTATATATCTGTCTTGGAGAGCGGGACGTCTCGCCTGATCCGCATGCTGAGCCGGCGTTCTATCGGAACAGCAGCGACATCACGCTGCATATCCTGCCGCGCTCAGGGCACTGTCAAAGCTTTGCCAGCACGCGACATGCAATGTGGAACCGCATGCATCGCTGGTCACAGGAGGTTGCCGAAGGCCGACCATGAGATCTTCACGATCTCATGGTCGGTGTAAGGATCAGCCCAATACGGCTTTCAGATCTTCAACCAGATCGGTTTTTTCCCAAGGGAAATAGTCGCCGTTCGCCTTGCGACCGAAGTGGCCGTAAGCTGCCGTCTTGGCATAGATCGGCTTGTTGAGGCCAAGGCCCGTGCGGATGCCGCGCGGGGTCAGCCCACCAAGCTTGCGCTTGGCCACTTCGGCTACTGCTTCTTCCAGCTTTTCGTCGGAAATCGTGCCTGTGCCATGCGTATAGACATAGAGCGATAGCGGCTCTGACACACCGATGGCATAGGCGACCTGAATGGTGCAACGCTCTGCCAGACCCGCGGCGACAACATTCTTGGCGAGGTAGCGGGTCACATAGGCAGCCGAACGGTCAACCTTGGTCGGGTCCTTGCCCGAAAAGGCGCCGCCACCGTGCGGAGCTGCGCCGCCATAGGTGTCAACGATGATCTTGCGGCCGGTAAGCCCTGCGTCGCCGTCCGGTCCGCCGATCTCGAAGCTACCGGTCGGGTTGATGTGATAGACGGTTTCGTTGGTCAGCAGTTCCGACGGCAAAATGTCTGCCACGACGCCGCGGACATAGGCCTTCAACTCTGCATCCTTGGCACCTTCGTGCCAACCGGCCTTGTGCTGGGTGGACACCACGATAGCCGTTGCAGCTACGGCCTTGCCATCGCGGAAACGAAGCGTCACCTGGCTCTTGGCATCAGGCTCTAGGAACGGCGCCGCGCCCGACTTACGGTCAGCGGCCATACGTTCAAGAATCTTGTGGCTGTAGTCCAGCGTCGCGGGCATGAGGTCTGGCGTTTCATTGCAGGCAAAGCCGAACATGATGCCCTGATCGCCCGCGCCTTCATCCTTGCCTTCGCCAGCATCAACGCCCTGCGCGATGTGGGCCGATTGCCCGTGCAGATGGTTGGCAAAGTCGAGGTTGGCCCAGTGAAAGCCTTCCTGTTCATAGCCGATTTCCTTCACCACGCCGCGCACGACTTCTTCAATCTCGTCACGGGCGCCGGGCGCCCAGCCGTGATGTTCGGGCCAGCGATCAAGGTCATAGATCGGGCGGCAGCGAATCTCGCCAGCAAGAACCACCTTCTGCGTCGTGGTCAACGTTTCGCAGGCAACACGCGCCTCAGGGTCTTTGCCCAGCAGCAAGTCGACTACGGCGTCGGAAATCTGATCGGATACCTTGTCCGGATGACCTTCGGATACGCTTTCAGATGTGAAGAGGAACTCGCTGCGCATTGATCCACCCATATAAAGAAAACTTTATGTGACTTCAGCCCTACCCTCGGCGGCGACGCAAGGCAACAAGGCAAAGCACAAGAAGTACTGCTGCCCAGCCAAGAGGAAGCATGTTTCCGGCGCGCGCAAAAAGCGTTGGCGAATGCGCAGGCGGCACAAAGCCGTCGAGCCGGCCGGCTTCATGACGGGGAATATACTGCCGAACGATACCGTCTGCGTCGATTACGGCCGAGATGCCTGTAGTTGTCGAGCGCAGAACCGGCAGACCTTCCTCGATCGCGCGCATGCGAGCCTGCGCAAGATGCTGAGGCGGGCCCCATTCCCCAAACCAACCATCGTTGGACGGGTTGAAAATATAGTCAGGCCGGTCGTTTCGATCGGTAACCTGCCCAGAGAACACGATTTCATAGCAAATCTGCATTCCGGCCCTGCCCCATGCGCCAAGATCGATGGTTTGCGCTCCTGGTCCCGGCCAGAAATCAATGCTGCCCGGCACAAGCCGCGTCGCACCCAACGGTTCCAGCAATGCCCGTAACGGCAGGTATTCACCAAAGGGAACGAGATGCGCCTTAGCATAGCTGCCCGCAATGCTCCCGTCGTCGCCAATGGCCGTAATGACGTTCCGCGCCGCCACGGCGTTTCCATCCTGCACTTCCAGGTCGACTGCGCCGGTCAGCAGCAGGCTACCGACGCCGATTGTGTCACCGATGGTACGGCGGACCATCAGCGGATCCAGTTCATACTGTCCGGCGATGTAGAAATGCCGGGGGTAGCCGTCCGCAAGATAGAACGGCACGCCAGATTCCGGCCACAACACCAGCCGCGTGCCGCTATCTGGCGAAAGCGGTTCACTCAATCCCGCCGTCTTGCGGAACTGCGAAACAAACTGCGCGGGATCGTTGAGCGTTTCCTGCCGGATATCAGGCTGGACCAGCGTAAAACGAAGCGTCCCCTCGGGGGCTACTCCAGAAACCGAGGGCAGCAGGAACAGCACGACAGGGATCAACGCTAGCCCAAGCGCCACAAGCCGCCGCGTCCGCAAATGCCATGCCATCAGCCAGCAACCGGCAAGCAAGACGACAAGGCCTGACAGGCCATAGGTTCCCAACCATGGCGCCGTCGCGGCAAGCCCGGGGCGATCAAACGGCCCAAGCGCGGCCATCGCCAACGGATTCCACGCATAGCCTGTGAAAAGCCAACTCCGCAGCCATTCGGCGACGATCCAACACCCTGCAAAGGCGATGATAAGGGGAATACGCTGCCCTGCAGCGCGGCGCGTGATCAGCCACGCGCCCAGCGCGGCAAACATGGGATAGATGGCAAGGTAAAGCGACAAGACCACCACCCCAATCCAGCCCAGCCATTCCGGCATGTTGGCTTGGTACGTGAAGGCCGTTGCGATCCAGTTGTTGCCGATGACGAAGTGGCCGATCCCGAAGAACCAGCCAACAAGCGCTGCCTGCCTCCAGCTTCCGGCCCGCGCGGTAAGTTCGATCAGTCCCGCGATTCCCAGCAGGGTTAGCGGCCACAGCGCGAGCGGCTCGAACCCGCAAGCGGCAATGGCACCCAGCAACAGGGCAAGAAGAAGCGGGTGGGTAGCGATCCGGCGAAGAGCGATCATCCATCGCGGGATACTGCGCCGGTGCATTCGCGCAAGTGCCAATGGATCGGTACGCCAACACCACTTCCGGCGTTTGCGACGCCGGAAGTGGTGTTTGGCTTACTTAGCTTACGGAAGATTCCAGCGGTTCGCCGGCATCATCGACCAAAGGTTTGCGACGCGTGCGGCGCTTGGGTTTCACTTCGCCTTCATCAGCAGAAGCAACCTCTGCACGCACGCCGATGGCCGGCGGCAATGAGGCGGGATCGAGTGCAGGCGCTAGCTCTGGTGCCGGGCTTGGCTTGGGCTTTGGAGCTGGTGCTGGTGCAGCAGCATCCAAAGCGCCCTCCGCGGGCTCCTCACGGCGAGGCCGACGCTCTTCACGCCGAACACGCGGCGCCCGCGGCGTACGACCTTCGCGCACAAAGGGGTTTTCGGCAGGTTCGTAGGTCGAACGCTGTTCGCCCCCTTCATCCCGCCCTTCCTCGCCTGCGCCGTTTTGTTCGGAACGCTCCTCACGGACAGGACGCTCGGTGCGTTCGGGGCGCTCGGTGCGTTCGGGACGCTCCGTTCGTGCCGGACGTTCGGCGCGTTCTGTCCGTTCCGGGCGCTCTTCGCGCTCACGTCGGTTGTTATTGTTGCCGCTGTGATTGCCAGAGTTCTGGTGTGCTTCATAGACGCCATACTCGCTCTCACCGCCGAATTCGCCGGAATCCTCACCGTCTTCACGGTAGGGATCCCCGCCTTCACGGTAAGGCTCGTCACGGCGTACGCGCTGATCTTCCTGGCGCTGGCGCGTATCGGCGATCACACGAAAATAGTGATCGGCGAACTGAAGATAATACTCCTCCGTGACCCGATCACCGTTCAGGTGCGAGTCCAGGGCCAGCTTTCTGTACTTTTCCAGAAGCTGCGGAGCGTTACCACGCGCACGGCTATCGATACGGTTCACTTGCTGACCGCCGCCCTGCTGGCGATTGTTGCCGCGACCGCGCCTGCGGTTATTACCACGATTGTTGTTGTTCAAGGGTGATTGTTCCTCAAATACCCCCGGCTGCCGCCCGGTCAGGCCCGCTGGCATGCCGTATTTTTCCGCCGCAGCCTCTTGTGACGGAGACCACAGTCCCGACACCTGCCTTTGACGATGGCTTCATTACCACACGCGAATGCAAATGCTGGAGTAGGCCCGCCCGATGGGAATGCGTGCATCCATCAGTTGGCCTAACCATGGACTTAAGCCTTGCCAGACCCGTTGCCAAGCAAAATCTTGTTCAAACCCTGCAAAGTTCAAGGACGCGGGGGCGGCCAGCTAGGTCCCGATGCAATTTGGCCGCAAGCCCGGCATCGCCCGCGATGGCCGAAACCGCATCAGCCTGCGACACCCCGATTTCCACTAGCGCAACACCATTTGAAGCAAGCAATTCAGGTAGTTGGGGGATCAGCACCCGATATGCGTCCAGCCCGTCCGCCCCGGCGAAAAGCGCTCCGGATGGCTCATGTCCGGCCACTGAAGGCGCAAGGCCCGCACCAGCTTCAACATATGGCGGATTGGCAAGAATCAGGTCAAAAGGCCCGTCCAGCCCAGCCATCCACCCAGATTGATCCCAGTCCGCCGCCAGAATGCGCGTGCGAGCGGCAAGACCGAGCAACCGGGCGTTTTCCGCTGCTACGGCCATGGCATCGGCGGAGCGATCTATTCCGACGCCCGACGCTTTTGGAAAATTTTTCAGCACCGCCAGCAACAACGCACCTGATCCGGTCCCGCAATCCAGCACCCGCATTGCATCGGGTTTTGCTGCCAACGCAGCCTCGACCAGCGCTTCGCTATCCCCGCGCGGGATGAGCACAGCAGGCGAGACACGAAATGGCAGGCTGAAGAACTCCTGCTCGCCCAGAATATAGGCAACGGGTTCATGGCCAAGGCGGCGCATAAGCAGCGGCGCGAACCCCTCTGGCGCGTCCGCCCCCATATGCCGCAGCAACAGATCCGAACGCGTTGCGCCCAGCGCATGGGCCATCAGCAATTCTGCGTCGAGCCGGGGCGTGTCACTGGTTGTCGAAAGACGCTCAGCCGCTGCACGCAGCGCTGTAGCGACCGTCATCGACGAAAGATCAGCCATCCATCGCCGCCAGCCGCTTGGCCTGATCCTCTGCTATCAACGCATCGACCAACTCGCCAAGGCCCGGGCCCTCGAGAATTTCCGGCAGGCGGTGCAGCGTCAGATTGATGCGGTGATCCGTGACGCGGCCCTGCGGAAAGTTATAGGTGCGGATGCGTTCGGAACGGTCACCCGATCCCACCATCGCCTTGCGCGCTTCTGCCTCGGCGCCATGCGCTTCGGCACGCCGCAGATCGTAGAGCCGCGTGCGCAAGACCTGCATCGCCTTCGCCTTGTTCTTGTGCTGGCTGCGTTGATCCTGCTGGATAACGACGAGGCCCGTGGGCAAGTGCGTAAGTCGCACGGCCGAATCGGTCGTGTTGACGTGCTGCCCGCCCGCGCCAGAGGCCCGGTAGATGTCGATCTTGATATCCTTGTCATCGATCTGGACATCGACTTCATCGGGTTCCGGCAGGACCGCGACAGTGGCGGCGGAGGTATGGATTCGCCCGCCGCTTTCCGTAACGGGCACGCGCTGCACCCGGTGGACGCCGCTTTCGAACTTTAGTTTCGCGAAAACGCCCTGCCCCGCGACATTGGCGACCACTTCCTTCAAGCCGCCCACCTCTGTGGTATTGGCGCTGATCATTTCGACCCGCCAGCCCTGCTCTGCGGCAAACCGTTCGTACATGCGGAAAAGGTCAGCGGCGAACAGCGCGGCCTCATCACCGCCGGTGCCGGCGCGAATTTCCAGCATGGCCGGGCGGCTGTCGGCCGAATCGCGCGGCAACATGGCGACGGCAAGCCGGTGCTCCGCCTCGGGCAGATCGACCTTAAGCCGTGCAATTTCCTCTTCGGCCAGCGCGCGCATTTCTGGGTCGGATTCAAGCGCCGACAGGTCAGCCAATTCCGCGCGCATGGCAGAAATCTCGGCCGCGACATTCGCCACCGGTTCCAGTTCTGCGTAGTCTCGGCTGGCCGTTACGAATTCCGGGCCCTCAAGCGTGCCCGAAGCCAGCCGCGCCTCAAGCTCGGCAAAACGCGCGGCAAGCTGCGCAAGGCGGGCGTCGGAAACGGTCATCCTTTTCGTTTCACTAGAGAAATTACTCGCGTTTCCTCATTGTCATCTAGGATAAATGACTTCTCAATTGCCTGCTTGAGGTCGCTTCGGACTGACGATGCCTCATGCCGAATATCGCGCAGCCTAAATGACCCCATACTGCCATCAACCGCCTGCCCATCCACGCTTATTACTCGATCTGCGCTTAGGTCACGCTTAACTTTTTCGAACAATTTCTTTGGAGACCCTCGGAACGCCATATCTGCAGAAATACCCGCCCTTCTGGTTAGGGCAAGCAGCTCTGCTGCCAAAGCGCGGGAACTATCGTCAGCAGGAATGAACATGAGTCTAGGAACCTCGACGTCTCCATTTCCAACCAGCATCGCCAGCCGCTCAATCCCCGCGGCCCAGCCCACCGCTGGGGTATGGGGGCCGCCAAGCGCCTCGATCAACCCGTCATAGCGCCCGCCACCAAGGACAGTGCCCTGCGCGCCAAGCCGGTCAGTCACAAATTCGAACGCGGTGTGGCGATAATAATCCAGCCCGCGCACCAGCGATGGCGCACGCGTCCAGTCCACATCAGCCGCATCCAGCCCGGCGCAGACCTTGCCGAAGAAATCCTGCGCTTCACCCGAAAGATAGTCATCGATCCTGGGCGCATCGCTCGTAAACGGCTTGTCGCGCGGATCCTTGGAATCAAGGATGCGCAGCGGATTGCGTTCCAACCGGTCCTGACTGTCTTCGCTCAACGACGCACGATGATCCTGAAAATAGGTAATCAGCGCCACCCGCCACGCTTCACGGCTGGGCGCATCGCCCAGGGTGTTCAGCTGCAGGGTCACCCCATCCGAAACGCCGAGTTCCTTCAGCAACTGGTCCGCCATGATCAGCAGTTCGACATCCGCCTGCGGCTCTGCCGCGCCGATGATCTCTGCATCGATCTGGTGAAACTGGCGGTAGCGGCCCTTCTGCGGGCGTTCATAACGAAACAGCGGTCCGTGCGTCGCGATCTTCAGCGGCGCGTGTTGCTGCCAGCCGTTGGTCAGATAGGCGCGGGCAAGGCCAGCGGTAAATTCGGGCCGCAGGGTCAGCGATTCGCCGCCACGATCCTCAAAGCTGTACATTTCCTTGGAAACGACATCGGTTGTCTCGCCCAGCGAACGCGAAAACACGGCGGTCTTTTCGAACACGGGCATTTCCGAGCGGCGGAAACGGTAGAGCTTTCGCACCCGTTCGAATGTTTCGACGACGCGCGCAAAGGCCTCCGCCTCGGCGCCGAAAATGTCCTGTGTGCCCCTGATGGCCTGCGGTGTGCTCATCCCGGGCGCTTAGACGTATTTTTTCCGGCAGGAAAGCGCGACCCGGAACCCCAACGGCGGTTGCAGCACAGGCGCAATCCCGTAAGAATGCCTGTATGAGATCAACTTTCGCGGCCGGGCCGCTGTTTGTCGCCCTTTTCCTTGCCGCTCCAGCCGCTTCGCAGGACATACCACGAACCCTGCCGATCACGCAGACCGTGCCCGATGCGCAGGACACGCCGTGGCCCGGCGGAACAATCACGCTGAATATCGACGCCACCGATACCCAGCGCGGCCTTTATCGTGTCACCCAGACCATTCCGCTGGCGACCGGCGCGCGGCAACTCACTTTACTCTATCCACAATGGCTGCCCGGCAGTCACGGACCCCGCGGGCCGCTGGCCGAGCTGGTGGACATCCGCTTCCTCGCGGACGGAAAGGTGCTGTCGTGGCGGCGCGATCCAGTGGAAGTCTATGCTTTCCATATCGACCTGCCCGAAGGCGCGCGCGAAGTAACAGCTCGTTTCATCCACACATCGCCGCTGCAACCGTCCGAAGGGCGGATCACCATGACCCCGAAAATGCTGAACCTGCAGTGGGAAAAGATGAGCCTGTATCCCGCAGGCCATTACGTGCGCCGCATCCGGATCAAGCCGCAGGTTACGTTCCCCGCAGGCTGGACTGCCGTAGCGGCACTGGATGGAGCAAAAACCTCGGGAAACCGGGTAAGCTGGGCCGAAACCGATTACGAAACGCTCGTCGATTCGCCGATTTTTGCCGGCCGCCATTTCCGCAAATGGGAACTGGGCAATCATACGACGATGAGCGCCGTAGCCGATGCGCCCGAGCTGCTTTCGGCGCCCGAGACCGGTATCGCCGAAGTAAGTGCGCTGGTCGACGAATCGCTAATCCTGTTCGGTCGCCCGCCTTTCGATCGCTACGAATTCCTTATTGCCCTGTCCAATCGGCTGGGCAGCATTGGACTGGAGCATCTGCGGTCCACCGAAATCCAGTTCGAGCCTGAGAATTTCACTGCGTGGGACGCCTACGACTGGGACCGGAACACTCTGGCTCATGAACTGGTACACAGCTGGAACGGCAAGTTCCGCCGCCCGGCGCCCCTGTGGACGCCGGATTACCGCCAGCCGATGCAGGGCAATCTGCTGTGGTTTTATGAAGGCCAGACGCAGTTCTGGGGGCACGTGCTCTCGGCCCGTTCCGGCGTGCAGTCCAAGGACGTCGTCCTTGGCATGTTCGCAACGCAGGCCGGGAAATATGCCGAGCAGCCGGGGCGCGGCTGGCGCTCAGTAGAAGATACCACGCAGGATCCCATCTTTTCGGCGCGCAAACCAAAGCCCTTTGCCTCGCTCGCCCGCGATGAAGATTACTACAATGAAGGCGCGCTCGTCTGGCTGGAAGCAGACCAGATCATCCGCGCCGGAACCGGCGGCGCACGCGGACTCGACGATTTCGCCCGCGCCTTTTTCGCACACCCCGGCGGCGGGGAGCGCGCCGCCACCTATGATCGCGCCGATATTGTAACTGGCCTGAATGCCATTCACCCGTACGACTGGTCCGCCTTCCTGCGCAGCCGGCTTGAGGAAGCGGGAAGCCCTGCCCCATTGGCCGGGCTGGAACGCGGGGGCTATCGGCTTGTCTGGCGGTCGGAGCCCAACCCCTTCGACAAGGGCAGAATGGACTATTCCGAACGGCTGGACCTTACCCATTCACTAGGCCTGGTGCTGGGCAAAAAGGGTGAAGTGGTCGCCACCCAGTGGGAAGGGCCCGCCTTCAAAGCCGGAATCGTCAATGGAGCCAGCATAGTCGCGGCAAACGGAAACGCGTATGATGCCAAAGTGATGAAGCGCGCCATTACCGATGCCGCCCGCACCGGGAAGCCGATCGAACTGCTGGTACAGCGAGATGGCAGGCTGGCGACCATGCCGGTCGAATGGAAAGGCGGCCTGCGCTGGCCGTGGCTGGAACGCACACAGGCAGGCAACGACACCGCGCCGTTGGATCAGTTGCTGGCTCCTCGAAGGAATACTGCCCGTTGAAGGGTAGCGGCGACGCTCCCACCCGAGGCCTGGGCAATCGCCTTGCCCCTCCCCGGTTCGTCGCCTTTGTCCTTCTTCTGCCAATTAGTTTCGCGGTCTATCGCCTGCTTCTACCCCACGACACCTTGCGAGGCGCTTTTGCCGTGGCGTTCGACTTTTCGGCGCTGGTGTTTCTGATCTCCGTTTGGCCGCTACACCGAGACAGCAAACCGGACGATATACGCGAGCACGCCCGCGCCAACGATGCCAACCGTGGCTTTGTGCTGGTGATCACGGCCGTGCTCATAACCGCGATCATGGCCGCAATTTCCAGCCAGCTTCAGCCAGCGCAGAACGGTGATGAAATCGCACTGGTCAAATTGCTGGCAACGCTGGCGATAGCGTGGGTCTTCGCCAACACCATTTGCACGCTGCACTATGCCCATGTCTTTTACAGGACCAGGGATGATGGCGGCGATACCGGCGGGCTGGAATTTCCGGCAACCAGGACCCCGGTCTATCTGGACTTCGCCTATTACGCGCTGACGGTAGGCATGACCTTCCAGACTTCAGACGTCACCACCACCAGCGCAGAGATCCGTGCGATCACCCTGCTGCATGCGGCAATGGCCTTTGTTTTCAATATCGGAATCGTCGCTTTTACGATCAACGGACTTGGCTGACAGGTCGATCCGGGCAGTTTCCATTGCGGCGCAGCAAAGCCTCCGCTACGTGCGCGACCATGCGTATCGACATGATCCCCGTGGGCGACAATCCACCTGAGAGCCTCAACGTCATCATCGAAGTTCCGGTGGGCGGCGAGCCTGTGAAATATGAATTCGATAAGGAGTCGGGCGCGCTATTCGTCGACCGCATCCTGCACACGCCGATGCGGTATCCCGCCAACTACGGTTTCGTGCCACACACGCTTTCTCCCGATGGCGATCCGCTGGATGCGCTGGTCATCGCCCGCTCACCCTTCATTCCTGGCTGCGTCGTCCGCGCCCGTCCGATTGGCGTGCTAAATCTGGAAGACGAACACGGCGGCGATGAAAAGCTCATCTGCGTGCCTGTGGATTCAACCTTCCCTTATTACACCGAAGTCGATGAAGGCAGCGACCTTCCCACGATCGTACTGCAGCAGATTGAGCACTTCTTTACCCACTACAAGGACCTGGAGCCTGAAAAGTGGGTGCGCGTCGGCAAATGGGGCGATGCGGCCGAAGCCCGTCAGATCGTTATCGAAGCAATCGAACGCGCCAAGGAAGCGAAGAAGTAAGCTCCGGCATCAGCACCCCTCCCCCTGCGGGAGGGGCGCACTGCAAGGCCGTTCCTATGGAGCGGCCTTTTCCTTTTGAGCGTCTTCAAGCGCTGCGAAACACCTCCCGACCCGCGCGATGAACTAGTCCCCCGCTACCGTCATGCCATCCACGCGCAGAGTGGGGACATTGATCGCCCGGTACCATTCAAGGTTATTCGCGGGCGTCAACCCAGCGAACATGTCGATCAGATTCCCGGCAATGGTGAATTCGGCAATCGGCCCTGCAAGCTCGCCGTTAACGATACGAAAGCCAGAGGCCCCCCGGCTGTAGTCACCCGTGACGCCGTTTACGCCGTGGCCGATCAACTCCGTGATATAAACGCCGTCGGCGATGTCTGACATAAGGTCGCTGGGGCTCGCGCTGCCCGGTGCCATGTGAACGTTGCTGGCCGACACCCCCGGAGCCCCGCCGCCGCCGCGCACGGCATGGCCTGTTGGCACAAGGCCAAGTTGCCGGGCCGAAGCGCTTTCCATCAACCATCCGGTAATGCGCCCGCCTTCGACAAGGTTGCGCGGGCTAGTGGCAAGCCCTTCACCATCGAAAGGCCGAGACCGCAATCCCCGTAGGCGCAGCGGATCATCGGTAATGATGATGGCAGAATCAAACAACTGCTGATCCAGCCGATCCAGTAGGTAACTTGAACGACGTGCAATCGACTGGCCCGACATGGCGCCAATCAGATGGCCGACAAGAGACGCGGAGACGCGCGGATCGAAAACCACGGGCACGGAACCGCTCTTCAGGCGGCCGGGATTGAGCCGGGCAACCGCCCTTTCACCAGCCAGTGTGCCGATCTCTGCCGCTGCGGGCAGATCATCTCGGTAGCGGGCGGACCGCCAGGCGTGATCGCGCTGCATGCCCGAGCCTTCCCCGGCAACGACACTGGCGCTGATCCCGTGGCTGCTGGTCGCATAGCCGCCCGAAAAACCGTCGCTGGTCACCAAGGCAAAAATACCCCGCCCCGCACTGGCACCGGCCCCGTCCGAATTTGTTACGCCCGTGATCGAGCGCGCGGCGTCTTCGGCCTCTTCAGCCATGGCCCGCAGTTCCTGGGGAGTGGGCTCAGCGGGATCGTTCACATCCAGATCCGGCCACGGCCCCGCAGACAGCAGCTCCTGCGGCGCAAGGCCCGCATAGGGATCTTCGGGAGCTGCAAGGGCCATACTGACCGCGCGTGCGGCCAGTTCATCCAGCGCGCCGTCACCAATATCGGACGAGCCGATGCTGGCTGAACGGCTTCCGCAGAATACACGCAGCCCCATGTGCTCACCCTCGGAACGCTCAACATCCTCCAGCTTTCCAAGGCGCACCGAAATGCTTTCAGACGCATCGGCAAGGTAGATCGCCTCGGCCGCGTTGGCTCCGGCGCGAAGTGCGCGCTCCACAAGGGCGGTGGCGCGTTCACGTGCGGCATCAAGGCTGAGCATACGACCGACAAACTCCGGTAAGGCGCGCCGAACGCACGCAGCAGGGCCGCTCTATACCCGGGAAATCGTCAGGGCAATGTCAGGAAGGTGCGGGCAGGCCAGCTATTCGGCCCGGAGGCGACCAGCCCTCAGATGAACAGGAGCGCGACGCCCCTGAACAGCGCAGTCAGCGCAAACGGCAGGCCGATGGCGAGCAGCCACAGCGTCCTGCGGTCACGCCGATAATATCCGACAAGCGCGGGATCATGCGCCTGTTCATCGGTGAGACGGTTCCAGCGCCGTTCAAAACGGCGACAGGCGGGGATGATGGCGGCAACAAGGATAACCAGCGCGAAATAGGGCAGGACCGAACCGCCCCCACCCTTTAGTGCGCCCATGGTGACGAAAATCTGAAGCGCCGTGTAGACAAGGAGCGCATAAGCGATGTTGTCGCTCATACGGCGACGCCAGTCAGCCGGTCGTGCATCATCCTGTGCAGCCGACGGTGCAAGCGTGTTGCGCTGCTCCATCTTAACCATCTGGCAATCCTCTCTCGCTTCCAGAACAGACAGTTAATCACCGTTTCGGTGATGGATCAAGTGTCGCAGCCCACACAACACCGCCATTCCGCAAGCCGGGTCATGCACAAAACCTGCCAAATGGTCCAAACGAAGCTTGCCGTTGGCCCCGCCGCGCCTTAAATCGCCGTGGAATGAACGAAACGACGCAAATTGCCGCTGCGCAAGGGCAAGCTTCGGCACCGCCAACTGGCGGGCTGGAAGTCGTCTCCATCGCCAAGAGCTATGACAAGCGTGCCGTGCTTACGGATATCTCGCTTTCGGTAGCAAAGGGAGAAGTCCTTGGCCTGCTCGGCCCCAACGGCGCGGGCAAGACCACTTGCTTCTATTCTATCATGGGATTGGTAAGACCAGATTCCGGCCGCATCCTGCTGGATGGCGTCGATATTACCAAACTGCCGATGTACCGCCGCGCGATCCTAGGTCTGGGCTATCTGCCGCAGGAAACCTCGATCTTTCGGGGCATGACGGTTGAACAGAATATCGCCTGCGTGCTTGAACTCAAAGAGCCAGACCCTGATGTCCGCGCGCAGGAGCTGGAGCGCCTACTTAGCGAATTCGGCCTGACGCGGCTGCGCTCCAGCGCGGCGATGGCGCTGTCGGGTGGTGAACGGCGGCGCTGCGAAATCGCCCGCGCCCTTGCCGCCACCCCGTCTATCATGCTGCTTGACGAGCCCTTCGCCGGCATCGATCCGCTGTCCATTGCCGACATTCGCGATCTGGTGAAAGACCTCAGCACACGCGGGATCGGCGTCCTTATCACGGACCATAACGTGCGTGAAACGCTGGATATCGTTGATCGCGCATGCATCATCTATGGCGGTCAGGTGCTGTTTTCCGGCAGCCCGGAAGCGCTGGTGGCCGATGAAAACGTCCGGCGCCTTTATCTGGGCGAAGGGTTCACCCTGTGACGCCAGCGTCAATGCGGATCTGGACTGGACGGATCTGATCCATGGCACTCGGGCCGCGCCTTGATCTGAGGCAGTCCCAATCGCTGGTCATGACGCCTCAGCTGCAGCAAGCAATCAAGCTGCTGGCGCTGTCCAACCTTGAGATCGAAACATTCATCGGCGAAGCAATAGAGGCAAACCCTCTCCTGGAGATCGGCGACACTGCTCCATCACCC
>Ga0233380_1000505_pt1 | contig 20103 bp, 23 predicted proteins | sample ElkDunMinimDraft_9_FD_191541 | JGI IMG/M metagenome (GOLD analysis project Ga0233380, IMG submission 191541) | Fecal eukaryotic communites from dung pellets of Tule Elk in California, USA - Elk Dung F36 | ecosystem: Host-associated > Mammals > Digestive system > Large intestine > Fecal | place... | reverse complement strand
CCGCAGCTGGGGGGCGGAACGGCATGAAACCCCGCGCGACCTGCCGCCCATCACCTGGATGACGGGCATGGCGCAGGATTTCTCCTTTCACCTCGTTGCCTTCGACGATCCGGCGCTCGACCCAGACTGGAAGGGACGCTTTGCCGTCGAACCGGGGCAGAATCTGGTCTGGGGCTATCTGCACAAGGACGGCGTCACCAGCTCGATCCTCAAAGCCGCCAAACGCACCCGGCGCGAGGCCGACGGCGTGTCGCCGCGCGGCTTTGACCTCACCATCACCGACGCAGAGGAACGCGAACTGGTGCTACGCGGCGAAGTGACCGCGCGCGTGCCCTGGAACACATGGCAGAATGTCGTCGTCCATTATTCGCTGACCCGCTGGGACATGGGCGACGGGCGTGTTGCCTGGGGCGACTGCCAGGACATTCACTATAATCGCTATATCCATGAATTTTCACGCTGAATAATCATTAGGGGGACAGCCGATGGGACGGGCGGAAGGCAAGATCGTGATCGTCACCGGCGGCGCCAAGGGCATTGGCCGCGCCGATGTCCAACTGCTGGCGGCGCAGGGCGCAACAGTGATCCTCGCCGACATTGACGAGGAAAATGGCCGGGCCGTCGCGGCGAGCCATGACCGCATCCTGTTCCACCATCACGACGTGTCGGACGAACAAGGCTGGCGCAGGCTGATCGAAACCACGGTTTCCCGCCATGGCGGCCTCGATGGGCTGGTGAACAATGCCGGGATCATCCATGTCGGCGACCCTTGCACGACCGTGATCGATGAGCTTCGCGCGATGATGGCCGTCAATCTCGAAGGCGCGGTGCTGGGCTGCAAATATGCCATTCCCGCGATGATCGAGCGGGGTGGCGGCTCCATCGTCAACATCGCCTCGATCGGCGCCGTCACCGGCCTCTATTTCTTCGCCGGCTATTGCGCGACGAAGGGCGCGGTGGCCGCATATTCACGCGCGGTCGCCGTCTATTGCGCGCAGAACCAGCTCAACATCCGTTGCAATACCGTGCTGCCCGGCGGCGTCGATACGCCGCTCAATCAGAATCTCGCCGGCGAAATGGCGATCAAGGCGCCCGCCATGCGGATGCCGCCGACCGCGCCGGTGCGCGAGGATACGCCAGACATGCGTTATGCGGAGGCGGAGGATATCGCCCACGCCATCGTCTATCTGATCTCGGATGAATCCCGCTTCATGAGCGGCGGAGAAATACGGATCGACAATACCGCCTCGATCACGGCGGCGACGGTCCAATGACATGATCTCCGCCTTCGACGATTATTGCGTCCACCAGACGCCCGATTATCTGCGCGCGCCCGGAACGACGGACCGCAATTTCTACGACCGCTATTTTTTCTGCGGCTATCATCGCGAAGGCGACATCATCTTCGGCATAGCCTTTGGCCGCTATCCAAACCGCCATGTGGAGGACGCACATTTTTCCGTCGCGGTGAACGGCCGCCAAAGCAGCATCCATGCCTCCGCGCCGCTGTCGCACGATCCATCGGTAGCGCAGGTCGGTCCGCTGAAGATCGACATTGTCGAACCCATGCGCGTCCTACGCTGCCAGGGCGAGGAACAGGGCATCGCCTGGGACCTCACATTCCGCGCCATCACCGGCGCCATTGATGAGGGCCGGCTGCGGCTGGAGCGCGACGGCCTAGCCTTCATCGACCAGACCCGCTTCATGCAATATGGCAGCTGGGAGGGGACGATCAGCGTCGACGGCACCGTCCACCGCATCGACCCGACGCTCTGCTTTGGCCTCCGTGACAAAAGCTGGGGCGTGCGCCTCTTTGCCGAAAATCACACAACGGCCGAGCGTGGCGGGCAGATATTCTGGATGAATGTCGTCACGCTTACCGACCATGGCTATTCGGTGATCCGCGTGATCGAGGACGCGCAGGGGCAGGCGCATGAGCGCACGGGCTATTATGCGCCGATCTATCCCTCGCCCGACGACGTCCCGATCGGCGAAACAGCGCTGGAGCCGGTCGACGACTGGCACTTCGACCTCGATTTCGCCGAGCGAACCCGCCGCATCGCCGCCGGCCGCTACAGCGCACAGCTACGCGACGGCCGCACGCGCCGCTTTACGGCGCAGACGCGCGGTAGCTTCTGGTATGCGGGCATGGGTTATAATCACGAACGCTGGAATCATGGGCTCGGCCACGGCCCCGAACTGGTCGTCGAGCGCGAGGATTGGGACATCGACGCGATCGACATGGCGCGGCTCGACCGCCAGATGCTGCTCAGCGTCGTGGACGTGCGCGAGGACGGCCGGCTGATCGGCTTTGGCCATACCGAACAATTGCTGATGGGCGCCTATCAGCCCTTTGGCTGGGACGAGCATGGCTATGTCGACCTCTGAGGCCGACGCGCAGGCGATTCGCGCATCGCTGCACACGACGCGCCACCGCGATCCCGCCATGGTGCGGGCCAGCATCGAACGGTGGCTGGGCGCCCATGGCGGCGGCCGCGTGACAGGCATCACAGCGCCCGGCGCCAGCGGCGCGTCAAGCGAGCTCTTCATGCTCGATCTGGAGGATGCGCCGATCGCCAGCGTCGGCAAGCGGGGCGCGGTCCTGCGCATCCTTGGCGCGCAAAGCGTCTATCCGATCGTCGACCCCGAACAGCAGTTTTTGTGCCAGCGCCTGATCGCCGACAACTCCCATGCCCCCGTGCCGCAGGCTTTCGGCCTGGAAACGGACCCGGCGACCATCGGCGCGCCCTTCATCCTGATGGAGCGCGCGGCGGGACGGGGCGCCCCGGACTGGCCCTCTTATGTGGCGGAGGGGTGGCTCCACGATCTGCCCGCGCCTGATAGAACGACGCTCTGGCGCCATGCCGTCGCCGCCATCGTCGCGGTCCACGACACCGGCCTTTCCGGCGTCGATCAGGATCGGTTGCGCCTGCCCACGCCGGGCGACAGCGATATCGAGCGGCTGGTCGCCTATTGGCAACTCTACCATGCGGTCGTCAGCCGCGACGGTAGCTATCCCGTGCTCGATCATGCGATCGCGTGGCTCGTCGCCAACCGCCCGCGCATGGAGGCGCCCTCGCGCATGCTGTGGGGAGACGCCAGCCTGCGCAACATGCTGTTCGAAGGCCTCACGCCATCCGCGCTGCTCGACCTGGAGTTCGCGCATATCGGGGTGGCCGCGTTCGACATCGCCTTCTTCGCGATGATGGATCGGGTCATGGCCGAGGGCTATGCCGGCCTGCCGCGTCTGTCGGGCTTTCCCGACGAAGACGACACCTTCGACCTCTATGAGCAACTGAGCGGCAGGACTGTCGAGCATCGTGCCTATTTCTGCCGCATGGCCGTCACCTATATGGCGCTCGCCAACACCCGGGTGTTTCAGCGGCTGGCGGCGGAAGGGCGCATGCCCACGCAAGATGTCGGCCGCAATCCGCCGTTGCGTTTCCTTGCCGGCATGTTCGGTCTGTCGATCGCTTAGCCGCGCCGCGATCAATGCAGCAGCGGCAATCCGATGGTGAGCCGCCGGACCAGTTCGGTCTGCCGCGTGCAGCCCAGCTTCACGAACATCCCCGCGATATGGGTGCGTAGCGTCGAATAGCGGATGCCCAGCCGCTGCTGGATCTGCGGCGCGTCGAGACCAGACACCATCAGCGCGGCAATCTGCGCCTCGATCCGCGTCAGCCCATGCAAGGCGCGAAAGCGCCCGCTTGCCTCGTCGATCTGAAGATGGGCCGAATAGAGCAGCGCCAGCGCGCCGGGACGCGTCCGGCCGATCAGCGGATCGACACTGGTTTCCCGCCGGACCACAAGCAGCGAGCCATCCTCCAGCATGATGCCGACGTCCCCAGCCTGTCCTTCGGCATCTGCCAATGCCCCCGCCAGCGCCCCCTGAAACCGCCGGTCGGCCTCGTCATCGCCGATATGCACGCGCGCATCCTCGGTCCTTATCATGCCGCTCGCGAGGACGGCCTCTGCCCGCCCGTTCGACGCGGATAGCAGCCCGCCTTCGTCGAAACGCATGACACCGATGCCGATCGCATCGAAATGGCCCAGCATCTCGCTGCGCCCCGCCTCGCCAATCGCCTCGCGCAAGGCCATGGCCCGCGCGAAATGGGCGCCCAGCCGGCCGAGCAGCGCGGACTCGTTGGCATCGAAGGCAGGCTGGCGCCCCGACCGCAGCGCATGGAGCGAATAGCGCACCCGGCCCCGCCGCATGAGATCGACCGACATGCCGCGCGCGACGTCATAACGGCGAATGAGGTCGACAAAGGCCTGGCGCGGCCTGCGGGCGAGATAGTCGTTGCACACATCGACGCGGCCATTGCCAAGCGGCAGCGCGATCAACTGGTCGCGCGTGCGTCGTTCCCATTCGGCGATATGGTCGGGCCGGGTGCGCACGCCCGTCGCGACGAAGCGCGCCTGCTCGGGCGCGTCGTCGGGCTCCATCTGCAACACCAGCGTCTGCGCCCCGACCGCATCGCGCAGACGTTCCAGCGCGCGGGGCCAGACACCCGGGCGCGCGGCCTCGTCATAAATGTCGGTGATGATCGCGTCGAAGCGGCTCATATCGGCCAGCATCGTCTTGCCCATGACGGTCAACCTCTCCGGCGCGGCATGCTTGCCTGCGCCCGATCAGAGATACCATTCCTGAACGTCGCTGCCCAGCACCCGTGCGCCCAGGCTCCGGCCGGTCACGCGATGCTGCGCGGCGGCATGCTGCTTGGCGGCGGTCAGGTCGGCAAGGATGCGCCCGAAATCATGGTCGGCATAAATGCCCGTGCCGCCGGCGCATTCAAAGACCTGCCGCGCGGCCTCCAGACAGCGCTGAGCGACGGAGGAACATTGATATTTGTAAAGCAGCCGCTCGTCGAAGGGCGGAACCGTCCCCGACTGCGCATAGGATGCCAGCGCCGCGAAATTGCGATCGATCAGCACTTCGAGCTCATCGATCGTGGCCCGCGCAAAGCCGCAGGCCCATTGCGCATCCGGATCGGCGCGCGGCGCGCCCGAAATCACGCTGACGCGCGTCTCGGCATACGCCTGATAGGCCGCCAGCATCGCTCGCAGTCCACCGATGCAGCCATTGGTGATCGCGCGAATGAAAATCTGGTGAAAGGGCATGCGATACAACCAGCCGGTGTTGACCTTATTGCCCGGACTGTCGCAGCGGAATCCGTCCGAGCTGCGATGCACGCGATGGGCGGGCACGAACACGTCCTCGACCACAATGTCCTGGCTGCCGGTCGCTTTCAGCCCCGACACATGCCAGGCGTCGACGATGCGATAATCGCTTTGCGGCACGAGGCAGGTCAGAAACTCCCCTTCCAGTTGCCCGCCCAGAAACAGCCATTGGGCATGGGCACAGCCGCTTGAAAATTTCCAGCGCCCGTCGAAGCGATAGCCGCCCTCCGTCACCCGCGCCTCGCCATTGGGCTGAAAAGCCGAAGCGATGCGGATAGCCGTATCCTCGCTCCAGACATCCTGCGCCGCGCGATCGTCGAACAGCGCCATCTGGAAATTATGGACGCCCAGCACGCCATAGACCCAGCCGGCCGACACATCGCCCTCCGCGATCGCGATCTGGATCGCGGCGAAGACGCGCGGGTCCATTTCATATCCGCCCCAGCGTCTGGGTTGGAGCACACGGAACAGGCCGGCTTCGGCAATCTCCTCGATCGTCTCGGCATGGACCGCTCGCTGCTTCTCGGCCTCCCGCGCGCGAGCCCGAATGCGCGGCGTCAGCGCCCGTGCCCGCGCGATCAGTTCGGCTGCTTCCGGCCGCGCGGCGCCATCGTCGCGCGCCATCACCGCAGCCCCCCATGTGCCTGTTCGTCGCGCAGCATCCGCGCGATCTTTGCGCGCGCGGCGAACAGGCCGCGATCGGCGGCAAGCCCTACCTCCCCGCGCTGCGCCGGTGAGAGTTGCTCGTGCAGCGCCTGTATCTTCTCCATGGCGACGACATCCTCCATCAAAAGGCGCCGCGCATCCTCTTTCCAGTTCGGATTGACGAAGGGAAAGGTCTGCGCAACCGCAGTGAATTCATAGCTCGACGCGCGCGTGCGGGGGGTGATGCCGACGGCCAGCTGGTTGGTCTGTGCCTCCGCCGATCCGTCGACCGGCTCCACATCGACGCGAATACCGCAGAGATTGGGGACATAGGCCTCGGCCGTGATGGTGCGATGGGCATGGGTGCCGGTGAAGCCGAACGTCTTCATGGTGAGCGGGCTTTGCTGCTCATGCTCGATCCGCCGGACCACGCGCACGCGCACGCCCTCCTCCTCGATCACCGGCGCCTGCCCGGCCACGTCCCCCGCGTCGATCTGCCCCTCATGCAAAAAGGTGATGTGCGAGGCGTCGAGCAGATTTTCGAACGGCAGCAGATAGTTGGCGGCAAGGTCGAGCCGGTCGGCAGGCTCCGCATACCAGCCCGGCTTCCCCAGCCCGAAATGCGCATGGTCGGGGATCAGCGCCGGATCGGCGCGCGCAGGGTCGCCGGGCCAGATCCAGATCCAGCGCCAGCATTCGACCACCGGATAGCTGTCGACCCGCAGGCCCCGCGCCATCGGACCGCCCGACGGGATATGCGCGCACAGCCCGTCCGCGCCAAAGCGGACGCCATGATAGCCGCACTGGATGGCATCACCGACCAGCTTCCCTTCCGACAGCGGATAGCCACGATGGGGGCAACGGTCGAACAGGGCGACCGGCGCGCCCGTTTCGCTGCGGTAGAGCATGATCGGCCGATCGAACGCCCAGCGGCTGAGCGGCGTCCGCGTGACCTCGTCGGAATAGGCGATCACATACCATTGATCGAGCGGATAGGGCGCATCGCCGGGATGGAGGGCGATCGGCATGGGGGGTGCAAGGTCGGCCATGCCACCATTTTAGGATCGCGATGCGCCCGCCAGCTCATCACTTTTGTGGAGGAACGCAAATTTTGCCGCCGTCCCGCGCGATCCGAGTCCGTCGCCCAAACGCCTAAAACCAAAGGCTTTTGCATCCAGCGCCGCGCTGCCCTATAATGGCGCGATGGCGATCTTCCCCCGTCCCGTTTCTCCCAAGAGCGCGCTTGGCGACCTTTGGAGCTATTTCCGCGATCATCGGCCGCATAAATGGCCGCTGCTCGGGCTTTCGATCGCGATGACCTGGCTGATCGTCTGGGCGTTCATCATCGACGCCAACACGAACACCATGCCGACGCGCAACAAGATCTTCTACATTCAGAGCTGGGATACGAATCGCTCCGACGCCGCGATCATCCTCCAGCAGAAGATGGACCTTGCGAAGCGCGAGGCCGCGATCGAGGCCAAGCAGAGAGAGATGCAGGGCATCGCCGATACGTTCGGCATCGACTGGCGCAAGGATGAGGCCCGCAACAGCGCGCGCCGCCAGGAAGCCTTGAAGCAGATCAATGCCTCGCTCGACGAACGGCTTGCCAAGGCGCAGGGCACGGAGGGCGAAGGCGCGGCGGAGGCGAAGCGTCCCTGACTATGGTCGATCAGGGGGCTGAACGGGCCGATGCCGCTACCCTAGCCGCCGACCGGCGCTACATGGCCGCAGCCATCGCCCTGTCGCGGCGGGGGCGCGGCCTTTCGACCCCCAATCCCAATGTCGGCTGCCTGATCGTCGCCAAGAGCCGCGTCGTCGGACGCGGCTGGACGCATGAGGGCGGACGGCCCCATGCCGAAGCGCGCGCGCTCGACGAAGCGATGGATCGCGCGCGCGGCGGCACCGCCTATGTGACGCTCGAACCCTGTTTTCATCTGAGCCCACGCGGCCCCCGCTGCGCCGACCTGCTGGTACGCGCGGGCCTTTCCCGCGTCGTCATCGCGCTGCGCGATCCCGATCCGCGCACCGATGGGCGCGGCGCCGCCTATCTGCGCAACCGGGGAATCGCGGTCGACATGGGCCTGATGGCGCGCGAGGCCGCCGACGCGATGGCCGGTTTCGTGCTGCGCCAGACGCAGGCGCGGCCGCATGTGACGCTCAAGCTTGGCCTCTCGCTCGACGGGCGCATCGCGCTCCCCGACGGGTCGAGCCGCTGGATCACCGGCGCCGCCGCGCGTGCCCACGCCCATCTCGAGCGCGCCCGGCATGACGCCATCCTCGTAGGCGGCGGCACTTTGCGCGCCGACGCGCCCCGGCTCGACGTGCGCCTGGCGGGTCTTGAACATCGCAGCCCACGCCGCCTGCTGCTGAGTCGAGGCGCAGCCCCCGCAGGCTGGGAAGCGATCGCCGCGCCTGAGGATATCAACACGCTCGACCGCGTCGATCATCTGCTGATCGAAGGGGGCGCGGGCGCTGCCGCCGCCTTCCTGCGCGCCGACCTCGTCGACCGGCTGCTGCTCTACCGCGCGCCGGTCCTGATCGGCGATGGCCTCGCCGGCATCGGCGACATTGGCCTCACACAGCTCGACGCCGCGCATGGCCGTTGGCGCCTCACCGAAAGCCGACGGCTGGGCGCGGACGGGCTGGAGGTTTACGCGCGCATAAGGGACGCCTAAAGCAGCACGCCCTGGCCCCCGCGCTTATCGTTCCTTGTGAGGATCGCATCATGTTCACCGGCATCATCACCGACATCGGCACCATCCGCACCGCAGAGCAGCGCGGCGACCTGCGCCTCGTCATCGGCTGCGGCTATGAGATGGACGGTGTCGCCATCGGCGCGTCGATCGCCTGTTCGGGCGCCTGCCTGACGGTGGTGGACAAGGGCGCGGACTGGTTCGCGGTCGACCTGTCGGCTGAAACGGTGGACCGCACCGCGCCGCAGCTCTGGGAAGAAGGCGGCCGCCTCAACCTCGAACGCGCGCTCAAGGTCGGGGATGAGCTGGGCGGCCATATCGTCACCGGCCATGTCGATGGCATCGGCACGCTGGTTTCGGCGGTGCCCGAGGGCGACTCGACCCGACTGACGATCGCCGCGCCCGCCAGCCTCGCCCCCGCGCTCGCCGCCAAGGGTTCGATCACGCTCGACGGCATCTCGCTGACGGTCAACAGCGTGGAGGATCAGGCCGACGGCACGGTGCATTTCGGCCTCAACATCATCCCGCACACCGCGCTTGCGACCACGCTCGACAGCCTGACGCCGGGCCGCAGCTTCAATCTCGAGATCGACGTGCTTGCCCGTTATCTCGGACGGATGCAGAGCCTGCACGCGCAAGCAATGTGATATCGGTTGCAAAAATCACATTGTAATGTGATAGGCCGCATCAATTGGCCTTTAAGGGCCGTGAAGGAGTGGCCCGCATGTCTTCCGCAGTAATCGATACCGTTCGCGCGCTCGTCAATGGCGGCGGCATGTCCCGCTCCGGCCTGTCGCGCGCGGCGGGGCTTCACGCCAACAGCCTGCGCCGCCTCGGCGAAAGCGACTGGAACCCGACCGCCGAAACGCTGGGCAAGCTCGAAGCCTATCTGCTCAAGCGCGAAGGCGGCACCGCGCTCGCCAGCCCCGAGGAAATCATTCACGAAGCGCGTAACGGCCGCATGTTCATCCTGGTCGACGATGAGGATCGGGAAAATGAAGGCGACCTCGTCATCCCCGCGCAGATGGCGACGCCCGACGCGATCAATTTCATGGCGACCCACGGCCGGGGTCTGATCTGCCTCGCCCTGACGCGCGACCGGGTCGAGTTGCTCGGCCTCGACCTCATGAGCCGCAACAACGGCACGCGGCACGAAACCGCCTTCACCGTGTCGATCGAGGCGCGCGAGGGCGTGACCACCGGCATTTCCGCCGCCGACCGCGCGCGCACCATCTCGGTCGCGATCGACGCCTCCAAGGGGCGCACCGACATCGTGACGCCGGGCCATGTCTTCCCGCTGATCGCCAAGGATGGCGGCGTGCTGGTCCGCACCGGCCATACAGAGGCGGCGGTCGATGTCGCGCGTCTCGCGGGGCTCAACCCCTCGGGCGTGATCTGCGAAGTGATGAAGGACGATGGCACGATGGCGCGCCTCGACGACCTCATCCCCTTCGCGCGCAAGCATGGGCTCAAGATCGGCACGATCCGCGACCTCATCGCTTATCGCCGCCGCCACGACCATATGGTCGAGCGCCGCGTCGAAGCCAACTTCACCAGCCAGTGGGGCGGCGAATGGCGGGCGATCAGCTTCTACAATCGCGCCACGCACGAGGAACAGCTGGTGCTGCAAAAGGGCCATGTCGACCCCGACAAGCCGACGCTCGTGCGCATGCACCAGATGTCGCCGCTCGTCGACATATTGGGCCAGCAGGGACCGCGCAGCGGCGTCCTGGCGCGCTCGATGGAAATCATCGCGGAAGAAGGCGCAGGCGTCGTTGTCCTCCTCTACAATAATGATACCGGCGCATTGTCGGACATGCTCAGCCAGAGTGCGGGCGGCGCGGGTTCGGGCATGGACGAGCTGCGCAACTATGGCGTCGGAGCGCAGATCCTCGCTGAACTCGGCGTGCACGACATGATCCTGCTCAGCAATTCGCAGCACAGTCTTGTCGCGCTCGATGGCTATGACCTGTCCGTCGTCGGCCAGCGTCCGGTCGATCAATAAGCTTGAAAAGGGAGCGATAAGGCCATGGCAAAATTCCTGATCGTCGAAGCGCGCTTCTACGACCATCTCAACGACCTGCTGATCGAAGGCGCGGTCGCCGCGTTGGACGACGCCGGCCACAAGCATGAGGTCGTCACCGTTCCCGGCGCGCTGGAAATACCCGGCGCGATTGCAATGGCGGCGGAAAGCGGGCGCTATGACGGTTTCATCGGCATCGGCGTCGTCATCCGCGGCGAAACCTATCATTTCGAAGTCGTATCGAATGAAAGCGCGCGCGGCCTGATGGCGCTGTCGATGGACGGCATCGCCATCGGCAACGGCATTTTGACGGTCGAAAATGAAGCGCAGGCACTGACCCGCGCGCGACCGACTGAAAAGGACAAGGGCGGCGAAGCGGCGAAGGCCGCGATCGCGATGCTGGGCTTGCGTGAACGCTTCGGCGCCTGATCGCGCCTAAAGCGACGGGAAATCGAATACGCCGGGCAATCCGATTGCCCGGCGTTTTCTTTTAAGGTTCGCCCCGGCTCTGCTGCATCCGCCGCTCGGCAAACCATTGCGCCAACATCTGCGCGGTACAGCCGGTCATGCCGTTACTGCCAATCACCGAGCAGCTATTGGGCAGATTCTGCCGCTGCACCTGCTCCATCGTCGCCACTTGGCTCCCCCAGCCCGGACCGCCTGCGACTTCGGGCTTTTCACGCAGCTTCTTGGGGATGCGATAGCGTTCCGCCTCCGGCCGGCGCGCACAGACCACGATCTCGTCGCCCTCTCCCTTTGGGCAGGGGTCGTCGCCAAAGACGATGAGGTTGAAGACGCGGTTGGGCGGCGGCTCAGCCGCGATGGCGGGCAAAGGCCCGGCAACCGCCGCCAGCAAGGTCAGGGAGAGAGCGAGGGTCGGCCGCATCGGCGCCATGTCCTTATCCAATCCCCTGTTTCAAACGGCGCGCCCCCGCGCCGGACGGTCAGGGCTGCGGGGCGTCCGCACCGGCTTCGGCCGCCTTAGCCGCCGCCTCTTCCGCCTTCACGCGCGCTTCGATCGCATCGCTGTCGGCATCGATCGTCGACAGGCGCTTGGCGCGCTCCGCCTCGACCAGATCCTTCCAGCTGGCATTGTCCGCCGCCTGCCGCTCAAGCTTCGCCAGCCGCGCGAGTTGCGCAAAACAGCCCGTCGCACCGCCACCGCCGACCGGCGAGCAGCTTTCGGTGCCGCTGCGCCCGACATATTCCATCGACCGTACCCGCTCGCCCCAGGCCTGATTGGACGGCTTGTTGGGATCGCCGCGCAGCGGCTCGGGGATGCGATAGCGCTCTTCCTCACCCTTGCGCGCGCAGACAACGATTTCGTCGCCCTGGCTCGGGGGGCAGGCATCCTCGCCATAGACGATGACGAGATTGACCTTTTCGGAAGCCGCAGTGGACGCGGGCGCGGCCTCCTGCGCCATGGCGGGCACGGCGCCTGCGATCATCAGCAGGGGCATCAGCAGGGCGTTTCTCATCATCTCGTCCTTTAACTCAGATACGCCGCGACAGCGCGATAGCAGCGCGGCAGCCCAGGCGGATCGCGCCGGAAAGCAAGGGATAGGCGGGTGCGCGTTCGGCGCCATGCGCGATGGCGGCGTCGCGATGCTCCAACTCCTCCGCCTGAAAATCCGCAACCATGGTGGAGAGTTCCGGGTCGTCCTCGCCCAGTTCCTCCAGTTGCTGCGCATAATGGCGGTCGATCTCGGTCTCGATCGCAGCGGTGCAGGCCATCGCCGCTTCCGGCCCGATCGCCGCCGTCGCCGCGCCGAGCGCAAAGCCCGCAACATCCCAGATCGGCCGCAGCAGCGTCGGGCGCACGCCCCGCTCCGCCATCAGCGCGTCGAACGCCTTGCGGTGCCGTTCTTCCTGCGCCGCCATGCCGGCGATGACGCGCGCGGCGGGGACGCGGTCGCCCATCACCGCCAATTGTCCGGCATAGATGCGCGTCGCGCCAAATTCGCCGGCCTGGTCGACCCGCGTCATGGCCGCGCGCGCCTGTGGCGTCACGCGCCGCCCGGGCCGGGGAAAATCCTGTCTCGCCGTCATCGCATGTTCCGTTTTCTGAGCAACATGAAGATGGCAAGCGCCGCGCCCGTGGACAAGAGCCCGTTATAGCCCGCCAGCGAGATGCCGGCGAAGCTCCACGGCGCAACGTCGCAGCGCGTGATCGGCGCGGCCATGATCTGGCTCAGAATATCGGCGCCACTGCCGCCTGCCGGCATGGTCGAACAGGTGGTGAAGCCTTCCCACCAGCCATATTCGACGCCTGCATGGAACAGGCCGATGACGCCGCTCGACAGGATGCCCACCGCCGCCAGCATCGTCAGCATCGCGCTCGCCCCGCGATGCCGGCGGGTGAAAAAGGCGAACAGCGCCAGCGGAATCGCCGCCATATGCCCGTAACGCTGCCACCAGCACATTTCGCACGGGGCAAGCCCGCCCCAATATTGCGAGACATAGGCCCCGCCCAGCAGCAAGGCCGGCACGACCAGCGCCAGCATCCGCGCACGGGCAAGGCCGGGCATGGCGCCGCTGCGAAGGCCGCCTCCGATGCTTATTTCGCCGCTGCCTTCTGACCTGCGCCGCTCAGCGCCATGACGCCGCCCGGCTTACCCGCCAGCCGCGCAATGGTCTTGAGCGCGTAATCGAGCTGGAAGTCCTCAACCCCCTGCTTCTTCAACTCCTCGGCCGTCGCAGAGAAGCGCGGATCATCCTTGCTGTCCTCCTGCAACGCCGCATCGTCGGTCTTGATCTCGTTGATCAGATGGCGACGCAGGTCGCTTTCGCGGAATTTCGGCCGCGCCTTGTAATCGGGGTCGGAAATCTGCGGCACCTTGATGTCCGGTTCGATCCCGCCTTCCTGCACCGACCGGCCCGACGGCGTATAATAGCGCGCGGTCGTCAGCTTGAGCGCAGTCGTATTGGACAGCGGCAGCATCGTCTGGACGCTGCCCTTGCCGAAGCTGCGCTCACCCATGACCAGCCCGCGATGATGGTCCTGCAACGCCCCCGCGACGATCTCCGACGCCGAGGCCGAGCCCGCATCGACGAGAACGATGACCGGCAGGCCCTTCGCATCGTCGCCCGGCTTGGCATAATAGCGTTCGACATCGCCCTTGGCGCGGCCGCGCTGCGACACGATCTCGCCGCTTTCGAGGAAGCTGTCGCTGACCGCCACCGCCTCGTCCAGCAAGCCGCCGGGGTTGGAGCGGAGGTCGAGGATATAGCCGGTCGGCTTGCGCCCCAGTGCCTTGTCTATGCTGCGGATCGCCTGCCGCACATCGGCGCCGGTATTGGCCGAGAAGCTGACGATGTTGATGATGCCGACATTGTTCTTCACCTCCCATTTGACGGGCTTCAAGGTGATGATCTCGCGCACCAGCGTCAGTTCGATGGGCTTTTCCCGGCCGGGCCGCACGATCGTCAGCTTGATCGGCGTATTGGGGGCGCCACGCATCTTGTCGACCGCCTCGTCGAGCGTGCCGCCATAGATGAGCTGGCCGTCGATATGGGTGATATAGTCGCCCGCCTTGATGCCAGCGCGCCATGCCGGCGTGTCCTGCGTCGGTGCGATCACCTTGACCGCGCCATCCTCCTGCGTGACCGACAGGCCAAGGCCGCCATAGCTGCCTTCGGTCTGGGTGCGCAGATTCTGGAAATCGCGCGCGTCGAGGAAGCTGGAATGCGGGTCGAGACTGGCGAGCATGCCGTCGATCGCGCCCTTGATCAGCTTTTCATCGTCGACCTTCTCGACATAGTCGGTCCGCACCTTCTGGAACACGTCCATAAACTCGTCGAGCGCCTTGTAGCTCGACGCTTCACCGGCCGAGAGCGCAGCGGTGGTGACAGGGACGAGCGCGAGCGCCCCAAGGGCAAGGGCGCCGCGGTAGAAGGTGGATTTCATCGGAGTCTTCAGTCCTGACATGGATGACCCGCATAGGCGCTTTTTTGCGGGCGCGCAAAAGCCTGTTATCGCCGAATGATGCGCCACCTTCGATGAGCGCGCGGTTAACGCGCGCTCATCCCCCGCCGACCAGCGGCACGATATCCACCGGCCGCCCGTTGCGACGCAATTCCGTAGTAAGCAGCGGCCGGCCAGTCCCCGTTCCCGACCCCGCCACGCCGACCGGATCACCCTGCCGCACCGCGTCGCCGACATTGGCGCTCAGCCGATGCAGCCCGGTCAAAAGGCTGGTCCAGCCCGCGCCATGATCGATGATCAGGATCTGGCCATAGCCGCGATAAGGCCCGGCAAAGGCGATGCGCCCGGCCGCCGGGGCGACCGCCTGCGCGCCGGGCTGCGCCGCGATGGTAAGGCCGCGCGCGCGAACCCCGCTGTCATTGACCTCGCCCATGCCCGTCACCAGCTGGCCCACGACCGGCAGGCGATAGGCTGGCGGCCCGGCGAGCGCAGCGCTGCGTTCGGGTGTATCCTGCGCGGTCGCCGCGTCGGGACGGGCAGGCCGCAGCAGCGGGCCGGGCAGGCGCGCCAGCCGTTCGCGCAAGTCGCCCGCTTGGCTCAGCCGGTCCATGAGATCGACGATATCGCGCGCCCGTTCCCCCAGCGCCAGCGCCCGCTCGCTCTCAAGCCCCGCATTGGCGCGATATGTCCGCGCCGCTACCCGCTTTTCCGCCTCCAGCCGGGTCAGCGCCAGCTTCTCGCGCCCCAGCTCCGCGCGGCTGCGCGCCATCGCGTCCGCCGCCTGCTGCGCCGTCGCGCGCAATGCCCGGCTGCGATCCAGTTCGGTGCGCAGCCCCGCCGTGCGCGCGCGGATCACCGGCAGGATCTGACCCAGCACCGCGCGCATATGGACAGCATCGGTCACCGATCCGGGTTGCACCAGCGACAGGCCAAGCGGTCGGCGCGCCATCATCTGCAAGGCAGCGGTCAGGCGCACCACCGGCGCCTGGCGCGCGGCAAGCCGGGCGGCCTGCGCCCGTTGCAGCCGCGCGATGATGGCGATGCGCGCCTGTCCGGCCTGAATATCGGCTTCGGCCCGCTGGATGCGCGCGGCAGTAGCGGCGGCGCGGCGGCGCGCGCCCTCGGCCGCATCCCGCGCCAGCGCCGCCTGCTTCTCCAACCGCACCGATCGCTCATCCGCTTGCTTGGACTGCCGCCGCGCGGCTTTGAGCGCGGCCTGTTCCTGGGCGAGGCTGGTAGCGGCGGTGCCGGGCAGGATGATGTCGCCACCCGCCTGCTGCTGCGCTTGTCCCGCGCCGATAGGCAGCACAAAGGTCGCGCCCAAGGCGATGATAATGCCGCGCTTCGCCCCGATCCCCGTCACGTCGCCCTGCCTAGGCAAAAGCGTGGCCGGGCGCCAGCCTTTCAACCCTCGCGATGATAGGGATGGCCCGACAGGATCGAGCAGGCGCGCCATAATTGTTCGGCCAGCATCGCGCGCGCCATCATATGCGGCCAGGTCATCGCGCCAAAGGCGATCAAAAGGTCGGCCTTGTCCCGCTCGGCATCGTCAAAGCCGTCGGCCGCGCCGATCAGGAAGCGGCATTCGCGCGTGCCCCCGTCGCGCCAACCCTCGATCCGACGGGCGAAATCCATCGAGGATAGCTGCTTGCCCTTCTCGTCCAGCATCACCGTCACTGCGCCCGGCATGGGCGCGGGCAGCTTGCCGCCGCGATCGGGAAGTTCGGTAATCTTGTGCGGCAGGGTCAGCCGACGGACATAACGCTCGACCAGCTCAGCCTCGGGCGACCGCCCGATCTTGCCGCGCGCGATGATGTGGAGGAGCATCGACTAACCCTGACGAAGCGGAGGGCAGCCCTTAAGCGTTGCCCGCCGCCGGTGCGTCGACAAAGCCCCACATGCGTTCGAGATTGTAGAAGCTGCGCACTTCGGGCTTGAACAGGTGGACGATCACGTCGCCCGCATCGATCAGCACCCAGTCGGCGACCGGCAGCCCCTCGACGCGCGCGGGACGCCCGGTGGTCGCCTTGATCCGCTCGGCGAGCTTCTGCGCCATCGACGCGACCTGACGCGACGAACGGCCGCTCGCGATCACCATATGATCGGCGATGCTGCTCTTGCCTTCCAGGGGGATGGAGATGGTTTCCTGCGCCTGGTCGTCGTCCAACGATTGAAGGACAAGGGCGTGCAGGGCTGCCACGGAATCGGCTTTGGATGCCGCATCGTTGGCGGGAGTCATGTCGGTCAAAAAAGGGCCTTTTCTGAAAAAATCGTCCGGCGCGTGAGCGAGTCGCGCACAGGTGCTTCATATTCGCGATGCCAGAGGGGGTTTGCCTGCCGAAGCAGGGTTGCCGATCTGCGATCAGGGCGAAAGCGCAAAAGCACGAGCGCCGGGCTTCTCCAATCCGTCCATCCTGCACTCTGGCGCGCGGGCCGGACGAAGCGCCGCAGCCAGCTCATGGCTACGGAGCCATGGGCTGCCTCATTATAGCCCGGACGCGCGATCACGGCAATGGGCATCTGCCGGGCGATCCCGCGCCAGTTTCGCCACGCCGAAAACTGCGCGAGATTGTCAGCGCCCATCAGCCAGATGAAGCGATGCCGGGGATAGTGGCGCTGCAGCGCGCGGAGCGTGTCGACGGTGTAACGCGTCTTCAGATCCCGCTCGATCGCCGTCGCGCGGATCGGCGCGCCGCGCGCGACCGCCTGTGCGCGGGCAAGGCGCGCGGGGAGCGGCGCCATGCCCGCGCGCGGCTTTAGCGGATTGCCCGGCGACACCAGCCACCAGACTTCGTCGAGCGCAAGCGCGCGATGCGCAAACATCGAAATGGCGCGGTGCCCGCCATGCGCGGGATTGAAGGAGCCCCCAAGCAGGCCGATGCGTCTCATCCCCCGGCCATGCCAGCGGCAGATTGAACCGGCAAGGGGCGCGAAACCCTAGCGCGCAGCTCTCAGCAGCGCCTGATGGACGCTGTCCGCCGCCCGCTTGGCCGCTGCGCTGTGCGCCCGATTATAGTCGAGCGCCTGCACGACATAGGCGGTCTTGCGGTCGACCGCGATGCAATAGACGGTCAGCGACCCGCCCCCGGCGCGCGGCCCGGAGGCAAAGACGGCCACCTGTCCGGGAAAAGTCTGCCGATTGGCCGGCACGAAGCCCAGATCGGCCGAAGCTTTCTCCGCCGTTTTGAGGCAGGTCGCCAGCGTCAACTTGCCCGCGTCCGCGCGCTCGACGCGATATTCCAGCCCGAATTTCTCCGATGCGGCCTGCGCCGGTGCGGACGCCAGGCTTGCCGTGACAGCGGCAATAGCGAGAGTGCGAACCATATTGGCCACGAGCGACCTCCTCCCATCGTTTGAGATGCTGGAGAGAGCGCCCGCGCGCCGAATTTGGTTCCGCCCGCGCAACAGACCTGATGCCGGCAGCGCGATGCTCTGGACGACGTCTGCCTACGTCCCCAGCGTCACGACCGGGGCAAAACCGCCAAAGATCATGCGCTTGCCGTCGAAGGGCATGGGATTCTTTTCCGGATCGAACCGCTCGTCCGACGAATCCATCATCTTCGCCATGGCCGTGTTGCGCGTCTCCTTGTCGGGCCATTCGATCCAGGAAAAGACCACCGTCTCGTCCGGCGTCGCCTGCACGGCGCGGCGGAAATCGGTCAGCTGGCCATCGGGCACGTCATCGGCCCAGCATTCAAGCACGCGCAACGCGCCCATTTCCATGAACGCCGAGTCGCCCATCTGCGCATGGGCAATGAATTTATCCTTATTGGCTGTCGGAACGGCCAGCACGAAACCGTCAATATAGGTCATGGCATCCTCTCATTCCGTTGATGGAGGGAGGATGCATGAATGGCCGAGTCGGTCAAACCGACTTCGATCAACGTTGCATAGGATCGTTTCGGTCGCGAACCCAGTGTGGCCAGCCGCCTGCACTTCGCTGCAAACCGCCCTTACCCCGCCATTGGCAACGCGCGCGCTTCTTCCGACTGCGGCTCGCGCGCCAGCACGTCGAGCGGTTCGAGCGCCTCGATTTCCTTGCCGCCGGTCTCGATGTCGAGGTCGCGGAAGCGCCGCCCGGCGGGCAGCACGCTGCGGTCGAAGGAGCCCACGAACTTGTTATAATTGTCGACCGCGCTGGTGAGCGCCGTGCCGACGCGCTTCACATGGCCCGCCGCCGTCGCCAGCCGCTCATAAAGCTCCTTGCCCAGTTGCCCGACCTGCCGCGCCTGATCCTGCATCCGCGCCTGCCGCCAATGGCCCGCCAGCGTGCGCGCGAGCGGCAGGAAGGTCGCCGGGCCGCAGATGATGACGCGATTGCGCGCCGCCCGCTCCCACAGATCCATGTCCGCCTCGAGCGCGGCGGTGACGAAATTGTCGCCCGGCACATACATGATGACGAAATCGGGCGCGCGTTCGAACTGCTCCCAATAGGCCTTGCGCCCGAGCGCATCGGCATGGGTACGCAGCGCGCGGGCGTGGTCGGCCATATGCCGGTCGCGCAAGGTGGGATCGACCTGATCGACCGCGTTCAGATAGGCTTCGAGCGAACATTTGACGTCGACGACCAGCTGCTGGTCGCCGGGCAGGCGAATGATGAAGTCCGGACGCAGCCGCCCGTCTTCGACCGTGACCGACACTTCCTCCTGAAAATCGACGAAGGCCGACAGCCCCGCCGTCTCGATCAGATTCTTGAACTGCTGTTCGCCCCAGCGCCCGCGCGTCTTGGGCGCGGCGCGCAGCGCATTGACGAGCTTGGCGGTTTCATCCCGCACCTGACCCTGGCCAAGCTGCACCTGCGCCACCGCTTCGCGCAGTTCGGCATAGCTGCCCACCCGCTCCTTCTCGACGCGGGCCAGCCCTTCCTCATAGCGTTTGAGCGTCACCTCGACGGGATTGAGCAGCGTGCGCAGCTGCGCCTCGCTCTTCTCATTGGCCTGGGCGAAACGCTGGTCGGCGCGCTCGAGAAAGGTCTTCTGCGCCTCACCCAGCAAGCGGCCGCCAATCTCGCTGAACTGGGCGGACAGCTGTTCCTTGGCGTCCTTCAATGCCGCGATCTGCGCCTCGAACGCTTCCGCGCGAGCCTGCGCGTCGGATTGCAGCGCGGCCAGATCACGCACCGCCCCCTCGCGCTCGGTCCGTGCCGCTTCCAAGCGCGCCTCAAGCTCGGCGCGTAGCGTTCCCTCGCGCTCCAGCGCAGCGGCCCCTTGGGCCACCCGCTCCTGCGCGACCACCAGCTCCTGAAGCGCACCGTTGCGCTGCGCGTCCGCCTGGCCCAGCCGCGCGAGAAGATCGGCGCGCTCGGCAACCAGCGGCGCGGCCGACTTGCCGCGCAGCGCCCAGCCGATCGCCAACCCCGCGACCAAGGCGAGGAAGACGAGCAGGATCGGCAACATGTCCATGATAGCCCTTCATATAGAACGAAAGGCGAACTTAACGGGATGCGGCGGTGTTCGCAACCCGCCCTAAGGCATCAGAACGGCACTTCGTCGTCGAGATCATTGTCGAAATTCGGCCCGCCGGCACCGCCACGCGAACCACCACCCTGCGATCCGCCACCCGACCGGCCGCCGCCAAAGCCGCCCGAAGCCGGCGACCCGCCGCCGAAATCTTCATAATCGCCGCCGCCAAAG
>Ga0233380_1000504_pt1 | contig 20149 bp, 15 predicted proteins | sample ElkDunMinimDraft_9_FD_191541 | JGI IMG/M metagenome (GOLD analysis project Ga0233380, IMG submission 191541) | Fecal eukaryotic communites from dung pellets of Tule Elk in California, USA - Elk Dung F36 | ecosystem: Host-associated > Mammals > Digestive system > Large intestine > Fecal | place... | reverse complement strand
GACGGTCATGCCGAACTGGATGAAGAACTGGCCCGACATGCCCGGCATCATCGCGACCGGGAAGAAGACGGCAACGATCGCCATCGTCGTCGCCAGCACGGCAAGACCGATCTCGTCAGCGGCGTCGATGGAGGCCTGATAGGCGTTCTTGCCCATGCGCATGTGTCGGACGATATTCTCTATCTCGACGATCGCGTCATCGACCAGCACGCCTGCGACCAGGCTCAGCGCCAGCAGCGAGATGGTGTTGAGCGTAAAGCCCATCATGTCCATGAACCAGAAGGCGGGAATGGCCGACAAGGGGATAGCCAGCGCGGAAATCATCGTCGCACGCCAATCGCGCAGGAACAGGAAAACGATAACGACAGCCAGTACGGCGCCTTCGATCATCGCCGCCATCGCCGAATGATATTGGGCGCGGGTATAATCGACACTGCTGAACAGCTGCTTATACTGGACCTTGGGGTTCTCCTCGCGGAGCTGGTCCATCACCTTCATCGCATCGTCATAGACGGTGACGTCGGATGACCCCTTCGCTTTTTCGAGGCTGAAGCTCGTCACCTGCCGCCCGTTCATGAGGGAAAGGCTGCGCTGTTCGGCATACATGTCGCGCACGGTCGCGATATCGGCGAGCTTGACCGTCCGGCCGCCCGAAATCGCGATCTGGGTCTGACCAAGCGCATGGGCGTCGGCGGCATTGCCCACGACGCGGATCGCCTGCTCGGCGCCAGCAATCTCGGTACGGCCGCCCGCAGCGTTCAGATTGACCTGCTGCAACTGTTGATTGACCTGCCCGGCAGTGATGCCTTGCGCCTGTAGCTTCGCGGGGTCCAGGATGACGCGGATCTCGCGCGTGACGCCGCCACCGCGCTTGACCGCCGCCATGCCGGGTACGCCGAGCAGCCGCTTGGCGACCGTATTGTCGACATACCAGGACAGTTCCTCCAGCGTCATGTCGGTCGCTTCGGCGCTGAAATAGGCGATCGGACCGCCATCGATGTCGACGCGGGCGACCTGCGGCTCCAATATCCCCTCGGGCAGATCGCTGCGGATCTGGTCGACGGCATTCTTGACGTCGCTGACGGCGCGATCGATCGGCGTGCCGATCTGGAACTGCACGTTGGTCAGCGACAGCCCCTCCGACGCGAAGGAGCTGATTTCATCGACGCCGCTGATCGCGCGCACGGCCGCCTCGACCCGCTGCGTCACCTGCGTCTCCAGCTCCGTCGGCGCGGCGCCCGGCTGGTTGACCGTGACGCTGACCATCGGGAAGCTGATGTCGGGGCTGTTGTTGATGTCCATCCGCATGAAGCTGACGAGGCCCGCCAGCAGCAGCGCCAGGAACAGCACGATCGGCGGCATCGGGTTGCGGATCGCCCAGGCGGAAATATTGCGGAGACTCATCGGGCGTTCCTCGATCTCAATGCCGCGCGATCACCCGCGCGCCGGCCTTTCAGCGCGGCTTTGCCAGTTCAGGCTTCACTTTCTGGCCGGCCGTCAGGAAGGCGCCGGCCGACGCGACGATACGCTCCGTCCCGGTCAGCCCTTCGACCACCGCGACGCCCGCGCTCGACACCTGCCCGACTTTGACCTCGCGCCGGCGCACGACTTTCTGCGCGTCCACGATGAAGACATAATTGCCCTTTTCGTCGCTCAACACAGCCGATTCCGGCAGCATCGGAGCTTCACCCGACCCGCTGACAATGGTGGCGGAGGCAAAACCGCCCGGCCGGATTGCCGGGTCGCTGGGAATGGCTATGCGCGCCATGCCCTGCCGGGTCTGCGGATCAACGACCGGGGACACCTGCCAGATACGGCCCGTCACCTGAGCGGTACCGCCGACCGGCGTCACGGTCGCGCGATTACCCACGCGCAGCAGCGCAAGATCCGCCTCGCTCGCCTGCGCCAGCATTTCCATCTCGCCATCCTTGGCCAGGCGGAAAAGGACGCCGCTGCCCGATCCGACGATCTGACCGGGCTCGACCGTGCGGGTCAGCACCAGTCCTGCAGCCGGGGCGCGGATATCGAGCCGGCCGGTCCGCGCGCGCTGTTCGGCAAGCTGCGCGCGCGCCACGCCGACGCGCGCATTGGCGGAATCGCGCGTCGCGGTGCGCTGGTCGATATCGGCCTTGCTGATGAAGCCGCGATCGACCAGCGCGCGCGCACGATCAAGCTGCGCCTGGGCGAGCTTGGCGTCGGCCTGCGCGACATCGATCTGCGCGGCAAGCGAGCGAAGCTGCTCGGTCTGCACCGACCGTTCGACGACGGCGAGTATCTGCCCCGCCCGCACCCGGTCGCCGGGCTGCACCAGAACGCGGGCCACCTCTCCCCCTTCGCCGACGATGCCGACCGGCATATCGACCCGCGCGGCGAGCGATCCGGTCGCGCGCACGGTGCGATCGACCATGGAGCGGCCGGGGCTGATGACGGTGACGACGGGAACCTGAAGGGCGGCGTCCGGCGCGGCAGGCGTTTCCTTATGAAAGGCGACCCAGGCGACGACGGCAATCAGCAGCGTAGCAACGATCGCCACGATCGTCAGTATGCGGCGACGGCGCGGGCGCGCTTCGGCCTCGCCGGCGTCAGGCGTCATCGGCATCGAGCCCTCGACCCGCAGCGGGGTTTCGTAATTCATGCCCGTACCGTTCCCCGCCTTCGAAAAATCGACGCTGTGTTATATGAACATAGCACTCCGCTCAATATCATTCTGCGGAGCGCGCGCCTCTATACTTCGCGCCGACGATTAGGGAAAGCGGGGCGTCGCGATTGTGGCACCAGCGCGTGTTGACGACGAAAATATCTGTGCTGCAGCAGTAAGTGCCGCCAGCCCCAGACGCGACAAAGGCCGCGTCATCCTGACGGAGACGCGGCCTTTTATCATAGGCCCAAATGCTGGGAGTTTATCGGACGCTGCCGCGACGGACCAGATTGACGATCGCGAGCAGGATGATCGCACCCACCAGAGACACCAGGAAGCTATACAGCGTCAGACCCTGGTTGATGGAGCCGCCGCTGAAGATCAGGCCGCCGATGAACGCGCCGATAATGCCGACCACGATGTTGAGCAGGATACCCTGCTGCGCGTCCGTACGCATGACCATGCTGGCAAGCCAGCCAATGATGCCGCCGACGACCAACCAAAGAATAATGCCCATGTCTTTTTTCCTCCTTGCCAGCGCCCCTTAGGTTGTGGCTGCTCATTCAACGGAGAAAGCGGGCAAGCGTTCCAAAAAATAATTCCGGACCGGCAACGTTTCGTCGCATGTCAATAGAAAAAGGGCCGCCGGACATGCGATCCGGCGGCCCAAAGGCTACATTTCGGCGCAGATGATACCCGCGATTGCCGGCAAAATCAGTATTTCTGCTGACGCTCGTAGAGGGATTTATAATATTGGATGCGCGTGACCCGTAGGCCATGCATGCCCGATCGGTCGACCGCGCGCTGCCAGCTGGCAAATTCCTCCAGCGTCAGGCTGTAGCGCGCGCAGGCCTCGTCCACGGTCAGCAAACCGCCATTGACGGCCGCGACGACCTCCGCCTTGCGGCGCACGACCCAGCGCGTCGTGTTCACTGGCGGCAGGCTTTCCAGCGTCAGCGGTTCCCCGAGCGGTCCTACGACCTGAGCGGGCCGGATTTTCTGGTTCTCGATCATTTTCACCCTCAAAAAGCGGCACGGCTTCACTGTTACCGATAGCGCCAACCCTTATTCGCCTCAGCTTCTGAAGAACGACTGAAGCGCAACGGTAAACGCTATTTTCATCACTCCTTCCCCACCTGAAAACGCTTTGCGATCAACGGGTTGAAGCTTCCCGCCAATCTTACGGCTACGATCATGCCGTCGGAACGTGGAGCAAAGATACTCGCAAGTTCCTGGACCCAATCCTCCTCCTCATCCCGCCCCCGCAGGATGCCGGCCACGGCGCGCGCCGTCGGACTGGTCGACTGCATGGCCGCGCTGGCGGCCCGCAACATCGGCCAGACCGGGGGGCGCATGCCGCCGGACGGTCTGACGCCAGCAGCCCGCAGGCTGCCGTCGCGAAGAAAGCTCAAATCCATGCAAGGGGTGTATGCCCGTCATCCCTAAGGGCGGGTAAACTTGGCGGCAATAAGTTGCCGGTTGCGATGATTGGCGACTTAAACGCGCTGGAACGATGGGCGCAGGACGTTTATAGGACGGCCATGACCCCGGAATTTCAGTTGGCCGAGCCGCTTTCGGAGCGGCGGATCGTCGTTGCCATGTCGGGCGGCGTCGACAGTTCGGTCGTCGCCGCGCTCGCCGCGCGCACGGGCGCCGAGGTGATCGGCGTGACGCTTCAGCTCTATGATCATGGCGCGGCCGTTGGGCGCACGGGCAGCTGCTGCGCCGGGCAGGATATACGCGACGCCCGCGCGGTCGCCGATCGTCTTGGCATCGCCCATTATGTCTTCGATTATGAAACCGCCTTTCGCCAGTCGGTGATCGCCGATTTCGCCGACGAATATATGGCCGGGCGCACCCCCATCCCTTGCGTGCGATGCAATATGGGGGTGAAATTCACCGACCTGTTCCAGATTGCGCGCGACCTCGGCGCCGATTGCCTTGCCACGGGCCATTATGTCCGGCGGATCGAGGGCACAAACGGCGCCGAACTGCACCGCGCCGCGGACCCGGCGCGCGACCAGAGCTATTTCCTCTTCGCAACCACGCGGGCGCAGCTCGACTATTTGCGCTTCCCCTTGGGCGGCCTGCCCAAGCCGATGGTACGCGAAATCGCGGCGGAGCTTGGCCTTGGCGTCGCGATGAAGCCCGACAGCCAGGACATCTGCTTCGTACCCGATGGCGATTATGCCAAGATCGTGCGCACGCTGCGTCCCGACGCGGACGAGGGCGGCGACATCGTCCATGTCGATGGCCGCGTGCTGGGCCGACACCGTGGTCTCATCCACTATACGGTGGGCCAGCGGCGGGGGCTGGAGATTGGCGGCCTTGCCGAACCGCTCTATGTCGTGCGGCTGGAGGCGGAAGGGCGGCGTGTCATCGTTGGACCGCGTGCCGCGCTGGCGGTATCGGGCGCGACGCTAAGCGACATCAACTGGCTAGGTGGCGATTTCAGCGGTGCGCTGACCGCCAAGGTGCGGTCGATGGCCAAGCCTGTGCCCGCGCGGCTGGAAGGCGAGCAGTTGATTTTCGACGCGCCCGAATATGGCGTCGCGCCGGGCCAGGCGGCCGTGCTGTATGCCGGCGACCGGGTGCTCGGCGGCGGTTGGATCGAAGCGACGCAGGCGGCGATGGCGACCGCCGCCTGATCGACCGAAACCTAATGAAAATCGCGTGACTTGGGCAGGATGCGCACATCGCGCGGGTGAGCCGATGTGCGCGGATGTTGGGGGTGGAGAAATTCGTCCGCACGCGACAGGGTGATGTGCGGCGCGTGCGTGTCGGACAGGCGTGACAATTCAGCCGTGCGGTCATGCACGCGCGTCGCCATCAGGTGGACGACGCCCTCCTTGCTCCGCTGCACCTCTCCTTCCACCAGCATCAGCCGACTCGCCATGACCGGCCGGCGCTGCATTTCGAACAGCCGCGCCCAAAGCAGGATGTTGGTAACCCCGCTCTCATCCTCGATGGTGATGAAGATCGCATTGCCCTTGCCCGGGCGCTGACGCACCAGCACGACACCTGCGGTGCGCACCCGCGTGCCATTTTTCGCCGCATTGGTCTGGGCGCAGCTCAACACGCCCTCGGCGGCAAAGACCGGGCGCAGAAATTCCATCGGATGGCCTTTCAGCGACAGGCGCGTCATCTGATAATCGGCCGCGACATGTTCGGCACGCGGCATGACAGGCAGCATCGCATCGGGCTCTGCCCCCAGTTCCCCCGCCTGCCCGTCGCGCGCGCGGGCGGCGGCAAATAGGGGGAGTTCGCTGGACGGGGTGCGGCGTGCCTCCCACAAGGCCGCGCGCCGGTCCTGCCCCAGAGAGCGGCAGGCGTCAGCATCGGCAAGCAAGCGCAGCGCCCGCGCGGGCAGCGCCGCCCGCCGCGCCAGCTCCTCCATGCTCCTGAACAAGCCCTCCGCCCGCGCCGCGACCAGCCGCTCGGCCCATTCCTCGCGAAAGCCGTCCACCTGCCTGAGCCCTATACGCAGCGCGAGCGCGCGGCCCTGTCCCTCGCCGCGCGCCGCATCACGGGAGCGCAGCAGCGGTTCGAGGCTATTGTCCCACACGCTCATATTGACGTCGATGGCATGCACATCGACGCCATGCTCACGCGCGTCACGCACAAGCTGCGCCGGCGCGTAAAAACCCATGGGCTGCGAATTGAGGAGCGCGCAGGCGAATATGGCTGGCTCATGGCATTTGATCCAGGCGGACACATAGACCAGCCGGGCAAAGGACAAGGCGTGGCTTTCAGGGAAGCCATAGCTGCCAAACCCCTCAATCTGGCTGTAGCAGCGTTCGGCAAAGTCCCGTTTATAGCCACGCCGTACCATGCCGCCGATCATCTTCTCCTTGAACTTGTGCATGCCGCCGACATGGCGAAAGGTCGCCATCGACTTGCGCAATTGATTGGCCTCATCCGGCGTGAAGTTTGCCGCAACGATGGCGAGCTTCATCGCCTGCTCTTGGAATAGTGGGACGCCGTAGGTTTCCTTGAGCAAGTCTCTCAACTCATTGGGATCATGCGGAGGATTGGGCGAAGGAAATTCCGGCTTCTCCAACCCGGCGCGCCGCCGCAAATAGGGATGCACCATGTCGCCTTCGATCGGCCCCGGCCGCACGATCGCCACCTGTACGGTCAGGTCATACAGCTTTCGGGGCCTGAGGCGCGGCAACATGTTGATCTGTGCGCGGCTTTCGACTTGAAAGACGCCGATACTGTCGCCTTTGCTCAGCATGTCATAGACGGCCGGGTCTTTGGAATCGAGATCCACGGTCAGGTCATGATCGCCCCGGCCATGACGCCGCATCAGGTCATAAGCCTTGCGGATGCAGCTCAACATGCCAAGCGCCAGCACATCGACCTTCATCAGACCGAGTGCGTCGATATCATCCTTATCCCATTCTATGAAGCTGCGGTCGGGCATCGCGCCATTATGGATCGGCACGGTTTCATCCAGCCGATTCTGCGTCAGGACGAAGCCGCCGACATGCTGCGACAGATGCCGCACGAAAGGCGCGCGGATCAATTGCTCGACCAATGTGCGCAGGCGCAACATCTCCGGATTGTCGAGCGCAAAGCCAGCATCGACAATGCGCGCATCGCCCAGATCGCCTGAATAGCTGCCCCATACCGTGCTCGACAGGCGCGCCGCGATATCCGTGCTGAGGCCCAGCACCCTGGCCACTTCGCGCAGGGCGCTACGCGAGCGATAATGGATGGCGGTTGCGGCAATCCCCGCCCGTTCCCGCCCATAGCGACGGTAGATATATTGCATCACCTCCTCACGCCGCTCATGCTCGAAATCGATGTCGATGTCGGGGGGCTCATCGCGCTCAGCGGAAACGAAGCGTGAAAAGAGCAGATCATGCTTGAGCGGATCGACCGAAGTCACGCCGAGCAGAAAGCAGACGATGGAATTGGCCGCCGATCCGCGGCCTTGGCAGAGGATGGGCGGTTGCTGCGCCCGCGCGAATTGCACCAGATCATGGACGGTCAGGAAATAATAGGCATATTTCTGTTTTCGGATCAGGTGCAGTTCTTCGCCAATTTTCGCATCCACCTTTGACGAAGGCATTGGCCCATAGAATGTGGTGGCGGCCTTACGCACTAAATCCTCAAGCCAGTCATCCGGCGACCATCCTGCCGGCACTGGCTCATGCGGATATTCGTAGCTTAGGTCCGTGAGGGCAAATTCGATGCGGTCGATGAAACGGATCGTCTCAGCCATGGCCTGCGGGCAGGCAGCGAAAAGCCGAGCTATTTCCTGCGGCGATTTGAAATGCCGTTCCGCATTGGCCTCCAGTTTTCGCCCCGCTTCCTTGAGTGTGATACCCTCGCGAATACAACTGAGCACATCATGTAAGGGGCGCGCGACCTTCTGGGCATAAAGGACATCGTTAGTCGCTATGAGAGGCACATCGCACATCGCCGCTATATCACGCATGGCCGCAACATGGCGCGCGTCGCAGCCCTTGCGATAGAGGGTAAGCCCCAGCCAGACCCGGCCCGGTGCCCGTTCGCGCAGCCGTGACAAGGCCTCCCGCCAGGTCGGCGGAGACGAGGGCGGGACCAGTCGAAGCAGGGGCTCCGTTTCGACACCCTCATCGTTTCTAGAAGGATATTCGGGCGGCGCCCGATGCGCTTGTTGTGGAGTGGCCGTGGACAGCGGCAGGACGATCAGCAGCAGATCCTGCAAATGCTCGACTAGATCGCCGAACCGCAGGATGCAATTGCCCTTGATCGCTGCCATATTGCCCTTGGTCAGCAGCCGGGTCAGCCGCCCCCAGCCATAGCGACTTGTCGGATAGGCGAGGATGTCCGGCGTGCCATCGACGAAGATGAGCCGCGTGCCAAAGACCAGGCGCAGGTCGATCTTGCACGCCGCCTCTTCTTGGGCCGTCAGGTCGGGCGGTTCGCCACGCGCCTTTTTGTCTTCGATCATCGCCGCGCGCGCCTTGGCCGGCGCATCGCGCAGGGCGACATGGGCGCGCACCACGCCCGCCACGCTGTTCCTGTCGGCAATGCCGATCGCCCGATATCCCAGCCGGATTGCCTCGGCCACCAAGTCGGAAGGATGGGACGCGCCATGGAGAAAACTATAATTGGACACGGCACCCAACTCGGCAAAAGCCGGCACATCCCTGTCCGCAGGCGGCATTGGCGGGTCTTCCCCCACCGGCTTTCTACCCCTCAGCCGGTCGAGCCCCTCGCGTTCGCGCTGGTCGATCGTCTTGGGCTTGGTCTGATCGGGATAGCCCCGGCGTTTCATGCGAACAGGCCGTGCAGATACCAGCCGGGCGATGAGGTTTCGTCGCCGTACAGGCCGTGACGGAAAATCCAGTAGCGGCGGCCGCGCGCATCCTCGACGCGGTAGTAGTCGCGGGTGCGGCCCGCGCTTTCGCCGAAAAGCGCGCCATCCTTCGCCTTCCACCATTCGGGCGCGATGCGTTCGGGCCCTTCGAAACGGACGACTTCGTGCAGCGCGCGGCGCCAGCGAAAGCGGTGGGGCGGGCCATCTGGCACTTGAGCGACCGCCTCGATACGCTGGGGCGGGTCGAACAGATGGATGGGCCGCATCGGTGGATCGCCGGGCGCTTGGCTACCGGTCCAATCCTGCGGTGCGCGTGCTTCCATCGCGGGCAGGGCCAGTTGCGCCTGCTCTGGAATATGGCTGTCGCGGGCGACCAGCCGCTGGATGCGCGCGCGTCCGGCGCGGATCGAAAGCTGGTCGACAAGCGCCGCAACATTTTCCGCCGCACGCACCTCTCCGCCTTCGAGCGCAAGCTGCGTCGGCGCCATCGGCTCTGTTTGACGCACGGAAAGGCGCAGCATGTCGAAGCCAAAGCCCGGATCGAGCGGATCGGAGAGGCTGTCGATCCGCTCGCGCATCAGGCGCATGATCGTGGGCGCATCGCGCACCGGCAAACCGGTTTCGACGCGCAAGGGAAAGGCGAGGCCATCGGCACGAAAGAACAATGCCTCGAACCGCCGCCCGCCCTGCGCGCGTTCGAGCAGACGCTCGCCCGCCTCGGCCGCCATTTCCTCCAATATACGCAGCGCATGGGCGGTGCTGGCCATGGGTTCGGGAAAGCGGCGCTCGATGCGGATGGGTGGGCGATGGCGACGGGGGCTGAGCGGGCGATGGTCGAGGCCCAGCAGCGCATGCAGCGCGTCGAGTGCATCCTCGCCAAAACGCGCGGCAAGCACACTCGCCGGGCGCGCGGCGAGGTCGCCTACGGTGCGCAAACCGGCACGGCGCAGAGCGACGGATTTCTCCTCCTCAAGCCGCAATGCCTCGACCGGCAGGCGACGGATCGCGGTATCTTCGTCGGGCGCGGCCACGGCAAAACGGGCAAGCGCATGCGCACCTTCCGCCGTTCCCGCGATCGCATGACGCACGCGCATGCCATGCCGCTCGAGCCGGGCGGTCGCTTCTTTCGCCAGCGCTTGCTCGCCGCCCCACAAATGGCCGCAGCCGCTAATGTCGAGCATCAGGCCGAAGGGCGGATCGATCGCCACGCTGGGACTATAGCGGCCCGCACCGTCGCACAGCCTCTCGAGCCAGTCCTGATCGGCATGGGGATCGGCGTCATAAACACGCAGATCAGGTTCGCGCGCCCGCGCATCGGCGAGCGTCATGCCGGGCGCAAGGCCGATGGCAAGCGCGTCGGCGTCCAGCGTCGAAAGGCGCATCGCCCCGCGCACGCTTTCGACGATCGCCGCCGGGCCTGCTTGCCCCGCCGCCCACAGATCAGGCCGCGCGATCCGCAGCCGATCGAGCGGCAGATATGGAAACCAAAGCGCCAGATAGCGCCGTTCCACGCTCTGCCCTGCCTGTTCCCCCGACTGCCTTATCGTCATCGCGTTCATCGCCGGCGTCTCCAAATACCCCCTTTTCACTGTCCCATCGCAATCGCCATTCCATGCCGTCCGGCCCAGCGCGTTGTCGCAACAGGGTGAGGGCAAAGGCGCTCATTCCCGGCGCCTCCCCCGGCAGAGGCAGGGAAGGTGCCGCCGCCACGCGCCAGCGTGTGTCGGCGGCGCTGGGGCCAGGCTCCGCGCCGATGCGCAGCATGAAGGCGGTCACGCCCGACCCTTCCGCCGCGAGCGCCAGCCGCCGGCTCGCCGTGAGGTCGAGCAACGGCGCAGGCCCACGCAATTCGATCAGCAGCGCGCCCAATGCCGGTTGGCGCAGCGCATCGACAGCGGTGCGCAGCAGCATCGCTTCATCCGCCATCATGCCGACCAGCAGTCTTTCAGGATCAATGCCGAGCGCGGCGAGACCCGGCCCATAGGCAAATCCCCCCGCACGCCCGCTCGCCGCCGTGCGCAGCCAAAGCATCGGCGCCGTATCTCCGGCCGCATTCGAGGCGAAGAGCAGCGCAAGGCCAGCGGCCGCCCCTTCTTCCTCCACCGCGCCGAACAGTTCATGCACCCGGCCACCGCCAAGGCCGCCACCCAGCGCCCGGTCGATTGCGTCATGGCCAATGGGCCTGCGCACCGAAATACGATCGGCCACGCCACGATCCAGCGACGCGATCTGCCGCTTGAGCGCGGCGAGCATATGGACGGACTCGGCCATGAACATGTTCCCTTTTTGTTCTTTTGTCGCTTACATGTCCGCCTTGTCAATCGGGATGGGATAAGTCGTGATTCAATCGGCGCGCGTGACCGTGATCGATTGCGCGTTCATCGCTGCGCTGCCAAAGATCGTCATGAAGGCGATATCGGTGGCATCGCGCCCAACCGCGATCCGCACCATCGTCTCGACCGGCGCGAGCGCGCTCGAATCAACCAGATGCCATGCGCCGTCGAGCCAGACTTCGACCACCGCATGGAAATCGGGCGGATTGAGGCCGAGCGCATAGACGGACACGAGACGCGCCGGGATGTCGCAGGCGCGGATCAGCGCGGCGGTCAGATGCGCATAGTCGCGGCACACCCCCTGGCGCGAGAGGAAGGTGTCGGCCGCAGTCGTGATCCCGCTCGAACTGCCCGGCACATAGCTGAGATTCGCGTGGACCCAGCGGGACAGGGCGGCAACCAGCGCGCCCCCATCAAGGCCGGCGAAGTGACTGCCGACAAAGCCGGTGAAGCGATCCGCCTCGCAATAGCGGCTGGGCCAGATGAAGGGGAGCACATCGCCCGGCAGGCTGGGCAAGGGCGAGCGGGACAGGCCGGCGAGGCGCGGCGGCACGCGCGCCACATCGACCAGTGCGTGATAGGTGGCGACCATGCGCCCCGCATGCGCCCGCGTCCAGGCGCGGCGACCGACATTCGTGCCGCCCCGCAAGGTGCTGATATCGCCGGCGCCGACAATCTCCAGCCTATGCTCGATCAGCTGCTGATCGGGCAGTTCCGCCGCCTCCAGCGCCAGCAGAATGTCGGTAGGCTCGGCGAAATAATAATCGAGCACGGCTTCGATTTTCAGGCGCATGGCATATCCTTAAGGATGGGGCCGTGATGATTGGTCGGATGAAAGGTCACAGAGCTTCGCCCTGCCGGTCGATGCGCCATCTACCCGGTTCGAGCGATGGCCGGATAATGAACAAGCATGCGTCCTGATCCCTGAGCGAAAAAGAAAAACAGTGATGCTGCCATTTAGGCGTCCACTGGCGCTTTGCGAATGCGCACGCTTTCCCTGTGTCACTCAAATTCCAACGCGTGTCGCATCATCGGCATGGCCGAGGCACGAAGGGTCAAAGCAAAGGCACCGGATGATCAAAGGCAGATCATCCGGTGCCGTTAAGACAGATTGTGGCGAAGGATCGTTATCCTTGCGTCTTATTCGTCGTCGGCCGGTTCGGGCCCGCCTATCATGCCTTCGGCGACTTCCTCAGTTTTGCCGCGGATCGCTTTTTCCAGGCGCTCGGCCATTTCGGGATGTTCGCGCAGGAAGGTCTTGGAATTTTCACGCCCCTGCCCGACGCGCACCGAATCATAGGAGAACCAGGCGCCGGATTTCTCGACGAAGCCTGCCTTCACACCGATGTCGAGCAACTCGCCGATCTTGGAGATCCCCTCGCCATACATGATATCGAATTCGACCTGCTTGAAGGGCGGCGCGACCTTGTTCTTGACCACCTTCACGCGTGTCGTGTTGCCGACGATATCGTCGCGATCCTTGATCTGGCCGGTGCGGCGGATGTCGAGGCGGACCGAGGCGTAGAATTTGAGCGCATTGCCGCCGGTCGTGGTTTCCGGATTGCCGTACATCACGCCGATCTTCATGCGCACCTGGTTGATGAAGATCACCATGCATTTGGAGCGTGAGATCGAACCGGTAAGCTTGCGCAGCGCCTGGCTCATGAGACGTGCCTGAAGGCCGACATGGCTGTCGCCCATCTCGCCCTCAATCTCCGCCCGGGGCACGAGCGCGGCGACCGAGTCCACCACCAGCACGTCGATGGCGTTGGAACGCACCAGCGTGTCGACGATTTCCAGCGCCTGTTCGCCCGTATCGGGCTGCGACACGATCAGTTCGTCGATATCGACGCCCAGCTTCTTGGCGTAGCCCGGATCGAGCGCATGTTCCGCGTCCACGAAGGCGGCAGTGCCACCCAGCTTCTGGGCCTCGGCGATGACATGGAGCGCGAGCGTGGTCTTGCCCGAGCTTTCCGGCCCGTAAATCTCGACGATCCGCCCCTTGGGCAGACCGCCAATGCCAAGCGCGATATCTAGGCCGAGGCTGCCGGTGGAAATCGCCTCGATCTCCATCTTCTCGCGACTGCCAAGCTTCATAGCCGAGCCCTTGCCAAAGGCGCGATCGATCTGGGAAAGCGCGGCTTCCAGTGCTTTTTGTCTGTCCATGGTCCCCGTCTTTTTCGAATCGATGAGTGAGAGCATTGCTGTCATCGGGCCGGCCTCTTCTCGATCTTAAAGCCAAAAGCGATGCGCCGACTCATCGGCGCCTTGGAGCTATGTATCGCTTTTGTTCCATGAGAACAAGTAGGGAACGGAAATTTCCTATTTCCTAGGCCAGTACCTTGCCCAGCGCGCGTTCGACCGCGCCCATGGTAAAGGGCTTGGCCAAGGTCGGGCTGTTCGCATAGGCGCTGGGCAGATCGTCCGCCGTGCCCCCGGTTGCGAAGACGAAGGGAATGTTCTTTTCCATCAAAATGTCTGCCACCGGCCAGCTCTTCTCGCCCTGCAGATTGCAGTCGAGCAGCGCGGCGTCGAACCCGCCAGCCTGCGCCTGGGCACAGGCTTCGTCGAGATTGGCCGCGATGCCGTGCAGACGATAGCCAAGGACGTCGAGATAATCCTCCAGCATCATGCCGATCATCGCCTCGTCTTCGACGACCAGAATGGACTTACCCTCGTTCATGATGTGATCCTGCTGCGTTTGCGCACTGGCTATCCGATGGACACGCAATTGCCCAGTGTAATTCGTTGCGCAAGCCGCTCCTTTTATGCGCAGCGCCCGCCCGATCGATCCGGTCAGTTCCGTCCAGCCGTCGCCCGCATTTCCAACGCGTCGCGCGCAGCTTCGGCCAGTTGGTTCACTGAAAAGGGCTTGGGCAGGAAGGCGACATTGGCAAGGTCGATCGACTTGCGCAGATGCTCCTCGGCATAGCCGGACATGAAGAGCACCGGCAGGTCGGGGTGGATGCGCCGCGCCCGCGCGACCATGGCGGGTCCGTCCATATTGGGCATGACGACGTCCGACACGAGCAGGTCGATCCGCTCGCCGCGGCCCAACACCTCGAGCCCCTGCTCGCCATCCGCTGCGGTAAGCACCTTATACCCCTGCCGCGTCAGCGCGCGCTCTGCCACGGTGCGGACCATATCTTCGTCCTCGACGAGCAGGACCGTGCCCGTCCCCCATGTCTCGCTGCGCCGGGCGGGCGCCTTCTTCTCCTTGGCCGCGTCCGCATCTGCCCCGGCATAGACGGGGAGATAGAGGATGAAGCTCGCGCCCCGCCCCAGTTCGGATTCGGCAAAAATGAAGCCGCCCGACTGTTTGACGATGCCATAGACGGTGGACAGGCCCAGGCCCGTGCCCTTGCCCAGTTCCTTGGTGGTGAAGAAAGGCTCGAAGATCTTGGACAGGAGATCTGGCGAGATGCCCATCCCGGTGTCCGATACCCGTAGCGCGGTATAATCGGCGACGGGCAGGATTTCCTGCCGCATCTCGCGCACCTTGACCGCGGGCACGGCATAGGTCTGGATATTGAGCGTGCCGCCACCCGGCATCGCGTCGCGCGCGTTGACGGCTAGGTTGACGATCACCTGCTCAAGCTGCCCCGGATCGGCGCGGACCGCCCCGAGATTACGGCCATGGGCAACCTCCAGCTTCACATTCTCGCCCAACAGGCGCTTCAGCAGGCTGGACACTTCCGCGACGATATCGGGCAGCTGCAAAATCTGCGGCCGCAACGTCTGCTGCCGCGAGAAGGCGAGCAATTGGCGGGTCAGGCCGGCCGCCCGGTTGGAGTTGGACTTGACCTGCTGAATATCATCATAATCGCTGTCGCCGGGCGTATGGCGCATCAGCATCAGGTCGCAATGACCAATGATCGCGGTCAGGATATTGTTGAAATCATGCGCGACGCCGCCGGCAAGCTGGCCGATCGCCTGCATCTTGGTCGCCTGCGCCACCTGCCGCTTGAGCTTGCTCTCCTCGCTATTGTCCTTGAGGCTGAGCAAAACAGCCGCTTCGCCAAGGCCACGCACCCCCGCCAAGCTGAGCGCGACCGGCTCGTCGGGCTGCCCACGCAGGCGCACGGCGATGTCGCCCGACATTTGCGGCCCGACCGCAAAGCGCCGCACTGCGTCCGCCACCGCCGCCTGATCCTCCCGCACGACAAGGTCGCCGGGATAGCTCGGCTTTTCGCCGGGGTTGAGGCCAACGGCACGCGCAAAGGCATTGTTGACGAAGAGGACGCGCCCGTCCCGGTCCGCCATCGCAAGGCCGAATGGCAGGAGCGAGAGTAAGGTTTCGATATAGGACAGCGCCGACCCGCCGCTGCCGCCCGACGGCTCATCGATCAGCAGGAGCAGCATCGGCCCGTCCTGAACGCCCGACTGAGGCGCGGCCTGATGCGCGGAACGGCGCAGCGGCACCTGAAGCAGGCGCAGCGGCATGGCCTCTGCCTCCCGCTGCGCGATGAACAAACGCCCCTTGTCGTCGACCCGCATATGGGCGGCGAAGTCGCGACCGGTGATGTTCGCGTCGACCCGTCCGGCGGCGCGCAGCAGGAAGGCGCCATTGGCCGCGCGAATGCGCCCTTCTCCGCCCACCAGCACGGCCATGATCCCGGCCTCACCCATCTGCCGCCCCGCTTCGCCGGTCAGCAGCCGGTTGACGTCGTCGAGCGCGCTTGGCTGGCGCACCGGGCTGAACCGCCAGAGCAGATAATCTTCCGAACGCCCGGTGCGCGTCAGGTCGATGTCGAGGCGCAGGGCACCATACCCGACATTTTCCATCCGCGCCCGACCATCGCGCCAGGCCGCGCGGGCCGCCATGCCGAGCCCTTCGGTCAGTTCCTCATCGCTGGACAGTCCAGGCGGGGCGGGATAGCCGGCAAACCACTGGCCATAAAGCTCGCTCGCGCACAACAGCCGCCCGGCGCGGTCGGTAACGGCGATGGCGATCCCTGCCGCATCGGCAGCGTCGCGCGCCACCGTCCAGTCCGGGGTCATGTCGCGGGCGTCGGCGGGCGAGGCGATCAGGCGGCGCGACCCGGCGATAACGGCAGCGAGCAGCAGCAGCGTGCCGCCAAACCCGGCCGCGACGGTCCAGTCGCGCACCAGCAGAAAGACGATCCCAGCCGACAGGAGCGCAGCTGCGCAGACGAGCGGCAAAAACAAGGGCGCGCGCGATTCGCCGACCCATGCTTCGCTATCCGTGCCGAGATGGGCGGCCACTATAAAAACGATCCTCGCGCGCTTGCCTGCCGCGTCAGATCGCGGCCCGCTTATCCAATGCGCTGCTTTCGGTCGGCTTGCCAATCCTCAATTTGCGCGCTTGCCATTTCCGCCCCATGCGGTGGCGCCAGATCCAGTCGGCAAGCACATAGCCGATCACGGCTGCGACGATCGAGATGATGGCAAGGCCAAGGATCATGGCCGGCGCCGCTTCCGACAGGAGCCAGGCGGTCCATTCGCGTACCGTCGCATGGCCATCGACCAGCGCCATGAAACCCGTTGCATCGGCGCTGCGCCCCAGCATCCAGTTGCCCAGCCACACCGACGCCCACAGGATGAGCGGCGTCGTCGCGGGGTTGGAGAGGAAGGTCATTGCCGCCGCCAGCGGAATATTGGCGCGGAAAGGCAAGGCGAGCAGGGCGGCACCGGCAATCTGCACGCCCGGGATCAGCAGGAAGATGCCGACCAGCAGCCCGAGCGCGACGCCGCGCGGTACCGACCGGCGGGTGAAGCGCCAGAGGGAGGGTTCCAGCACGCGGTGCGCGACGGGGGCAAGGAAGCGGTTATGCTCCAGCGATTCGCGAGTCGGGGCATTGGCATGCCACCACCGCGCCAGCCGCCCACGCCTCTCGCCATGGCTCATCAGTTGTGCGCCTTCATGATGCGCTGCTGGTCCCGCTTCCAGTCGCGTTCCTTGATGGTCTCCCGCTTGTCGTGCGTCTTCTTGCCCTTCGCCAGTGCGATCTCGACCTTGGCCCGGCCCCGGCTGTTGAAATAGATGGAGAGCGGCACCAGCGTCATGCCCTTCCGCTCGACCGCGCCCTGCATACGCGCAATCTCACGCTCGTGCAGCAGCAGCTTGCGGGGTCGCTTGGGCTCATGGTTGAAGCGGTTGCCATGGCTGAATTCGGGCACATTGCTGTTGACCAGCCAGACCTGCCCGCCCTTCACCTCGGCATAGCTTTCGGCGATATTGCCCTCGCCAAAGCGCAGAGATTTGACCTCGGTGCCTTGCAACGCGATCCCCGCCTCGAACACATCCTCCAGGAAATATTCAAAGCGCGCCCGCCGGTTTTCGGCGACGATCTTCTTCTTGTCGAATGTCTCGGGACGAGGACGGGCCATCAGATGTCTATTCTACTTCCATATATGCAAGCTGCCCTTAGACCAGGCCTGCAATCTCCAATGCCCTATCGACCGCCGCGCGACTTTGTTCCGAAGGCCAGGTGATCGGCAGGCGGACGTCACCGGGCATGTCGGGACGCACGCGCGTAAGTGCATATTTAACCGGGCCGGGTGAAGAATCGCTGAACAGCGCATCGTGCAGCGGATAGAGCCGGTCCTGCAGCGCGAGCGCTTGTCCCCAGTCGCCGGCGAGACAGGCGGCCTGGAACTGCGCAGACAGGCGCGGCGCGACATTGGCGGTGACGGATATACAGCCCCTTCCCCCCATCGCATTGAATCCCAAGGCTGTTTCGTCATTGCCGGACAGCTGGCAGAATGTCGGCCCACAAGCGAGCCGCTGCGCGGTGACACGCCCCAGATTCCCGGTGGCGTCCTTGATCCCGACGATCGTGGCATAATCCTGGGCCAGCCGGTGGATCACCGGCACCCCGATATCGGTGATGGTGCGCGTAGGAACGTTGTAGAGGACGATCGGCAGGTCACAATTTTCCGCCAGATGGGCGAAGTGGCGAAACACGCCTTCCTGATTGGGCTTGTTATAATAAGGCGCGACCACCAATGCGGCCGTGGCGCCCGCGCCCTGCGCGGCAAGCATATGGTCGAGCGCGATGCGGGTATCGTTGGATCCGCAACCGGCGATGACCGGAACGCGACCCGCCGCCTGATCGACGCAGATGGCCACGACTCGATTATGCTCCTCGACCGTCATGGTCGCGCTTTCGCCGGTGGTGCCGCAGGGAACGAGCGCGCTCGACCCCTCCTCTATCTGCCAGTCCACAAAGGCACGGAAAGCCGCTTCGTCGATCGTCCCGTCGCGAAAGGGCGTCACCAGGGCTGGAATCGACCCGGAAAACATGTGTAAACTCCTTCTCATCTCCGGGCTTCCGGGGCAGTGTGCGCTTTGCCGCGCGCTATAGCGCGTCATTCAGCGCCTGATAAGGACGCAATGACGATCATGTCCAGCATGTCCACGCATTCGCATATCGAGACCCTTACCCGTATGTCCCTTGTCACGCTCCTCCTCCTTGCCGCCGGTGCCAGCGCGCAGACCGAAGCCTTCCAGACCGAATCGGGCATGGCAGCCCCTGCTTATCCGCAGGGCGCGGTGGTGCAGCCGCTGCCGGGTGCGGGTCTTCCGGCGCAGCCCAGCCCGTGGCAGCAGGCGCAAAGCCGAATCGGCACGGTGTCCGACCCGTCGATCAGCGGCACGATCAGCCAATGGCGCACGCTCCAGCAGAGCGACGGCCTGGGCTTTTCCACCTATGCCAATTTCATCATGGCCAATCCCGGCTGGCCGGGCGAAGACCGGATGCGCCGCCTCGCTGAAACCGGGATCAATCCAGACAGCTTCGATCCGCGTCAGGTCTCGGCCTTCTTCGCCCGTTTCCCGGCGCGTACCGCGACCGGCCATGCGCGCAATGCCCTCGCGCTGATGCAGCTTGGGCGCATGGACGAAGCGCGCATGGCCGCGCGCAACGCCTGGATCGGCGGCGTCCTCACCCCCACCGACGAAGCGCGATTGCTCAGCCTGTTCAGCGGCAGCCTGACGCCCGCCGACCATGAACAGCGCGCCGATGCGCTGCTGTGGAGTGGATCAACCGACGGCGCGACCCGCATGCTCGCCTGGGTCAGCCCCGCGCGGCGGCCCGTCTTCGACGCGCGCATCGCCTTCCGCCGCAAATCCCCCGACGCGGGCGCCAAGATGCAGATGGCCGAGAACCTCGGCGCCGCCGACGCCGGCTATATTGCGGACAAGGCGATCTGGCTGCGCGACACCGGCAACTGGATCGCGGCGCGGCAATATCTCGCCAACCGTCCCACGCTTACCTACCGTCCGGCGAACGTGGAAAAATTCTACGAAGTGCTGCTGGGTCAGGCGCGCGCCGCCGCCAATGACAGCCAGTGGAGCTTTGCCTATGGCATCGCGAGCAAGATCGACGACGCCTATGCGCCCGGCGTCGACGTGCGCGATCGGCCGATCGGCGAGCGCGACGATTATACCAGCCTTGCCTGGCTTGCCGGGACAACCGCCTTCTACAACCTCAATCGCCCCGCCGACGCGCTGCCAATGTTCCGGCGCTACGCCAATGGCGCGAAATCGCCCCAGACCCAGTCGAAGGGCTATTATTGGACCGCGCGCGCCGCGCTGGGGACAGGCGACCAGGCGACCGCCAACAGCTATTTCGCCCAGGCCGGCGCCTTTCCTGACCAGTTTTACGGTCAACTCGCGTTGGAACGGCTTGGCCGGCCGGTGCCGGCGCCCGTAAACGTCGATCGCGCCGTCGTACTTTCGGCCGCCGACCGCGCGGCCTTCGAAAACCGCTCGGTCGTGCGCGCCGTCCGCGCGCTCGGGCAGATGGGCTACTGGGAGGATCAGAGCAAATTCGCCCGCGCCATCGCCAATAATGCCGATAGCGATGGCGACCATTATCTGGCCGTCCAGCTCGCCGCCGA
>Ga0233380_1000503_pt1 | contig 20158 bp, 17 predicted proteins | sample ElkDunMinimDraft_9_FD_191541 | JGI IMG/M metagenome (GOLD analysis project Ga0233380, IMG submission 191541) | Fecal eukaryotic communites from dung pellets of Tule Elk in California, USA - Elk Dung F36 | ecosystem: Host-associated > Mammals > Digestive system > Large intestine > Fecal | place... | reverse complement strand
GCGCGCAGCCGCTGCTGGCCCGGCGTTCGGGCGAGGTCGTCGCCTATTGGGAAACGGGCGACATGGCCTACGCGCTCACCGGCCGCACGACCCCGCGCCAGATGATGGCACTTGCCGGACGTATCGCACCCGATCGCTAAGCGGCCATTGAGCGGCGGGGCGCCCACTGCTAAGCGCGCCAACGATGACGGAACAGGAAAAGTCGCCCCCGCGGCCGCCGATGGGCAGCCTGCTGATGCTGTGGAGCCATGCGCGAAATTATCCCGCGCAGTTGGTCGGCGCAAGCATTGCGCTGCTCGTTTCCTCAGCCGCTACGCTCGCCATTCCCAGCGGCTTTCGCCTCGTCATCGACCGGGGGTTCATGGGTGGCGGAGACGGCGGCAATATCGGCCGCTGGTTCCAATATCTGTTCCTCATCGTCATCATCCTCGCCATCGCGAGCGCGCTGCGTTTCTATTTCGTATCCTGGCTGGGCGAGCGGGTCGTCGCCGATGTGCGCGCCCGGACGCAGGCCAATCTGCTGCTGCAGGCACCCCGCTTCTTCGAGGAAAACCGTCCGTCTGAGATCGCCTCGCGCCTGACTGCCGACACCGCGATCATCGACCAGATCGTCGGCTCCACCATATCGATCGCGCTGCGCAATCTGGTGACGGGGATAGGCGGGCTCATCTATCTCTTCATCCTGTCGCCCAAGCTGGCGGGCATGCTGCTGCTCGGCATTCCCATCATCCTGCTCGTGCTGATCGGTCTCGGGCGGCGGGTGCGGGCGCTCTCGCGCAGCAGTCAGGACCGGCTCGCGGATATCGGCGCGCAGACGACCGAGGTGCTGGGCGCGATGAAGATCGTCCAGGCCTTTGGGCAGGAACCGCGCGAACGGTCGCGCTTTGCCGATGTCGTCGAGCGCGCCTTTGGCACCGCGCGCAAGCGGATCGCCCTGCGCGCCGTCATGACCGCCATGGTCATCGCGCTGATTTTCGGCTCCATCACCGGGGTCATGTGGCAGGCGGCGGTCGATGTCGCGGCCGGGCGGCTTTCGGGCGGCAGCATCGCGGCCTTCGTCCTGACCGGAGGTCTCGTTGCTGGCGCGTTCGGCGCATTGTCTGAAGTATGGGGCGACCTTCTGCGCGGCGCAGGCGCGGCGAGCCGGCTTCAGGAACTGATCTCCAGCGTGCCCGAACTTGCCGGCCCCGCGCAGCCCGTTTCGATCCCATCGGCTCCCACGGGTGCGCGCCTGCGATTCGACGATGTCCGCTTCCATTATCCCACAAGGCCCGCCGAAGCGGCCCTCAATGGCGTCAGCCTCGACATCGCACCGGGCGAAACAGTCGCGGTGGTCGGTCCGTCGGGTGCGGGCAAATCTACTCTCTTCCAACTCGCCTTACGCTTCTACGATCCCGAAGCAGGCGTCGTCAGCCTCAACGGCGTGCCGCTGCCTGAGGCGGATCTGGCGCAATTGCGCTCGATGATGGCGCTTGTCCCACAAGACAGCGTCATCTTCGGCGCATCCGCGCGCGACAATCTGCGCTATGGTCGTTGGGACGCGAGCGACGAACAGATATGGGCAGCCGCGCGCGCGGCCAATGCAGAAGCCTTTCTGCGCGCCCTTCCCGACGGGCTCGACACGCATCTGGGCGAAGGTGGCGCGCGGCTTTCGGGCGGCCAGAGGCAGCGCGTCGCAATCGCCCGCGCGCTGCTGCGCGACGCGCCGATCCTGCTGCTCGACGAGGCGACCTCTGCCCTCGACGCGGAATCCGAACGCGCGGTGCAGGACGCGATCGAACGTTTGATGAAGGGGCGCACCACCATCGTCATCGCCCACCGCCTCGCCACCGTCCGCGCGGCCGATCGCATCATCGTGATGGATGCCGGGCGCATCGTCGAAACAGGCGATCACGCAGCACTGGTGGGGCAGGGCGGCCTTTATGCCCGGCTGGCCCGCCTGCAGTTCGACGACATCGGGGAAGCCAATAGCGCTTAAAGCCATGATTTAACTGGACCTCGATCAGCTTCGAACATATCATGAACATATGAGCGTGTTGACGGTAAGAGAGAAGCTGGAAATCCTTGCCGACGCGGCCAAATATGATGCGTCATGTGCGTCGTCCGGCACGGCCAAGCGGGACTCTCGCGGGGGCAAAGGCATCGGTTCGACCGAAGGCATGGGCATATGCCATGCCTATGCGCCCGATGGCCGATGCATCTCGCTGCTCAAGATATTGCTGACCAACAGCTGCATCTTCGACTGCCATTATTGCATCAACCGGAAATCCAGCAATGTCCGCCGCGCCCGCTTTACCGCCAAGGAAGTGGTCGACCTCACCCTCAATTTTTACCGGCGCAATTATATCGAGGGGCTGTTCCTGTCGTCGGGGATCATCAAATCCTCCGACTATACGATGGAGCAAATGGTCGAGGTCGCACGCTCCTTGCGGGAGGATCACGACTTTCGTGGCTATATCCACCTAAAGACCATCCCTGACGCCGATCCCGAACTGGCGCATCTCGCGGGCTTGTATGCCGATCGGCTGTCGATCAATGTCGAACTGCCAACCGAAAGCGGGCTCAGGACGCTCGCGCCCGAAAAAGACGGCGCGCAGATCGAAGGCGCGATGGCGCAGATCAAGACGGCGATCGACGATAAAAGCGATGCCTCGAAACGCTATCGCCATGCACCCCGCTTCGCACCGGCAGGTCAGTCGACGCAGATGATCGTGGGTGCCGACGGCGCGGACGATCGCGCGATCATTACCCGCGCGAGCAATCTCTACGATCGGCACAGGCTGCGGCGCGTCTATTACAGCGCCTTTTCCCCTATTCCTTCGCCCAGCGCCGTGCTTCCACTCAAGCGCCCGCCGCTGCAACGCGAACATCGGCTGTATCAATCCGACTGGCTGATGCGCTTCTATGGCTATTCGGCGCAGGAGGTGGCGTCCGCAACGGATGCGGCAACCGGCTGCCTGCCGCTCGACATCGATCCGAAGCTCGCCTGGGCCTTGCAGCATCGCGGCAGCTTCCCGGTGGACGTCAACCGTGCGCCGCGCGAAGCGCTGCTCCGCGTGCCGGGCCTCGGCGTCAAGGCGGTCGACCGCATCCTTGCCAGCCGTCGGCACAGGCGACTGCGGCTCGACGACGTTGCCCGCCTGACCAGCTCGATCCGCAAGCTTCGCCCGTTCCTGATCGCTGCGGACTGGCGGCCGACGACGCTGACCGACCGCGCCGATCTTCGCGCCAGGCTCAGCCCTCCGCAGGAGCAGCTCAGCCTTTTTACCTGAGCCCATCTTTGGCGCTTGATCGCGAGTCGGCTTTGTGAAATTCTGCCTTTGGTTCAAGGAGAAGGAATGGCCTTGGCGTCGATATTCGACACTGCACCCACCACCCGTAAGGATTTCGCAAAGCGGATGAGCAGCCATCTGGCGGGTGCGCTGATATGCTTTTGCCTGCTGCAAATTTTCATTGTCGCCAAAATGGGCGGATCGGTCTTCCTCCACTTCGGCATCATCTTTGCCATAGGCGGCTTTGCGCTCGCCGCGCGCGGGCTCGAGCGGCGCTGGCAGATGCTGGAGACAAGCGGCCTGTCCGAACGCGGCCTTGCCCGGCGGTTTCGCCGCGACCTCATTCCGCTCTGGGCGATCGCGATCGGCGGCGCTTTCCTCTGGGTGCCCGTCGCCATTCTGCTCAAAACGTTCTTCGGCTGAAGCACCGCCCGGCGCGGTGGAGCGAAACCCGTCGGCCAGCGTTCTTCCTCCTCAAACATTGAGGAGTGCAAAACCATGGGCGACGTCTCCATTTTCGACCGGTTGAAGCAGGACCATGATTCGCATCGTCAACTGCTCGATAAAATGGACAAGGCAGAGAGCGACGATCAGCTCGAAAAGCTGTTCGACCAGTTCAAGGTCGAGGTGACCGCTCACGCTGCTGCAGAAGAGGAATCGCTGTACGCGACCATGCTTTCGCGCCCCGACCTGCGGGAGGATGCGCAGCACAGCGTGTCCGAGCATAAGGAAATCGAGGATTATCTCGAGGAACTGGGCGATTTCAAATTCAACAGCGACAGCTGGCGCAAGACCTTCGACAAGATGAAGGATCGCTACCTTCATCATATCGAGGAGGAAGAGGAAGAGATGTTCCCCGGCGCAGCCAAGGAACTGACCGCCGAAGAGGAAGAAAAGCTCGGCAAGATCTTCGCCAAGCGCAAGCCCGCCGAACTGGAGCGCGCCCAGGCCGAGGATTGATCCCCTGATGCGCGAGGTTGTGCTGAACGCGCCGGACGATTTCGAAGGCTGGCGCGATGCGGCGCGCAGCCTCGCGGCGGCAGGCGTCCCCCAGTCCGACATCGTCTGGCGCGTCAGCAACGACGCGCCGGACCTGTTCGGTGGCGAATCGTTCGAACGGGCGGAGCGCCCCGCCTTCTCGGTGCCTCGCGCCTTCGTCGACCTCGCGCAGACGGCTTTGCTGCACAATGATCCGGAGCGGTTCGCTCTGCTCTATGCGCTGCTCTGCGCGCTGCGGGACCAACCGGGCCTGATGCAGGATCGCGCCGATCCGCTGCTGCGCCGGATCGAGACATTGGCCAAGGCGGTGCGGCGCGACATTCACAAGATGCGCGCCTTCGTCCGTTTTCGCGAGGTTAAGGACGGCACAGACAAGCGCTTCATCGCCTGGTTCGAGCCCGAACATCATATCGTGCGCGCCAACGCCGGCTTCTTCGTCCGCCGCTTCGCCAATATGCACTGGTCGATCCTGACGCCCGACGTCAGCATTCACTGGGACGGCGAGACACTCACCGAAGGACCGGGCGCCCAGCGGGGCGACGCGGCGGTCGATGACCCGATCGAAGAGGTGTGGAAGAGCTATTATGCCGCGATCTTCAATCCCGCCCGGCTCAAGGTCGGCGCGATGCTGTCCGAAATGCCGAAAAAATACTGGCGCAACCTGCCCGAGGCCGCGCTCATCCCCGACCTAGTCGCCGGCGCACAGGCGCGGGAGGCGGCCATGATCGCCACCGCGCCGACGCCGCCGAAACCGGCCAGGCGGTCGAGCAATAGCGCCACCGCCTGGGCGACGCTGCGCGACGAAGCGATGGGCTGCACCCGCTGCCCGCTTTACAAGGACACGACGCAAACCGTGTTCGGCGAAGGCCCGCTCGACGCGCCGCTGGTCTTCATCGGCGAACAGCCCGGCGATCAGGAGGATCTGGCGGGCCGTCCCTTCGTCGGCCCTGCCGGGCAATTATTCGACCGCGCGCTCGAGGAAGCGGGCGTTGATCGCGCCCGCGCCTACGTCACCAACGCGGTCAAACATTTCAAGCATGAGCGGCGCGGCAAAAGGCGCATTCATCAGACGCCCGAAACGCCGGAGATCAACGCCTGCCGCTGGTGGCTGACCCAGGAACTCGACCTGCTCCGCCCGCGCATCATTGTGGCTTTGGGCGTCACCGCGGCGCGCGCCATGCTTGGCAAAAGCGTGACGATCAGCCGCACACGCGGCGCCGCAATTGCGCTGGAAAATGGCGCGGAAGGATGGGTGACGGTCCACCCAAGCTTCCTGCTGCGCGTCCCCGACGAAGCGCGCAAGGCACAGGAGCATGCCCGCTTCGTCGAAGATTTGCGCGTCATTGGCGAGCGGGTCAAGGCGCTGGCCTGACCCGCTTCTTCCGGTTCAGTCGTGAGCGCGATCCCCCGCGCCCATGTAGAGCTCGCTCCCCGTCTCGCGGAATACCTGGCTCATCTGCGCCATCCCCTTCTCAGCATCCTCCGCCGCGATGAAGGCGGTGGCGGACTGGTTCTGCTTGGCGGCGAAGTCCCGGACTTCCTGCGTGATCTTCATCGAGCAGAATTTGGGGCCACACATCGAACAGAAATGCGCCGACTTGGCGCCTTCCGCCGGCAGCGTCTGGTCATGATATTGTTCCGCCGTGTCGGGATCGAGCGACAGGTTGAACTGGTCGCGCCAGCGGAACTCGAAGCGTGCCCGCGACAGCGCATCGTCGCGCACCTTGGCGGCCGGATGCCCCTTGGCAAGGTCGGCGGCATGAGCGGCGAGTTTATACGTCACCACACCGACCTTGACGTCGTCGCGGTCGGGCAGGCCCAGATGCTCCTTGGGCGTGACGTAGCAGAGCATGGCGGTGCCATACCAACCGATCATCGCCGCGCCGATGCCGCTGGTGATGTGGTCATAGCCGGGCGCGATGTCGGTGGTGAGCGGCCCAAGCGTATAGAAGGGCGCCTCGCCACACGCTTCGAGCTGCTTGTCCATATTCTGCTTGATCTTGTGCATCGGCACATGGCCGGGACCCTCGATCATGACCTGCACATCTTGTTCCCAGGCACGCTTGGTGAGTTCACCCAGCGTGTAAAGCTCGGCGAACTGCGCTTCGTCATTGGCGTCGGCGATGCTGCCCGGACGCAGGCCATCACCTAGGCTATAGGCGATGTCATAGGCCTTCATGATCTCGGTGATCTCGTCGAACCGCTCGTAAAGGAAGCTCTCCTTGTGGTGCGCGAGGCACCATTTCGCCATGATCGAGCCGCCCCGCGACACGATGCCGGTGACGCGCTTCGCCGTCATCGGGATATAGGGCAGGCGCACACCCGCATGGATGGTGAAATAGTCGACGCCCTGCTCGGCCTGCTCGATCAGCGTGTCGCGGAAAATGTCCCATGTCAGCTCTTCGGCGATGCCGCCGACCTTTTCGAGCGCCTGATAAATAGGGACGGTGCCGATCGGCACGGGCGAATTGCGGATGATCCATTCGCGCGTGTCGTGGATGTTGCGGCCGGTCGACAGGTCCATGACGGTGTCCGCGCCCCAGCGGATCGACCAGACGAGCTTATCTACTTCGCTCGCAACGTCGGACGCGACCGCGCTGTTGCCGATATTGGCGTTGATCTTGACCAGGAAATTGCGGCCGATCGCCATCGGCTCGGATTCGGGGTGGTTGATGTTGTTGGGGATGATCGCCCGGCCGCGCGCCACTTCGTCGCGGACGAATTCGGGCGTCACATAATCGGGGATCGACGCGCCCCAATCCTGCCCGTCGCGCACATATTCCGCCAGCCGCTCACGCCCGAGATTTTCACGGGTTGCGACATATTCCATTTCCGGGGTGATGATGCCGCGCCGGGCGTAATGCATCTGCGACACATTCTGGCCCGCCTTCGCCCGAAGCGGCCGCTTCGTGATCTGCGGAAAAGGCTGCACCCCACCGCTACGATCGGGGCCCTTCATGCCATTATCTTCCGGCAGCACGGTGCGTGCGTCATAGGCCTCGACGTCGCCGCGCCCCTCGATCCACTGCCGGCGCAGCGCGGGCAGGCCCGCCATGATGTCGATGCGGGCATCCGGATCGGTATAGGGCCCCGACGTGTCATAGACACGGACGGGCGCTTCCCCGCTTCCTGGTTCCAGGCTGATTTCGCGCATCGCGACGCCCAGAGGCCCGACATGGATCTTGCGGCTGCCCCTGATGGGGCCGGTAGTGACGTTCATTGCGGCCTGCCGGCCGGTGAAGCCTCCGGCTTCGGGCATCTCGGTGCGCGCGGGAAGATCGGCCATGACGGTTCCTTTTCAGACGAAGAATGGCGCAAGCGCGGCGGCGCGCGTGCGAAGGGCACGGAAAATTGGCGTCTGAGGATCAGGGATGCTGTGGGTCATGATGCCTCCTCGTCGCTCCAATGGACGCAGGACAAGAGGCAGGCGATTACGCGCCCTTCCCTCCCTACGCCGGTCTTATCCGGATCAGGTTCAGCGGGTCGTGGCCACATCAGCCACCTCTCAACCGCTCGTGCGCGGTCCCCCGGGGATGCTGGACAGGATAAAGCCTAAGGCGCAATAGTCCAGCCTCTTATGTCACACCCCTCCCCACCCGACCTGTCGAGCCGCGCGGGCCGCAAGGCCTATGCCCACGAATTGCGCATGGTCGCGGTGCGGCCGCGTCGTTGGGGGCTGTGGCTGCTGGCATTGGGCTGCCTGTTGCTGGTGCTGCCGTCCGCCTTCGACATCCACAATCTGGCCGGATGGTCGCCCAGCCTGCTGGGCATGATCCTTGGCCTCGCGGCGGTGCCGTTGCTGGTCATCAGCATGGCGCGCCGATCGCGCTATCACCGGACGCGGATGCGCGCGCCTTTAGACGGGCGTGAAAAGTAACCGCATGCCCGTGCGCGGACGGATGGTGAGCCGGCTGATAGGCTCCGGCTTCCAGCCCCCAGGCACCGACAGGCGATAGCGGCGCAGGACGCTGGCGATCACGGTCATCACCTCTTGCTGCGCAAAGCCCGCCCCGACGCAGACGCGTGGCCCCCGGCCGAAGGGGAACCAGGCCTGTTTCACCATATCCGCATTGGCGGGGTCGTCGAACCGGTCGGGATCGAAGCCATGCGGGCAGGCCCAGTTGTCCTTGTTCCGCTGCGTCAGCCAAGGCGCCACCACCAGCATCGCGCCTTCTTCCAAAGCCTTGTCGCGCATCGTCATCGGGCAAGTAACCTCGCGCGGGAAAAAAGCGACCGGCGGATAGAGGCGCAGCGTCTCGCGGAAGATATTGCGGATGGCCCCCATGTCCTTCAGCATTGCCGCGCTGAGCGGCGCATCGCCGGCAAGGGCCTGTACTTCCGCCCGGGCGGCGTCCTGAATATGCGCGCATTCGGCGAGCATGTAGAGCGCCCAGGTCATGGTGCTGGCCGATGTCTCATGGCCCGCGAGGAACACGGTCGACACCTGATCCATCACCTGCTGCAGGGTGAAGGGCTTGCCCGTTTCGGGATGCTTCGCCTCGATCAGCGACTGCAGGATATCGCGATGTGGCGCCTCTCCACGCTCATGAAAGCCGGCATAACGTGTCTCGACGATCGGCCGGAAGACGTCATGGATCGCCCGCGCGGGTGCGACCGAACGCTTTTCGAACCAGCCCGCAGGCGCGCCATAGAGCCGCAGCATCGACGCGCTGTGCGCCAGCCGCTGGAACTTGCCAAAGGCGGTGTGGATGATGTTGGATCGATGTTCGTCCAACGCCTCGCTGAACAAGGTGCGGAAAATGATGTCGGCGGCGACATGCGTCATCATCGGGTCGATATCGACGGGTCTGGCCTTGTCCGCCGCATCGAGCCGGGCGAGCAGATCATCGGCCGCTGCGACCATCAGCGGCATCGATCGGCCAAGCGCCGTGTGGGCAAAGGCCGGATTGACCATCGCGCGCTGGCTTTCCCAATCCTCGCCATTGGCCGAAAAGACCGAATTGCCGATGAGGGGCGAGAGGTTACGCACCAGTTCGCGATGCTTGGGAAACGCCGTTCCGCCCCGCAGGATGCGGTCGACCAGCGGGAGTTCGTTGGCGATATACATGATCCGGCCGGGCAGGCGGATCTCGCCCATCTTCATCGTATAGCTTTTGTCGAACAGCACATGGATCCAGCTGTGCCAGCCGCGCAGGAAACGCTTGATGAGGCCGCGCTTGGTCTGCGGCGGGCGGGGATAAGGGGGCACGAAAGGTTCGGTCATGTGATCGCCTTGAACGCTTCCACCGCCTCGTCAAGTCGGCGCGGGCCTACGGTCAGGCTGATGAAGTCCAGCGGCGACACCCGGTCGCCGACCCGCAGATAATCGAAATGCACCTCATATTTGTTCGACCAGCCGCCGTGATAATTTTCCGGGTCGTAGAAACGGTGGAAGCGCGGTGAGAGCATGTCGACGCGCGCGGCATGGGTGTCGCTTACCAGCAGCAGCGGATTGACGTTGAAATAGGCCGCGCCGTCGGGCGGATAAGAGAGGTCGACGTAGCGGAAGCGCTTGTCCTTGAGCGCGCGCAGATCCTCATGAAACCACCGCGCATCCGATCGCAAGCCGACGACCGGCACCACCTGCCCCAAACCCACCATCGCGAAATGCGCCGGCAGTTCGGACCGCAGCGCCAGCAGACGCCGCATCAGCGCCATGCCGAAGATCGTGCCGCCGCTGTGCGTCACCAGCAATATCTCGTCCCATGGCTCGTCAAACGCGTCGGCCACGCGCCGGGCGAACAGGTCGAGCCGGGCGTCCAGCTCCGGCCCTGGCCCCTGCGCGGCGAGGCAGTGATGATAATAGGTGAAACGCAGCAGCCAGGGCACGATCAGCTTGTTGAGGATACGCCCCGAGAGCAGCGCGCTGATCACGATGCCGATCGCGGCTGCCGCCCACCATGGCAGCACCAGCATCAGGGCAAGCGCGGGAAGCAGCGCCAGCAACAGCGGTATCAACAGTGCCAGGATCGGCGGATAGAGGATCGTAATCACCGGACCGGGGCGCAGGGCGCGCATCCGGCGGAAATCCATGAAGCGCGCGTGGCCGACATAGGTCGCGATCGACCGGAGCCCGAGCGTCAGTGGATTGCGCACCCACACTTTGCCGACCAGATCTTCCCAGCGCAGATATTCATAGCTTGTCTCCACACCCTCGCCCGGATTGTCGACGGTCCAGACGCCGGAGGAGGCCGGCCCCGCCCGGCGCGCGCTGACATCAATGGAGTGGCCGGTCAGGCGCCCATAGCGCTCGGCCTGTTCGCGATAAAGCTGATGGTAAAAGCGTACCCCGCGCGGATCGAAACCGCCCAGATAGAATATTTTCCGCTTGAACTTTGGCAAAGGCACCGTCCTATACGACCCATGACGAGCCACGAACGCGACTACTGCTATTTCATCGATCACCGCAAATACAACCGCAATGTCGGCTGTCGGCGACATGACAATATATATGGCATCAATGGCGGCGGCAGCGAGCGCGACCGTTGGCGCGCGGACCTCACTTTCTATCGGCATATGAAGGATAATGGCGACCCGATGGCACTGCCTTCCCTGCTCGCATGCCTCTGCTTTGGCTGGTTCTGCTGGAACTATCATCCCGGCAAGGGCCTGTGGCGCGGCCAGCTGCTCCGCCGCTTCGTAAAGGCACCGAAATGAGCGCCGCGCGTCATGTGAAGGTCGGCCCGGTCACGATCGGCAACGACCTGCCCTTCGTGCTCATTTCCGGCCCCTGCCAGATCGAAAGCCGAGACCATACGCTCTCGATCGCCGAAACGCTGGCAAAGACGGCGGCGTCGGCAGGCGTGCCCTTCATCTTCAAATCCTCCTTCGACAAGGCTAACCGCACCTCGGTCGGCGGCAAGCGCGGCGTCGGCATCGACGCTGGCCTCGCGATCCTGGCGGAGGTCAAGGCGACGCTCGGCTGCCCGGTGCTGACCGACGTACACGACGCGTCACAGGTGGATGCGGCGGCGCAGGCGGTCGATATCCTCCAGATTCCCGCCTTCCTCTGCCGCCAGACCGACCTGCTGCTCGCAGCCGGGCGCACCGGCGCCGTGGTCAACGTGAAAAAGGGCCAGTTCCTCGCGCCGTGGGACATGGCGGCGGTCGCGCAAAAGGTCGCATCGACCGGCAATGAGCGCATCCTCCTGACCGAGCGCGGCGCGAGTTTCGGCTACAACACACTGGTCAGCGACATGCGCGCACTGCCGGTCATGGCGCAGACCGGCTATCCGGTGGTGTTCGACGCCACCCATTCGGTGCAGCAGCCCGGCGGACTTGGCTCGGCATCGGGCGGGCAACGCGAATATGCGCCGCTGCTGGCGCGCAGCGCGGTCGCGGCCGGCGTCGCGGCCATCTTTGCCGAAGCGCATGAAGATCCGGACAATGCGCCGTCCGATGGCCCGGTGATGCTGCCGCTCGACTGGATCGCGCCGATGCTGGCGAAACTCAAGGCGATCGACGCCGTGGTGAAGGCCTAACCCCTTCCCGGCTCAGCCTCCACCGTCAGCATCTCACCGATCTTGGCGGCGAGCATGTCGATTTGGAACGGCTTAGTGATCATCTGCATGTTGGTGCCCAGGAAGCCCGACCGGATCGCGGCATTTTCGGCATAGCCGGTCACGAACAGGATCGGCAGGTCAGGCAGGTGCCGCCGCGCCACTTCAGCGAGTTGGCGCCCGTTCATCCCCGGCAGCCCGACGTCCGAGATCATGAGATCAAAGCGATGCCCCTCGCCCAACAGGTCGATCGCCGCCTGCGGATCGGCCGCTTCGACCGGGACATAGCCAAGCTCCTCCAGCAGATCGCGCACCAGCATGCGGACTGCCCCCTCATCTTCCACCAGCAGCACGGCCTGACCCCGGCCTTGGGCGACTATCTGCTGCGCGTCCACCTTGCGCGCCTCGACCCTATCCCGCGCAACCGGCAGATAGATGCTAACGCACGTGCCCTCGCCCGGACGAGAGGTGATGCGCACCTGCCCCTTGGACTGTTTGGCAAAGCCATAGACCATCGAAAGCCCAAGGCCCGTGCCCTGCCCAATCGGCTTGGTGGTGAAGAAGGGGTCGAACACTTTCTCGAGCAGCGCATCGTCCATGCCGACGCCGGTATCGGACACTGACAGGACGACATAGTCGCCCGGCACGATCCCCGGATGGGAGAGGCATTCCGCCGTGTCGACCGTGACCGCTGCGGTCGTAACGGTCAATGTCCCGCCGTGCGGCATCGCATCGCGCGCGTTGATAGCGAGGTTGAGGACCGCATTCTCAAGCTGATTGGCATCGACCAAGGCGGCCGGAACCGTCTCTTCCACCATGATCGAGACCGCGATCTGCTCGCTGACGGTGCGGTCGAGCAGGTCACGCAATGACAGGATCAGCCCATTGACGTCGGTCGGCCGGCTGTCGAGCGACTGGCGGCGGGAGAAGGCAAGGAGGCGCGCGGTCAGGGCCGCAGCGCGTTGGGCCGATGTTGTGGCCGCGTCCATGAACCGGTCGAGATCATCGACCCGCCCTGCCGCGATCCGTCGTCGCATCACGTCCAGGCCGCCGATCACGCCGGTCAGCATGTTGTTGAAGTCGTGCGCGATCCCGCCGGTCAACTGACCGACCGCCTCCATCTTCTGCGCTTGTCGCAGCGATGCTTCGGCGCGCTCGCGCTCCTGCACTTCGGCATTGAGTTTCTCGAGCGCATCCTTGAGTTCCGCTGTGCGCCGGTCGACCTCCTGCTCCAGCAGCCTTGCCGCGCGGGCCAGCGCCTCCTGCCCCCGCTTCTGCGCGTCGATGTCGACGATGACGGACACCGCGCCCGCCGACTTGCCGTCCAGCCCGCGCAGCGGCACGGCTGCGACCTGGGTCCAGATGTCACCACCCTCGACCGGCCGGTAGAGAAACTCGAGTCCCGCAACCTTCTCGCCCCGAAGCGCGCGCGCAGTCGCAAACTGATGTCGCTCCAGCCGCTTGCCGTCCGCATCATAGCCGATCCACCGCTCTTCGGCATCGGCCTGCCGGGACGGGATGACGCCATCCGGCACGAAGCGTTTGAACGCAGGATTGCTCATGACCGTCTCACCGCCCGCATCGACGAAAGCGACGCCCACGGGCAGATTGTCGAGCAGGGTGGAGAGGCGCGTGCGTTCCGCGTCCAGTTCGGCCAACCGGTCACGGATCTCGAACTGCTTGTGCCGCGCGCGCATGGCGGAGGCGACGGCGCTGATGAGCGACTCTGAACTGAGCGGGCGTTCGAGCAGGATGACGTTGATCGCGCTTTCCGGCAGCCGCCGCTGCCTCGGCTGACTCGTCACCGATCCGCCCGCCTGGCGCCCGGCGAGCAGGATGAAGGGGATGTCGGACCAGGTCGGCTGCGCTTCGAGCGCGCGGTGCAGCGGCGTCAGATCGGTCGGAAGCGCTTCTTCCGTGACGAGCGCGACGCCGACATCGTCGGTGATAGCCGCAGCCAGATCATCGAGGCGGGGGTAGATGGCGACGTCGAACCCATGCCGCTCGAGCAGCGCCAGCACACTGGCCCCGTCGCCGCCATAGGGCGCGCAACAGAGGATCCGGCGACCCTTCGCCATCGCTCTATACACCGGCGGGCCGATCCTCCATCAAAGAGCCCTCGTCTTTCACATATTCGGGCGAGCCCGTCATGATCCCCCTGAAATTGGACAGGCGCTCCCCCACCCTGATCCCCTGCGCGTCGATCCGGAATTCGCGGATCATGTCCTCATGCGCACCGCTGCGGTTTTTGACGATGGAGATCGCCTTGCGGATGCGGCCCTCCGCCTCGAAAAAGCGCAGCAGGACGACGATGTCGGCAATATAGGAGACGTTGATACCATGCGTGTTCATCGTCCCGAACAGCCCCTGTTGCGGACTGATGAGAAACGTCACGACACCGGCCTGATTGAGATAGGATAACAGCTCGTGCAGTTGCAGGATGAGATGCTGCTCCTGCGGCATCGCGGCCAGATAACCGTTCAGACTGTCGATCAGCAGGATGCGAGCGTCGCGATGCTCCACTTCCTGTCGCACCATGGCCGCGAACTGTCCGGGCGCGATCTCCGCCGGATCGATCTGCCGAATGATCAGGCAGCCCTTGTCGATATGAGATTGCAGGTCGATGCCGAAGGCCTTGGCACGGGCCATCAGGGTTCCGACGCGCTCGTCAAATTCATAGATGACGCATTTTTCGCTGCGATCACATGCGGCGGCCAGATATTGCAGCGCAAGGCTCGTCTTGCCCGAACCCGCAGGGCCGGTGATCAGCGTCGACGTGCCGCGCGCCGGCCCGCCGTCGAGCAGCGCATCGATCGCTGCGATCCCGCTCCCGATCGGCTCTCCCACGAATGCGCTATGGTGGTCGGCGGCAATCAGCCGGGGAAAGATTTCCAGCCCGCCCTTGCGGATCACCAGGTCATGATAGCCGGCGATGAAATCGACGCCGCGCAGTTTCTGTATCTGCATCCGTCGCCGCGCCGAGCCGAAATCGAGCGTCAGTCTTTCGAGCGTGATGACCCCATGGCAGAGGCTGTGCAGATGATTGTCCCGCACGCCGCTGCCACCGGTAAGATCATCGATCAGCAGGACAGTCGTATCGAAGCGGGCGAAAAACTGTTTGAGAAACAGGAGCTGCCGTCGATACCGTAGCGCATCCTGTGCCAGCAGCCGCAGTTCGGACAGGCTGTCGAACACGACACGCGTCGGCCTGATTTCCTCCACCCGTTCCTTGATGAGCTGCACCGTGCTGCCCAGCTCCATTTCCCAGCTATGCAGGATGGACTGGTCCTTGCCGATGCCCAGCACCTCGTCGGCCGACGCCAGTTCGAACAGATTGACCCCAGCCAGGTCCCAGCCATGGGACCGAGCGACGACATCCAGTTCCTCCGACGTTTCCGACAGGGTGATGTAAAGCGTCTTCTCGCCCCGCCTCGCCCCTTCCAGCAGGAACTGGAGCGCGAGGGTGGTCTTTCCCGATCCCGGCGTTCCTTCCAGCAGATAAAGGCGGTTGAACGGCAAGCCGCCCTTAACAATTATGTCCAGGCCTTCATTCCCGGTGGAAATCCGGTCTCCGCCTTCCTGCATCGTCGCGTCTTTCGTTCTTCTGTCCTGACCTTCCCCGGACGGGAGGGGTCAAATATGGATACACTTATGCCATCGGCCCGGTTCCGTCACGACCTTCGCAGGGGGATGTGCCGGAGGTTGGCAGGCCTATCCTATCAACCTGCCGCCCGATGAGCGAATGCGCGAGGCGCGCTGCTCGTCGCGATGGAAGGACATCAGCATGCCCAGCAGGATGAGGACGGTCATCATTGCCGACCCGCCATAGGACATCAGCGCCAGGGGAATGCCGACCACTGGCGCGAGGCCCATCACCATCGCAAGATTGATCCCGACATAGAGAAACAACGTGAAGGCGAGGCCGGAGGCCGCGAGGCGGGTGAAGCGGGACTGGCTCTCCGTCCCGATCCGCGATCCCCAGCGGATGAGATAGCCATAAGCGAGAATGACGAAGATACCGCCGATCAAACCCCACTCCTCGGCCATCGTCGCGAAGATGAAGTCGGTATGGGTCTCGGGCAGATATTCCAGATGGCTTTGCGTGCCGTTCAGATAGCCCTTGCCGAACCAGCCGCCCGAACCAATCGCGATCTTCGACTGGCTGATATGATAGCCGGTGCCCAGGGGATCGCTGTCGGGATCGAGGAAGATCAGCACCCTGTTACGCTGATAATCATGCAGCATCGCCCAGGCGATCGGCAGCATCGCCACGACGACCGCGCCTGCCGCGAGAAAATAGCGCCAGGCAACCCCTGCGAGGAATATCATGCTCACGCCTGCGAAGGTGATCATCATCGCGGTGCCAAGGTCTGGCTGTAGCATCACGAGGCCCGCCGGGACCGCGATGATGCTGGCCGCCACCAGCACGACCGCCGGGTTGCTGGTGTACATGGCCGGCGTCCGGTGGAAAAAGCGCGCGAGCGTCAGCACGACGGCCAGCTTCATGAATTCAGACGGCTGGAGGCGAATGAACCCCAAGTCGATCCAGCGTTGCGCCCCCATGCCGATCTTGCCGAACAGCTCGACGATCAGCAGCAGCCCCAGCGTGGCGCCATAAAAAGGATAAGCGAACCGCATCCAGGCAGAGACGGGAACCATCGACACCGCGAACATGAGACCAAATAGCGGCACGAAGCGGATTGCCTGGTTGGAGGCCCAGGGCGACATATTGCCGCCGGCGGCCGAATAGAGCGTTGCGAGACCGAATGATATGATCGCCAGCAAAGTCAGCAACATGCCCCAGGGTAGGCGGCGAAGCGTTTCGGGAATGACGGTCATTCTGGCAGCGGTTCCGGATCGTGGCGACGGGGCGCCGGTCACCCCTCTCTTAGCGGGGACGCCTTGCAACCCGGAGCGATAATTTCCTAAGGGGACATAATATTTTGTCGGCGGCGGGCCGAAGGAGAATATTTTGGCCCTGTATGAGGAACCGAGCGTCACAGCCAGAGGCGGAATCGGTCGCTCCCTGAGGCTTTTTGTCGATAGTCAGGCGGCGGGTGGCATCGTTTTGATGGCAGCGACCGTCCTGGCACTGATCGTCGCCAACTCGCCCTGGTCGGGGGCCTATTTTGCGACGCTTCATCTCGAATTTGCCGGGATGAGCGTGTCGCACTGGATCAACGATGCGCTGATGGCGATCTTCTTCCTGCTCGTCGGGCTGGAAGTGAAGCGGGAATTTCTCGCAGGGCAGCTTTCGACCTGGGGCGACCGGATCGTGCCGGGTGTCGCTGCGTTGGCGGGAATGGCGGTGCCGGCGCTGATCTTCGTCCTGCTCAATCTCGGTACGCCGGACAATCTGCGCGGCTGGGCCGTCCCCGCAGCCACGGACATCGCCTTTGCGCTCGGGATATTGGCGTTACTGGGCTCGCGCGCGCCGATGTCGCTCAAGATCTTGCTGACCGCGATCGCGATTATCGACGATCTGCTCGCCGTGGTCATCATCGCCCTCTTCTACACCGAAAGCCTGTCGTTCGTGCCGCTGGCCGCCAGCCTGTGCGGTATCGCTTTCCTTTTTGCGCTCAACCGGGCGGGCGTGCGCGCGCTCTCCCCCTATCTCGTGATAGGCTGCGCTATCTGGCTCGGCGTGCTGCTCTCAGGCGTTCATGCAACGCTGGCCGGCGTGGCGGTCGCCATGACCATCCCACTTGGAAACCAGGGTGAGGACGCCTCGCCTCTGGTCAGGCTCGAGCACCTCATCCATCCCTGGTCCGCCTTCCTGATCGTCCCAATCTTCGGTTTCGCCAATGCCGGCGTGTCCTTTGGCGCGATGACCGGCGACGATATCATTGCCCCGCTTCCGCTCGGCGTCGCGCTCGGGCTGTTCCTGGGCAAGCAGCTCGGCATCTTTTCTGCCATCTGGTTGATGATCCGCCTGGGTTTGGGCGCGCTCCCCGCAGCCGCCAACTGGCTCCATCTCTACGCGATGGCGACGCTGTGCGGCATCGGCTTTACGATGAGCCTGTTCATCGGCGGCCTCGCCTTTGGGGGATCGGACCAAGCCATGAATGCGCTCAAGGCCGGCGTCTTCCTCGGCTCGATCCTCTCAGGGGCTGCCGGCTCCCTCTTCATGATAGTTGCCAGCCGGCGACCCGTGCCGCAATCAGCGCCAGACCGCGCAGCATGACCCTCCGACGATAGCTCACTCCAACCGAAAGCCGTATCGATGTCCAGAACCACCCTTACCCGTTTCCTGATCGAGCAGCAGCGCGAAGCGCGCGCGCTTGCCCCCGAGCTGCGCCTGCTGATCGAAACCGTCGCGCGCGCTTGCAAGACGATCAGCCATGCGGTGAGCAAGGGCGCGCTGGGCGGCGTACTCGGCAGCCTCGACAGCGAAAATGTGCAGGGCGAGGTTCAAAAGAAGCTCGACGTGATCGCCAACGATCTCCTCCTCGAAGCCAATGAATGGGGCGGCCACCTTGCCGCAATGGCCTCGGAAGAGATGGACACGATCCATCCCACTCCGAACCGCTACCCCAAGGGCGAATATCTGATGCTGTTCGATCCGATCGACGGGTCGAGCAATATCGATGTCGACCTGTCAGTCGGGACGATCTTCTCCGTGCTGCGCGCGCCTGAAGACGTATCGGGCCGCGACGTGACCGAACAGGACTTCCTGCAGGACGGCCGCAACCAGGTGGCTGCCGGCTACGCCATCTATGGCCCGCAGACCCTGCTGGTCCTCTCGGTCGGCACCGGCGTCTACGAATTCACGCTCGACCGCGAGATCGGCGCCTGGATCATGACCGACGCCGACATGAAGATGCCGCAGGGCAAGTGCGAGTTCGCGATCAACATGTCCAACCGCCGTCAGTGGTCGCCGGGCATCGCGCGTTACATCGACGAGCGCGTAGAGGGCGCCGAAGGGCCGTGCGGGCAGGACTATAATATGCGCTGGACCGCCTCGATGGTGGCGGACGTCCATCGTATCCTCAAGCGCGGCGGCCTGTTCATGTATCCCGCCGACAATCGCCACGAGAACAAGGCGAAGCTGCGCCTGATGTATGAGGCGAACCCGATGGCGTTTCTGGTCGAGCAGGCAGGCGGCGCGGCAACCAACGGCTTCATCCCCATCATGGATGTAGAGCCCGTTGGCCTGCACCAGCGCGTCGGCGTCGTGCTCGGCGATCGCAAGGAAGTTGAGACGGTCACGGCCTATGGCCAGCAGCCGGCTTAAGGGATGATCCGGGGCGCGGGGGCGGATCGGTCCCCGCGCCTTTTGGGCCGGCAGAGACGTCTACCCTCCGGAAGCTTGTCAGTCGAAGCGGAAGGACGACAGGGCCACTTTGCTGCCCAGAACCTGCCGATCCGCAAGCGTCGCGGGTTTCTCCGATGTTCCGGCGACCACCATCAGCGGCAGCAGATGCTCCTCCCTTGGATGGCTGATTTCGCCACCGGGCGCGTCTCTCCAGCCTTCCAACGCTGCGTCGCGCCCAGCTGGATTCCCGGTCAGCACATCCTCCAGCCATTTGTCGAAGTCGACCGAACCGCGCGCCAGAGCGGGATCGGCGAAGCCGCGCATGTTATGGTAGCTGGACCCGGAGCCAATGATGAGCACGCCTTCGTCACGCAAGGGCGCCAACGCCCGCCCCGCCTGCAGATGCAGGGCCGGGTTGAGGCTCATATCGAGCGACATCGCTACGCAAGGGATGTCCGCATCGGGGAAAGCGACTTTCATGGGGATGAAGACGCCATGATCCAACGCCCGCTCCTGATCGGTTCCCGCACTCAATCCCGCGTCGCGAAGCAAGCTACTCGCGTCCCGCGCAAGATCGGGCGACCCAGGCGCGGGCCAGGTCAGGGCATAGGTGTCCTGAGGGAAGCCGTAATAATCATAAAGCAGTTCCGGCTTGTCGCCATCGCTGAAAAGGAAACCAGGCGTCTCCCAGTGCGCGGTGACGACGAGCAGTGCCTTGGGCCGCTCCGGAAGCATGGCCGGAATGGCCCGCAGATAGTTTCCCAATCCCGTCCATAGCTGCTGCGGATCGGGCATGAAGAAACAGGGCCCGCCGCCATGTGCGATGAAGAGAGCGGGCTGCCGGATTGCGGACGCATGGCCGGGATTTAGCATATCGGTTTCCTATCGGTTTCGACCGAAAGACCATGTTATTCTTAGGTCGGCCGCTGTCTCCTGGACTATATAGGCAACGACGGTCGCCACCGCACCTAAGGATGGCGATGTTTCAATGTTCTACCGCAATCCGAACGTCTGGCCCGCGTATTGATCACGGGTATTTTGACATTGGGGCTTATGTGGCTGAGCGGGTCGCGCGCGTGGGCGTTGGCAAAGTCGCTGTTTTGGGCGAGGACACCTATACGCAGCCGGAACGC
>Ga0233380_1000496_pt1 | contig 20332 bp, 16 predicted proteins | sample ElkDunMinimDraft_9_FD_191541 | JGI IMG/M metagenome (GOLD analysis project Ga0233380, IMG submission 191541) | Fecal eukaryotic communites from dung pellets of Tule Elk in California, USA - Elk Dung F36 | ecosystem: Host-associated > Mammals > Digestive system > Large intestine > Fecal | place... | reverse complement strand
AATCTACCACGTTTTCAATTTTCATTCCGTGACGTAAAGTTCCAGAAATTAATTTGGCATAGTTCCAAAACTCTGGATCAAAACGATACGATAAACCTTCAATGGTTGTTTTATAACCGCGTTGGTTTACGTATTGAAAATCGTAACGTGTGTTTCCTTTTTCGTCGCGGTTTTTAATGATAAAACCTTCGTTTACCCAGCGTGGAATCAAAATTCCGTCTTCATCATCTGCCAAACCGGTGAAAATTTCGTACGGATGGTTATCAATTTTCCCTATAAAAGCAATCCATTTTTCTTTGTTGTTTTGAAAACGAACAACATCTGCTTCTAAAATCTGCGGACGCTTTGTTGGGAATGAAACTTCTGTTTCTGCTTCCGTTTCGGTTTTCTTTTCTTCTTTTTTATCGTTAGAAATTAATACCCCTGAACGAGATCCGTCGCGGTAAACGGTTACTCCTTTACAACCAACTTCCCATGCTTTCATGTACAGCTGCCCAACCAATTCTTCGGTAACATCGTTAGGAACGTTAATGGTTACAGAAATAGAATGATCTACCCATTTTTGAATAGCGCCCTGCATTTCTACCTTGCTTAAATAATCTACATCGTTTGATGTTGCTTTGTAATAAGGTGATTTTTCAATCAACACATTAATTTCTTCTTGCGAATAATTTTTAGAAGAATCCATTCCGTTTACTTCCATCCACATTTTAAACTTATGGTGAAAAACAACGTACTCTTCCCACGAATCGCCTACTTCATCGATAAAATCAATATGAACATCTTTATCGTTTGGATTTACTTTTCTACGACGTTTGTAAACCGGCATAAAAACTGGTTCGATTCCCGATGTTGTTTGCGATAAGATTGATGTTGAACCTGTTGGCGCAATGGTTAACAAGGCAATATTTCTACGTCCGTATTCCTGCATATCGTTATACAATTCAGGATCGGCTTCTTTAATACGCAATGCAAACGGATTGTTTAATTCGCGTTTAGCATCGTAAATTGCAAAAGCACCACGCTCTTTAGCCATTTCTACAGATGAACGATAAGCAGCCAACGCCAATGTTTTATGTATGTTTTCAGAAAACTTGTTTCCTTCTTCAGATCCGTAACGAATGTTTAATGCTGCCAGCATATCGCCTTCTGCTGTGATGCCTACACCTGTTCTACGACCTTCGTCTGCTTTTTTACGGATTTCGATCCATAAATTGCGTTCAATACGTTTTACTTCTACTTCTTCAGGATCTTCGTCGATTTTTTGGATAATGGTATCGATTTTTTCTAATTCTAAATCAATAATATCATCCATCATACGTTGTGCAATAGCTACGTGGTTTTTGAACAATTCAAAATTAAAAGACGCCTCTTTGGTAAACGGATTTTCAACATACGAGAATAAATTAATCGCCAATAAACGACAAGAATCGTACGCACATAATGGAATTTCGCCACAAGGGTTTGTTGATAAAGTTTTGTAACCTAAATCGGCGTAACAATCTGGCAATGATTCATTAATAATGGTATCCCAAAATAAAATTCCTGGTTCGGCAGATTTCCATGCGTTATGCACAATTTTTTTCCATAAATCGGCTGCCTGAATGTCTTTTGAAAATTTAGGATTTTGAGAAAATATAGGATATTTCTGTGTATAAGCTGCGTTATTGCGAACCGCTTTCATGAACGAATCATCGATACGAACCGATACGTTGGCTCCGGTTACTTTTCCTTGTTCTAACTTAGCATCAATGAATCCTTCGGCATCTGGATGGTTGATGGATACAGACAACATTAACGCACCACGACGACCATCTTGTGCTACTTCGCGGGTTGAATTAGAAAAACGCTCCATAAAAGGAACCAATCCTGTTGATGTTAAAGCTGAGTTCTTTACTGGTGATCCTTTAGGACGGATGTGTGATAAGTCATGCCCTACTCCACCTCTACGTTTCATTAACTGTACTTGCTCTTGATCGATCTTCATGATGCCCCCATAAGAATCGCTGTCGCCATTGTTACCAATTACGAAACAGTTTGATAATGATGCAATTTGAAAAGGATTGCCAATACCAGTCATTGGACTACCTTGAGGAATGATATAGGTGAAGTTTTTAATCAAATCAAACAACTCTTCTTCACTCATTGGGTTTGCGTATTTCGATTCCACACGAGCAATTTCAGAAGCAATACGTTGGTGCATTTCATCTGGTGTAGATTCGTAAATATTTCCTTCCGAATCTTTCAACGCATACTTATTAATAAATACGGTTGCGGCTAATGTATCGCCTTTAAAATATTCGGTCGAAGCTTTTATCGCCTCGTCATAAGTGTAGATTTTTCTTTGATTTGCTACTTCTATTTCCATATCCTAATTCTTTTTTCTGTGTTAACAATACTATTTTTCTGTACAAGAAAATGATCAATCCTTTTAAATTCAACCCTTTAAAAGAGTATCACTTTCTTGTTTTCAACTTTCTAAAATTACAAACTTTTTTTACATTTCATATTAATTCAATAAAAATATTTTTTTAAGTTATAAACAACTGTTGAAAACTACTAAAAACACAAAGTTTACAAATAAATATCATCAAAAAACTAATAATCAGTAAATTACATATTTTTACAATACAAAAAGTTTACAAATAATTACAACAAGAAACATTAGTAAGGTAATAATTGTTTTCAAAATTAAAATTATCTATAAAAAAGTTATCAACTAATATTGTTTATAACTATATGCTTGTTTTTTGTTTTTTTATTGTAAAAACAGATACTTTTACTACATCAATTATCTGTCGTATAAGAATCAAGTGAAAACCTTGAACTGTTGCGCAACTGTAAATAAGAATGATCTTATGAGTCAGACCTTAGGCAGATAATAGACGTTGCTTTCGCACAAAAAGTAAATGTCTGAAATTTGCCTTTCCTTATTATTTATGAAACGCTTACTTCGGAATTTACTTTCTATTGTTTCATTAAATAATATTAAGTTATGAGTATTTTCACTAAACGGATTAATTACAAACCTTTTGAATATCCTGAAATTTTAGAGTTTACCAACGCTATTAACCGATCGTTTTGGGTGCATTCTGAAGTTGATTTTACGGGAGATATTCAAGACTTTCACTCACATTTATCATCCGTAGAACAGGAAATTGTAAAACGCAGTCTGCTTGCTATTGCTCAAATTGAAGTGAATGTTAAAACTTTTTGGGGTAATTTGTTTACGCATTTACCAAAACCAGAATTTAACGGATTGGGCAGTACGTTTGCCGAATGTGAATTTCGACATTCCGAAGCTTATTCCCGATTATTAGAAGTATTGGGTTACAACAATGCCTTTGAAAAAATTATTGACATACCGGTTATTAAAAAACGGATCGATTATTTATCAAACGCTTTAAAACACTCAAAAGCCGATAATAAAAAAGACTATCTAAAATCGCTGATTCTGTTCACTATTTTAATTGAAAACGTGTCGTTATTTAGTCAGTTTGCTATTATTTTATCGTTTACTCGCTTTAAAGGAGCCATGAAAAACGTGAGCAATATTATTGCGTGGACATCGGTAGACGAGCAAATTCATGCCAATGCAGGCATTTACATCATCAATAAAATAAAAGAAGAATTTCCTGATTATTTTGATGCCACTTCAATCAACGAAATAAATACCATTGTAAAAGAATCTATTGAAATTGAAAGCGAAATATTGGATTGGATTTTTGAGTGGAGCGAATTAGAAACCATATCAAAAGAAAATCTATTAAACTTCATGAAATTTAGATTAGATGAAAGTTTAAAACAAATTGGTTTGGAAAAGATTTTTAATATTTCTGAAAAAGAGTATCAGCCAATGATTTGGTTTGAAGAGGAAATTTTTGCCAACAGCCTTGATGATTTCTTTGCCAAACGACCTGTTGACTACACCAAACACGACAAAAGTATAACTGCTAACGATTTATTTTAACAGAAGTATTTAGACTATTACGAATTTTATCCCAACCTAGAATATATAAGATTTTCGTCAGTTCGAGCGAAGTCGAGAACTTATAATTCAAAAACTTCTCGATACATTTTTCTATCGAAAACTCACTCGTAATGACGAATTTACTAAAATCTATATCGATTATTTAAAATATAAAGAAAAATGGAAAGATTATGGTGGCTTAACGAAGAAAGCGAACAAATATTAAACCGAGGATACCTTTTAAAAGGCGAAACTCCACAAAAAGCAATAGAACGTATAGCAAATGCAGCAGCCAAACGCTTATACAAACCCGAATTAGCCGAAGCTTTTATTGAAATGATCGAAAAAGGCTGGATGAGCCTGTCCTCGCCTATCTGGGCAAACATGGGAACCGAACGCGGATTACCCATTTCGTGCTTTAATGTGTATGTTCCAGATTATATCGAAGGAATCACTCATAAATTGGGCGAAGTAATTATGCAGACAAAAATTGGCGGTGGAACTTCGGGTTATTTTGGTGAACTGCGCGAACGCGGAAGTGCCGTAACCGATAATGGTAAAAGCAGTGGCGCCGTGAGTTTTATGAAATTGTTTGATACCGCAATGGATACCATTTCGCAAGGCGGCGTTCGTCGTGGGGCATTTGCTGCTTATTTAGATATAGATCACGACGATATTAAAGAATTTTTGGATATTAAAAACATCGGAAATCCTATCCAAAATTTATTTACAGGCGTTTGTGTGCCCGATTATTGGATGCAAGACATGATTGACGGCGATATGGAAAAACGAGAAGTTTGGGCAAAAGTGTTAGAAAGCCGTCAGCAAAAAGGATTGCCTTACATCTTTTTCACAGATAACGTAAACCGAAACAAACCAGAAGTTTACAAAGACAAAGAAATGCGCATTTATGCTAGTAACTTGTGTTCAGAAATTGCCTTGCCTTCTTCTAAAGATGAATCGTTTGTATGTTGTTTATCATCAATGAATTTAGAATTGTATGATGAATGGAAAGATACCGAAGCTGTGAAGCTGGCAACTTATTTTTTAGATGCCGTAATGAGTGAATTTATTGAAAAAACCGAAGATAATTATTATCTAAAATCGGCTAATACTTTTGCTAAAAACCATCGTGCATTAGGTTTAGGTGTTATGGGATGGCATTCGTACCTTCAGAAAAACAGGATTGCGTTTGAAAGTTTAGAAGCTAAAATGCTTACTACTAAAATTTTCAAAGAAATGGAAGAAAAAGCCATAAAAGCATCACAAGATTTAGCTCGAATTTACGGAGAGCCCTCTGTTTTAAAAGGATATGAAAGAAGAAACACTACTTTATTAGCCATAGCTCCTACCACTTCTTCATCGGCAATTTTAGGACAAACTTCTCCGGGAATCGAACCGTTTAGCAGTAATTATTACAAAGCCGGTTTGGCAAAAGGAAACTTTATGCGTAAAAACAAATATCTTAAATTATTACTGCAAGAAAAAGGAATTGATACAGAAGAAACCTGGCGGAGTATTATGTTAAACCATGGCAGCGTACAACATTTAGCAGAATTAACCCAAGAAGAAAAAGAGGTGTTTAAAACGTTTAAAGAAATTAGTCAGTACGAAATTATTTTGCAGGCATCTATTCGCCAAAAATATATTGATCAGGCACAAAGTTTAAACATCAACATTCCGTCTAACCTTCCAATAAAAGAAGTAAACCGTTTGTTAATAGAAGCTTGGAAATTAGGTGTAAAAACGTTGTATTACCAACGCAGTCAAAGTGTATCAAAAGAATTTGTGAATAATCTGGTGACATGTACAAGCTGTGAAGCCTAACAAATTACAATTCATTTATGTATCTTAATTTCTTAGATAAATTCATAAAAACAAAATATTTATAAAAACAAATACACCAAAAAGCGTTCAAAAAAACGTAATTTGTATGGATTAAAATCATTAAAAAATGACATTAGAAGAAAGAATAAAAAACAGCGAAACACGAATTTTTAAGGCTGTTTTCCCAAACACAACCAATCATTACGACACCCTTTTCGGCGGAACGGCAATGCACATGATGGACGAAGTTGCCTTTATTACCGCTACCCGATTTTCTCGACAGATTATGGTGACCGTTTCATCAGATAAAATAGATTTTAACAAACCAATTCCTGCTGGAACCATTGTAGAGCTTATTGGAAAGGTTACCTATGTTGGAAACAAAAGTTTAAAAGTTTCGGTCGAAATTTTTATTGAAGAAATGTACAGCGATGTCCGCTATCAGGCAATAAACGGTGAATTTACTTTCGTTGCTTTAGATAAAGATAAAAAGCCAACAAAGGTTATTAAAGAATAGTAAAAAGGCTGTCTAACATTTAAGACAGCCTTTAATTTTTTACATAAACTTTCCTAATATCCAATATAGAATAATAAACACAATAACGGTTCCAAAACAGCCAAAACCGGCTTTTTTGGCGCCCCAACCTGCTAGTAACGCTCTTAATAAATCTTTCATACAATTTAATTTTTAATTAAATATATGAAAAATATTTATTTGTTTTCAAACTTTTTTACTTCATTCCAATAAATGTCTAATTCTTTTAATGGTAAATCGCCTAATTGTTTATTGTCATTACTAATAAGTTCTTCCATTTTTGTAAATCGGTTAATAAACTTATTATTGGTTTTATTCAATGCCTCTTCGGGGTTTATATTACAAAAACGAGCGTAGTTGATTAGCGCAAACAATACATCGCCGAACTCTTGCTCTTGCTTTTCGAAATCGTTATTATCAACCTCAACTTTAAACTCATTCAGTTCTTCTTCAACCTTTGCCCAAACATCTTCTTTATTATCCCAATCGAATCCTACACCTTTTACTTTATCTTGAATGCGAAATGCTTTTATTATTGCCGGAAGCGATTTTGGCACGCCGCTTAAAACAGATTTGTTGCCTTCTTTCAACTTTAATTTTTCCCAATTCTCCAGAACAGCTTTTTCATCTTCGGCAACGGCATCGCCATAAATATGCGGATGTCTGCTTATTAATTTTTCACTGATTCCTTTACACACGTCTTCAATATCAAACGAATTGGTTTCACTGCCAATTTTAGAATAAAAAACAATGTGAAGCATCAAATCGCCTAATTCCTTTTTAATTTCGGTTGTATCGTTATCAGAAATGGCATCGTTCAATTCATAAACCTCTTCAATTGTCAAGTGTTTTAACGATTGAAAGGTCTGTTTTTGATCCCACGGACATTTTTCACGTAAATCGTCCATAATATCTAACAATTCTTCGAATGCTTTTAACTGCTGTGCTCTGTTGTTCATAATAAAACGGTGTAAAAAAACCGGCAAAATGCCGGTTTAAATATTATTCTTTATCTTCTGTTTTCTTTTTAGGTGCGCGTTTAGCTTTAGGTTTTTCCTCAGTTGCTTCCACTACTACCGCTTCTTCTACACTTTCGGAATTGTTAATTGTAACCGTACCTGTTGTTGTTACTGCCGGTGCTGTTAAATTTGCAATGTAATTTGCTTTTTGTAAAATGTTGTACCAGTTTAATACTTTTTTAATGTCTGATACATATACGCGGTCGCGGTCAAAATCAGGAACAACTTCGCCAAAATAAGCTAACAAATCGTTGTTAGTTGCTTTGTGATCTAAAGCCGGTCCGTTATTTTCTTTGGTTGCAATTTTAGCAAAAACTTCGAATAATTTTAATTCGGCTGTTTCTGTATAAATAGAAATTTCTGATAACAAGCTTACATTACTACGTAAACCAACTGTTAATCTTTTTCCATCAATTAATGATTCTGCAATAAATCCTGATCTTGTTTGGATTTTCAATTCGTATAATCCTGGTTTTCCAGATATAGCTAAAACTTTCTCTACGCTCATTATTTTATTTTTTTCAAGGTCACAAATATCTTAATTAGAATTTAATATCCAAAATTATCGGCCTTTTTTGTTGATAAATTTCATTTTATAATCGGGATAAACTTTCCCTTCCATAATATTTTGTAATCGTTTGCTGTTTAATTTCTTTTTTAGTGTAGAAATTTTATCGGTAAACAACACACCTTCAATATGGTCGTATTCATGCTGAATAACACGTGCGGCGTATCCTGAAAACTCTTTAACATGTTTTTCAAAATGCTCATCGTAGTATTCAATTGTAATATTGGGTTTGCGGTACACGTCTTCACGAACACCCGGTATGCTTAAACATCCTTCGTTAAAAGCCCACTCTTCCCCTTCTTCTTTCAAAATTTTCGCATTTATAAAAGTGCAATTAAAATTTGCTAGAAAATCGCGTTCTGCTTGTGATAGGTCTTCGTCTTCGCCAAATGGTTTTGTGTCTACAATAAATAAACGAATGGGCAAACCTATCTGCGGTGCTGCTAAGCCTACACCATAAGCATGATCCATTGTTTCGTACATATTGTTTATAAGCTCTTTAAGCTGCGGATAATCTTTAGAAATTTCTTCGCATTCTTTACGTAAAACCGGATCGCCGTAACCTACAATAGGTAGTATCATTGTTTCGTATTTTAAATATTGATGCAAATTTACAAAATATAGTAAAGTTTGCACCCAATTAATTAACTTTAATGTTTGTATAAGTGCACTTTTTATTTAATACTATTTTTATAATGTTTGATAAGTTAATTTTAAAACTTGGTGACAATCAGTTTTATAACGCAATTAAGATTACGTTTACTGCTATTGTTGCCTTTTTTATTTTTTATAGTTCTGCCGATTTTACTGCTGCCTTTACTGTTACTTTAGGCGCTTTACTTTGTGCACCTATTGATATATCGAGCAATTTTAAACATAAAATTATAGGTTTACTGCTGGTTTCTGTACTTATACCCATTATATCGTTCTTACTTACTTTTACGTATGCTTATTTTTTAGTTTTTACAGTAATATTCTGTGTCTTTGTTTTTCTATCGGCGTTTATATCACTTTTTGGTCACAGAGCTAACTTATTATCATTTACCTTATTATTAACGATTAGTTTATCGTTCATTCATCATGACGAGCCCGAAAAAGTTTTAACGAATTGCTTATATCTTTTGTTTGGCGGTTTGTTTTATACATTGATATCGATTATTTTTTACTTAATTAAACCAAACCGATATATAAATTTAGAAGTTGCAGAATGTATTGAAACTACAGGCGAATATTTAGAGCTTAGATCGCAATTATGGATTAAAGATGCCGATAGAGAAAAAATTCAACGCCAAATGCTTGAAAAGCAGATTAGAATTAATGAATTACATGAAAACATTCGCGAATATTTGGTATATAATAAAGCCCGCACATTAAACTCTAACAACAATCGTAAACTACTTGTTGCGCTTTCGTCATTGCTAGAAATTTTAGAACTGGCTATGACAAATACCTTCAATCATAAAGAATTTATTGCCTTTTTTAAAGACGACGATTCTATTGTAGCGGAATATAAAACACTTGCTCATAATTTTTCTGTTACTTTAAAAAGTTTGGCTTTTCACATCAAAACAAATAAAAAACATCATTCAACTGGAAATTTAGCAAACGATTTTAAAAAATTGAAACTGCGAATTAACGAATATTTAAGAAGTCATAATATATCTGTTTACAATGAAAATGCCCTAAATGTTAATAATTTACTTTTTTATGCGGATAAACAAATAGAGAAAATAAAAGGTTTAGAACGTGTATACAAAGAACGTGTAAACGCCGATGAATTAAGAGGAAAATACCGCGATTTAGAAAAATTCTTTACACCAGAACATTACCGTTTAAAAACATTTACAGACCATTTAAATTTTAGATCGGCTACCTTTAGATACGCTTTGCGCATTACCGTTACAATGCTTATTGGCTTATTGGTTGGAAATATTTTTAATTTTGAAAACGCTTATTGGATATTGCTAACTATTGTGGTTATTATGCGACCGGGTTATGGTTTAACCAAACAACGATCAACCCAAAGAGTAATTGGAACTTTAATTGGCGGTGTTTTAGGTATTGTTGCTCTTATTTTAATAGATAGTAATATAATTTTAACTGTATTAGCCATTTTTTCTATGCTATTTGGCTATTGGCTGTCTGCAACCGATTATAAGATAGGTGTTACTTTTGTAACCTTTTATGTAATCTTAATTTACGGATTGCTTACAAACAATGCTGAAACACAGTTGGTTTATAGAATTTTAGATACCGTAATTGGTGCACTTTTAGCGTATTTAACTACACGTTTTGTGTGGCCAACATGGGAATTAAATTCTATGAATATTTATTTAGAAAACTCGTTAAAAGCCATAAAATTGTATATTATAGAAGTAAAGTATTATTACATAAAAAAAGGCGAACCTACCACATCATACAAATTGGCGCGAAAGAATGCGTTTATAGAAGTTGGTAATTTAATGGCGAGTTTTCAACGAATGATTCAAGAACCCAAACGTAAACAATTAAATCGAGTAGAGTTGTACGAATTAACCGTTCTTAGTCAAACCCTAATATCATCGGCAGCAAGTATTGGTACTTACATTCAATTTCATAAAACAACCGAAGCGTCAAAAGCATTTAAACTGGTGATGGATTATATTAACAATAACCTAAGCCAAGCACTACATAATTTAGATTTTGATGCCGAAATTACATCTGATACCGAAGAAGATTACAAAATTAGTATGAGTGAATTAAAAGCCATTCGCAAACAAGAAGTAGAAAAATTAGATATTGACGATGCATTAAAAATTCAAAAATTAGAAGAATCTCAGTTAATCATCGATCAATTAATATGGATGAGCAATTTATCAGAAAAGATAGAAAAAACTACGTTGAAAATGAAATAAAAAAATCCCTTAAAAAATTGATGTTTTAAGGGATTTTAAGCCATTCTATTTAACAATTACTTTCTTGGTTGCTTTACCTTGATTTGTTGTTACCTCTACAAAATATAAGCCTTTAGAAAACTGACTGACATTGATAACATTTTCAGTTGCTTTTTTAACCACTTGACCTAAATTGTTATAAATAGTTACCTGCTCTAAAACCAGATTATTTTCTAAACTGACATTTAAAATGTCTGACGTTGGATTTGGGTAAATGTTGAAATTTTGTGATACAAATTCATTGTTTGATAAAATTCCTGAAAGATCATACACACGTACATGTCCCGAATTCAAACCATTTCCGTCATTGTAAGGAGCTCCAATAGCTAACTTCTTTCCATTAGAAGAAAGTGAAATGTAATGTGCCGCATCACCATCTGCTTCTTGCAAAATATTATTTCCCTTCTGCACCCATGTATTTCCAATATTTTCATATATTTTTACAATTGAGAAAAAAGTACCTTTTTGATTATTACGTGCACTACTAACTACTAAAACTTTACTATTTGCTGATAAAGAAACATTATAGCCACATAAATCATGATTTGCTACACCTTCTATATCTTGACCTATTTGAGTCCAATTATTAGAAATATTCTGAAAAACTTTCACTTTCCCTTTATTGATCATTCCATTTGAAGAAAAATTCATAGCACCTATTGCAATTGTAGCTCCATCTGCTGAAAGTGAAACACTTCTTCCACTTTGATCTTGTAATACCCCCTCAATATCTTGACCTATCTGTGTCCAAGCCCCAGAACTATTTCTAAATATTCGTACATAACTGATTTGATTAGTATTTGCTATTCCATGATTAACGGGAGCTCCCATTGCTAAAATATTACCATCAGCAGAAATAGATACATCAAATCCGTTCCAATCTGCGTTGTTATAACCGAAAATTTCTTGACCTATTTGAGTCCATGTCCCCGAAACGTTCTTAAACACCCGAACAGACCCATGACCATTACCTGAAAAACCAGTTGTGTTACTATTGCCTATTGCTAAAATACTACCATCAGATGAAAGTTTGGGTACATTTCCCATCCTGGCTCCTGTAATATCTTGACCTATTTTTGTCCAATTTCCAGTTATATACTTATAAACTTGTACATAAGAAGTAGTAGCAATATTTCCAGCTGCTGATGCACTAATAGCCAGAATAGTTCCGTCAGCTGAAAGAGACACATTAGCACCGTACCCATCACCAGTTGCTTTACCTTTAAGATCTTGACCAAGCTTTGTCCAAACGCCAGAAATGTTTTGATAAATACGAACTAAACCTTTATTATTATCACCTGATAGAGAACCTGTAGCTATTATACTACCATCAGCAGATAAAGAAGTAGAAGATCCAGAATAAACTCCCGCAGCCTCTCCATCAATATCCTGCCCAATTTGTACTTGGCTAAATCCTAAAAATGGAATTAGTAATAAGAAAAGTAAATTTTTGTTCATAATATGTATTTTTTAGTTAAAAAGTAAATATAATAAAAAAACAGCTCCGTTTTATGGAACTGTTTTTAAATAATATTATAAAATGTAATTAAGAATACATTTTTGTACGTAATTCTTTAATTTTTGGATCATCTAAATATTCGTCGAATGTCATGTAACGATCGATAACTCCGTTTGGTGTTAATTCCAAAATACGGTTACCAACTGTTTGTGCAAACTCGTGATCGTGTGTTGTAAACAATACCGAACCTTTAAAGTTTTTTAATGAGTTGTTAAATGCCGTAATCGATTCCAAATCCAAGTGGTTTGTAGGTTCGTCTAACATCAACACGTTGGCTCTAATCATCATCATACGAGAAAGCATGCAACGCACTTTTTCTCCACCTGATAATACCGAACCTTTTTTCAATGCTTCTTCTCCCGAAAAAATCATTTTACCTAAGAAACCGCGGATAAAAACTTCATCGCGCTCTTCTTCGGTTTTCGCCCATTGACGTAACCAGTCAACCAAAGTTAAATCTTCGGTAAAAAAGTGGTGGTTATCTGCCGGTAAGTAAGATTGTATGGTTGTAATTCCCCAATCAAACGTGCCTGCATCGGCTTTTAAATTATTGTTTAAAATTTCGTAGAAAGCGGTTGTTGCACGAGAATCTTTTGAAAAAACAACAATTTTATCGCCTTTTGCCATGTTAAAATCAACATCTTTAAATAAAACGTCTCCTTCGGCAGTTGCGGTTAATCCTTTAATATTTAAAATTTGATCTCCGGCTTCGCGTTCCTGATCAAAAATAATAGCAGGATAACGACGAGATGATGGTTTAATATCGTTTACATTTAACTTCTCAATCATTTTTTTACGTGAAGTTGCCTGTTTTGATTTTGCTACGTTGGCAGAAAATCGACGGATGAACTCTTCTAATTCGGCTTTTTTCTCTTCGGCTTTCTTGTTCTGTTGTGCACGTTGTTTTGCCGCTAACTGCGATGATTCGTACCAAAACGTATAGTTACCAGAAAAATGATTGATCTTTCCGAAATCGATATCTGAAATATGTGTACAAACTGCATCTAAAAAGTGACGGTCGTGCGATACAACCAAAACAGTATTTTCGTAGTTTGCCAAGAAATTTTCTAACCAACCAATTGTTTCAAAATCAAGGTCGTTGGTAGGCTCATCCATTACCAAAACATCAGGATTTCCAAATAAAGCTTGCGCCAATAACACACGAACTTTTAATTTTGGCTCCACCTCGCCCATTAACGTGTAATGTAAATCTTCTGAAATTCCTAAATTCGATAACATTGAAGCGGCATCAGAATCTGCATTCCAACCGTTCATTTCATCAAACTTCAACTGTAATTCGCCAATTCTGTCTGCGTTTTCGTCAGAATAATCGGCATATAACTCGTCCATTTCCTTTTTAATAGCAAACAGCACTTTATTTCCCATTAAAACAGTTTCCAAAACGGTGTGCTCGTCAAACATATTGTGGTTCTGGTTTAAAACCGACATACGTTTGCCCGGTTCTAAAATTACGTGACCAGAAGTTGGATCGATATCGCCTGCAATAATCTTTAAAAACGTAGATTTTCCGGCACCGTTTGCACCAATGATTCCGTAGCAGTTACCTTGGGTAAATGTTGCGTTTACCTCATCAAACAATATACGTTTTCCAAATTGAACAGATAAATTTGAAACTGTTAACATACTTATATTTTTTTATAAGTTGCAAATTTACGAAAATATATCCAATTAAAGGATCGAATTAAAATTAGTTGGAACGCAGCAAGTGAGTATTTTACTCAAATTTTCATAAATTTTAACAACAAATTCGTTTTTTCTTAAAATTATACTAAATTTAACTTAAATTAGAGCAGCATAAAAAAAGGAGTACCTTAATTTTGATGCTATGAAAACAATAAACATAATAGGATCTGGTAATGTGGCTCATCATTTGGTGCAAGCTTTAATAAAATTATCAAATTATAAAATTCAAAATGTAGCGGTTCGTTCTTTAGATAAGGTTTCAGATTTTTTTCCGAAAGATTTAATTGTAACAACTGTTGAAGTTTTAAAACCAGCTGATATCACTTTAATTTCGGTTACAGACAGTGCTATTGCAGAAGTTTCAGCGAGAATTTCGTATAAAGATTCATTAGTAGTTCATACATCTGGCACAACAGCTTTAGAAGTTTTGAACGATAAAAACCGAAAAGGCGTTTTTTATCCGTTGCAAACATTTTCTAAAAACAAAGAAATCAATTTTAAGGAAGTTCCATTGTGTTTGGAAGCAGAAAATGTTGATGATTTAAACGAATTAAAACTGTTAGCTGAAGAACTATCTAACAAGGTATTCGAAATATCATCTGAACAACGAAAAAGTCTGCATGTGGCAGCTGTTTTTGTGAGTAACTTTACCAATCATCTGTACTCAATAGGAAATGAAATTTGTAAAGAAAACAATATTCCGTTCGATATTTTAAAACCGCTGATTAAGGAAACCGCTGATAAGATCAATTATTTAAATCCGAAAGATGCGCAAACGGGTCCGGCAATACGGTTCGATCAAAAAACAATAAAAACACATCAAGATTTTTTACAAAATCAAAACTATAAAACAATCTATAATTTAATTACACAAAGCATACAAGAAAATGTCTAAAAGTTACAAAGAATACCTGAACAACATTAACACGTTTATTTTTGATGTTGACGGCGTATTAACAAACGGAACAATACAAGTTACACAAGCAGGAGAATTATTAAGAACCATGAACATACGCGACGGTTACGCAATGAAAGCAGCAATAGAAAAAGGATACAATGTGTGTGTTATTTCGGGCGGATCAAGCGAAGGCGTTAGAGTACGATTAAGAAATTTAGGCATTTACGACATACATTTAGGGGTTATTGATAAGGTAGAAATTTATCAGGAATACATTGATGTGAACAATATTAAACCCGAAAATGTTTTATACATGGGTGACGATTTGCCCGATTACTGGGTTATGCAAAAGGTAGGTTTACCTGCTTGTCCGCAAGATGCTGCGCCCGAAATTAAAAAGCTTAGCAAATACATTTCGCATATAAAAGGTGGTGAAGGTGCCGTGCGCGATGTGATAGAGCAAGTTATGAAGGTTCAAGGAAATTGGCTTGAGCACTTCGAAGCAAAATTTGATTAACAATTAAATACATAAGCTCATGAATGTTCTAAAGAAAGATCAAGCACAAATGATGTTACAAGTAATTGTAGCGGTTTTACTTTTTAGATTTGTTTTGTTTGAATCCTTGATTGATGATTTAGGACTTTCTATGCTTCATTATTTTGCCTTTTTAATTGCCATTGGTTTTATTTTATACGGCGGTATATTGTTGTACAAAATTGTTCTGCAAGAAGAATTTCCAGATAAAACAATTGAAAAAAGCGTTGAAAAAGCGTATTACAAGTATTTAGGTTTTAATGGTGTTGGAATTGGTATTTCATTTTTTGCAGCTAGCGATATAGACCGTACTTATTACTTTGGATTTTTCTTAGGTTTGGCAGCTATACTGTATTTATATATCACACAATGGCGTAAAATTTTAGTGTTTGATAATATTGTTTATTCACTAATAATTTCGTTTCCATTTTTTATATTGATTGTTATGGATTTAATGCCGTCGTTGCAAACAAACGAAGCTTTAGATCCTGTTAAAGATCAACTTCTAAACATATCGCTACAAATTTGTATGGTACTGTGGCTGCTTTATTTCATAAAAACTATTTTGGTAGATTTAAAATTTATGGAATTAGATATTAAACACAGTCGAAAATCATTAGCAACCATTCACGGCAGAGAAAAAGGAGCCAAAAGAACAACCGTATTATCGCTTATTCCGTTAGTGTTGATTGTTTTGTTTTGTGTGATACATTTAAATCTGAACATTTTAATTGGATACATTGGTGCATTGGTAGTACTGCCCTACTTGTTTTATCTGTCTAAACTATGGAATGCCAAAACTACCGAAGATTTTAACCGCATAAACAATATTTTAAACATAATCATTTGGTTAACTATATTTTCTATTGTAGTTTTATTTTTCAATTTAAAATGAAATGATCTTACAAGAAAAATATAACGATTATCAAATAATATTAGCATCAAATTCTCCCAGAAGAAAACAATTTTTAACAGATTTAGGTTTAAATTTTACCATTAAACCAGCTAACGTAAACGAAGAATATCCTTCCCACTTAAAGGGCAAGGATATTGCTTTATATATAGCACAGCAAAAGGCGTCGGTTTTTAATAATTTAGATAAAAACGAGCTTATTATTACCTGCGACACCATTGTTTGGATTGACGATGTAGCCTTAGGGAAACCCGAAAATAGTGATGACGCAAAACAAATGCTGCAACAATTATCGGGTAAAACGCATGAAGTTATTAGTGCGGTTTGTATAAAATCTAATGAAAAAGAACATTTGTTTTACGATGTAACCGAAGTAACATTCAACATCTTAAACAATTCAGATATTGATTATTATGTGGATACTTTTAAACCTTTTGATAAAGCAGGATCGTACGGAATTCAGGAATGGATTGGTTTAATCGGAATTGAAAAAATCAACGGATCGTACACCAATGTTGTTGGGATGCCTATGGAAAAACTGTATAAAGAATTAATGAAATGGTAATGTTTAAAGATTTTCATTTACACGATTATTACGGAAAAATAATAGCAACCCTGATTTTAATCATCGTTATTTATGTTTTAAGGCTGATTATTCGAAAAGTAGTTTTAAAATTCTCTGAATATTCTTCAAAATCAGACAATCGCAGCAAACTAATCATTAAGTATTTTAATTCGATGCTTAATATTCTGTTCGTAATTTTTATCATTTTACTATGGGGAGTTGATACCACTCAACTCTTTGGTTTTGTGGGTGCAGCAATTACGTTTATTGGCGTGGCTTTCTTTGCACAATGGTCGGTTTTAAGCAACTTTACTGCGGGTGTTATTATGTTTTTTGCGTTTCCCTTTAAAATTGGAGATCGCATAAGAATCCAAGATAAAGATTTCCCTATAGAAGCCGAAATTGATGATATTAAAGCATTCCATACCATTTTAATTACCGCCGAAGCTGAGCGAATTTCGTATCCAAATAATCTATTTTTACAAAAAGCTGTAGTGGTTCTATAAAATTTAAAGTCATAAAGGCTAAACTGAAATCTAAAAAATGAAAAATAACATTATATATATTTTTTGTGCATTATTTATGCAAAACATCATTGCACAAAAACCACAAACTCCTACTCCGTCTGAAATTTATTTCAAGATCGAAAAACTAAACGTTTTGGCAAGTGCTATGTATATTGCAGCACATCCCGATGACGAAAATACTCGACTAATTACGTATCTAACGCATCACGATAAAGCCTACACCAATTATTTGTCGTTAACGCGCGGTAATGGTGGTCAAAATTTAATTAGTAACGAATTAGGTACCGATTTAGGTATCATTAGAACCAACGAGTTATGGAACGCAAGAAATATAGATGGCGGAAAACAGTTTTTTTCTACTGCCGATGATTTTGGTTTTTCGAAACACCCAAAAGAGGCTTTTGAAAAATGGGATAAAGATTTGCTGCTGAAACAGATGGTTTATATAATTCGAAAAGAACAGCCCGATGTTATTGTAAATCGTTTTGATCATAGAACAGAAGGAACAACGCACGGGCATCATACTGCATCGGCTCAATTATCTAAACTAGCATTTAATTTAGCAAACGATAAAAATTATAAAGATTTATCACAAGAAAATACTGAAATCTGGCAACCAAAACGATTGTTTTTTAATGTTTCTTGGTTCTTTTTTGGCAGCAAACAAGCATTTGATAAAGCCGATAAATCAAAATACATTCCGCTGAATATTGGTATTTTTTATAATCAGCTGGGAAAAAATAATCAGGAAATTGCTTCGTTAAGTCGCAGTCAGCATCAATCACAAGGTTTTGGCGATATCTCATCTCGTGGCGAAGAAATTGATTATGTAGAATTAGTTGATGGCGATGCTATAAAATCGAGCAATTTGTTTGAAGGTGTTGATACAAGCTGGAACCGTATTAAAGGTGGCAACAACATTCAGCCTTTGGTTACGCAATTAATCAATGAATACGACTTTAAAGATCCTTCAAAATCGGTCAAATTACTGACTAAAATTTATTCTGAAATTGATAAATTACCTGAAACCATCTGGAAAACCCGCAAACAAAACGAGGTTAAAGAACTGATTAAAAACTGCGCCGGCTTGTTTCTAGATATTACTACAAACAAACCTTACACTACGCCAAACGAAAACGTTGATGTTAAGGTTGAAGTTGCCAACAGATCAAATCAAAACATTGTTATTAAAGATGTTATTATTAACAACCAAAAAATAATTGTAGGTAAATCTTTAGCAAATCAGGATGTTTATTACGATTATTTCCAAACAAAATTCACTCATCAAGATTATACAAATTTTAAATTTATCGACAATTTTAACGACTTTAAAAATCAGTTTCATTCAACCAAAAAAAATGAAATTGGTTTAGAGGTTAACGGTATTTATTTATCATACACCTTACCTATTCAATACCATTACAAAGATGTGGTAAAAGGCGAAATTTATAAACCATTTCATGTAGTTCCTGCAATATCAATTCAATTTAAGCAATCTGTCTATATAAGCAATCCTAAGAAAAATAAAAATATATCTGTTTTTTTAAGTAATTATTCTAATGAAGATATTAACTCTAAATTATTACTTAAAATGAAATCTAAAAAATCTAAAAGATTGACTTTTCAGAAAACTCTCGACTTTAATGTGAATAAAAATGAAAAAAATAAAGAAATTGTTATTACCAATGATCATATTGAAGGTGAATACATTATAAACTTATTTGAAAATGAAAAGGTTATAAATTCAACCGAAACGAAATGGGTTGATTACAGTCATATTCCTTTAAACTATTATTTAAAAGATTCGGAAACAAAAGTAGTTTCTTTCAATAAAAGTGTTTTAAAGAAATCAAAAATTGGCTATATTGTTGGTGCTGGTGATGAAATTCCACAGGTTTTAAAAGATGTTGGTTACAACGTAGATTTCATTAATTTAGAAACTGTAAAAGCCGAAGATTTATCAAAATATGAAACAATAATTGTTGGAATTCGTGCATTCAACACCGAAAGTTCTTTAAAAACGAAAAACAAATTGTTGTTTGATTATGTAAAAAATGGCGGAACGGTTATTGTTCAGTATCAAACCAATGTACCTTTAAAAACCGAAGAAATTGCTCCGTACAAAATAAAAATTGGCAGAACACGAATTACCGATGAAAACGCGGTGGTAAATTTTATTAATCCTAACGAAACGGTTTTAAACAAACCGTTTAAAATTACGCAGGAAAACTTTAAAAACTGGATTCAGGAACAAGGTTTGTATTATGCCGATGATTTTGCAGGCGAATTTCAGCCTGTTTTTACATCGCAAGATTTCGACGAAAAAGAAACAAACGGCGCGTTACTTATTGCAAAACACGGCAAAGGACATTATATTTATACTGGTTTAAGCTTTTTTAGACAGTTACCCGCAGGAAACACCGGCGCTTTAGAATTATTTATTAACCTAATTGAATTAAAAAATGAGTGATTTTAAATGGATTAAATGGCGAAGAAGTTACAGTATTGTGCTTTTAATTAATGTTTTTTACATTATTCTTTTTTACTTTATCATGTATTTTAGCAATTAATATGGAATTATTAGACTGGATTATACTTTTAAGCACCTTGTTATTCATTGTTTTATACGGAACCTATAAAACCCGAGGTAGTAAAAACATACAGGAATATATTTTGGCAAACCAAAGCACCAATTGGTTTACAGTAGGTTTGTCGGTAATGGCAACGCAGGCAAGTGCGATTACGTTTTTATCGACTCCTGGTCAGGCGTATCACGACGGAATGGGCTTTGTACAGTTCTATTTTGGTTTACCGTTGGC
>Ga0233380_1000495_pt1 | contig 20347 bp, 14 predicted proteins | sample ElkDunMinimDraft_9_FD_191541 | JGI IMG/M metagenome (GOLD analysis project Ga0233380, IMG submission 191541) | Fecal eukaryotic communites from dung pellets of Tule Elk in California, USA - Elk Dung F36 | ecosystem: Host-associated > Mammals > Digestive system > Large intestine > Fecal | place... | reverse complement strand
CTCGAACGCGGTGGAGTCCGGCGCATCCGGCTCGGCGTACGCGCTGCGCACCACCAGCACGCCCTGGCGGCGCTCGGCCTTCAGGTCCACGCGCGCCACCAGCCGGTCGCCCAGCAGGAACGGCAGCACGTAGTAGCCGTGGCTGCGCAGGTGTTCGGGCACGTAGATCTCGATGCGGTAGGCGAAATCGAACAGCCTCTCCGCGCGCTCGCGCTCCCAGACCACCGGGTCGAAGGGACTGAGCAGGGCACGCGCGTCGATGCGGCGCGGCATGCGCGCGTCGCGATGCAGGAAGGCCGGGCGCGACCAGCCTTCGATGCGCACGGGCAACAGCTCGCCGGCCTCGACCAGGGCCGCCAGCGCCGGCCGGCTCTGGCTGTGGTGCATGCGGTAGTAGTCGCGCAGGCACGGCTCGGTGGCGACGCCGTGCGAAATCGCGGCGCGCCGCAGCAGTTCGATATGCGCGTCGGCGTCCGCCGGCACCGGCTGCGCCAGCACCGCCGCCGGCAGCACGCGCTCGGGCAGGTCGTAGAGGCGCTCGAACGCCCCGTTGCGCCCGGCCACCGCCAGTTCTCCGGTGGCGAACAGGTATTCGAGCGCCTTCTTGCTGGCCGACCAGTTCCAGCCCCAGTGGGTCTTCGCGCGTGGAAGGCCGTCGTCCAGGTCTCGCGCGGTCGAGGCGCCGCGTTCGCGCACCTCGTCCAGCAGCGAGGCAACCAGCGCCGGGTCATGGCGCATGGCGCCCCACTCGTGCCCGCGCTCGCGGTAGTGGCGCATGCGGTGCTGCATGTGCGGCCACAGCTCCACCGGCATGAAAGCCGCCACGTGCGCCCAGTACTCGACCACCCGCCGCGGCGCCTGCTCGGCGGCGCGGCGCAGCAGCGCGGTGTCATAGGGGCCCATCCGGCTGTACAGCGGCATGTAGTGCGCCCGCTGCAGCACATTGACCGAATCGATCTGCAGCACGCCGGTGCGGCGCAAGGTGCCTGTCAGCGCCCGCATGCCTGGCTGCGTGCGGTGGCGTCCGCCGAAACCCTGCGCGGCCAGCGCGATGCGGCGCGCCTGCGCGCGGCTCAGTGCAAGGCTCACGTGCGCTCCCGGGACAGGGCCGAGGCCGCATTGTGGCGCAGCCGGCTTGCCTTCCGGCACCTCTGCCACAATGTCCCGGCCATGCCGCCAGGAGCCGAGTACATGCCCGCCGAGATCGCCACGCCCCACGTCTTCGACGCCACCACGGCCGGATTCGAGACGGATGTCCTGCAGAAATCGCTGGAGGTCCCGGTCCTGGTCGACTTCTGGGCCGAATGGTGCGGGCCGTGCAAGACCCTGGGTCCGATCCTGGAGAAGCTCGCCGGCGAGTACAACGGCGCCTTCGTGCTTGCCAAGGTCGACACCGAGCAGGAGCCGCAGATCGCGGGCGCCTTCCAGATCCGTTCGATCCCGACCGTGTTCCTGGTCAAGGACGGGCAGATCCTGGACGGATTCCAGGGCGCGCTGGCCGAGGGCCAGGTCCGGCAGTTCCTGCAGCACCACGGCATCGAGCCGGCGCCGGCCGCCGCCGACGAGGGCCAGCCGGTCGCGCTGGACCCGGCCGCCGAGGTCGCCCGCCTGCGCGAGGCGATCGCGACCGAACCCGACCGCGACGAGCTGAAGCTCGACCTGGCCGTTGCCCTGCTGCAGACCGGCGCGGCCAGGGAGGCCGAGGGCCTGCTCGACGCCCTGCCGGCCAACCTGGCCACCGACGACCGCGCGGTGAAGGCGCGCGCGCGCCTGGGCTTCGCCGCCCTGCTCGCCGACGCCCCGCCGGCCGCGTCGCTGGAGGCTGCGATCGCCGCCAACCCCGACGACCTGCGTGCACGCCACCTGCTGGGCGTGCAGAAGATCGTCGGCGACGACCCCGAGGGCGGGCTGGCCCAGTTCCTGGAGATGCTGCAGCGCGACCGCGACTTCGACGACGGCCTGCCGCGCCGCGCCCTGATCGACGCCTTCCGCATCCTCGACGACGCCGAGCTGGTCGGCCGCTACCGCCGCCGCATGGCCTCGCTGCTGCTGGTCTAGGGCAGCACGCCCTGCGCGGGCGCATCGACCGTCCTGCGACGCGCTCCCGGGCCCCGGAGGCGAACACCGCCACCGGCACGACCATACCGGTACGTATGGTAATCTCGGCCCTCCGCACCGCCCTTGGGCCGATGAACTCGAACCTGCTGCGCTGGATCTTCAACCTGTGGCCGCCGTTCGCGGCCGCCGGGATCCATGTCACCCGCATCTCCGAGGACTGGCGCCAGGCGCGGGTCGAGCTGCGCATGCGCCCGTGGAACCGCAATTACGTCGGCACCCACTACGGCGGCAACCTGTTCTCCATGACCGATCCGTTCTGGATGATCATGACCCTGCAGTCGCTGGGCCGCGATTACATCGTCTGGGACCAGGCCGGCGGCATCGACTTCCTCAAACCCGGCCGGGGCACCGTGTCGGCCGAGTTCCAGCTCGACGAGGCGGTGCTGGAGACGATGCGGGCGGCCACCGCCGACGGCGCGCGCTACCTGCACTGGTTCGAGACCGACATCGTCGATGCCCGGGGCGATGTCGTCGCGCGCGTGCGCAAGCAGGTCTACGTGCGGCGCAAACGCGACCGCGCCGCAGCCGCCGACTGATCCTGACGCCTCTTGCGCGCGTGCGCGTGGATGCGCCGGGCGGCCGCCGGCGCGTGCACCACGTCGCAGCTTGGGGCACGCGTGACTGCCAGTACTGCGCGGCTTGTATATGCTCCCGGCTGTGACAGGGGGCGGCATGATCCGAGGGGCGAACGCGAGCGCACACACACCGTTGCCGGAGATTTCCGGCCACCGGCTCGTGCGCGTGCTCGGCGAAGGCGGGATGTCGACCGTGTACCTGGGCACCCAGCTGTCGCTGGGGCGCGAGGTCGCGATCAAGCTGATGCGGCCCGAAGCGCTGGCCGACGAGGTCAGCCGTCGCCGCTTCGAGAACGAGGCGCGCACGATCGCCAGGCTGGAACATCCGCACATCGTCGGCATCCACGAGGTCGGTCGCACCGGCGATGGCCTGCCCTGGTATTCGATGCCCTACCTGCCGCGCGGCCACGTCGGCCAGCGCGACCTCCGCGGCGACCCGCAGCGCGTGCGCGAGATCCTGCGCGCGCTGCTGTCGGCGCTGGCCTTCGCCCACGCGCGCGGCGTGGTGCACCGGGACGTCAAGGCCGAGAACGTGCTGTTCGACGAGGCCGACCGTCCGCTGCTGGCCGATTTCGGAATCGCCCTGCGCCGCGGCCACGGCACCCGCGTGACGATGACCGGGCTGGCGGTGGGCAGCACCGCCTACATGGCGCCCGAGCAGGCACGCGGCGAACAGGTCGACCACCGTGCCGATCTCTACGGCGTGGGGGTGCTGGCCTGGGAGATGCTCACCGGCCAGCTTCCCTACCAGGCCGAGGATGCCCTGGCCATGGCGATCCAGCACGCGCAGAAGCCGGTCCCGGCGCTGCCGCCCGGCCTGCGCCAATGGCAGCGCTTCATGGAGCGCGCGATGGCGAAGTCGCCGCTGCGGCGCTTCCACGACGCCAGCCAGATGCTCGCCGCGCTGGAGCAGGTGCCCCTGTCGCCGAATGCGCGCGGCGGCTGGCTGCGCGCCGGCGCGATGGCCGTTTCCGGCCAGCTGCGGCGACTGCCCCGGCCCGCCTGGGTGGCGCTGGCGCTGCTGGGCGCGGCCCTGACGGGACTGGCCCTGCATTGGCCGGGCCCGGGCCGGCCCGAGGGACCGCAGCCCGGCCCCGGGCTCGCGGCCACGCACGCCGTCCCGGCTGAGGCCGGCCCGGCGCCGGGGTCGTCCGCTCCCGCCCCCCTGGACGGGGCGTCGATGCACGCGGCCGCGCCGCTGTCCCCGGCCGACCGCAACCTCGAACGCGTGCACGAGCTCATCGCGACCGGCCGCCTGGCCGCGCCGGGCGAGGACAGCGCGACCACGCGCCTGCTCGAGGCGCGGCATGCCGACCCCGCCCATCCGCAGCTTGGCAAGGCGACCGCCGCCCTGATGGACGCCTTGGGCAGCGCGACCGCCGGCGCCATCGGCAAGGACCGCGACGCGGATGCCGACGCACTGCTGCAGGCGGCCGCGGGCCTCCGCGCCGACGCCGCCACGCTGGCGCCCGAGATCACGGCCCGCTGGCAGAGCCGCGTCGGCAAGGCCCTGACCGCGCGTGCCGAAGCGGCCAGCCGCGAACTCGACCGCGCCCGCGCCACGCGCGTGGCCGAGCTGGCCGGGCTGGCCGGGCTTCCCGCCGCCACCGTGCAGCGCCTGCACGCGCAGGCCAGGCGCGTCCCCGACCTTGGCGGCCGTGACGCGGGCAACCTCGAGGGCATGGTCGTGCTCGAAGGCGGAGCCCGCCCGGTCGCCGCGTTCACCCGCCCGGTGACCCGCGCCGAGTACGCGCGCTTCGCCGAGGTCAACGGGCGCGAGGCCGCGCTGTGCCGCGAGCGCATCTCGGTGCTGCGCGTCATCGATCCGCGCAACTGGCAGACGCCGGGCTTCGAGCAGGGCGAAGACGAGGCCGTGGTGTGCGTGTCCTGGCAGGACGCCGAGGCCTATGCGCAGTGGCGCGGCCGTCGCGACGGCTACCGTTACCGGCTGGCCACCGCGGCAGAGGGCGCACGGCTGCCGGCCGCGCCAGGCGGGCGGGCGGTCTCGGAATGGCGCTCGGACTGCGGCGACAGTTGCGCACGGCGCGCCGCGACCGGCCCCAGCTGGCGCACCGGACGCAGCACACGCACGCTCGATACCGCTCGCGGCTACGACGACGTCGGCTTCCGGCTGGTACGCGACCTCTAGTCGGCGGCGCGGCGGCCCGCGCCCCGCGCGGACCGTTCGCGCGGCACGGCGCGCGTGGCACCGCCGGCGTCGGACCCTGGCCCGGGCCACACACAGCGTCGCGCGCGAAGGAGGGAGTCCGCGCCTGGCGAACGGTAGAATCCGCGCATGCCATCGAAGCCCACGACCGCGCAGCGTCTGCAGCGCCTGTTCCTCACCGGACTGCTGACCCTGCTGCCGATCTGGCTGACCTGGGTGGTCGTCAAGTTCGTCTTCGTGCTGCTCTCGGACATCAGCCGACCCTGGGTCGGCCCCGTGGCGCAGCAGATCGCGGCCTGGTTTCCCGACACGCTCGGCTGGATCAACGCCGGCTCGGTGCTGGCCACGGCGGCGATGGCCGCAACCCTGCTCCTGATCCTGGCCGTAGGCTGGCTCGCCCGGCGCGTGGTGGGCCAGCGCCTGCTGTCCTGGCTCGAAGCCCTGGTGCAGCGCATCCCGCTGGCCAACATCATCTACTCCAGCGCGCGCAAGCTGCTCGACATCCTGCAGACCAAGCCCGACGGCACCCAGCGCGTGGTGCTGATCGACTTCCCGCACAGCGAGATGAAATCGGTGGGCTTCGTGACCCGCGTGATCCGCGAACAGGGCACCGGGCGCGAGCTGGCGGCGGTGTACGTGCCGACCACGCCCAATCCCACCTCCGGCTATCTCGAGATCGTGCCGGTGGAAAAGATCACGCCGACCGACTGGACCGTCGATCAGGCGATGAGCTTCATCATCTCCGGCGGCGCGGTGTCGCCCGACACCATTCCCTTCGACCCGCCGCCCAGGCCGGCCGCGACCTGAGCCGCGCCCGCCGCGCGCAGGACTGGCGCCGCGCCGGGGTCAGGCGTGCAGGCCCAGCGCCGCGCGCAGCGCGTGGCGGTAGCTGCGGCCGGTGGCCAGGCAGGTGCCGTCGCGCAGGCGCAACCAGTACTGGCCGGCCCCGCAGGCCTCGACCTGGTCGACCAGATCGATGCGCACCGCGCGCGAGCGATGGATGCGCACGAACCGCGCAGGATCCAGCCGCGCCACCAGCGAGGCCAACGTCTCGCGCAACAGCAGGCTGCGGCCCGGCAGCACCAGCTCCACGTAGTTGCCCTGTGCGACCAGCATCGAGATCTGGTCCACCGGCACCATCCGCAGCCGCTCGCCGTCCGGCACCGCGATGCGTTCGGGATAGCGCGCCACGGCCGCAGCCGCGCCTGGCGGCGGAGACGCGAGCGCGAGCCGCTCGCGCCGGGCACGCACGCGCGCGACCGCCTCGCGCAGGCGCAGCGGCGACAGCGGCTTGACCAGGTAATCCACCGCTTCGACCGCGAACGCGTCGAGGGCGCGCTCGCCATAGGCGCTGACGAACACGACCAGCGGCCGTCGCCCGGGCGCAAGCCGCTCCAGCAGTTCGAAGCCGTCGACCTCGGGCATCCGGATGTCCAGGAACAGCACGTGCGCGTGGGTCGCGGCGAGACCCTCGAGCGCCTGGTGGCCGTTGCCGTAGCACCCCACCACCTCGATCCTGTCCAGTTCGCCGAGCATGCGCAGCAGGCGCTGGCGGGCCAGGGGCTCGTCGTCCACGATGGCCGCGCGCAGTGGCGAATCGCTCATGCCGCACCCGCCAGCAGGCGGCACCCGCGCGGCACGCAGACGCTGGCGGTCGTGCCGCCGCGCGCATTGGCATGCAGCCGCAGCCATTCGCCTTCGCCATAGAGCTGGTGCAGGCGCGCGCGCAGGTTGGACAGGCCACTGCCGTGGTGCACGGTGGACGCGCGGTGTCCGCCATCGTCGGCGATCGACAGATGCAGCCGGTCGCCCTCGAGCCGCGCCTCGATCCTCATCGTCCCGGGCGAGATCCGCCGCGACAGCGCATGCACGATCGCGTTCTCCGCCAGCGGCTGCAGCATCAGTGGCGGCACCTGGGCCTCGACCGCGTCCTCGGCCACCGCCCATTCCACCTGCAGCCGTTCGCCCAGGCGCAGGGCCTCGATGTCCAGGTAGTGGCGCAGCAGCGCGAGCTCGTCGCGCAGCGGCACCAGCGGCGAGGCCTGGCGCTCGAGGCTGCTGCGCAGCAACTCGCCCAGGCCGACCAGCATGCGGTCGGCCGCAGCCGGATCCTGGTGGACCATCTCGGCGATGGAGTTGAGGGCGTTGAACATGAAGTGGGGGTTGAGCTGCGATGCCAGCACCTGCAGCCGGGCCTCGACCAGCGCAGCCTGCAACTGCTCGGCCTGGCGCTCGCGCTGGCGCGCGCGCGCCGCGTACAGCAGCGCGTGCGCGGCGCCGACCATCAGCCACAGCAGCAGGACGTTGTTGGCCAGGCTTGTGAGGATCACATCGCCTGGTCGCGGCGGCGCGTGGTACCAGCCGACCCAGGGATTGAGTGCGATCACCGCCAGCGCCCGCAGCAACACCAGCAGCAGCACCAGGCCCAGCAGCGGCGGCAGCGTGCGCAGCAGGCGCCCGCGTTCGATCGGATAACGTTGCACGCCCCAGAGCAGCAGCAGGGTCAGCGGAATCCACAGCCAGGCCGACGCCAGGCCCAGGCGCAAGGCCTGCGCCGGCGCCATCACCTGTCCATCGGCCGCTTCCATGCTCAGCCACTGGCTGGCGGAAACGAGCCCGTACAGCGTCCACCAGGCGGACACGACGAGCAGGGTTGGCCAGGGCGACAAGCGCATAGGGCGCCATGCTGGAACCTGGGCGGCGCGTCCGCAAGCGCGCGCGCGACACTCGTCCCGCGATCCGGACGGTTGGTCCCAACGCGATTGCGCCGCGCCGCGGCACGGCCTCCACTGGGGTAGTCCACCACCCCAGGAGTTGCACATGTCGCACCGGATCCCGTTGTTGGGCGCCGCCCTGACCCTCGCCCTCGCCACCGGCTGCGGGCACGCGCTGGGCGCTTCTCCGACCCCGCCCCCCGGGCCATGCCCCGCCACCGAGGTGTTCGCGCCCGGCACGATCTCGCTGCCCGACAGCTGGCAGTGGCGGCTGAGCTTCGACCCCACCCGGACCCGGGCGTTCTGGTCGCACAGCCAGGGCTGGTGGCCGGGCACCCGCGAACGCGCCGAGATCCGCAGCGCCCACCGGCTGCCCGGCGGGCGCTGGTCGACGCCGACGGTCGTGCCGTTCTCGGGCCAGCACGCCGACATGGACCCGTTCGTCACGCCGCTGGGCACGGCGATGTTCTTCTCCTCGATGCGGCCGGTGGCGGGCGAGGCGCGCGGCGACATGGACCTGTGGATGGTGCGGCGCACGCCCTGGGGCTGGGGCACGCCCGAACACCTGGGCCGCGAGGTCAACGCCGACGGCTACGACGAGCTGTATCCGAGCGTCGATCTGCTCGGCAACCTGTACTTCGCCCGGGTCAAGGCACCGGTCCCCACCGAAGACGTGCAGATCTGGCGCAGCCAGCGCCGCCGCGACGGCAGCTACGGCGCACCGGAACTGCTTGGTTCTGGCGTCAATACGCCGGGCCGCTGGGAGTTCAATCCCGAGATCTCTCCCGACGGGCGCACCCTGCTGTTCGTGCGCCTGGACCGGCCGGACGACGGCCTCGACGACCAGGGCCACGGCTGGGGCGACCTGTACGTGAGCCGGATGGTGCGCGGCCAGTTCGGCGAGGCGGTCAACCTCGGGCCCTGCGTCAACACCGCGGCCGACGAGTTCCATCCCACCGTGCTGTGGGAGCGCGGCGAACTGTACTTCGCGCGCGACGCCGGCGCGCCCAGCGATTTCCATCGCACCCGCCTGCAGCTGCCGCGCTGATTCCAGGTTGTCGAGCCAATGGACACGGCCGGCCCTTCGCGGGCCGGCCGTGCTGTTCCAGTCCGGCGATAGCGCGGATCCCATGCGCATCCCGCCGCTGGCGCCGCCCGTGCCGCACCTCCGCCAGCACACCGCGTCGCCAGGCCTTCGGACAACGGTGCGGACGGGCACGCCGCGCCCCGTCAGCGAGGCGCACCCGCCCGCAACCGAAGCTCAGTACATCAGGCGCAGGGTCAGGCCATAGGTGCGGGGCGCGCCAAGGAAGGCGTTCCAGGAGCCGGTCTGGATCGGCGCGTCGAAGCCCACCTGGCTGTAGGTCTCGTCGGTGAGGTTGCGTCCCCACAGCTCCACCGCCCAGCGACGGTTGCGCGAACCCAGCACCACGCGCGCATCGACCACCGTGTAGGCCTCCTGGAACTTCTGCGGATCCAGGTCGGAGCCGGTGTTGTGGTCGCCGGTATAGCGGGCCCCGAGGTAGAACCGCCCAAGCAGGCTGTCGGCCAGGTCACGCTCGTAGGTCAGCGAGGCGTTCACCTGCCACCGGGGCATGAAGCCGGGTGTCGCCGCGGGCAGCAGCACCAGGTCGACATCGGGCAGCTGGTCGTCGCCGAACTTCGCGTCCAGGTAGGTCGCGCCGCCCTGCAGCGAGAGGCCATCGACCGGCGTGAGCCACATCACGTCCATGTCCAGTCCGCGGCTTTTGAGCTCCGGGATCGAACGCACGACGTAGCTGGTGCCCAGGAAGCTGTTGAGCTGGAAATCGCTGAAGGTCTGCTGGAACAGCGCGGCATTGAACAGCAGGTTGCCCCCGGCCAACGTCGATTTCAGGCCCAGCTCGAAGCTGTCGACGAACTCGCCCGGGAACGCCGTGTCGTCCACGGGGGTGATGCCCGCGCCGCCCGTCGACAGCCCGTCGACCGACTGCACGCGGTCGAGGTTGAAGCCGCCGGCCTTGTAGCCGCGCGCCGCCGAGGCGTAGGTCATCAGCGCATCGCTCCAACGGTAGGCCGCGCGCAGCGTGCCCGACCATTCCTTCTCGTCGCGCTCCTGCCAGGTGTCGCGGCCATCGTGCAGCACGTTGCTCCACGGCAGGCACATGTACCCGATCACGGTGGGCACCAGGCCCGCGACATACGGCCCGGGCACGCCGCGCCCCGCGAGCGCCGCCCCGACCTGCGCCGGGTTGACCAGCCCACTCGCGCAGCCGAGGCCGCCGTTGGGATTGGACAATGACGAGTGCAGCGTCTTGCGCTCGTCGGTGTAGCGCGCGCCGATGGTGATGTCGAGCGCGTCGGTCGCGCGCCAGACGTTGTTGGTGAACAGCGCGGCGCTGCGTGCGCTCTGCTTGAAGTGGTCGTGGCTGCCGCCGCCGACGAAGGTGGTGCCGTAGGGCCGGCCCGCCGCCTGCGACAGGAACAGGAACGGGTTGCTGGTATCCACCAGGCCCGCGGGAAAGGCGCTGGCGATGTTGCTGAGCAGCGCGATCGACAGGTAGGGTTCGTAGGCGCTGCCCATGGTGATGCTGTCGTTGCGCACCAGGTCCTCGTCGGCATAGAAGGCGCCGACCATCCAGTCCACCCTGTCAGTCGACCCGGTCAGGCGCAGTTCCTGGCTGAAGGTATCGAAACCGACGTCGTTCTGGCCGGCGCCGTAGTGGCGGACCCAGATCGGGGCAGCGGTGAAGTCGAGGTCGCCGGAGTTGATGTTGGTCCAGTCGCGCATCGCGGTGATCGAGGTCAGGGTGGCATCGCCCATCCACGGCGTGTCCCAGTCGACCTGCACCGACCAGCCCTTGTCCTCCACCGACTGGCGGGTGATGTCGTTGCTGTAGGCCAGGCGGCGGGCGGGATCAGGATCGGGAATGACGGCGGCGCCGCCGACCAGCGCATCGACGATGGCGGCGGTGGGGCCGCGGGTGGTGGTGACGGACGCGCAGCATTCCTCGTCGCGGCTGGCGAAGTCGGCAATCATGCGGATGCGCAGGCCGTCGCTCGGCTCGAGCAGCAGCTGGCCGCGCAGGCCATGGAAATCGAGGTCGCTGTCCTCGCGGCTGGTCCGTGGACCGGCGCCCGTCTCGACGTCGAGGAAACCGTCGCGCCAGCGCTTGACACCGTACAGGCTGAACGCCGCGGTCTCGCTGAGCGCGTCGTTGTAGCTGGCCGAAACGCCGAACAGGCCGTAGTTGCCGGCGGTGATCTCGGCCTCCGCGCTTTGGGTGTAGGACGGCGCCCGGGTGACGACGTTGATCAGGCCGGCCGAGGTGTTCTTGCCGAACACCGTGCCCTGCGGGCCCTTGAGCACCTCCACCCGCTCGACCGGGCCGAGGTCGCCGAAGCCCACGCCGTTGCGCGGGCGGTAGACCCCGTCGATCACCACGCCCACCGACGACTCCAGGCCAGGGTTGTCGCCCACCGTGCCGACGCCGCGCAGGCGTACCGTGGTCTGGCTTTCCGAGGCCGTGCTGGTGACGCTCATGCCCGACACCAGCTGCTGCATCTCCTTGATGTCGCGCACGCCTGCGTCCTGGAGCAGTTGCTCTGGCAGCACGGTGATGCTGATCGGCACATCCTGCAGCGCCTCCTCGCGCTTCTGCGCGGTGACGATCAGCGCATCGAGCGTGGTCGCGCGATCGTTCCGGGCCGCCGGCGCCGTCGCCGGGGTGTCGCCTTCCTGGGCCTCGCCCGCCGCGTGGGCGACGCTGCCGGCGCCGGCCAGCGCGAACGCCACCGCCCAGGCCAGCATATTGCGATGCATCGAATTGCCGTTCATGGATATCCCCTCCCGTCGACCTGAGTTGCGGAACCCGTCGGGCGCCACCGCATCGCGGTGGCCGCGGTTTCCGTCGTTTGTGCCTTTCGTTGGAGCGGTGCTGCTGCGGTGCGTGTGGTCTCCCTGCCCATCGCGGTGTACATCGGGCGCCCCCTCATGCGCGGGCACCCGGCCGGTCGCCTGCCTTCCGTCGCCCGGCGCGCGAACGGAGCCTGAGGCGTGGCCTAGCCCGCCTCCTGGCGCGCCAGCGCCCGGCACAGGCCCAGGTGCTCGTCGGTCGTGCCCATGCGCAGCTCGAAGGCCAGCAGCCGCCGGAAACAGTGGCTGATGTCGAGCTCGTCGGTCATGCCCATGCCACCGTGCAGCTGGACGGCCTCCTGGCCGACGCGGCGCGCGGCCTGTCCGACGATCGCCTTGGCCCCGGACACCGCCAGTCGCCGCGCCCCGGCGTCGCCCTGCATGCAGGCGGAGGTGGCCAGATAGGTCATCGAGCGCGCCTGCTCGACCAGCATGTACATGTCGGCCATGCGGTGCTGCAGCGCCTGCAGGCGGCCGATCGGCGTGCCGAACTGGACGCGGTCGCGGGTGTACTGCACGGTGGTGGCGAGGCTGCGGTCGAGCACGCCCAGCGCATCGGCGCACAGGGCGGCCAGGGCATGGTCGAGCGCCTCGTCCAGCGCGGCGCTGGCGTCGCCCTCGCCCAGGCGGGCATCGGCCGGCAGCAGCAGGTCGAGTTCGATGTCGGCGGCGCGCTGGCCGTCGACGGTGCGCATCGGTCGCAGCTGCACGCCCTGCGCCCCGGGCTCGACCACGAACACGCCGAGCCCGTCGCCGGTGCGCGCGGTGACCAGCAGCCAGTCCGCCATCGGCGCGTGGTAGACCCGCGCCTTGCGGCCACGCAGGCGCCAGCCATCGCCATCGGCTTCGGCCGTGGTGGCACGCGGCTCGAACCAGCCGCCGTCTTCCGCATGTGCGAGCACGGCGATGGCAGCGCCCGAGGCCAGCGCATCGAGCATCCGGCTACGGCGCTCGCCGCTGGCCAGCAGCGAGAGCACGCGCGTGGCCAGCACCGCGCTGGAGTGGAACGGCTCGACCAGCAGGCCGGCGCCGATCGCTTGCGACACCAGCATCGTGCCCACCGGGCCGGCGCCGATGCCGCCATCGGCCTCGTCGACGTCGAGCGCCAGCAGGCCGAGTTCGGCCAGCGCGGCCCAGCCCTGTCGCGACCAGCCATCGTCGCTGGCGAGGATCCTCGCGCGATGCTCGAGCGTGTAGTCCGATCCGAGATAGCGCCGGACCGAGTCCTGCAGCATCTGCTGTTCTTCGGTAAAGGAAAAATCCATGTCGTGACCTCAGAGTTGCAGGACCATCTGCGCGATGATGTTGCGCTGGATCTCGTTGGATCCGCCGTAGATGCTGAGCTTGCGCAGGTTCATGTAATGGCCGACGGCGCGCGGCACGTCCTCGTCGTAGCCTTCGTATTCGAGCGCGCGGGCACCCAGCGCCTCGACCTGCAGTTCGGTGATGCGCTGCAGGATCTCGGTGCCGCGCACCTTGAGCATCGACGCCTCCGGCCCGGGCGCCTGCTGACGCGCCTCGGCGAAGATCACGCGCAGGTTGGTGACCTCCAGCGCGCGCAGTTCCAGCGCCACCTGGGCGATGCGCGAGGCGAACACCGGGTCGTCGGCCAGCGGCGCGCCGTTGCGCACGGCCCCGGCGGCCATGCGCCGCAGCCGCGCCAGCTCGCGCCGGCTGGCGCCTATGCCGGCGATGTTGGTGCGCTCGTGGCCAAGCAGGAACTTGGCGCAGGTCCAGCCCGCGTTCTCCTCGCCCACCAGGTTCTCCACCGGCACGCGCACGTTGTCGAAGAAGACCTCGTTGACCTCGTGGCCGCCGTCGAGCAGGCGCGTGGGCTGCAGGCGGATGCCGGGGGTGCGCATGTCGATGAGCAGGAAGCTGATGCCGCGCTGCGGCTTGGCGGCCGGGTCGGTGCGCACCAGGCAGAAGATCCAGTCGGCGTGCTGGCCCAGCGTGTTCCAGGCCTTCTGGCCGCTGACCACGTAATGGTCGCCGTCGCGCTCGGCGCGGGTCTTGAGCGAGGCCAGGTCCGAGCCGCTTCCCGGTTCCGAATAGCCCTGGCACCACCAGTCGCTGCCATCGAGGATGCGCGGCAGGAATCGCTGCTGCTGCGCGGGCGTGCCGTAACGCATGATCACCGGGGCCACCATCTTCACGCCGAACGGCAACTGGATCGGCGCGTCGGCCGCGGCGCATTCGATCTCGAACAGGTACTGGCGGGTCTTGTCCCAGCCGGCGCCGCCGAATTCGCGCGGCCACATCACCGCGCCCCAGCCATGCGCGTGCAGGATCCGCTGCCAGTGGCGCAGGTCGTCGGCGACCCGGCTCTCGTCGCCGCGGCGCACGCGGTCGCGGATGTCGTCCGGCAGGTGCTTGGCGATGAAGGCGCGTACCTCGTCGCGGAAGGCGAGTTCGTCGGGGCTGAAGGTCAGGTCCATGGGCGGCTCCGGTAGCTCAGTGCGCGTGCAGCGCGTCGAGGATCTGGCGCCGCAGCTTCGGCAGCGCGGCATAGGGATCGGGCGGTGGCGCGCCCGCGAGCAGCGCCTCGTGGCGCGCGCGCACGCCCTCGAGCGCCTGCGGGTGCGGCAGGATCCAGAAGCGGCCCTCGGCGACCGCTTCGAAGGTCAGTTGGGCGACCTCGGCGGCCGTGGTCCTGGCCGAGGACACGGCCTTGTCGACCAGCGCCTGCCCCGCGGCGGCGGCGCGGGTACGCGCGCGCGGCGAGCCGGGCGCGCGGTTGCGGTCGGCGCGGGCGATGCCGGTACCCACCCAGGAGGGACACAGCACCGAGCAGCCGACGCGGTCGCCGACCAGCGACAGGTCCTGGTAGAGCGTCTCCGACAACGACACCACCGCATGCTTGGCGACGTTGTAGGGGCCGGTCAGCGGCGGATCGACCAGCCCGGCGATCGAGGCGGTGTTGACCACGTGGCCGCGATAGTCCGGCGTGCTAGCGGCCGCCTCGAGCATGCGCGGCACGAAGGCGCGCACGCCGTGGATCGTGCCCCACAGGTTGACCCCGAGCACCCACTCCCAGTCCTGCACGCTGGCTTCCCAGACCATGCCGGTGGTGCCCACGCCGGCGTTGTTGAACAGCAGGTGGACCGCGCCGAAGCGCGCCCAGGCGTCGTGGGCCAAGGTCTGCATGGCATCGCCATCGGCCACGTCCAGGCGCCGCTGCATGACCGTCGCGCCGGTGGCTTCGAGCGCGGCCGCGGTGTCGGCGAGCGCGTCCGCCTGCACGTCCACCAGCACCAGCGCCATGCCCGCGCCGGCCGCCACGCGCGCGAACTCGCGGCCCAGGCCGGAACCGGCCCCGGTGATGACCGCCACCCGCCCGCGCAACTCGTCCATGGCCATGGCCGCGCTCATACCGCCGTGTACCCGCCGTCGACGGCCAGGACCTGGCCGGTGATGTGCGCGCCCGCGTCGGAAGCGAACAGCAGCGCCGCGCCCTTGAGGTCCTCATCGCCGCCCAGCCGGCGCAGCGGCGCGCTGCCCATCAGCGCGTCCTCGCCCAGCGCGCCGATCACGCCCTGGCTCATCTTCGAGGGGAAGAATCCCGGCGCGATCGCGTTGACGGTGATGCCGCGCCCGCCCCACTCGGCGGCCAGCGCCCGGGTCAGGTTCACCACCGCGCCCTTGGAGGCGTTGTAGGCGACAGTCTGGAGCAGGGCGCCGGCATTGCCGCGCAGCCCCGCGATCGAAGCGATGTTGACGATGCGCCCGCGGCGGGCGGGCAGCATCGCGCGCCGCGCCACCTGCTGCGACAGCGCGAACAGGGCGCGCACGTTGAGGTCGAACACCTTGTCCCAGGCGTCGAGCGGATGGTCCTCGGCCGGCGCGCCCCAGCTGGCGCCGGCGTTGTTGACCAGCACGTCGATTCCACCGAACGCGGCCAGCGTCGCCTCGACCAGGGTCTCGGCCGCCCCGGCTGCCGCCAGGTCCACGGCGCAGGCCTCGGCGCGGATGCCGCGGCCGCGCAGCCGCGCCAGCGCGGCATCGAGTTCGTGCTGCTTGCGCGCCGAGACCATCACCGCCGCGCCGTAGTCGCCCAGCGCCTCGGCGATCTGCAGGCCCAGGCCGCGCGAGCCGCCGGTAACGAGAGCGACGCGGCCATCGAGGTCGAACAGGGTGCGGTGGCCGGGCATGCTGCGCTCCTTCAGAACCATTCGTCGCGCATCGCCAGCGCGCTGTCGTCGTTGTCGGCCAGGCGCTCGAGCCACGCGTCCACGCGCGGCAGTTCCCAGCGCAGGAACCAGCGCGCGGCCTGGCGCTTGCCGCGCGCGAAGCCGTCCTCGCGCGCGCCCAGCGCCAGCAGCTGTCCCAGCCACACCCACGCCACGGTGACGTGGCCGAAGGCCTCGAGGTAGGCGCTGGCATTGGCCAACCGCGCCACCGGGTCCTCGACCCGCAGCAGCGCCGCGGTCACCTCGCGCAGCCGCGCCAGGCGCGACCCCAGCGCATCGGCGAACCCGGCGCAGGCGCTGCCCGCCGCGCGCGCCAGCGTGTCCTCCAGCAGCCGCACGTAGGCCTCGAAGGCGGCCCCGCCGCGCATCGCGACCTTGCGCCCGAGCAGGTCGATGGCCTGGATGCCGTGGGTGCCCTCGTGGATGGCGTTGAGGCGGTTGTCGCGCCAGAACTGCTCGACGCGGTAGTCGCGGGTGTAGCCGTAGCCGCCGTGGACCTGGATGGCGAGGTCGTTGCCGGCCAGGCACCACTGCGACGGCCAGCTCTTCGCGACCGGGGTGAGGATGTCGAGCAGCAGCTGCTTCGCGTCGGCGGCCGCGGCGTCGCCGGCCTCGCGCGCGATGCGCGTCTCGTCGACCAGCCGCGCGCAGGCCAGCACCAGGCCGAGCCCGCCCTCGGCGTAGCACTTCTGCGCGAGCAGCATGCGGCGCACGTCCGCATGCGCGACCAGCGGCACCTGCGGCTGCGAGGGATCCTTGCCCGAGGGCCCCGGCAGGCGCCCCTGCGGGCGCTGGCGCGCATAGTCGAGCGCGTGCAGGTAGGCCGTATAGCCCAGCGCCACCGCGCCGAGGCCCACGCCGATGCGCGCCTCGTCCATCAGGTGGAACATGCAGGCCAGGCCCTCGCCCGGCCTGCCGACGAGGTAGCCGATGGCGCCGGCGCGCCCCTGCGGACGGAACCGCCCCTCGCCGAAGTTGAGCGCGCAGTTCACCGTCGCGCGGTAGCCGAGCTTGTGGTTGATCCCCGCCAGGCTGACGTCGTTGCGCTCGCCACCCTCGCCAGCGGTCAGCGTGCGCGGCACGATGAACAGCGAGATGCCGCGCGTGCCCGGCGGCAGGCGGCCATCGGCGTCCGGCACCTTGGCCAGCACCAGGTGGACGATGTTGCCGAGGATGGTGTGCTCGCCGCCGGAGATCCACATCTTGCGGCCGGACAGCCGGTACTGCGGCCCCAGTGCGCCGTCGCGCTCGTGCTCGGCGCGGGTGGTGATATCCGACAGCGAGGAGCCGGCCTGCGGTTCGGACAGGCACATGGTGCCGGTCCACTCCCCGCGCAGCTGCGGCAGCGCGAAGGCCTCCACCTGCGCCGCGCTGCCATGGGCCAGCAGCAGCGAGGCGTTGCCCAGGGTCAGCGCCGGGTAGGCGCAGGCGCCGATGTTGGCCGCGTACAGCCAGGCCAGCGCCGCCTTCTCCACCAGCACCGGCAGCTGCATGCCGCCGACCGCCTCGTCCTGGGTGGCGGCGACCAGTCCGCTGTCGGCCAGCGCGCGCACGGCTGCGGCCACCGCATCGGGCAGCCGCACCGATTCGCCATCGAACACCGGCTCCTCACGGTCGGACAGCGCGTGGCAGGGCGCGAGCACATCCTCGCCCAGGCGTTCGCAACTGTCGATCACCGCATCGAAGGTCTCGCGCGAGTGCGCGGCGAAGCGCGGCGCCGACAGCAGCGCCTCGGCCTCCAGCCAGTCGTACAGCTGGAAGCGCAGGTCCTCGCGCGAGAGCAGCAGGCCGGGCATCGGCTCAGGCCACCTCGAACAGGCCCGCGGCGCCCTGGCCGCCGCCGACGCACATGGTCACCACCACGTACTTCACGCCGCGCCGCCGGCCCTCGATGAGCGCATGCCCGACCAGGCGCGCGCCGCTGACGCCATAGGGATGGCCGACCGCGATGGCGCCACCGTCGACGTTGAGCCGATCATGGGGGATGCCCAGGCGGTCGATGCAGTAGAGCACCTGCACGGCGAACGCCTCGTTGAGTTCCCACAGGCCGATGTCCTCGACCGCGAGCCCGGCCCGCTCAAGCAGCTTCGGCACCGCGAACACCGGGCCAATCCCCATTTCGTCGGCCTCGCAGCCTGCGACCGCGTAACCGCGGAAGACACCCAGCGGCCGGATCCCGCGGCGCGCGGCGTCCGCGGCCGACATCAGCACGCTGGCCGAAGCGCCGTCGGAGAACTGGCTGGCATTGCCGGCCGAGACCACGCCGCCGGGCAGCGCCGTGCGGATCCTGGCCACGGCATCAAAGGTGGTGTCGGCGCGGATGCCCTCGTCCGCCGACAGCGTGACCTCGCGCGTGCCCATGGCCTTCGTGACCGGATCGGCCACCGCCTGGCGCACGGTGATCGGCACGATCTCCTCGTCGAAGCGGCCGGCCGCCTGCGCCGCCGCGGCGCGCTGCTGGCTCTCAACGCCGTAGCGGTCCTGGCGCTCGCGGTCGATGCCGTAGCGTCGCGCCACGTTCTCTGCGGTCTGCAGCATGGGCATGTAGATCGCCGGATGGTGGCGCCGCATCCAGGTGTCTTCCAGCATGTGCTGGTTGATGGTGTTCTGCACGGTGGAGATGCACTCCACCCCGCCGGCCACGAATACTCCGTCCTCGCCGGCCACGATGCGCTGCGCGGTCTGCGCGATCGCCTGCAGCCCCGAGGCGCAGAAGCGGTTGACGGTGGCGCCCGGCACGCTGACCGGCAGGCCCGCACGCAGCGCGATCTGGCGCGCGATGTTGCTGCCGGTGGCGCCCTCGGGCCAGGCGCAGCCCATCACCACGTCCTCGATCTCGGCCGGATCCACGCCGGCCCGCTCGACCGCGTGGCGCACCACGTGGCCGCCGACGGTGGCGCCGTGACTCAGGTTGAGCGCGCCCTTCCAGCTCCTGGCCAGTGCAGTGCGCGCGGTGGAGACGATGACTGCTTCGTTCATGGCGGGACTCATGCGGCGGCCGCGCGCGGGCGCGCGACCGGATCGTTGAAGGCGCGGCCTGCTTCGGCCAGTTCGACCAGCAGCGGCGCCGGTTCCCAGGCCTCGCCGCGGTGGCCGCGGGCGTAGCGGCGCATCGCCGCCAGCACGTTGTAGAGGCCGACCTGGTCGGCATGGAACATCGGCCCGCCGCGCCAGGCGGGGAAGCCGTAGCCGGCCAGATAGACGATGTCGATGTCCGAGGCGCGCGCGGCGATGCCTTCGGCGAGGATGTGCGCGCCCTCGTTGACCAGCGCGTAGACCAGACGCTCGACGATCTCCCGGTCGGAGATCTGCCTGCGCGCGATGCCCAGCGCCGCGGACTCCTCCAGGATCATCGCCTCCACTTCGGCCGATGGATGCGGCGTGCGGTCGCCGGGCCGGTAGTCGTACCAGCCCTTGCCGGTCTTCTGGCCGTAACGGCCCATCTCGCACAGCCTGTCGGCGTTCTTCGCGTAGACCATGTCCGGCCGCTCGAGGTAGCGGCGCTTGCGGATCGCCCAGCCGATGTCGTTGCCGGCCAGGTCGCCCATCCGGAACGGGCCCATGGCGAAGCCGAAGGCCTCGATCGCGCGATCGACCTGCTGCGGCAGCGCGCCCTCCTCGAGCAGGAAGGTGGCCTGGCGCGAGTACTGCTCGATCATGCGGTTGCCGATGAAGCCGTCGCACACGCCAGAGACCACCGCGGTCTTGCGGATGGTCTTCGCCATCGCCATCGCCGTGGCCAGCACGTCCTTGCCCGTCTTCGCGCCGCGCACCACCTCGAGCAGGCGCATGACATTGGCCGGGCTGAAGAAATGCAGGCCCAGCACGTCCTGCGGGCGACGGGTGAAGGCGGCCACGCGGTCGACATCGAGCGTGGAGGTATTGGTGGCGAGAATCGCGCCGTCCTTCGCCACCGCGTCGATCTTCCCGAACACCGCCTGCTTGACCGCGTAGTCCTCGTAGACCGCCTCGATCACCAGGTCGGCATCGGCGAGCGCGGCGTAATCGAGCGAAGGCGCGAGCAGGGCCATGCGCTGCTCGACCTGTTCCGCGCTGATCCGGCCCTTCTTCGCGCTGCCCTCGTAGTTGCGGCGGATGGTGGCCAGGCCGCGGTCGAGCGCCTCCCGCGAGGTCTCCACGATCGCCACCGGGATGCCGGCGTTGAGGAAGTTCATCGCGATGCCGCCGCCCATGGTGCCGGCGCCGACGATGCCCACGCGCGATACCGGTCGCGGCCGCACGTCGGGGCCGATGTCGTCGATCCGGCTGGCGGCCCGCTCGCCGAAGAAGGCGTGGCGCAATGCGTGCGATTCGGGCGAGTTCACCAGGACGGTGAAGCCCTCGCGCTCGACCGCCATCCCTTCGTCGAACGGTCGCAGCGACGCGGCCACCGCATCCACGCAGCGCAGCGGCGCCGGGTAATTCGCGGACGCCGCGGCCACGCCCATCCGCGCCCAGGCCAGGAAGCCCTGCGCGTCGTCGTGTTCGACCTGGCGCTCGCGCAGTCGCGGATGCGCAGCGCCCGCCGCGATCCGCTCGCGCAGCAGGCCGATCGCGGCCGCGACCGGATCGCCGTCCACCACCGCGTCGAACAGGTCCGTCGCCGCGAGCCGCTCGGCCGCGACCGGCGCGCCGGAGACGATCATGTTGATCGCGGTTTCCAGCCCGACCGCGCGCGGCAGGCGCTG
>Ga0233380_1000489_pt1 | contig 20552 bp, 19 predicted proteins | sample ElkDunMinimDraft_9_FD_191541 | JGI IMG/M metagenome (GOLD analysis project Ga0233380, IMG submission 191541) | Fecal eukaryotic communites from dung pellets of Tule Elk in California, USA - Elk Dung F36 | ecosystem: Host-associated > Mammals > Digestive system > Large intestine > Fecal | place... | reverse complement strand
CGTGCGCGCGCAGGACACCCTGTTCGTCGACGATCTGTTCGTGAACGTGCAGGGCGCACGCGCCGCGGGCCTGCATGCCGACACCGTGGTCGACGCACGGTCGATGCGGACAGTGATCCGGCGTTACGGCTTGCTGCCAGGCGGCCCCGCCCCACCGGTTTGAAATCTGCTTGATCCCGCGGCGCGCCCGGACCCGGACACCTGCAAGGCTTCGCGAAGTCGTCCAGCCCATGCATCGAGCACCTCCCGCGCGGCAGGCGCAGGCGGGCGGGCGTCGGGATAGATCCGCATCAGTCCGTCGCCGGACATCCGCGGCTGCACATGCAGATGCACATGCGGGACTTCCTGCCCGCCGGCGTCGCGGTTGGACTGCCACAGATTGAGGCCGTCGGGGGCGAAAACCGCGTCGGCCGCGCGGGCGATGCGGACCGCGACCCGCATCAGCTGCGCGGCGGTGTCCTCGTCCAGGTCGAACAGGGTTTCGACGTGCCGGCGCGGCACAACGAGCACGTGCCCGGGCACCGCCTGGCGCAGATCCATGAAGGCGATCACCTGGCCGTCCTCGTAGACGAGGCTGGCAGGCAGCGCGCCCGCAAGGATCGCGCAGAACGCGCAGGCGTTCTCGGTCGGATCAGCCGGCGGCGACGGCATCGGCGAGCGCCGCGCGCAGGCGCGCCAGGCCCTCGGCGATGTCGGCATCGGTGATGTTCAACGCCGGCACGAACCGCAGCACGTCCGGGCCGGCCTGCAGCATCAGCAGGCCGTGGCGCGCGGCGTGGTCGAGGATCGCGCCCGCCTGGCCCGCATGCTCTGGGCGCAGCACGGCGCCGAGCATCAGGCCGCGGCCGCGGACCTCGGAGAACAGGCCGAACTCGGCGTCGAGCGCCGCGAGGCCGTCGCGCAGCGCGCGCGACTGGCGCGCCACGTTGGCGGCGATCTGGGGCGATGCCAGCTTGCGCAGGGCGACACGCGCGACCGCGGCGGCCAGCGGATTGCCGCCGAAGGTGGTGCCGTGATCGCCGAACTGCATCGCTTCGGCGACCTTCGGGCCCGCCAGCAGCGCACCGATCGGGAAGCCGCCACCGAGCGCCTTGGCCAGCGTGACGATGTCGGGCACGACGCCGTCCTGGGTATGCGCGAACAGCGTGCCGGTGCGGCCCATGCCGCACTGGATCTCGTCGAGCACCAGCAGGGCCTCGTGGCGATCGCACAGCGCGCGCACGGCGGCCAGATACCCGTCGGCGGCCGGCATGACGCCGCCCTCGCCCTGCACGGGCTCGAGCATGACAGCGGCGACGTCACCGCCCGCCATCGCGGCTTCAAGCTGGGCGATGTCGTTGAAATCGACGTAGCGGAAACCACCGGGCAGCGGCTCGTAGCCGGCCTGGTATTTGGGCTGCGCGGTCGCGGTGACCGCGGCCAGCGTGCGCCCATGGAAGCTGCCGCGCGCCGTCACGATCACCCGGCGATCGGGGCTGCGGCCCTGCGCGGTGGCCCATTTGCGCACGAGCTTGATCGCGGCCTCGTTGGCCTCGGCGCCGGAATTGCACAGGAAGGTGCGGGTGGCGAAGCCGCTGGCTTCGACCAGTTCCGCAGCCAGCCGCAGCGGCGGTTCGCTGTAGAAGACATTGCTGGTGTGCCACAGCTTGCCGGCCTGTTCGACCAGTGCGGCGACGAGATCGGGATCATTGTGGCCAAGCCCGCAGACGGCGATGCCGGCCGACAGGTCGACATACTCGCGGCCCTCGCTGTCCCAGACACGCGCGCCATTGCCGCGCTCGAGCACCAGCTCGCGCGGCCGGTAGACGGGCAGCACATGGCGCTGGGCGAGGGCGATAAGGTCGGATGCAGTGGACATGCGTAGCTCGTCGGGACGCGGGGTCGACAATTGTACGGCCCGGGCCGGCCGGCTTCCGCGGCGGTGCGGTGGTGGCAAGGGGCAGGCTCGCTGGGCTTCCGCCGCCTACCGAGGGTGAACGCCCAGCTTTTCGCCTTCGGCCGCGCCGCGGCCGCCCGAAGACACGGCCCGGGAAAGCCCCGCGCGAGGCCCGGCGCTCCGCCGGCTGGACGCAGGCGCGCCGCCGCAGTGGCCGCCGGGTCCTCAGTCCAGGAACAGATCCGGCAGCAGCGGCTGCGTGGGATCGATCGCGTATGCATCAAGGTCGGTGATACCGGCCTCGCGCAGCACCTCGTCATCGATCAGGAAGCGGCCGTGGAAGCCGGCGGCCTCGCGCACGAGGATGGCGTGCGCGGCGTCGCCCATGATCGACGGGCTGCGGCCATTGCCGCGCTCCACGCCGGGAATCATGTTCAGGGCGTCGGTGCCGATCAGCGTGCGCGGCCACAATGCGTTGACGGCCACGCCCTGCGGGCCGAACTCTGCCGCCAGCCCCAGCGTCACGAAGCTCATGCCCATCTTGGCCAGCGTGTAGCCGGTGTGCGGCGCCCACCACTTCGGGTCGAGCGAAGGCGGCGGTGCCAGGGTGAGGATATGCGGATTGGGCGCCTGCAACAGGTACGGCAGGCATGCCTGCGCGCACAGGAAGCTGCCGCGCGCGTTGACCTGCTGCATGAGGTCGAAGCGCTTCATCGGCGTGTCGAGCGTGCCGCGCAGCCAGATCGCGCTGGCATTGTTGACCAGGATATCGATGCCGCCAAAGGCATCGACGGTCGCAGCCACCGCGGCGCGCACCTGGTCTTCCTCGCGGATGTCGCACCGCAAGGCCAAGGCGCGGCCGCCTGCGGCTTCGACACTGCGCGCGGCACTGTGGATGGTGCCGGGCAGTTTCGGATTGGCGACCTCGGACTTGGCGGCGATCGCGACATTCGCGCCATCGCGCGCGGCGCGTTCGGCAATCGCCAGGCCGATGCCGCGCGAGGCGCCGGTGATGAAGAGGGTCTTGCCGGCGAGGGTCGACATGCGGGCGCTCCTGGATCTGCGGGTCGGGCGGGCAGTATGCGCGGCGTGGCAAATGCCAGCGATTGTTCAGTGGGGGGAGCGGAATACTGGGGCTGCCCCGCCTGCCGGAGAACATCGATGGCCCGTCTTGCCTGCGCGCTGCTGCTGACCGCACTGACCGCCTGCCAGGCGCCTTCGGTCGTGCCCGAGGCCAGCGGCACCTTCACCACGACGCCCCCGCTCGACGCCGACGCGGTCTGGAGCGGCTCGGCCGAAGCGTGCCGCGGGGACCTCGGCCCGGTTGTCGACTGTCTGCGCGCCACCATGGAAGCCACCGGCGCGAGTCCGGAGGCGCTGGCGGCCAGCGCCCGGATGGCGGAAGACGGGGAGGCCGGCTACATCGCCCGCTGGCAGACGATCGATGGCATCGACGTGGCGACGACCGAGTTTCCGTTCCGCGCGAACACCAACCAGGGCACTTGGCTGATCGACGCTTCGCGCCGGATCTGCGATGTCGATGCGGATCCGTTCGCCGCAGCAGACAGCGACCGCCAGGACATCGCCGACTTCCGCGCGGCCCATCCCGACGCGATGCTGTTCGCGCCTGCACGTCTGGAGGGGACGCAGCCGCTGGACGGCGGCGGGGTGCGCCTGGTGTTCGCCACGCCGATGCGCAGCTGCCATGCCTGCGCGGACGTGGCCACGCTGCGGGTGGGCTACGACTTCGACGATGCGCGCCGGTTCACCGGGCGTCGCGTGCTCGACCTGCACTGAGCGCAGCGGCCCAGGGCGCGCCGTTCAAGGTTTGGGCCCCTGGCCCTCGTTGTCTTCCCATTTGAGGATCCGCCGCGTCACCACCCGGTAGACCGGCTTGCCGGTCCGGAACCACAGGTCGCGCAGCCACGACGTGCGCTTGAGTACGCGCTTCTCCACCGGGGTCAGCGCGGCGCGGCAGTACATGCGCTTGTGCTTGAGCAGATGCCGCAGGTCCTCGCGCGCCAGCAGGCGCATCCAGCGCGAGCGCGGGTGGCCGCGGACCGCGAGCTGGAAGTCGATGATCGCCGGGCGGCCGTCGTCGAGCACCAGCCAGTTGGCTTCCTTGGCCAGGTCGTTATGGGCGAGCCCGCGCCGGTGCAGGCCCTGCAGCAGCCGTCGCGCACGCCGGAAATAGATCAGGTCGCCATGCGGCGGGCGCTGGTACATCGCCGCGCCCGGCATATAACTGCGATCGAGCCGGCGCCCGTCCCAGGCCAGCAGCTGCGGCACGTCGCGCATGCCCGCCACGGCGGCGAGCCCGCGCGCCTCGCGCCGCGCCAGCCACCATGCCGGCAGCCGCAACCACAGCGGCACGTGACGCAGGTCACGCCGCACGAAGCGGGTGCCATCGCTGCCACGCATCAGCGCAATGCGGCCGAAGCTGTCAGCTTTCAGCGCGCTGACCTCGATGGCATCGTCGGAACGGTCGTGGATATCGGGCATGCCGCATTGTACGGAGCGCGCACGGCGTTAACGCCAGCCCCTGCCCGGTCCTGCAGGACAACCCGGCCGCACCAACGGCGCTGCCATAATGGCGCGATGCTGAGCGAGCTCTTCAACAGTCTGGTCGCCTGGGTCGGCGACCATCCGGTCGCCGCCGGCATCGTGATCTTCCTGATCGCGTTCTGCGACGCGGTGATCATCCTGGGCGCCGTGGTGCCGGCGTTGCCGCTGCTGTTTGCGATCGGCGTACTGATCGGCCTGGGCGAGATCTCCGGTCCCTATGCGGTGGCCTGCGCGGCGATCGGCGCGATGGCCGGCGACGGCGTGAGCTACTGGGTGGGCCATCGCTGGGGCCATGGTCTGCGGGGCATCTGGCCGTTCCGCAAGTATCCGCAGCTGCTCGACCGCAGCGAAACGGTGTTCCGCCGCAATGCGATCAAGAGCATCCTGGTCGCGCGTTATGTAGGCCCGATCCGACCGTTCGTGCCGGCGATCGCAGGCATCGCCCACATGCCGCTGCGCCAGTATCTGCCCATCAGTGCGGCGGCCTGCCTGTCGTGGTCGGCGCTGTTTCTGGCACCGGGCTGGATCTTCGGCGCGTCCTACGACGCGGTCGCTGCGGTCGCAGACCGGCTGGCGCTGGTGCTGGGCGCGCTGGTGGCGGTGCTCGCACTGGCCTGGGCGATCGTGATCTACAGCTATCGCTGGTTCGATGCACACGCCAACAGCCTGCTGACCCGGCTGCTGCTGTGGAGTCGCGCGCATCCGCGCCTGGGCCGCTACGCAGTCTCTCTGGTGGACCCGCGGCGGCCGGAATCGGCCTCGCTGCTGATCCTGGCGGTCTGCCTGCTGGCCATCGGCTGGGCCTGCTTTGCACTCCTGGCCACGGTGATCATGCGTGGCGAGCCGCTGGTGATCGACCAGACGGTCTTCCAGTTCATGTACGAACTGCGCAATCCGCTGGCCGACCGGATGATGGCCGCGCTGGCCTCGATCGGTGACATCCACGTGCTCGGTCCTGCGGTCGCGCTGACCCTGGCGTGGCTGATCTGGCGGCGGCGCTGGCTGGGCGCCGCGCACTGGCTGGCCGCGCTCGCCTTCGGGATGGCGCTGACCGCGCTGCTCGGCGCGGTGATCGACATGCCGCGCCCGCCGACCGCGCATGGCGGCTTCGGGTTTCCCGCGGTGGAGATCACGATATGCACGATCGTGTTCGGCTTCTTCGCGGTGCTGATCGCGCGCGAGCTGCCTGGCCGGACGCGGGTCTGGCCCTATCTCGTCTCCGGCGTCGTGGTCGCGGTCCTCGGCTTTGCGCGGCTGTATCTGGGCGCGCACTGGCTCAGCGACATCGTCGGCGGCATGCTGCTGGGCGTCGTCTGGCTGCTGGTGCTGGGCATCGCCTACCGGCGCCACGTCGAGCGCAGCTTCTGGATGCGCCCGGTGGCGCTGATCTTCTATCTCACCTTCGCCATCGCGGCGCTCTGGCATGCGCCGCGCGCAGTCGATCCGCTGCTGGCGAAGTTCGCGTCGCAGCCGCCGATGGTGACGCTGGACGCGGACGCATGGTGGGAACACGACTGGCGCGCCCTGCCGGGCCAACTGCGCGAACGCGACCCGGCCCATCGCTGGCCGCTCGATCTGCAGATCGCCGGACCTCTGGCACCCCTGCAGGCGCGCCTCGAAGCGCGCGGCTGGGAGGTCCAGCCGCAGGCCGGCTGGATGCGCGTGCTCTCCCTGCTCGACGACGACATCACCCCGGCCCAGCAGCCGGTGCTGCCGGCGACGCTGGACACGGTGGCCGAAACCCTGCTGATGCGACGCACGACCGAGGATGGCCAGACGGAGGTGCTGCGACTGTGGCGCGCCCCGGCGCAGCTCGACGATGGCGCCGAGCTGTGGGTCGGTACCAGCCAGGCGATGCGCTATACCCGCCCCTTCGGCGCGTTCGGTCTGTGGCAGCCGCAGCCCGACACCCAGGGCGTGCACCGCAGCCTGCGCGAGGTGCTCGCCGACTTCCCGAGTCGCGAGGAAGTGCATCCGCAGTCGGGCATCCCGACGCTGCGGCTGCGCACCGACGGCGGCTCAGTCGTCGTCGACCAGGCGCAATAGGGTTTCCAGCCGGGCGTCGGGATCGTCCTGCTGCAGCAGCAGCTGACGTTTCGGCTGCTCCAGCGGCAACAGCTCGGCCAGGCGCCAGCCGACCCAGGCCGCATCGTCGAAATGCGGCTCCGGAAAGGCCTGGCCGGCGCCGTCGATGTGCTCGAGGATCTTGCGCAGCACCAGGCCCAGCACCGCGTGCTCGGGTTGCAGGTCGATCGTCGGGTCGGGCGCGCACCAGTCGACATCGGCCACCACCAGCCCGCTGTCGCGCACGCGCGTGCGCCGCACGTGGAAGCGGCGCCCGCCGCGCACGCGCAGCGTGAGCAGGCCATCGGCGCCCATGTCGAAATCCTCGATCAGCGCCTCGGTGCCGATGCCGGCGGGGGTCGCGGGCGTGCCCACTTCGTCGCCCTCGAGGATCAGGCAGATGCCGAAACCGGTGCCGCGGCGCCCGCATTCGCGGACCAGATCGAGGTAGCGCGGCTCGAACACGCGCAGGCCCAGCGCGGCGCCGGGCACGAGCACGGTGCGCAACGGAAACAGCGGCAACGAGGTGTCTTCAGCCATGCGCGCAGTCTAGGCGGGCGGGCGTGTGCGCTCAGTCGCGCAGACTGGCGGCAAACCGCTGCGGTGCCCCGTCGAAACCGCCGTTCGACATGAACACCACGTGGTCGCCGGGGCGGACCCGCGCGCCGAGTTCGGCCAGCAGCGCATCGACGTCGGGCACTGCCAGGGCCTCGCCGCGGACTGCGGCGACCACGGCGCCAGCGTCCCAGGCGAGTTCGGGCCGGTGCAGGAACAGCACGTCGTCCGCGAGGTCCAGAGACGGCGCCAGCGCCTGCGCATGCGCGCCCAGCCGCATCGAGTTGCTGCGCGGCTCCATCGCCACGACGATGCGCGCGCTGCCCACCCTGGCCCGGAGCCCAGCCAGCGTCGTTGCGATCGCTGTCGGGTGGTGGGCGAAGTCGTCGTAGACCGTGACGCCGCCGGCGCTGCCGAGCACTTCGAGCCGGCGCTTGACGCTGCGGAAACCAGCCAGCGCGGGCAGCACCGTCGCCACCTCCACGCCAACCGCCGCGCATGCAGCCAGCGCCGCCAGCGCGTTGAGCACGTTGTGGTCACCCAGCAGCGGCCATTCGACGGTGCCGAGCTCGACCCCGTCGCGCAGCACGGTGAAGGCGCTGCCGTCGTCGGCACGCTTGACCGCGCACCAGGCGAAGGCCGGGTCGAAACCGAAGCGCTCGACCGGCGTCCAGCAGCCCATCGCAAGCACTTCGTCGAGGCGCGGCTCGTGGCCGTTGACGATCAGGCGGCCGCGGCCCGGCACAGTGCGGACCAGGTGATGGAACTGGCGCTGGATCGCGGCGACGTCGGGAAAGATGTCGGCGTGGTCGTATTCGAGGTTGTTGAGGATCGCGACCAGCGGCCGGTAGTGCACGAACTTGCTGCGCTTGTCGAAGAACGCGGTGTCGTACTCGTCGGCCTCCACCACGAACTCGCGCCCGCCGCCGATGCGCGCCGACACGCCGAAGTCCTCGGCGAGCCCGCCGATCAGGAAACCGGGCGCGCGCTGGGCGGCTTCCAGCAGGAAGGCGAGGATGGTGCTGGTCGTGGTCTTGCCATGCGTCCCGGCGACCGCGAGCACGTCGCGTCCGGGCAGCACATGGTCGCGCAGCCATTCCGCGCCGGAGGTGTAGGCACGCCCGCTGTCGAGCACGGCCTCGACCGCGGGGTTGCCGCGCGAGAGTGCGTTGCCGATGACGACCTGGTCCGCATCGCCGATGTGCGCGGCTTCGTAGCCTTGATGCAGCGTGATGCCCAGCCGCTCGAGCTGCGTGGACATCGGCGGATACACCGCCTGGTCACTGCCTTCGACCGCATGGCCGAGTTCGCGGGCGAGCGCGGCAACGCCGCCCATGAAGGTGCCCGCGATGCCCAGAATATGAAGTTTCAAGAGCCGTTTCCTGGACGATCAGAAGGATGTTCGTGGACCCGGGCGTGGATCGCGCCTGCGTCCCTCCCAGCTGGGACAGGGATGTGGCGAGGGGTCGGGTCGACCCGTCTGCGGTCGGATCCGGCCTCGCGCCGCTTCAACTGGGGATCAGGCCGACGGCTGCTCGCGACCGATCGCCTTGACGATGCGCGCGAACACCTCGTCGAGCGAGCCGACGCCATCGACGACCGTCAGCTGGCCGTGGTCGCGATAGAACGCGATCACCGGCGCAGTCTGCTGGTCGTAGACGTTGAGCCGGTGGCGCACCGATTCCGGGCTGTCGTCGGCGCGGCCTTCTGCCTGCGCACGGCCTGCGAGGCGTTCGATGATCTGCTCGTTGTCCACTTCCAGCTGAACGGCCGCATCGAACGGCGTGCCGAGTTTCTCCAGCAGCGCATCGAGCGCGGCCGCCTGGGCGAGGTTGCGCGGATAGCCGTCGAGGATGAAGCCGGCCTTGGTGTCCTCGCGCGAGAAGCGGTCTTCCAGCATGCCCAGCAGGATCGCGTCGGAGACGAGGTCGCCGCGGGCCATGATCGCCTTGGCTTCGAGTCCGAGCGGCGTGCCAGCGGCCACTTCGGCACGCAGCAGATCGCCGGTGGAGATGTGCGGCACCTGCAGATGGTCCTTCAACCGTGCCGCCTGCGTGCCTTTGCCCGAGCCGGGTGCACCAAGAAGAACCAAACGCATCGAACGCTCCTGCAAGTGTGGGAAACCGCGCCAGGACGCCGACGTACACTCGGTGGCGCTGCGGCGACAGCCGCGCCAGCTTACCGTATCCGCCCACCGCCCACTGAAGGACACGCGTCATGGCTTCCGGCACCCTGCTCTACGCCCAGTCGGGCGGCGTCACCGCGGTCATCAATGCCACCGCCTCGGCCGTCCTCCAGGAAGCGCGCAGCAGCCGGGTCAAGGTGCTCGCCGCGCGCAACGGCATTCTCGGCGCGCTGCGCGAGGATCTGGTGGATGCCTCGAGGATTCCGCTGGCGCAGGTGCGCGCGCTCGCACATACGCCGGGCGGCGCCTTCGGCTCGTGCCGCTACAAGCTCGGTTCGCTCGAGGCCGACCGCGCGAAGTACGAACGGCTGATCGAGGTGCTGCGTGCGCACGACGTGCGCTGGTTCCTCTACAACGGCGGCAACGATTCGGCCGACACCGCGCTCAAGGTCTCCCGGCTCGCGGCCGAATTCGACTACCCGCTGACCTGCATCGGCGTGCCCAAGACCATCGACAACGACCTGGCGGTCACCGATTGCTGCCCGGGGTTCGGATCCGCGGCGAAGTACACCGCGGTGTCGGTACGCGAAGCGGCGCTGGATGTCGCGGCGATGGCCGACACCTCCACCAAGGTGTTCGTCTACGAGGCCATGGGCCGGCATGCCGGCTGGCTGGCCGCGGCCGCGGGTCTGGCCGGACAGGGTCCCGACGACGCGCCGCAGATCATCCTGTTCCCGGAGCGGGCGTTCGATGAGGCCGCGTTTCTCGCCAGGGTCCAGCGCGTGGTCGAGCGCGTGGGCTGGTGCGTCGTGGTCGCCAGCGAAGGCATCCGCGATGCCGAGGGACGCTTCGTCGCCGATGCCGGCGGCGGCCAGGATGCTTTCGGCCACACCCAGCTCGGCGGAGTGGCCTCCCGGCTCGCCGGCCGGGTCAAGGATGCGCTGGGTTACAAGGTGCACTGGACCCTGCCCGACTACCTGCAGCGTTCGGCGCGGCATATCGCATCGAAGACCGACCTCGAGCAGGCGATGGCCGTCGGACGCGCGGCCGTGCAGTTCGCGCTCGCCGGGCGGAATGCGACGATGCCGGCGATCCGGCGCACATCCGACGCGCCGTACCGCTGGACGGTCGAGGCGGTGGCGCTCGACAAGGTGGCCAACCATGAAAAGACCATGCCGGCAGGCTTCATCCGCCGCGACGGCTACGGCATCACGGCCGCGGCGCGCCGCTACCTCGAACCCCTGATCCGCGGCGAGGCGCCGCCGCCCTACGGTCGCGACGGCCTGCCGAAGTACGTCGTGGTCGATGCGCCGCGGGTGCCGGGCAAACTCCCCGCCTGGCAGGGCTGAACCGGCCGCGCGGTTCAGCGTCCAGGCATTGAATCCGCGCCGACGCGCCCGATACAGCGGACCTCCCCGCCAGCTGCCGGCCCGATGCCCGAACTGCCCGAAGTCGAAACCACCCGCGCCGGCCTGGCGCCGCACGTGCTGGGCCGGCGGATCACCGGGGTCGTGCTGCGCCGCCCGGACCTGCGCTGGCCGATTCCGGACGAAGTCGGTGCGATGTTGCCCGGCCGGCGCATCGATGCGATCCGGCGCCGCGCCAAGTATCTGCTGCTCGACACCGACGCCGGCAGCGCCCTGCTGCACCTGGGCATGTCCGGCAGCCTGCGCGTGCTCGGACCCGACGTTCCGGTGCGCGCGCACGATCATGTCGACATGGGTCTGGACTCCGGCCAAGTGCTGCGGTTCAACGACCCGCGCCGCTTCGGCTGCCTGCTGTGGCAGCCGCTCGGCGAGACCCACCCGCTGCTGCGCGATCTCGGCCCCGAACCGCTGGACGACAGCTTCGACGGTGACCATCTCTTCCTCGCCAGCCGCGGCCGCCGCGCGCCGGTCAAGACCTTCCTGATGGACCAGCGCATCGTGGTCGGCGTGGGCAACATCTACGCCGCCGAAGCGTTGTTCGCCGCCGGCATCTCGCCGCTGCGCGAGGCCGGGCGCATCTCGCGCGAGCGTTACGCCCGGCTTGCCGCGGAAGTGAAGCGCATCCTCGCCCATGCGATCGGCCGCGGTGGCACGACCCTGCGCGATTTCATCAGCCCGGACGGCGCTCCGGGATATTTCGAACAGGAGCTCACCGCTTATGGCCGCGGTGGCCAGCCCTGCCCGAACTGCGGCGCGCCGCTGCGCAGTGCGCTGGTGGGCCAGCGCGCGACGGTCTGGTGTCCGCGCTGCCAGCGCTGACCGGCTCCGGACACGTCATCCGGCGCAGCCACGGCGCGAGCGGCCAGGCCCGTGCCGGGCGCCGCGGCTGTCGAACGTGATGCGTTCAGGGCCGGCCTGCCGTCCAGGGCATCGCGGCCTACCTGGAGGCGCACGCGACAGCGCTGCGGCTTCGCGCCAAAGACCAGCCATCGCGATCCCGTAGCTATCGATTGCCGCGCGCCCGAGGCGCCGCCGCTCTGGCAGTGCTTTCAGTCCAGCGGCAACGACGGCTGCAACGGCTCGATGCGCCCTTCCCCCCGCACGATGCGCTTGAACTCCGCGCGGGTGACGGACACGTAGCGCTCGTTGCCGCCGATCTCGACCTGCGGCCCGTCCTGCAGCGCATAGCCGTGGTCATCGACGCGCACGGTCATCGTGGCCTTCTTGCCGGTATGGCAGATGGTCTTGATCTCGCTGAGCTCATCGGCCAGGGCCAGCAGATGCTGGCTGCCTTCGAACAGTTCGCCGCGGAAATCGGTGCGCAGGCCATAGCACAGCACCGGGATCCGCAGCGAATCGACGACCTCCGACAGCTGCCACACCTGCGCGCGGGTGAGGAACTGGGCCTCGTCGACGAGCACGCAATGCAGGCTGCCTTCACCGTCCACCTGGCTGCGCACGCAGGCGAGCAGATCGTCGCTCTGGGCGAAGGCCGTCGCGTCGGCCGACAGGCCGATCCGCGAGGCGACACGCCCGACGCCTGCGCGATGATCCAGGCGCGGGGTCAGGATCGCCACGCGCATCCCCCGCTCGCGGTAGTTGTGCGCGCTCTGCAGCAGCGTCGTGGTCTTTCCGGCGTTCATCGCCGAGTAGTAGAAGTAGAGCTTGGCCATCCGAGGATTCTAGCGAAGCCGCTCGCGACCGACCTTGGCCCGCAATGCGATGGCCATGGAACGCCGCGCTGCGACCGCCGCGTGACGCTCCCGCCGGAGACTTCCCGGCGGCGGGCGGATTTCGCGGTCAGGGGCGGCGGTCCTCGGCTTCGGAGGCGCGCATCGGCTCGACCTCGCCCACGTCGACGCGCCCCGTACGTGGCCTGGCCCAGACCGCGTCGTGCCACGCCTGATACGCCTCCGGCTCCCAGAACTTATCGGCGTAGTACTGGCTGCCGTCGACCGTCTGGGGGATGCCACCAGGCCCGGGGATCTCGATGCGCAGGCTGCCGGGCATGCCGACGCGGCTGCCGGTCATCTGGCTACGCGCGCGCCGCAGGACCGCGGCGATCCTCGGTTTCGCCACCGCGTCCCCGAACTCGGCGTAGACCGCTCCGCCTCTCCTGACGGCCCCGTCCTGCTGCGCCGGGTCGAGCGCCCGCCAATAACGCTCCCTGAGAATGAGGAAAGGCTCGTAACCACGCTCCGCTGCGAGATCCATCCACGCATACGCAAGCGTCGGGTCACGTGGTCCGCCCTCTCCGTTCCACAGCATCTCGGCCACCATGCCCTGCGAGGGCTTGTCGGCATAGCGTGCGCCGCGGCGGAAGTACACCAGCGCCTCGGCATGATCGCCGCGGTTATAGGCCGCCCAGCCGCGTCCGCGGTTGTAGAGGTCCGGGTGCGCGGAGAGGAATCCCGCCGACTGCATGATCTGCTGTTCGGTCTCGGTCGGAGTTTCCTGCGCGGCGACCGCGGGTGTGTGCATGGCGATCGCCAGCGTCGTGGCCACGGTCGCATTCCTGAGGGATATCCATTGCATGGGGTTCGTTCCTTGATCTACCACCCGGCATCAGCGTACCCGGCGTCGCGACCGCGGTCTCGCCAACTGATGACACAGCCGCGGGGCCGGTCGCCGTCGCCCGGCCGGTACAATACGCTTCGCTGAACGCAGTGGTTCCGATGCACGGTCTCAACCCCCAACAAGCCCAGGCCCTCGCCCACATCGAGGGGCCCTTGCTCGTGCTCGCCGGCGCCGGCAGCGGCAAGACGCGCGTGATCGTCGAGAAGATCGCGCATCTGATCCAGTCCGGAAGGTATCCGGCGAAGCGGATCGCGGCGATCACGTTCACCAACAAGTCGGCCAAGGAGATGCGCGAACGCATCGCCAAGCGGATCCGGGGCGATGCCGCCGAAGGGCTGACGATCTGCACCTTCCACGCGCTCGGCCTGAAGATGTTGCAGATCGACCACGCCAAGCTCGGGCTGCGTCGCGGCTTCTCGATCTTCGACGCCGACGACAGCGCCTCGCAGATCAAGGACCTGCTGCCGGGCGTCAAGCCCGACGTGGTCCAGCTGATGCAGGGCCTGGTGTCGAAAGCCAAAAACGCCGGGCTCTCGCCCGAGCAGGCCCATGCAGTGTCGGTCAGCGCGCGCGAGTTCGAGGCGGCGGCGCTGTATGCGCGCTACCAGGAGCGTTTGACCGCGTTCAACGCGGTGGATTTCGACGACCTGATCCGCCTGCCGGTACAGCTGCTCGAATCCGACGAGGACGCGCGCGATGCGTGGCGCGAACGCATCGGCTATCTGCTGGTGGACGAATGCCAGGACACCAACGACGCGCAGTACCGCCTGCTCAAGGCGATTGCCGGCCCCAAGGGCAACTTCACCTGCGTGGGTGACGACGACCAGAGCATCTATGCCTGGCGCGGCGCGAATCCGGAGAACCTCTCGGCGCTGGCAGACGACTATCCGGACCTGCGCATCGTCAAGCTCGAGCAGAACTACCGCTGCAGCAACCGCGTGCTGCGCGCGGCCAATGCACTGATCGCCAACAACCCGCATGAGCACCCCAAGACGCTGTGGAGCGCGCAGGCCGATGGCGAGCGCATCCGCATCTGGGAGTGCCGCGACAGCGCCCACGAGGCGGAGAAGGTCGCCGGCGAGATCCATTTCCTGCAGTCGTCACGCAAAGTGGAATGGAGCGAGTTCTGCATCCTGTTCCGCAGCAACCATCTCTCGCGCCCGCTGGAGAAAGCGCTGCAGCTGCTGCGCGTGCCCTACCACCTCAGTGGCGGCACCGCGTTCCTGGATCGCGGGGAGGTCAAGGACGCCATGTCCTGGCTGCGGATGCTGTCGAATCCGGACGACGACTCGGCCTTCCTGCGCGCGGTGCAGTCGCCGGCCCGCGGTGTCGGCCAGACCTCGCTCGCCCGGCTTGCCGAGCTCGCGCGCACCGCCGACATGCCGATGTCACGCGCGATCGAATCGATGGGCCTGCTCAAGCAGTTGCCGCCGCGGGCGGCAAATGCACTCAGCGAGTTCGCCGACATCCTGCGCGGACTGCGCGAGGATGCGCGCCGGCTGCCGCCGGGCGACCTGGTGCGCCAGCTCAACGAGCGCTCGGGCCTGATCGCGATGCTGCAGGCGCAATGCAAATCCGAGGACCTGTTCCGGATCCGCCGCGGCAACCTCGACGAACTGGCCGACTGGTTCGAAGGCGCCCGGGGAGCCGGACCCGGCGAACTCGCCTCGCAACTCGCCCTGCTCACGCATGCCGACAAGGGGGATGCGGGCAACCAGGTGCGGCTGATGAGCATGCACGCGGCCAAGGGCCTGGAATTCCGCTACGTCTTCATCATCGGCATGGACGACAACACCCTGCCGCACGAGTCGAGCATCGACGAGGGCCGCATCGACGAGGAACGACGCCTGCTCTACGTGGGCATCACCCGGGCCAAGGAACAGCTGTGGTTGAGCTATCCGCGCGAAACCCAGCGCTGGGGCCAGAAGCTGCGACTGACCCCGAGCCGCTTCTTCGAGGAGCTGCCGGCGGCGGAGATCCAGCGCGACGGCGCCGATCCGGTGGCCGACGCAGCGCGCAAGCGCGAACGTGCCGACCACGGCTTCGCGGCGATCAAGGCGCTGCTGGAAAGCTGAGGGGGCCCACCCTGCCAGCCGCGGCTGGCAGGGGGCGAACCGGCGAATATCAGGCCTTTGACGCCCCCGGTGGATCAGGCCGGGAAGCGTGCAGCCAACGCGTCCAGCGCTTCGCGCAAGGCGGCGACTTCCGCTTCCAGTGCCTCCACGCGGGCGGCCAGCGCAGGTTCGATCGCGGATCCCCCCGACTGGACGCCTGCGGCAGCGACCGCTTCGACATCGACCGGCCCACACAGCAGGTGCGCATAGCGGTCTTCGCGGCGACCGGCCGACCGCGGGATCCGGACCGCCAGACCCTTGCCGACCAGTCGCTCGAGGTGATGCCGTGCATCCTCGGCATCGGCGAAGGCGTGCAGACGCTCGCCGCGCGACACCAGCTCGCCCACGGTCTGCACCCCGCGCAGCATCAGCAATGCCAGCAGCACCACCTGCGGCTGCGGGATGTCGAGCGCGGTGCCGAGTACATGCTCGTGCCGCTCGGCGCGCGAGGAGAACGACTGCCGGGCGAACCGGTGGCCCTCCAGCTGCCGCAGGGCATGCTGGACATCGCCGAACGAAACCGACATCACCGGCTCGCGCGCGGTCTTCTGGTTGGCCGCGCTCTGGGCGGCATTGACCGTAAGTGGATAGACATCCGGCGTGGTCGCCTGCTTCTCCACCAGGCAGCCGAGCACCCTCGCCTCGATCGCCGACAGCCGGGGCCAGCGGTCCTGGGGCGGTGCGTGTACCTGCGTTTCCATCACATCGTGGGTCTTTCGAAGGGGCCTCAGGATGCCGGCGCTGGGGCGCGCTGTCATGTCGGGTGCGAGCACGCCCGGTAAACTGACGCATTCACAGGAAGTTGGACCCGCCATGCGACTGCCCAAACCCGCCCTGCTCGCGAGTGCCTTGCTGCTCTCCGCCTGCACGCCGAGCGCGCCCGCCGACACCAGGAGCGCGCCGCCGTCGGCTGCGCCGGCAGCGGCCCAGTCCCCCGCAGCGTCGGCGCCCAGCGACAACCTCAATGCGGTGCTGTGGATCCAGCGCTCGGAGGAATACCGCGCCAACAGCCTGTCGATCTTCCGCGCCGCCGCCGATCATCTCGACGTCGCGCTTGCCGAGAAGAACTGGGACGCACTTGTGCCCGAAGAGCGCGAGTTGATCGGCGACGCCACCGCGCTGCCGCCGGCCGTGATCATGGACATCGACGAGACCGTGCTCGACAACTCGCCCTATCAGGCGCGTCTGATCCAGAACGGCCTGGAATACAACGACGTCACGTGGGCGCAATGGGTCGCCGAAAAGAAGGCCAGGCCGGTGCCGGGCGTGCTCGACTTCGCCAGGGCTGCCGAGGCCAAGGGCGTGACCATCCTGTACCTGTCCAACCGCGCCCAGCATCTGCAGCAGGCCACGCTCGCGAACCTGCGTGCCGAGGGCCTGCCAGTGAAGGACGAGAGTGTGTTCCTGGGCCTGGGCACCGTTGTCGAAGGCTGCGAGCAGCATGGGACCGAGAAGACCTGCCGCCGCCGTCTGGCCGGGCGCGACTACCGGGTGTTGATGCAGTTCGGCGACCAGCTGGGGGATTTCGTCGACATCCTCGCCAACACCCCGGAAGCCCGGACCGCGCTGCTGGACGAATACGGTGACTGGTTCGGCGAACGCTGGTGGATGCTGGCCAACCCGAGCTACGGCGGCTGGGAGCCGGCGCAGTTCAACAACGCGTGGAACCAGCCGGCGGGCGCACGGCGGGAAGCCAAGCGCGCGGCCCTGGACCTGGCGCGCTGAGTTCGTCGAGGCGGGCCGGCTGACGCCTGGCCGGTTGCTCCCGGCCAGGCGTCGAGACGACGCACCCGCCACCGGCCGCTTGCCTGCCACCATGCGACCGGGGTCGCAGAACGGCGCAATCTAGGGTTGACCCCAGAGTGTGCAGGTCGGGCACGGCCCCTACCTTCGGGTAGGCCGCAAGAGCGGCAAGCGTGTTTCCGCCTGCCATCCTGCCCCCGGAGGCAACGGTGTCCCCTCCCCAGCTCCCGGGCCTCTCCGGCCTGCCCCGGCTACCTCCGCTTCCAAACCTCGGGCTCGGCCGTGGCGGGCCATCCGGCCTGGGCAATGCGTTGAGCCAGCACTTCGGGAGCTTCATGCAGGGGGCACCGGGCCGCATGCTGCCGGACATCTTTCCCGGCACCCGGGCCGGCGGAACTCCCCCCGCCGCCGCGAACACGCCGGGCGCCCCTGCGCCCACGTCTGCGGCATCGAGCTCTGGCCTGCCGAGCCTTCAGCTGCCCGGCGGCGTGACGATCGCGCCGCCACCGGGCCCGCCTGCCCATGCGCCGGGAGCCGTGGCGTCCTCCGCGCCGACCGCTGGCCATCCAGGAAATCCGGGACTCTCCGGCCCGGGCCCCGGCCTGCCGGGGGCCGCCGGGAATCTCCTCGGCGAGGTCGCGGGCACCCTGCGTCATCTGCTGGGGGCGCCAGCGCCCCAAACCGGTCCGGCTTCGCCGTCCGACAACCAGACCGGCGCGCTTTCTGCACGCGGACCCGGCGCGGGCACGGCGCCAGGAACTGCCAACGCGCCAAGCGCATCAGGACCCGGCGGAGTGCCAGCGCAGGCCGCAGCCACCGCGGCGAATGTGGTCCGTTCGCTGGCCAACGCGCTGCCCGCGGCCTCGCCTGCAGTTGCGCAGGGCGCACCTGCGCCCGTGTCCACGCCGTCCAGCCAGTCCCCGGCGCCCCCGGCGCAGGCCACCTCCCAGCCGATGCAGGCACCGCTCGCGGCGCCGCCCCAGCCAGCGCCGACCACGCCCGCATCCATACAGGCGCCTGCCGCGGGCCAACAGGCTGCTCCGTCAGCCCAGACGAATACGGGCGCGCCGCCGTCGCAAACCGCAACCGCGGCGCCTCTGCCGGCCCAGCCCCAGGCTGCGCGCGCGGATGCCCCACCGGCAGCCGCCACCGACCGCCCGGCGGCCGCACCGCCGGCGCAGATCCCCGCCCAGGCCAACCCGGCAGCGCTCGCCCAGGGTGCCCCCCTGCTTGCCGCCGTGCCGCTGGCGGCGACCGTGGCCCAGGCACCGGTCGTGCAACAGCTCGCCGGCAATCCCCAGGCCCCGGCTCCGGGAAACCCCGTCGCGGGGACCGCCGCGCTCGATGCAGGCGGCGCGGCGCGCGTGGAACTCACTGGCGCCGGAACCTTCACCGCCGAGGGGCCCGGACTGCGGCGGCGCGAGCGCATGAAAGCCGGCGCGCACGTTCTGGGGCAGTGGATGCTGGCCGCAGCCCAGGGCCGACTCCATCTGGTGCGCCCCTTCGATGCCGACACGCCAAGGGAAGTGGCCAAGGCATTCCAGTGGCTGTTCTGGGTCCTCGCGATCGTCGCCTATGGCTGCCTCGGCCTGGTGCTCGTCAGTTTCCTGCTGAGCTTCGGCGAGTTGCCGTCGGCGCCGGTCATGCGCCGCTGGACTGGTGAATTCGCGTTGTCCGGCCTGCTCGCCGCTGTCGGAGCCTGGTGGCTCGGCAGGCAGCTCACCCGCGCGCAACGCCCGCGCCCAGACCCGATCCGCCGGTGACTCAGCGCGCGATGAGCCCGCCGTCACCCAGAGCGAGACGCTGCAGGTCAACGCCGTTGCCCAGCAGGCCCTGCCGCACGCTCGCCGACAGGGCATCGAGTGACTGACGATCGCCGTTGCGCTTCAGGGACTGGTAGGTCAGCGCCGACACCATCGTCAGATACGCGGTCCGCTCGGCCTGCGCCTGTTTGTCGGCATCGGTCATCGCGGCGATTTCCGGCACGGCGGCGAGCGGGCCGATCAACTGGCGGCGCACCGCACGCTGGCCAGCCGGCGACTGCCGTGAATCGCGATCGTTGGCGACCTCCCATGAGATCAGCAGGTGCGCAGCCAGGACATCGCCGAGGTTGGTGGGGTCGTAACCGTAGCGGCGCAGGATCCTGTCGAATTCACGCAGCATCTCACCCGAGCCGATGACCTTCTCCAGATCCGCGACCTGCTGCGGGTTGTGGCCGAAGGCGCGGATCGTGTCCTGCTGCACGCGGGCGCTGACCGCAGGGTCGCGTCGGAACGACAGCGCCTCCACCGCCCGTGCATCGACCTGGGTCGGCGCGGACCGGCTGGTGGCCTGCTGCAGAGCGCGTCGGACACTGGCATCGCCGTCGGCGGCGGTGGCCGACGTCGCCACCGCGCACAGCAGTACGAACGCCCAGGCCATCCAGCTGTAACGGGCTTTCGCAAGAGGCCTCTCGGTCATGGCAAATCCTGTGATCTGAAACCGCATATTGGGCTTCACGCCCCACGTCTCGAACGGAGCCTGCTGCGAGACACGTTCAACGTTCGACGAATCCTTCGCCGGTCAGGTCGTAGCGCGCGAGATCGTTGTGGGACAGCCGCAGGAAATCCTCTCGCACCGTTTCCCGAAAGACAGCGATTCCATCCGCGTCCTGGCGCTGTCGAACACGCGCGTTCTCCCGCATTAACACCGCCGCCAGCAGCTCGTAGAGTCGGCGCTGTCGCAAACCTTCAGCAGACCGTTCGAAATCCGCGGCCTTGCTCCACAGTGACCGCATCTGCTGCTGCAGCCCGCGCACCTGCTCAGGCGATGCGCGCGTGCCGTTGTAGGCCTCCCAGGACGCCACAAACAACATCACATTGGCCGGAATCAGCTGGCCTCGCATCAGCCCGCTCGCCTGGTAGCGCGCCTGCAGCAATGCATCCGCATCACCCGATTCGACGAACGCCGAGACATCCTGCACCGGCAGACTGGTGAGCTGGGAGTAGCCGGCCACGAAGTCCCGGTCCACGCCCGAGGCATCCGTCTCCCGCGCGCTGGCAGTCTCCCGGCCCGCCGCGGATGTCGACGCACGGCCGGAGAATCCCTCGCGATAGGCCTTCATGAAATCTGCGTCGAGTTGCGCTGCATCAGTAACAGGGGCGTCGGCGTCGGCCTCGGCAGTCGTCGCCGCACCCCCGCCAGGATTACCGGAACAGCCAGTGGTGGATCCTACTAACAGTGCGATCAGCGTGAGGACACTGGAACGCATCGACGCCCCCTTCAATCGCGCTCGGCGCGCGCGTCACGTCGCCCCATTTCTGTGGCCCACGCGTTCGCACTGGCGGCGCCATCGGCCGCGACGCGTCGCGCATACTCGCGGCGTAGCGCCGCCAAGTGCTCATCCCGCGACTTGCCACTATTGGCGTAGTCGTCATCCTTGCCGGGGTGAGGCTCAGGCAGATCCTTGGGGGCGCTCCGCATCGCGGATTGTGACAGCGCGTTCTGCCCGTATCCCATGCCGAGAT
>Ga0233380_1000486_pt1 | contig 20596 bp, 21 predicted proteins | sample ElkDunMinimDraft_9_FD_191541 | JGI IMG/M metagenome (GOLD analysis project Ga0233380, IMG submission 191541) | Fecal eukaryotic communites from dung pellets of Tule Elk in California, USA - Elk Dung F36 | ecosystem: Host-associated > Mammals > Digestive system > Large intestine > Fecal | place... | reverse complement strand
CCGCCATCCTTCGCGCCAAGGGCATCCCCATCAACAAGGCATCACTTTACGCCGCGCACTTTTTCGGCGCGGGAACGGCGATGCGGGTCATTGCCGCCGACGTCAATGCGCGGGCGGATCTGATTGCGGGGGAGGCTGCAACCAAGGCGAACCCGTCAATTCTGAAGGGCAAAACCGTGGGGCAGTTCCTGACCTGGCTGCACAAGAAAACCGGCGATTGGGCGCGGTAATCATAAGGGGCTGCAATGGACGACTTTCCGATTCCCCGCTGGTTGGCGCACGTGGGCATTGTGCTTTTGTCAGCCGTCGGCGGAATGCTCGGCTACTCAATGCGCGAGCACGACAAGGGCAACCACGTCAACATCTGGCGCACTGTGATTGAAGGACTGGGAAGCGGCTTTGTCGGAATCCTCGTGCTTTTGCTGTGCCTTGAATGGGAGTTCAGCCTGCTGTGGGCGGCCTTCATTGCCGGGGCCTTGGGGTGGCCGGGCGCCACCGCGTCAATCCGGCTACTGGAGCGGTTCCTGTTCGACAAGCTAGGCATCAAGATGGCTGGGAAGATTGACGAAGGAGACAGTAAATGAAGTGGCTTCTAGGGCTGCTCGCCCCGTACCGATCGGGCCTGATCGCCTTCGCGGGCGTACTGTTCGTCGCCATGCTGAGCGCGATGGCTATGGGCTACATGCAGATCCGTGCGGCAGAATCCACCATCGACCGGCAGGCCACGCGCATAACCGACCTGACCGAGATCAATCAGGGCTGGCAAAAGCACGCCGCTGAACAGGACCGCATCCGCGCGCTGGAGCAACAGAACGCGCTCCTCCTTCAGGAGAAGCTGGCGCTGATCGAGGACCACTACAGCGTCACATCCAAACAACTCAAAGACCTGGAGGCTTCCAATGCCGAAGTTAAGGAATTCCTTGGCCAGCGTTTGCCTAATGATCTGCGCCGCTTGCTCCAGCAAAAGTGAGCCAATCCGTTCGGCGCCGCCAGTCTATGTGGGCATCCCTGCTGGCCTGATGGAGCGATGCGCCGTGCGTGATGTGGCGATCAACACCGCTGGCGATCTCGTCCTGAGCCGGAACCTGTACAAGGAAGGCTTCGAGAAATGCTCGGCCCGGGTGGACGCTATCCGCAAGCACGACGCTGACGCGCGGGCTGGCGTGAAATAATCTTGGTTCTTTCGTAACTTAGATTAATGTTCTAATGGCGCAATCGTTCAGGTCGTTGGATTACGCGCGCCCCCCACCAACCCTTGGAGGGCGTTAGCTTCCCCCCCCCGAATCCGGCGGCCTGAACACCGTTCGCGCGCGCCGTGCGCAAACATGACGCCGCAACCCGAGGTATGTAAGGCACACCAATGATACTCGCCATCCTCGCCGTCGCCTTAGTCCCTGCAGGCCAGACCTTCGAATGCACACCAACCCGCGTCTGGGATGGTGACGGCCCGATATGGTGCGCCGAAGGGCCGCGTATCCGCCTGTCAGGCATTGCAGCGCGCGAGAGCGACGGAACATGCCGCTCCAACCAGCCCTGCCCCAACGCCAGTGCGGAGCAGGCGCGTGATGCTCTGGTAAGGTTACTTGGGCGGCCGGTGGGAACGAGCCGCGAAGGTCATGTTCTCGTGCGCGGGCCGAAGCTCACATGCCGCTCAGTCGGCAGCGCTGGCGGCAACCGAACGGCGGCATGGTGTGTGTCACCGCGATCTGGCGACATATCCTGCGCTATGGTCAAAGGTGGCACGACGCTGCGCTGGGATCGGTACTGGCGGGGGCACAAGTGCAGCGGGTGAATGGAGTGACCGCCTGATTATATCGGCGGAGCTTTCACCGCTCCGCTCGTCCCCCGTCCTTCCACAGCACATCCGTCCCTTCGACAAGAACATCATCGGCCGGCCATGGACGATCGAACTGATACAGATCCGCCAGCGGTGCGTTGAGCCACGTTTGCCATTCATCCGGCGCAAGGATCACAGGCGAGCGATCATGGATGTGGCCTAGCTCTGGCGCGTTGTCGGTCATCACGCCGGTGTAGACCGGCCCCCATTCCTCTGAGACGGCGCACAGCCCTGCCCACGCGAAGATCGGCTGGCTCCTCAGCGACAGCCAGGTGCATGTCATCTGGCCTTTCTCGCCCACCGCCTCGGCATAGCTTTCGGTTGGGATCAGACAGCGATGGGAGGGGACTTCGGCCCAGCGCTTCCAGAACCGGTTCAGCTTATCGAAGCGCGCATTGTTCGTTGGCTTCGGTTTGAGCAGCTGTCCCTGCTTGCCAGTCAGTGCAACAGGGAAACCCCACGTCATTTGCTCCAGGATCAGCTCGCCATTTTCCAAGCGGACCACTGGACCGGGTTCGCGCGGATGCACGATTGTTGGCCCATCATTGTACTGCCGAAGCACCTTGGCCGAGAATATGTCCGTGATGCGCTTTCGCTCGCCCGGCTTGTATCGATTACACATGGGAGGATGGTCCCGCTCGAATACCCCAGAGTCAACCAACCACTTCCCGAATCGCTGCCATGAGAACATAATTGGAACATGGCCGATTACTCCAGCCCCAAGCCCATTGATCCGATCTCATACCGAACACATGCGTTTCTGCAGATCACGTGCGGTTGCGGTCGGCGCGCGACGTTCCCCATGGGCGACTTTGCCCGGTTCCACCGCCTGCCGGGTGATATGGCGCTGTATGAGTTGATTCGCCGGCTCAGGTGCTCGATTTGCGGGGAGCGGCCCAAGCACGCGGAAGTGACGCGTTAGGGCGAACCTGCAAGAATTCCTTGCAGGTTGGTGTGGCCGCTACTCCACGCTACTCGTCGTTGCATGGGGTCCGACGCACCGCCTCCACACTCGCCTCATCCTGCATTTCGGCTGCGTCGTCCTCGCCGGTCAGCACGTCCAGCAGTCTGTTGAACAGTTCCAGCAGTTCAGCCGGGTCGCTCAGCGGCAGCGAAATGAAAGCCCGGTCCAGCGCCAGGGCAACATCGTCCTCCGTTGCGGCGCGTAGCTGGGCGATGATCTGCGCGGGGGTCATGTCAGCAAGGCCCAAACGGCCTCGACCGATTCCCATACCATCCAAAGCCCTGCCCACAGCATCTGGCCGAAGCACAGAGCGTATAGCGGCACCATCACCGCGAACTCGATTTTAGACCTCGTTGGTGATGGTTCCCGCATGGATCACTCTCTCAGCCGCCCACAATGGTATGCAACTGCTCTGCCAGCCTGTCGAGCATGTCCGCTATCCGATGCTCACCCCTCGCCCGATGCCGATCCGCGCGCGCCTTGATACGTGTTGCTTGCATGTTTCCTCCTGTGATTCGTCGGAGGTAGCGCGGGTGGGCGGTTGTAGGAAAATGCGGCGTGGGATCGGCCAAAATCGGTTTGCGCTAAACCCGCTAAGTATTTGGCACGATTGAACATGGTTTTGCGCCGAAACTCCCAAAATATGGCGGATTTCAGCCATTTACGGTTAAGAGCTCGTTAGTATTCTGGGAATTCGAGGCAACAAAATGCCCGCTGCTACGGCCACGAGCGCAAGAACCTGGATGACAGGCAACAGCAGACCTGCGCCGGCTGCAATTGCCAACATGGCCGCAAGTACAAGCCTATCCTCAAGCCATTCCACATGACGCACGGCGAGGCTTCGCGGCAAAATCCTTAACAGGCCCAGAAGCATCAATGGCGGAAAGGCGATATGGCGCCAGCTGTCCGAAAGATTTTCCGGGTATGTCCACAATACCAATGCGACGAGCACCACGTCAGTTACAAAGCTGGTGAAACCATCACGGGAAATATAGGGCGGATCGCGAAGAAGCGCAGCCCGTTCTACGCGCGACAACAAGCCTGCGCATCGTCCGATCAACCAACCTAGTCCGGCCAAACAAAAGCCGGTGGCAGCAAAGCCGAACCAACCGGCCAGCAGCGCGAGGAACCAGGCCGCACCAGCACCTGCCATGACGGCGTTGCTACCGCTCCCCGCGTGAAGCAGCGGTGGGCCAAGATGGCGGACAGCCTGCCGCGTGATCCACGTGCCTGCTGTCGATCCCGGCTCACCCGCAAGCTGCATCACCAGCCAGCCATTTTCCAGTCCCTGCGCCTCCTCCTCGCTCCGAATGATTTTCCAGCCCGGCCCTTGGTGGGCAGTGGCAGGAACAGGGCATTGGATGATACCTGCCTGAAGCGCGATACGCGTCAGGGCCGAAGAAATGTCGCAGTCCGCTGGAAGCTCCCGCAACCTTTCCACCAAACGGCCCGGGATCAGCATCAGGCCCGCCGTTGCGTGGTTGAGGTCGACGCGCTCAAACCCGGCAGGCAGTCCGATTTCCGCCGGCTGCACGACCACACAATGAACGCCCGACAACAATTCCACCGCCCACCGGGGAGGCACCATCAGACCATCGGCAACGACCAGAAGTTCATCCGTGGACGTTACGAGCGGGGATAGTTGCCGCGCCCCGGAAATGGAGTGGAACTGGGCGCCGGCCGCTTCGGCATCCCGTTGCAGTGACGCCGTTTCGCCGTTGAAATCACCTCCAAGGCAAATAACACGCTTGCAACCCATTGCAACGGCCAGGCTAAGCTGGTGACGAGCAACACTCCAGGCGCCCACATGCAGGAGTCCGCGGGGAGTCGCGACACCCCCACTGGCAGGCTCCAACATGGTCAATAATGCGACGCGCAGCGCGCTTCTCCCGGCAGGCCGTGTCAGTTCTAGGCGGTGGGCGACCGCCTGCCAAGATCACGTTGTTCGAAAGTGTGCGAAGATAGGCCTGCTGGTGCGGTACGACTGCCTGCTCTCCCGGTACACTTTCCAGCGCTTCGCCGCTCGCCAACTCTTTCAGCCGCAACGCCGCGACCTGCCAGTTTGCATCGCAGCGGGATCGCCCAAGCAAGTCAATCTGCCGATCAAGCCTAACCAGAAACGCCTCGCGAAGCTCGGCCTACTGCAGCGGATCATCTGCGGCAGCAGCTGACAATCTCACGTTCAGCGCTCCATCTTCAACTACCATTTACATTGCTTGGCGAAAGAAGGTTAAACTGGGGTTTATCCTTCTGTCATGCATGGTATTCTCGCCGCCATGAGACGGGGTACACAGATCATAGCGATCGACAGCGATGGCGAAACGCTTCCTGCCGATCAGGTCGTCACGGACGAGCTTTCCGAGCTTTCCACGGAAAGCGAGGACGGGTGGGATACTGCGGATGACGTGATTTTGCCTCGCTCCTCCGAATGGGCAGCTCCTGCTTTCGCCATCGGTGCGATTGCTGTCTGGACGGGCTTCTTCGTCTGGACACTGCGCGCAGAGATGTTCACCGCGGCCACACCCGTGCAATGGATCGACTGGATCGGAAGCTGGTCGTTACCTGTCCTTCTGATCTGCGCTGCTTGGCTGATCGTCATGCGCAATAGCCGGCGCGAGGCTTCGCGTTTTGGCGATGCGGCACGGGTACTGTCAGAGGAATCGGCCCGGCTCGAGGTACGCCTCAAGACCGTCAACCAGGAACTAAGCCTGGCACGGGAATTCATTGCGTCGCAGTCACGCGATCTTGAATCGCTGGGGCGTATGGCTACCGACAGGCTGTCGCAGAACGCTGATCGCCTTCAGTCACTTATACGGGACAATAGCGCGCAGGTTGATGCCATCGGCAATGTCAGCACAGCCGCTCTCGACAATATGGAGCGCCTGCGCGGTCAACTGCCTGTGATCGCCAGCTCAGCCAAGGATGTAACCAACAACATCGCCAATGCCGGGCGGACGGCACATGCGCAGTTGCAGGAGATGGTCTCTGGTTTCAAACGCCTCAATGAGTTTGGCCAAGCGAGCGAGCGTCAGGTCTCCACACTGCGCAGCCAAGTTGCCGAGGTGATCGAGGAATTCGCCCGTCAGGCCGAGCAGTTGGACACCGTAACGTCGGCGCGTTTTGGCGCCCTTGCCGAAAAGGGAGCGGAGTTCCGCGCACGCATGGATGCAGAAGAGCTTGAGGCACTGGCCGCAATCCGGAGCCGCGCCGCATTACTGACCGAAGAACTGGAACAGACGCGGCGGGAACTGGACGGGCACGAGGCCGAAAGCCTGACGTCGCTTCGCGCCAGACTTTCCGCGATTCGCGACGAAAGCGGTTCGATCACCCGCGCCATGCGCGAGGCAGAGGAAGGTGCACTAATCGCATGGCGTGCGCAACTTGCGCGGATGGATGAAGAATTGCGGGCTGCGCTTGCGGATCTTGAGAAGATTGATACGCAGATCGTTGAAAGCGCGCGCAATCGGCTGTCGGCGTTTGGCGATGAAGCAAAGCAGCTCGACGCTGACACTAGCGAACGCAACCGGCAATTTGCGGCAGAGGTGGAGACGCGGCAGGCCGCAGCAGAACAACGGGAAGCGGCTGCGCTTATCGCGATGCATGAACGGCTCGAATGGGCCGATAATGAAATTGCCATGCGCCAAGCAGGCTATGCGAAAAAGTCGGCCGAGATCGTGTCGCACGGGGAATCTATCACGCAGCAGTTGGAAAAACTGCAATCCCGGATTTCAGAAATCAGCGCCCATGGCAGCGCGGCAGAGGCGGGCCTGAGAGCAAGCTTGAGCGCGCTAGCTCAGCAATTGTTGAGCGGCCGCGAAGCTTTGACCGGCACCGAAGTCCAGATTGCCGAGTTGACGAATGCCAGCGTGCGCCTGCTTGAACTGATCCAGGCAGGTGTTGAGCACAGCCGGGATGCCCTTCCGGCCGCCATTGCAGCCGGTGAGAACCGCCTGGGCGCGATGGAAACCCGCATCATCGCCCTCAAGGACGCGGTGGACCACGCAAACGGACGGGGTGAAAGCCTGTCGAACTACGTCATCGCTACCAATCAGGGCATCGATACCGCGAGGAACGAGCTGGAGCGTCTGCACGATCAATTCACGAAACGATCGACCGAGCATTCAGATGCCTTGGGCGGATTGCATCAATCGATGGCGACGCTGGGCGAGGAAAGCCGCGAACTCGCTGACCGCGCTCGCGGTGAGCTCGCTTCCGCGTTGACGCAGCTTTCAGCAGCAGCGCGCGACGCAATGGCCGGGCTGGAACATGGCAGCGCCTCCACCATTTCCGAGATCGCCGCAAAGCTTGGCGAGGAAAGCCGGATCGCGCTCGACAAGACCATGCGCGTTCGGGCGGCAGAGGCGGCCGGTCAGTTGGAGCAGGCAGCGGCCCATGCCGCTGGAGTTAGCAGGGAAGCAGCTATCCAGTTGCGCGATCAGTTGGCAAAGGTGAACGAACTGGCCGGCAACCTTGAGAACCGCGTTGCCCATGCGCGCCAACGCGCGGAAGAGCGTGTCGATAACGACTTCGCTCGCCGCGTCGCGCTGATCACCGAATCCCTGAACTCTCACGCCATCGACATTGCCAAGGCACTTTCGACAGATGTCGCGGATACGGCCTGGGCAGCATATCTGCGAGGGGATCGCGGGATCTTCACGCGCCGGGCCGTCAGCCTCATCGATAGCGGTGAGGCCCGAGCAATCGCGCAGCTTTATGAAAATGACCCTGATTTCAAGGGACATGTCAGCCGCTACATCCACGATTTCGAGGCAATGTTGCGTCAGATGTTGTCGACCCGCGATGGTCACGCGCTGGGCGTAACCATCCTGTCATCGGACATGGGCAAGCTGTATGTTACCTTGGCTCAGGCCATCGAACGTCTGCGCAATTAGGCAGAGGCGTCGGGCCTCAGGAGTGAACCGGCGAGCCGTCCAATTCGGGCGGCTGGCCAAAAAAGTTCAGGTCCCGCATTACGATCCATTCATTGACGTAGTTCAGGTAATATACGCCAAACAGCACCACCGCGAGGATCGTAGTGCGCAGTATAATCCGGCGCGGCCTGAAGTCCGCAGGTGCACTTTCAGATTGGCCAGCCACCTTGCCCTGGCCCGCTTCTTCATGCGTCTTCATGCCGAAGGGCATGACGAGAAACGCGCTCAACACCCAAAACAGCGAATAAATCGCCAGAATTGAAGTCCATTTCATCTATTCAACTCTTCCTCGCGTCATCGCCGAGCAGCATCACTTTTACTTGCGGACGCTTACCTGACCAACGGGTTGCAGCGCGGCGGGCTGCCAGGCGAGCAGCCTCAGTCAACTGCGCATCGTCCTTGCGTGCTGCGCCGCGCAGCTTACCGATGGCTGCCTGAACATCAGCCTCTGCCTCTGCGACAAAAGCGGCATAATCCTCCTCCAGCGGCAAGCCAACGCCGGCCACCTGCACACCGCCCTGCCCATCCAGCGCCACCACGATCATGCCATTTTGCGCCAGACGCCGGCGCATCACCATCGCCTCTCCATCAGCAGGAGCGATGATATCGCCATCCAGAACGAGCCGCCCGGCACGGACTTCGCCAAACCTGCCGGGTTTTCCGGGCGCCAGGCGAACAAGGTCTCCGTTCTTCTGGACAACAACGTCAGGAATACCCCGGCTCGAACCTAAACGGGCCTGTTCGGTCATGTGCCGCATCTCACCGTGCACTGGCACAAGAATACGGGGCCGCAGCCAGCCATAAAGGGTTTCAAGTTCTGGGCGTCCGGGATGGCCCGAAACGTGGATAAAGCTCTGCCGGTCGGTAACGATCTGTATCCCGCGCGCCGCCAGACGGTTCTGTATTCGTCCGATTGCGATCTCATTTCCCGGTATCTGACGGCTGGAAAACAGCACGACATCACCCTTTTCCAGCGAAATCGGGTGACTTTGCTCGCTGATCCGAGAAAGGGCAGCACGCGGCTCCCCTTGCCCGCCAGTTGCGAGTATAAGCACCTCACCGCGGGGAAGCTGCATCGCCTTGTCGACGTCGATAAGCTCAGGAAGATCCTTCAGGTATCCACTGGCCTTCCCAGTCGCGATGATCCGATCGAGCGAGCGCCCCGCTACGCAAAGCTTCCGCCCCGTAGCCTTGGCGACCGTGCCCAGCGTCTGCAGCCGCGCTACGTTGGAGGCAAAGGTTGTAACGAGTACCCTTTTGCCCCCGTGCTGCTTCACTTCCTCAAGAATCCCACGCAGGACGTCGCCTTCTGATCCCGATGCTTCGGGATTAAAAACGTTGGTGGAATCACAAACGAGTGCGAGAATACCCTCGTCACCGATCTCCGTCAGTTCATCGCCCGTCGTCGGCACCCCGACCTGCGGTTCGTCGTCCAACTTCCAGTCGCCCGTGTGAAAAATCCGACCGTGGGACGTACCGATAAGCAGGGCATTCCCTTCTGCAATCGAATGGGCCAACGGCACATAGCGGACGGTAAAGGGACCAAGATCGAAATCGTCTTGATGTTCGATGACGCGAAGATCGATGTCATTCGTAATGCCGGCCTCATCCAGCTTTGCTGTCACCAGCCTTGCCGTGAATGGCGTGGCATAGAGAGGGACGCCAAGCTCGGCAGCGAAATACGGAACTGCACCGATATGATCCTCATGCGCGTGCGTCAGGACTATACCCAGCAGATCTGCCTTGCGCTCCTCGATGAAATCAAGATCGGCAAAAACCAGATCCACACCAGGATACTCTCCGCCGCTGAAGGTCATCCCTAGATCGACCATCAGCCATTTTCCCTCAGTGCCATAGAGATTGACGTTCATGCCAATCTCGCCCGATCCGCCGAGAGCCAAAAATATAAGTTCGTTGCCGGGGTTCACGTGACGGCTGCCCTTTGTGCGAGAATAGCAAGACCATCCAGCGTCAAATCCGCATCGACGGCATCGAAAATGTTAGTTGATTCATCAAACAGAAGGGCAAGCCCGCCCGTTGCGATAACTTTTGCCGGGCGGCCGATTTCCGTACGCATCCGGGCGATAAGGCCCTCCATCATCGCAACGTAACCCCAAAACACGCCGATTAGCATCTGATCCTCGGTGTTGGTGCCAACCACACTGCTGCTGTCAGGCTTTCGAATGGCGATGCGCGGAAGCTTTGCCGTGTTCCCCACTAGGGCATCGAGCGAGAGATTGAGGCCGGGTGCGATGATACCACCCTTGTATGCGCCGTTGAAGTCTACGACATCCAGCGTAGTGGCGGTGCCGAAATCGACAACGATAAGGTCACCAGCATACTTTGCGTGCGCGGCGATCGCATTGACGGCTCGATCCGCGCCCAGCGATCGCGGTTCAGGCACGTCGATCTCAATGTGATACTCCGCCGGTCCTTCACCGGCGATCACTGGCTCGATCCCGAAATAGTTCCGCGCCAGAATCTCAACGTTATGCAGGGCTTTTGGCACGACCGTCGAAACGATGATTTGCGTGATCGCTTCGCGCGCCACACCCCGGATCGAGAGTAGCTGCATCAACCACACAGCATATTCATCGCCAGTACGGCGCGGATCGGTGGCAATTCTCCACCGCGCCTTGATTGTCAGCCCTTCAAACAGGGCGAAGACGACATTGGTATTGCCGATATCGACGGCGAGCAGCATGGGCTTTCGCTTCCGTTATGGCCGGGAAAAGCGAACTTCACCGGCATGGATCGTGCGCGTGGTGCCGCCCGCAAGCCGTAGTTGCAAGGCCCCATCGGTGGCGAGCCCCGCAAAAGTACCGGACAACGCCTCTTCGCCCGGTTCTCCGACTTCAAGCGGGGTACCGACCGGATGGCCGACCTTGAGCCAGCGAGCCACGATCGGTTCGAGCCCGAAAGTACGCCACCGTTCCAGTTCCAGAGCGAACCCACGGGCCAACTGCGCTGCAAAATAGTCTCGATCGGGCGTTGCACCGAAGGCAGACAGGGCGATGGTTTCACGGCCTTCAACCTCTGGCGCGGCCGCGAGATTGACACCGATACCCAGAACCACGGCATCACGCTCTCGCTCAAGCAGCATTCCCGCAAGCTTGGCTCTACCGACCATGACGTCGTTCGGCCATTTCAGCGTTGCGACTTGCCTCTGGGGCAGAAACGCCGATACAACCTCGTGAACGGCCAATCCCGCTGCAAGCGCTAACGTTCCCGGCGGCGGATCGCCATGCCCCGGGCGAACCAGCGTCGATCCCATGAAGTTGCCGGCCCCATCATACCAGGCACGCCCCCCACGCCCACGCCCGGAAAGCTGCCGATCGGCAACCAACCAATGGCCTTCTGGTACGAACTCTCCAACGCGCACGCGCGCTGCAAGGTCCGCACTAGTCGATCCAGTTTCGGCGCGGAATTCGATCACATGACGTGGAACAGCGCTCCGGCAGCGTTGTCTGCCATCGCGCCAAGCCATTTCGTTAGGAGATAACCCAGCGGGGAGATCACCAACGCTGAAATTGCCAGCAATACGCTATGCGCCCAGTCGCTCTTGCCCGTTACCGCTCCAGTCGGCTCGTCAAAGTACATCACCTTGACGATCTTGAGGTAATAGAATGCACCAATGACCGACGCCGCAATACCGATTGCAGCCAGCGGGACGAGATCCGCCGCCACCGCAGCGTCGAACACCACGAATTTGCCCCAAAAGCCGAACAGCGGAGGGATACCGGCCAGACTGAACATGACCATTGCCAGCGCTGCCGCAAGCATCGGCCGCGTGCGCGACAAACCGGCGATATCGGCAATCGATTCCACCTGGTTACCCTCTGCATCCTTCAGCATCAGAACGCCGACGAAACCGCAAATCGACATCGCGACATAAATCGCCATGTAGACGAGCATTGCCGATGCGCCCTGCGGGGTCGCTGCTGCCAGACCAATCAGAATGAATCCGACGTTGTTGATCGAGGAGTAGGCAAGCAGTCGCTTGAGGTTAATTTGCCCGATGGCGCCCAGTGCACCGACTATGATCGACGCCAGCGCAGCGAAGATCACGATAGGCTGCCACGCAATGACCTGCTCACCGAATGCATCCAGCGCGACGCGCATCGTCAAGGCAAGCGCAGCGATCTTCGGCGCCGTCGCGAAGAAGGTCGTAACCGGTGTCGGCGCACCTTCATAAACGTCAGGAGTCCACATGTGGAACGGCACTGCACTGATCTTGAAGGCAAGCCCCGCCAGTACGAAGGTCAGGCCAAAGATCGCACCGGTCGATATCTGGCCGTCCAGCGCCGCGTGTACCCCGGCAAAACTGGTTGTGCCTGTAAAGCCGTACGTCAGGCTGATGCCGAACAGCAGAATACCGCTGGCAAGCGCGCCAAGGACAAAATACTTAAGTCCCGCTTCAAGCGACCGCCCGTCGTTGCGCATGAACGACGCGAGCACATAGGCTGCAAGCGAGTTCATCTCGAGCCCGACATAAAGCGTCAGGAAGTCGCCCGCGGAAACCATGATCCCCATGCCAAGCGCGGCGAAGATAATCAGCACCGGATATTCGGCGCGCATCGCGTTGAAGCGCTCAAAAAAGGCGGGTGCAATGATCAGGCTGACCGCCGCTGATCCATAGATCAGCAGCTTGGCAAAGCTGGCGAAGCTATCTGCGCGGAACTGGCCGAAGAAGGCTTCAGTTTCCACGCCCATGCTTCCGGCACATAGCGCCGGCGCGACCAGAAAGGCCGCCCCAACAAGGGCCGCTACGGCGACGATCGACAGCATTCGGCTGGCGCGATCGCCAACCCACGCCGCGACAAGGAGCATCCCCAAGCCAACAACACTCAGCAATTCTTCAGGCGCGATAAGGCGCAGTGAGGCGGACCAATCCATTAGTGCGCCCCCTCATGCGCTGCGGCAGTTTCGTGTTGTTTTTCAGTCTGGGGTTTGCCCGCCGCAAGCCGCGCGTCGCCTTCAGGCCGGGCGCGCGCGATGCGGGCATCGAGTGCTGCGATATCGTTGCGCATAGGAGCAAGGAAGCTTTCGGGGTAAACGCCCATCCACAGGACAACAGCCGCAATCGGCGCCATCAGGGCAAATTCGCGTAGGCTGAGGTCAGGCATCGCCGCCGCATCGGCGTTCTTCTGTTCACCGAAGAATACGCGGCGGTACAGGTAGAGCATATACGCTGCGCCCAGGATGATACCGGTAGTGCACACAAGTGCGACCCAACTCGACACCTGATAAACACCGGTAAGGCTCAGCAACTCGCCGACAAAACCACTCGTGCCGGGCAAGCCTATCGAAGCCATGGTGAAGAGCATGAAAAACACCGCGTACTTCGGCATATTAATCGCAAGCCCGCCGTAACGATCGATCTCGCGCGTGTGCAGACGGTCGTAAATAACGCCAACCGCAAGGAAGAGCGCACCGGACACAAGCCCGTGGCTCAACATCACGATCATCGCACCTTCAAGGCCCTGCACGTTGAACGAAAACAGACCGACGGTAACGATCGCCATGTGCGCAACCGATGAATAGGCAATCAGCTTCTTCATGTCATTCTGCACCAGCGCAATCAGCGAAGTGACAACAACCGCAATCATCGACAGTGCAAAGACCAACCAGGCGAACTGCGCAGAAGCTTCCGGGAACATCGGAAGGGAAAAGCGTATAAAGCCGTAACCACCCATCTTCAGCAAGACGCCTGCAAGAATGATGGAACCTGCAGTCGGTGCCTGAACGTGCGCGTCAGGAAGCCATGTGTGGACGGGCCACATCGGCATCTTAACCGCAAAACTGGCGAAGAAGGCAAGCCATAGCCAGGTCTGCACTTCAGGTGCAAAATCATAGGCCATCAACGTGGGAATGTCGGGCGTACCGACCTCGTTCACCATCCACAGCATGGCGATCAGCATCAGAACAGAGCCAAGCAAGGTGTAGAGAAAAAACTTGTAGCTCGCGTAGATCCTGTCTGCGCCGCCCCAGATACCGATAATCAGGTACATCGGGATCAGCCCGGCTTCGAAGAAGATGTAGAACAGGAAGATGTCCTGCGCCGCAAACACGCCGATCATCAGCAGTTCCATGAGCAGGAAAGCTGCCATGTACTCACCAACGCGCTTTTCGATCGAGTTCCAGCTTGCCCCTATGCAGATCGGCATGAGGAACACCGAAAGCATGATCAACATCAACGCAATGCCATCAATGCCCAAGGCCCAGCTGAAGCCCGCAAACAGTTCAACCCGTTCGGTAAACTGCCACTGCGCACCGCCGATATCGTAGTTCATCCAAAGAACGATACCGAGCCCTAGGTCGATCAAAGTTGCGGCCAGCGCAATAACCCGCGCGGTGCGCGCGTTCGCAAAAAGACAGGCGACTGCGGCACCGAGCAGTACCAGCAGCATCAACGAGAGGATGGGAAAACCGTTCATTATCTCAGCCCACCATCATCCAGCTGATTGCCCCAACCAGCCCGAGCAACATCACCAGCGCATAGCTGTAGAGATAGCCGGACTGGACCTTCTGCGCGACGCGCGTCCCCTGCGCCACTGCCCAGGCAACGCCATTGGGCCCGAAACGATCGATAATGCCCACGTCAACCTGCTTCCAGAATACGCGGCCAAGCCAGAGGGCCGGGCGAACAAAGATGAAGTTATACAGCTCGTCGAAGTACCACTTGTTGTAGAGGAACTTGTGGAGCGCCTGGAACTGCTCGACGAAGGCCGCCGGGAACCGCGGATTGCGAATGTACGCGTACCAGGCGATTCCAAAGCCAAGAATCATCACAACAGTTGCTGAGAGCTTCACCCAAAGCGGAGCACCATGGATGCTGTGAATCAGGTGGCTGTTGTAATAGATTGATCCGCCCCAGAAGTCTGGGTTGTCGATAAAGTTGTTACTGAAGAAGTAACCAGCAAACACTGCTCCAACGGTCAGCACAACAAGCGGCACCAGCATGCTGGGCGGGCTTTCGTGCGGATGGTAACCCGCTGTGCCATCGTCGTGACGCCCGTGGGAGCCTTGATCATGCGAATGATGAAGGTCGTGCCCGTGCGCATCGTGCACTGCGTGCTGAATATGCTCAGACTGCGACCACCGCGGCTTGCCGTAGAAGGTCAGGAACATAAGGCGCCAGCTGTAGAAACTGGTCAGCAATGCTGAGACAACCCCCAGCGCGAACACGCCATCACCTATCTCAGTGCCGCTCATGTAAACAGCCTCGAGAATGGCGTCCTTTGAATAGAAGCCGGCAAAACCAAACACACCAAAGATGCCTACACCGGTGATTGCCAGCGTACCCGCCATCATTGCCCAGAAGGTCAGCGGGATCTGTTTCCTCAGCCCACCGTAGTAGCGCATGTCCTGCTCATGGTGCATCGAATGGATAACCGAGCCTGCGCCAAGGAACAGCAGCGCCTTGAAGAACGCATGTGTGAACAGGTGGAACATGGCGATTCCGTAGGCACCCACGCCTGCAGCGAAGAACATGTAGCCCAACTGAGAGCACGTCGAATAAGCGATAACCCGCTTGATGTCCCACTGCGTCGTGCCGACAGTTGCCGCGAAGATAGCAGTCACACCGCCAACAACGGTAACGATGCTCAAGGCCGTCTGGCTAGTTTCAAACATTGGCGACAAGCGACAGACCATAAAGACCCCCGCGGTGACCATGGTCGCGGCGTGGATGAGCGCGGAAACCGGAGTTGGACCTTCCATCGCGTCGGGAAGCCAGGTGTGAAGACCCAACTGCGCCGACTTGCCCATCGCGCCGATGAACAGCAGCACGCACAGCACTGTCATTGTATCGAGACGATAGCCCAAGAAGCCGATCGTCGATCCGGCCATCGAAGGCGCAGCCTCTAGGATCTCCGGGATCGATACCGTCCCAAACACTAGGAACGTACCGAAGATGCCCAGCATGAAACCAAGGTCGCCCACTCGGTTAACCACGAAGGCCTTGATTGCGGCCGCACTGGCAGAGGGCTTTTTAAACCAGAATCCAATCAGCAGGTACGACGCCAGCCCCACCCCTTCCCATCCGAAGAACATCTGGACGAGGTTGTCGGCCGTAACCAGCATCAGCATTGCAAAGGTGAACAGCGAAAGATACGCGAAAAACCGCGGCTGATCCGGGTCTTCTGCCATGTAACCCCAGCTGTAGAGGTGCACGAGCGCCGAAACTGTCGTGACGACCACCAGCATAACGGCGGTCAGCGCATCAACCCGCAGCGCCCAGTCGAACGTCATCGTGCCGGACTGTACCCAGTGCAGAACCGGGACCACCTGTGCATCCGCCGTCCCCGAAAGGAACCCGATAAAGACCGGCCAAGACAGCGCGCAGGCAATAAAGAGCCCACCTGTTGTCAAAACCTTGGCAGCCGTGTTGCCCAGAGCCTTGTTGCCAAAGCCTGCAATGATAGCCGTCAGAAGCGGCAGGAATACGATGAAAAGGATCGGATCCAAGGTCTTAGCCCTTCATCCGATTGACGTCTTCGACCGCAATGGTCCCGCGTCCCCGGAAATAGATGACAAGTATCGCAAGGCCTATCGCGGCCTCACCCGCTGCCACGGTCAAAACGAACATAGCAAAAATCTGTCCAGTCAAGTCGCCCAGGAAGGCGCTGAACGCGACGAAATTGATGTTTACGGCAAGCAGGATCAGCTCGATCGCCATAAGGATGACGATCACGTTCTTGCGGTTGAGGAAAATGCCCAGCACGCCCAGAACGAAAAGGATCGAACTGACCACGACATAATGTTCAATGCCGATCACAGCTGCACTCCCTTTCCTGATTCAGGCTTCACGTTGCGTGTCGCCTCTTCGGGGCGGCGTGCGATCTGACGTGAGATGTTTTGACCGCGTACACCGCCGCGCTGGCGATGGGTCAGCACGATTGCACCGATCATAGCGACGAGCAGGATAATGCCCGCTGCCTCGAACAGGAACAGGTAGCGCCCGTACAGAAGCGCTCCGATCGCCTCTATGTTCGAAACTCCGACAGGTGTTGCCGCGAGGCCATCGGGCGAGCCCAGTTCGATGCCACCTGAACGGTAAGCGCCAAGTCCCAACACGATCTCTGCAAGCAGGATGACTGCTATCAGGATACCCAGCGGAAAATTTCTGACAAAACCGGCGCGCAGTTCCGCGAAATCGATGTCGAGCATCATCACGACGAAAAGGAACAGCACGGCAATCGCACCGACATAAACGATGACCAGTAGCATCGCGATAAATTCGGCGCCCACCAGCACCATAAGGGCTGCAGCGTTGAAGAATGCCAGAATCAACCACAGCACCGAATGCACCGGGTTCCGGGCAAGGATGGTGCATGCACCGGATGCAATCACCATGGCGGCGAAAAGATAAAAGGCTATTATGTGAATCATGGCTGCGGCGCGCCCCTACCTGTACGGCGCATCGGCTTCAAGGTTCGCGGCAATTGCACGCTCCCACTTGTCCCCGTTCGCCAGCAGCTTAGCCTTGTCGTAAAGCAGTTCTTCCCGCGTTTCCGTCGCGTATTCGAAGTTCGGCCCTTCGACGATGGCATCCACGGGGCAAGCTTCCTGGCAGAAGCCGCAGTAGATGCACTTCGTCATGTCGATGTCATAGCGCGTCGTGCGGCGGCTGCCGTCGGTACGCGGCTCTGCTTCGATGGTGATCGCCTGCGCTGGGCAGACGGCTTCGCACAACTTGCAGGCGATGCACCGTTCTTCGCCGTTCGGATAACGACGCAGAGCATGTTCACCACGAAAGCGCGGCGAAAGTGGGTTCTTCTCGAACGGATAGTTGATCGTCGCCTTGGGCTTGAAGAAATACTTCAAGGTCAGCCAATGCGCCTTCACGAACTCCCACAGAGTGAAGCTCTTAACGAGCTGTGCAACGGTCATGCGAAATGCCCTGTAGCCATGAGATAGCCGCTAATCAGCACCACGAAAACCAGCGAGAGCGGCAGGAATACCTTCCATCCCAGACGCATAAGCTGGTCATAGCGATAGCGGGGAACGGTTGCCTTCACCCAGCTGAAGACAAAGAAGAAGAACAGGATCTTGCCGATCAGCCAGATCCAGCCTGGGATGTAATACAGCGGTGCCCAGTCAAAGGGCGGGAGATATCCGCCAAAGAACAGGATCGCGTTCAAGGCGCACATCAGCAGGACATTGGCGTATTCACCAAGCCAGTAGAGTGCGAAGCTCATCGACGAATATTCAGTTTGATAACCGGCGACGAGTTCCGATTCCGCTTCGGTCAGATCGAACGGGGCACGCGCCGTTTCGGCCAGAGACGAAATCAGAAACACGACCCACATCGGGAAAAGCAGGATGTTAAAGAAGAAGCCGTTCACGAACCCCAGACCATGGCCGCGCTGCGCCTCGACGATCTCGCTCATGTTAAACGAACCGGCCCACAGCACGACGCAGATCAATGTGAAGCCAATCGACACTTCGTATGAGATCATCTGCGCCGAAGCGCGCATCGCCGAGAAGAACGGATACTTCGAGTTTGACGCCCAGCCCGCAATAACCACGCCGTAAACACCAAGCGAACTGATCGCCAGAATATACAGCAGCCCCACATTGATGTCGGCCAGCACCGCGCCTGAATTGAACGGGATCACCGCCCAGGCCATCAACGCCACCGTGAAGGTAATGATCGGCGCAATCAGGAACAGCGCCTTGTTCGAAGCCGAAGGGACAATGGTTTCTTGCAGAAACACCTTCAGACCATCGGCGAAGCTCTGCAGCAGACCGAACGGCCCGACCACATTCGGGCCGCGGCGCAGCGCCATAGCGGCCCAGATCTTTCGGTCGGCATAGATGATCATGGCAACGCCAAGCATCAGCGGCAGCGCAATCAGCAAGACGCCGCAGATGGTCGCGACAAACCAAGCCCAATCATACGTCATGCCAAGGGATTGGAAGAACTCGGTCATTCCGCGGCCTCCGCGAATTCTTCGCCGTGGAGCAGTTCAGCCGAGCAGCGCTGCATCGTTGTGCTGGCACGTGCGATGGCGTTGGTCAGGTAAAAGTCCTTGATCGGATAGCCAACCACGCCTTCGATCGTTCCACCGCTGTTCGGCAAAGTACCATAATCGGCCAGTCCCTCAAAACCTAGTGCCGGCACTTCAGCAACCATGGCTGCGCGCAACGCATCAAACGTGTCGAAATCGACAGAGACGCCCATCGCATCAGCCAGCGCGCGCAGGATAGTCCAGTCCTCGCGGGCGTCGCCCGGTGCGAACACGGCCTTTTCAGCGAACTGAACGCGGCCTTCGGTGCTCACATACGTGCCTGGCTTTTCGGTATACGCTGCAGCAGGCAGGATGATGTCGGCAGCATGCGCGCCCTTGTCGCCGTGGTGGCCGATATAGACGACGATGGAATCCGCAAACTTTGAATAATCGACTTCATCAGCGCCCAACGACAGTAGAAGCTTCGGCTGTGCAGCCGCAATATCCGCGATCCCGCCCTTCTGCGCATAGCCAAGCATCAGCCCGCCCATGCGGCTTGCCGCAAGGTGGAGCACGTTAAAGCCATTCCACCCGTCGCGAACCAGGTTGAATTGTCCAACCAGTGCCAAGCCCGCGCCCAGCGCACCCTTGGCAAGCGCAGCGCCACCCAGAATGACTGCAGGACGTTCTGCCTTCGACAGAGCCTCACTGACGTGATCCGGCAGTTTGCCCAGTACCGAAAGGTCGTCGCCCAGAAACTCACCCCGAAAAGTGGTTTCCCACTCGGGGCCAATGAGGAACACCTTTGCGCCCCGCTTGACCGCCTTGCGCAGGCGCACCTGCACCAGCGGCGCTTCCCAGCGGATATTGCTGCCGACGATCAGGATGGCGTCAGCAGTTTCGATCCCGGCAAAGGTAGAGTTGAAATTCACAGCCGCGAGGTTGGACGTGTCATAATCCATGCCGGTCTGACGACCTTCCAGCAGATCTGATCCCAGCGCGTTGACCAGCGCCTTGGCTGCAAACATCGTTTCGCAATCAAGCAGGTCGCCGGAGATAGCGGCGACGCTGGCACCGGGGTTCACGGAAGCGATCGCAGCAAAAGCCTCATCCCAAGTGGCGGCAACAAGCTTGCCGTCACGGCGGATCCAGGGACGATCAAGGCGCCGCTTGGTGAGGCCGTCAACCTGATAACGCGCTTTGTCAGAGATCCACTCTTCATTCACATCATCGTTGTTGCGCGGCAGGATACGCAGAGCTTCGCGGCCGCGGCTATCGACACGGATGTTGGAGCCGCACGCATCCGAAACGTCGATGGACAACGTCTTCTTGAGCTCCCACGAACGGGCCTCGAAAGCATAAGGCCGGCTCGTCAGCGCGCCGACTGGGCACAAATCGATCACATTGGCCGACATCTCATGGGCCGCAGCCTTTTCGAGATAGGTTGTGATCTGCATGCTTTCGCCGCGATAAAGCGCGCCGATCTCGTCCACGCCAGCAATCTCTTCCGAGAAACGCACGCAGCGGGTGCAGTGTATGCAACGGGTCATCGCCGTCTTGATCAGCGGCCCCATGTACTTTTCAGTAACGGCGCGCTTGTTCTCGTCATAACGCGACGCCCCGCGACCGTAAGCGACAGATTGGTCCTGCAGGTCGCATTCGCCTCCCTGATCGCAGATCGGGCAATCGAGCGGGTGGTTAATGAGAAGGAATTCCATCACCCCTTCCCGCGCCTTTTTGACCATCTCACTGTCAGTGCGGATGTTTTGCCCTTCGGCAGCGGGCAACGCGCAGGAAGCCTGCGGTTTTGGTGGCCCGGGCGCAACCTCGACCAGGCACATGCGGCAATTGCCAGCGATGCTCAGCCGTTCGTGGTAGCAGAAACGGGGGATTTCCTTCCCGGCAAGCT
>Ga0233380_1000480_pt1 | contig 20744 bp, 17 predicted proteins | sample ElkDunMinimDraft_9_FD_191541 | JGI IMG/M metagenome (GOLD analysis project Ga0233380, IMG submission 191541) | Fecal eukaryotic communites from dung pellets of Tule Elk in California, USA - Elk Dung F36 | ecosystem: Host-associated > Mammals > Digestive system > Large intestine > Fecal | place... | reverse complement strand
GCAATGCGTAGAAGCAGTCGTCGAGCGGCAGCAGCCTGTGCCGTCGGAACGCAACAACCATCGCCTCTTCAGCCTCGGACAAGGTCGTTGAATGAGGGGCCTTCGGCCCGGTCTTCAATCCTCGACCGCCGCCCGCTTGCGCCACTTCGCGACTGTCTTCGGGTTGATCCCAAGCTCACGGCTCAGCGTCGCGAGCGAAGCTTGCGATCGTTGTATTGCTGCTCGGACAGCGTGCGTGGTCGTGGCGCTCCTGTGACGAACTTGTCCCATATGGCTTCCTTCCATTCCAACGAAAGGAGCGCACCATCAAACCGTGGGATCAAACACCTAGCTGCCGCGAGCTTATCGACTCGATCGTCGCCGAAGGTGGGCAGAAAGTACCGGCCGTGGTGCGGCGGGTCGAAGGGGGCCCGGACCATGATTATGAGGTTATCGCAGGCACGCGTCGGCACTGGTCCATCAGTTGGCTCCGGGCGCACAACTATCCCGACCTGCAATTCCTGGCGCAGGTTGCAGCCCTGGACGACGAGGCGGCGTTCCGCCTGGCCGATCTTGAAAATCGCGCGCGCCGATGTGCCCGATCTACGTCGCCTGCTCGACGCGCCGGCGTCCTTGACCGGCGACGCGCCACCGCAACATTATTGCTATACGACCCGATATGGCCGTCCGGCCCTCAGCGTGCAAACGGCCAATCGGCAGGGTGTAGCGATCCGGCTTTACGCGAGATCGGGCGCAGATACTGACGAGTTGATCGTCGCGCTGCGGGAAGCGCTGGCACATTTAGAGGCCCAGGGGCAGAGACTGCGACGCTGATGCAAGGCCGCGCGCAATGCCACCAGGACATGTTTCCCCAGGGAACCAGCCGATGAGCCGCGCGGGGCGCGAGGCCGTGTCGGCGCAATTCGACATGTTCCTGCCCTATCTTGCCGATCTGCCCCTTCGCGATCAGCGCGAAATGATGGAACGGCCGTTTTTCAGTCTTGCCAAGTCGAAACGGGTAAAGCCGATCAATTATCATTCACTCGATGGCAAGCTGTGGGTGCATGTTTCGGCCAATCCCGACTATGGCATGGCGACAATCTGGGACGCCGACATCTTGATCTGTTGCGCCAGCATGCTGGCCGATATGGCGCGGCGCGGCGTCAATGACGTGCCGCGCAAGCTGCACCTGATGCCCTATGATCTGCTCCGCGCAATGGGGCGGCCGACCACGGGGCGCGCTTATGAGTTGCTTGGCCAGTCGCTCGACCGGCTGGTGGCGACGACGATCAAGACGAATATTCGGGCGGAAAACCGCCGTGAGGCGACGTTCAGCTGGCTCGACGGCTGGACGCAATTGGTTGACGAGCGAACTATCAAACTCGTTTGGGAAGGCGTAATGATGACGGACTGCGTGCTCAGGATCGACCGCGCCTATTTCGACCTGACCGGCAGGCGAGAGCGTTGGCTCTACCGCAAAATGCCGGGGAGGCCGCCGCGCAATCTCTATGCCGACATTATTCGAGAAATCCGACGCCGAAGGCTAATATCGCCGCTTCAAGTTCAAGATCACAAAGGTTATCGAGAAGGATCCGCTGCCCGGCTTTGCGCTTAGCCTTGAGCAACCGGCTGGCAAGCGCGAGCCGTCGGTGCGGATGCGCCGCCGCCGGCTGGTGATGGTGCTGCGGAAATCATGGCGCCAAGCCAAGCCGCACGAGCCGATCGCCTGGTATCCTGCCTATCGCCATGTCGTGAATCGTGCGACCTGTGAAGCGGTCGCCGAGGCGATGGGCATTGTGGTCGAGCCGCCGGAATATCCGCATGAGGACGTTACGCCGCACAATACGCACCATTCTCGCGGCATGCGCCAGAGTGTCCATATCCAAGGCCAATTCGATACCCCATCAGTTCAGGAGGTCATCCGGCGTGTTCTGGACGCTATGTCGTCAGCCTGTCTGATTTCTTTGCAAAGGACAAGATCGATCGTTTGCGGTCCTTCACAAAGGTCCAGGCGAAGCGTACTGCTTGACAGTCGGCGGCCGCATCGGGGACGAGGAGACCCGCTGAATTAGCGCTTGCACGCCTCCAATTTCTGAAAATTCGCTCCCCTACGCTCTCGCACCCTATGGGGGGCTCCAACTGAGTTCGAGGCTCATTCTGGCACGTCACCTCGCAACCAACGTCATTGTTAAGCCGCAAGGGGCGATCACGCCATATCTACGGGCAAAGCCGGAAGGGCAACGAGCCGCTACGCGCGGCAGACCCAAAAGTGCCAATCAGAACAATAAAAGACATAAGCGCACAAAACGGCGCCGCATTGCTTGACCACCCTGTTCGCCTGTCCAATGCGAGCATAGCGCAGCCAGTGTTGGACAGGCGCGGCACAATGGAGAGATGCGGAACGATGGCTGACCAGTTCGACTATATTGTCGTGGGCGCGGGCTCGGCCGGCTGCGTTCTGGCCGGTCGTCTGTCCGAAAATCCTGCCAACCGCGTGTTGCTGATCGAAGCGGGCGGCCGCGACCGCAGCGTCTTCATCCATGCGCCGGGCGGCCTCCTGCCGATCATGTACCGCCAGATGTTTCAGTGGATGCATGTCAGCGTGCCCCAGAAGCACGCAGGCGACCGGCAGATGTACACGCCGCGCGGCAAGGTGCTGGGTGGCTCCTCCTCCATCAACGGCATGGTCTATGACCGGGGCGCTGCCACCGACTATGATGGCTGGCGCCAGATGGGCAATGAGGGCTGGAGCTACGAGGATGTGCTCCCCTATTTCAAGAAGCTGGAGGATTTCCAGCCCGGTGGGGACGAGGGCTATCATGGGCGCGGCGGTCCGGTGCTGGTCACCCGGCCCGGCATCGACAATCCGCTCGCCAAAGCATTTCGCGACGCAGCGATTGCGTCGGGCGTTCCCTATAATGACGACCCCAACGGCGCCCAGCGGGAGGGCGTTATGCCGGCCGATGTCACAGCATCCAAAGGTCGCCGCTGGAGCGCGGCGCGCGCTTACTTAAAGCCCGCGCTCAAGCGCAAGAACCTCAAGATCGTGACCGACGCGCATGTCGAGCGGGTCATCGTGCAGGACGGACGCGCCACCGGCGTCGAATGGCGGCGCGGTGGTCAGGTCGAACACGCCAACGCCGCGCGCGAGGTCATCGTGTCGGCCGGCGCCATTCATTCGCCTTGGATCCTCATGCTCTCCGGCATCGGCAATGGCGACCATCTGCGCGACGTAGGCGCGCCAATCGTCCACCATCTGCCCGGCGTGGGTCAGAATTATCGCGACCATGTCGCGATCAGCGTCAAGCAATATTGCACTCAGCCGGTGTCGCTCTTCAACGTCTTCCACCCGTGGGTTGCGGCCAAAGCGGTCGCCAACTTCGCTCTATTCAGCAAGGGACCGCTCGCCCGCCCGCCGGCAGAGATCGGCGCCTATCTGAAAACCATGCCCGGAGCGGACACGCCCGACGTCAAGGTGCATTTCGCCATGGCGCTGTATGAGGCGATGGGCCGAAAGCTCATCATGGAGCATGGCTATTTCGCGCATATCGATCTGTTGCGGCCCGAAAGCGTTGGCGAGATCAAGCTGACCGGACCTACTCCATCCGCGCCGTTGTCGATCGATCCCAATCTTCTCGCCACCGCCAATGACATGGCGATGGGTCGGGCGGCGATCCGCGCAGTGCGCAACATCTTCGCGCAGAGCCCGTTCGATCCCTTCCGCGGCGAGGAGCTGGCACCCGGCGCCAATATCCAGTCGGACGAAGAACTCGACGCCTATCTGCGCGCGACGGCGACGTCTGACATTCACGCCGTGGGCACGTGCCGGATGGGCCATGACGACATGGCGGTGGTGGATCCGCAACTGCGCGTGCGCGGCATAGCCGGGCTGCGCGTGGTCGACGCATCGGTGATGCCGCGCGTGCCGAGCGGCAACACCAATGTGCCGACGATGATGGTGGCGGAAAAGGCGGCCGACCTTATCCTGCGCGGCTGATCCCGCGCTCGCCCCCTCAGGCGATCTTGGCGGACACCAGGAAGGGACGGAGGTAAGCCTCCAGCCCTTCCACACCGCCTTCGGACCCCATGCCGCTGTCGCCAATGCCGCCGAAAGGCGTTTCGGGCGACGACATGGCGAAATGGTTGATCCCCAGCATGCCGGATTCGATACCCGCGACGATCCGCCGCTCGGTGCTCATGCTGTTGGTAAAGGCATAGGCGGCCAGACCATAAGGCAGGCGGTTGGCTTCCGTGAGCGCCGCATCGATATCGTCCACCGGCATCACGAGCATGAGCGGGCCGAAGGGTTCCTCGTTCATCGCCGCCATATCCGGCGTCATGCCTGACAGGACCGTCGGCTCGAAATAATAGCCGCTGTTACCGATGCGCGACCCGCCGGTTTCGATTGTTGCCCCGCCCTGCACCGCGTCGGCGGTCAGCGCCTCGATCTTCGACAATTGCCCCGGCGTGGTGAGCGGTCCCATTTGCGTGCCCGACGCAGCGCCGTCGCCGATCTTGAGCTTGCCTGCCGCTTGCGACACGCCCGCCACGAAAGCGGCATAGAGCGGCCGTTCGACGAGGAAGCGGGTCGGCGACACGCAGACTTGCCCGGCGTTGCGGAACTTAAATTCGGTGGCGAGCGGCACGAGCGTCGAAAGATCGGCGTCGCGCGCGACGATGACAGGATTATGGCCGCCCAGCTCCATCGTCACTTTCTTGAGATGCTCGCCTGCCGCGCGCGCCAGCAGTCGCCCGACCCTCGTCGATCCGGTCAGCGTCACCTTGTGGATTTCCGGCGCTGCGCACAGGGTCGAGGAAATGGCGGCCGGGTCGCCCCAGATGACGCTAAGCGCACGGGGTGGCAGGCCGGCGTCGAGCAGCGCGCGTGCGATGCGCAGCGCGGCGCCTGGCGTTTCCTCGGCCGGCTTCAACACGACCGAACAGCCCGCTGCAAGTGCGGGCGCGACCTTTTGCATCACCGTCCAGGCCGGGAAATTCCACGGCGTAAACGCTGCGACCGGCCCCACCGGTCGGCGATGCACGGCCCAGCGCATGTCGAGCGCGCGCGTGGGGATGAGGCGGCCATAAGCGCGGCGGCCCTCTTCGGCGAACCAGTCGAGCAGATCGGCGGCCGCGCCCCATTCGCCAAGCGCCTGGGCAAGCGGTTTGCCATTTTCGCGCGTCATCTCGGCGGCTGCTTCCTCCGCCTGCTCGCGCATATTGTCAGCGGCCCGGCGCATCACCTTGCTGCGGTCGAAGGCAGAAATGGCCGACCACGTTGCAAAACCCTCTACCGACAGACGTGCGGCCTCGGCAGCCTCTTCCGCGCCGCAGCTCGGCATGTCGCAGATCGTGTCCCCGGTCGCCGGGTTGGTGAGCGGGAGGCTGCCCATCGATGCTTGCGCGCGCGCCTGTCCATCGATGATGGGGCGATGGGTCGTCTGCGTCATGGCTATCCTCTTATTCCCTTATCTTTGTCGTTGTCTGCTATGCTGCGCGAATAAAGTCTGCTGTCGACATGGCCGAGGCGGCGTGGCGCGCTTGCCCCAATTGTCCCGCCCAATAGCTTTCAGACCCATCGGCAAGCCGCCAGCTATAAAGGTGGCGCGTCAGCAACTGGAGATCATATTCCGCGCTGATGCCGATGGCACCATGCACCGCATGGGCGATGGCGGCGATCTGACCCGCCGCCTGGCTTGCGCCATGCTTGGCGATCGCAGCGTCGATCAGGCGGGGCGACAGACCTCCGCGCGCGCCGATGCCGGCGGCGATGCGGGCGGCCACAGCCTGTTCGGCGAGGACGGCGAGCTGCTGCTGCACCGCCTGCTGTTTGCCGATCGGCTTGCCGAACTGCGTCCGTTCATTGGCATAAGCCACGGTCATTTCGAGCGTTTTTCCAGCAGCGCCGGAAATGAGGATCGCGCGCAGCACCGCGCCAAGCGGTCGCAACCCACGGCCATCGACGCCAGTCACATAACCGTCGACATCGCTCAGCACGCCGGTCGCGTCGGCAGGGCCTGCGGTCAGGAGCGGCGCCTCCGCGCTGCCCGAGAGAATATGTGTCGCGACCCGGCCGAACGGCACCGGGCCAGTACCGGTCGCCAGTGCGATCGGTCCATCAGGTGCCGTCATGCCGGCCTCAGCGAGCAGCGCCCGCGCAATCATCGTGTCGCCGACCGGCAGCGGCACGGCGTGTGCCCCCAACAGCGCGATCAGCGGCGCGGCCTGCGCGAGTGACAGGCCGGCGCCTCCCGCCTCTTCGGACATCAGCGCATCCAGGAAGCCCGATTGCGCAAAGGCGTCCCACATCGGCGCGGTATCGCCGCCCTCCTCGACCGCGCGAACGGCGGCGGGCGTGCAGACATCTTCGATCAGGCGAGCGAAGGGATCGATCAGTTCGGACATGTCCATCGAAACGAACCTTTCTTCAGCGCAGGCCAAGGCCGCGGGCGATGATGCCGCGCAAAATCTCGCGCGTGCCGCCACGCAGCGAGAAGCTGGGCGCAATGTGGGTGACATAGAGCAAGGTGCGGTACAATTCGGCATCGACCGGCTCATCGGGATGCGCAGCGAGGTCGTCACCGATCAGCTGGGGCACGTCCTGCTCCAGGCTCGTACCCAGATCCTTCATGAGCGACGCCTCGACCACGGGGCTTTCGCCAGCGACCAGCCGTGCCGTCACGGCAAGCGACATTTCGCGCAGCACTGCCTGCCGTGCGGTGAGCGAACCCAGCAATCGAAGCGTGGCACTGTCTTTGCGGCCGACCGCGTCGAGGTGACGGACCCAAGCATCGAGCAGGATGACCGATGAATAGATGCGCTCCGGTCCCGACCGCTCAAAGGCGAGTTCGGCCGTAACCTGCCGCCAGCCCTGCCCCTCCGCGCCGATCAGCGCGTCGCGGGCGAGGCGAACATCCTCGAAAAAGACCTCGGCGAAGTGCGCGTCGCCGGTCAGATCGACGATCGGACGGATCGTAATACCGGGAAGCTTCAAGTCGACGATCAGCTGCGACAGCCCCTGCTGCCGATCGGCAGCCGTGCCCGATGTCCGCACCAGTGCGATCATATAATCGCTGTGCATCGCATTGGTGGTCCAGATCTTCTGCCCGTTGAGCAGCCAGCCGCCATCCTCCTGCTGCTCAGCGCGGGTCCGGACGCTTGCCAGATCGGATCCCGACCCCGGCTCGCTCATGCCGATGCAGAACAGCGCCTCGCCCTTTGCAATGCGCGGCAGGTAGAATTGGCGCTGCGCCTCCGTCCCAAAATGCAGGATCAGCGGGCCGCTCTGTCGGTCGGCAATCCAGTGACCCGCGACGGGGGCGCCGGCCGACAGCAACTCCTCCACCACGACGAAACGGGTGAAGGGGCCGCGCCCGACGCCGCCATATTCTTTGGGCAGGGAAAGGCCCAGATAGCCTGCCTGCCCCAGCTTCCGGCTGAACGCGGCGTCGAAGCCCTGCCAGGAGCGCGCCCTCCGGTGCACGGGCATCTCAGCAACGGTCTCCGCGATCAGTGCGCGCAACGCGGGCCGAAGCGCTTCATCCTCGGGCGGGAGCGTGGAAAGGGTCAGGGTGTCGAACAAGCCAACCTCGCGGGCGAACAGGAGTGCGAAAAGGCTAGGCTTGTCGTGGGCGAAAGACAGTGTCCAATATCATCTTGGCGCAAGGCGATATTCAGGGACTATCACTGGCGATCTTCGCGAAGTTGGTGGCAAGGGGGCTGTCGGTCTGGCGGGCTAGGGCGACGCCCGTCTCGATGGCGACCTTGTCGGCCAATTGGACAAGCCGCACCCCCTTGGGCACCGCCGAAGCAGCGCGCGCTGGGACCAGCGCAACGCCCAGGCCAGATCGCACGAGCGCCAGAACCGCGCTCAGCTGCGTCGCCTCCTGTGCGACGAGGGGTGCAAAGCCTGCGGCATGGCACGCATGCAGCGTGATGGAATGCAGGATGCTGATGCCGCTTTGCAGGATGAAGGGTTCGTCCGCCAATGCCCTGAGCGGCACCGTTTCCGCCTGCGCCAAAGGGCTGGCGGCGGGGAGCGCGGCGTAAAGCTCGTCCCGGTCGATCACCGCGGTATCGATGGCGGCAACCTCCATCAGCGGCAGCCGCACCAGCCCGACGTCGAGAGCGCCGGCCGCAATCTTGCGCGCGATATCGACGCTCGTCGCCTCCTCCAGCACCAGCTCGACGGCGGGATAGCGGCGGCGATATTCGGGAATGATGCGCGGCAGCAGTTCAAAGGTCGCCGAACCGATAAAGCCGATGCGCAGCCGGCCGCGTTCCCCGGCGGCGCCCTCCCGCGCGGCTTCGCGGAACCGCTCCGCCTGCATCAGCGTCGCGCGAGCGGCGTCGAGCGCCGCTTCGCCGGCGGGTGTCAGCGTGACGCCACGCGTGCCGCGCAGGAACAAGCGCGCACCCAGTTCCTCCTCCAGCTTGCGGATCGCAACGGTGAGCGGCGGCTGCGACATATGCAGCTGCTCAGCGGCGCGGTGGAAATTACGGGTGTCAGCGAGCGTCACGAAATACCGAAGCTGCCGCAATTCCATGATAGTTTCCGAATATCGATAAAACCCAAATCAATATTAGCTTATGCGAGTACAGCCGCCTAGCCTTGCGTCCGAAAAATGCCATTCCGGTCACAGGAGAGCCAAGGCTTGGACCCGTTCCTTCTCGTCGAGCGCGACGGTCCCGTCGTCGTCGCCCGCTTCAATCGCCCCGACGACCGCAACACGATCACGCAACTGGAGCAGAGCGAGGAAATCGTCGATTTCTGCAAGGCCATGACGCGGGATTCAACGGTCCGCGCCATCGTGCTGACCGGCAATGGCAAGGCGTTCAGCGCGGGCGGCAATGTCAAACATATGGCCGAACGCAGCGGCATGTTCGCCGGCACGCCCTATGAAATCCGAAACAGCTATCGCACCAGCGTGCAGATGATCGGCCCGGCGATCAACGAGCTGGAAGTGCCGCTCATCGCCGCGATCAATGGCCCGGCCATCGGCCTTGGCCTCGACATCGCCTGCATGTGCGACATCCGGCTGATGGCCGATAGCGCGGTCGTCGCGGAAAGCTATGTGAAGCTGGGCATCATTCCGGGCGGCGGCGGCGGCTGGCTGTTGCCACGCCTCATCGGGCCGCAGCGGGCGGCGATTCTGACGCTGACTGGCGATGCGATCAATGCACAGACCGCCCTCGATTATGGCCTGGTCGCGGAAGTGCTGCCGGCCGATCAGCTGATGGACCGCGCGATGGAACTGGCGCGCAAGATCGCCGCCAATCCGGGCCACGCGACCCGCATGGCCAAGCGCCTGATGCGCGAAGGTGCGGACATGAAATTGCCGACGCTGCTCGAAATGGCGGCAGCCTATCAGGCGGCAGCGCATCATAGCGAGGATCATCTGGAGGCAGTCACCGCCTTCCTCGAAAAGCGTGCGCCGGAATTTAAGGACAAATGAGCGAGACGTCCCGCCCGACCGGCCCCCTGGTCGGTCTCAAGGTGCTCGACCTCTCGCGCGTGCTTGCGGGCCCGTGGTCGACGCAGATATTGGGCGACCTCGGCGCCGACGTCATCAAGATCGAACAGCCGGGCCAGGGCGACGACACGCGCCGCTGGGGACCCCCGTTCCTTGAGGACGGCTCGAAGGACGCGGCCTATTATCTGTGCGCCAACCGCAACAAGCAGTCGGTCGCGATCAACCTGGCCGACCCGCGCGGCGCCGCGCTGATCCGGGAGATCGCAGCGGGCTGCGACATCGTGGTCGAAAATTTCCGCGTCGGCGGGCTTGTGAAATATGGGCTCGATTATGCGTCCCTCTCCGCGATCAATCCGCGCCTGATCTATTGTTCTATCACCGGGTTCGGACAGAACGGCCCCTATAAGGATCGCGGCGGCTATGACTTCCTGATCCAGGGGATGAGCGGGCTCATGTCGATCAACGGCCGCCCGGATGGCGAGCCGGGCGCAGGCCCGATGAAAGTCGGCATCCCGATCAGCGATCTGGTGACCGGCCTCTACGCGACCATATCAATCCTCGCGGCCCTCGCCCATCGCGATCGCACGGGTGAAGGTCAGCATATCGATCAGGCGCTGCTCGATACGCAGGTGTCGCTGCTCGCCAATCAGGCGTCCAATTATCTTAACGGCGGGATGATCCCCCGGCGTCTGGGCAATGAGCATCCCAATACCGTGCCCTATCAGGATTTTTCCTGTGCTGACGGGGACATATTGGTCGCGCTCGGCAACGACCGCCAGTTCCGCGCCTTTTGCACGCTGATCGGGCGTCCCGATCTGCCCGATGACCCGCGCTTCATCGACAATGGCAACCGCTCGCCCAACCGCAAGGCGCTACAGGACGAAATGCGTCCCGCAATCGCCAAATGGCGCGCCAACGATCTGATCGCGGCGATGGAGGCGGCCAAATTGCCCGGCGGGCGGGTCAACGAGATTCCCGACATCCTCGCAGACCCGCATATCGCGGCGCGCGGCGTCGTGCAGCCGATGGTGCGGTCCGACGGGACGCAGGTGCGTGTGCTGGGATATCCCGGCAAGCTGTCGAAGACCCCCGTCGACTATCGCCGGGCACCCCCGCGATCGGGCGAGGATACGCGCGCAGTGCTGACCGGCCTGCTCGATATGGACGGGGATGCTGTCGACGCGCTGGTCGAGGCCGGCGTCGTTGCAGAGAAATTGCACTGATATTTTCATCGACCCGCAACGACGGGTCGAACCATCGATTGAGAGGATCAAGGCATGAGCAACAAGATCGGTTTCATTGGCCTCGGCGCCATGGGTCTCCCCATGGCATCGAATATGCAGCGCAAAGGGTTCGCCGTCACCGTCTACGACATCGACGATGCGAAGATGGACAAGGTCGCCGCGCTCGGCGCGACCAAGGCCGCCAGCGTTGCGGACGCAAGCCGGGGCCAGGACATCGTCATCACCGTGCTGCCCGCGACGCAACATGTCGAAGCGGTCGTGCTGGGCGCCGATGGCGTGCTTGCCAATATCGACGACGGCGCGTTGCTGATGGACCTCTCGACCATCGACGCCAAGACAACGGACAAGGTCGCCGCCGCCTGCAAGAACAAGGGCATCGCCTTTGTCGACGCGCCGATCGGTCGCCTTTCGATCCACGCCGAACGCGGCGAATCCCTGTTCATGGTCGGCGCGGAGCCAACCGATTATCAGCGGGTGCTGCCCGCGCTCAATGCCATGGGCACGACGATCCATCATTGCGGCGCCCCTGGCACTGGCAGCCGGATGAAGGTTATCAACAACTTCATGGCCATGTCGATCGCCCAGATCGTCGCTGAATCGATCGCGCTGGGCACCAAACTTGGCCTCGATATCGAGACGATGCATGATGTCACGAGCGGCACCACGGCCAACAACGGTCAGTTCCACACCTTGATGGTCAACAAGGCGCTCAAAGGCGATGTCGAGCCGGGCTTCACCATCGACCTCGCCTTCAAGGATTTGTCGCTCGCCATGAACGCGGCGGCAGAACAGCGCATCGGCCTGCCCATGGGATCGGCCGCCCATGCCGTCTTCGGCGCCGCGCGCGCGACCGATTATGCGAGCAAGGATTATTCCGCGCTGCTCAACTACGCGTGTGAAAATGCCGGCATTACGCCGCCGCGCATGAAAGGCTGATTGGCCGCAGCGGCGAGGCGCACGACAGGACCAGCAGCGGCAGCAGCGCGTCACGCACGGTCGCGGGCTTCAATCATGCGATTTGACCTTATGGAACGAGATAGTGCTCTGGCTTTCCAGCTTGGCTCGTTCCATAGGGCCGCTCCTTTTAAGGGCCAATTTCCGTGACGATTCTCGGCGCCTTGATGCCGGTCTTCGGCCTCATCCTTATCGGCTATGTCTGCGGCCGCTATGACGTTCTGGGCGAGCGCGCTTTCGAAGTGCTCAACCGCTTCGTGATCGTCATCACCCTGCCTATCCTCACCTTCCGCTCGATCGCGCATATGGACCCCAAGAGCCTGGCGGTCCCAGGCATGTTCATAGCGGTGATCCTCGGCGCCTTCGTCACTTACGCCATCGGCTTCGCGCTCGAACGAAAATATGGACGCTCGGCGACGGAGGCCAATATCGCGGCGCTCTGTGGCTGTTTTTCCAACACCGGCTTCATCGGCCTGCCGATCGCTGTTCTGGCGCTGGGTCCGGAAAGTATCGCGCCGGTGGCCGTCACGATGCTGATCTATTCGGCGATCGTCTTCACGCTCGCGTTGGTCACGAGCGAAGTTGCGGCCGCAAAAGGTGCCGGACCCGTTACGGGATTACGTCTCGCCGCGCGCGCGACGGTGCGCAGCCCGCTCATCATCCTGGCGGTTGCGGGTGTCGCCTGGTCAGTACTGGGCCTGCCCTTGTCCGGGCCGCCCGACGTGCTACTGGAGACTTTGGCGCAGGCGACGGCACCGTGCGCGCTGACTGCAATCGGCATCTTCATCGCCCTCCCCCGCCAGAGCGCGTCCCCCGCACCGATTGGTCGGGTCGTTGCGCTGAAACTGGTCGGCCATCCGCTGATCACCGCCGGCATATTGTGGCTGCTACCGCCCATTCCCCCGCTCTGGGCCAAGGTCGCGATATTGATGGCGGCGATGCCCTGCGGCGCGTCGAGCTTTGTGCTGGCCGGCAAGGCCGGGCGGTGGTCGATGGAATTGAGCGCCTGGGCTGTGACGCTGACCACCAGCTTCGCCTCCCTGTCGCTGATCGCGATGCTGGCGTTGTTCGGGTCATGAGTGAAAGCACTCTCGCGTAGAAGGCGGGTCATACGGGCACGCAAACGGATAATGTAATTGCCAAGGAGACCGGGATACGCCTAGATGATGCTTCCTTTTCACCACGTCGATACGTAACGACTGGGGCAGTTGTTCCAGGCTCGGACCGTAGAGGCCGAACCCCCTCAGGCGCTCAGCGTCGTGGACGCATTCATAATTGGCCTGCCTCCCGGGCAGGCCCATAATAGGAGACAGCTATGCTTTCGAAAGTGACGATTGCCGGTACGGACCTCTCCGTCAGCACCCTTTGCTACGGCACCAACATGCTCGGCTGGAACATCGATCAGGAGCGCTCCAACGCGATCCTCGATAAGTTCGCCTCGCTCGGCGGCAATTTCATCGACACCGCCCGTTCCTATGGCGACTGGATCCCCGACGGCCCCAAGGGTGCGGGCGAGCGCGCGATCGGTGCATGGCTCAAGGGCAAGAATCGCGATGACTTCGTGATCGCGACCAAGGGCGGCATGTTCGACATGCGCGTAGGCGACTATCGTAACCGCGTGACCGCCAAGGATCTTGAAAGCGATCTCAACGAAAGCCTCGAACATCTGGGCATCGACACGATCGATCTCTACTGGGTGCATCTCGACAATGCCGAAACCCCGGTCGCCGAAATCATCGATTTCCTGAACAATGCCAAGGCTGCGGGCAAGATCCGCTGGTTCGGCGCGTCAAACTGGACCGATGCGCGCGTGCTCGAAGCCAACGACTATGCCAAGGCCAATGGCAAAACCGGCTTCGTCGCGGTCGAGCCCTTCTGGGGCCTGGCCAAGCCGAACGAGGAAGCGGCGAACGCACAGGGCTATCAGCTCTATTTCGAGGATCATGGCGGCAAGCTCAAGGATGCCGGCCTCGCAATCATTCCCTATTGCGCGCAGAGCCGCGGCTATTTCGGGATGCTCGAAAAGGGCGAAGTGTCCGACGCGCTCAAGGGCTTTTACGACAATCCAGTCAATTCCGACCGTTTCGCGGCTGCCAAGACGGTGGCGGAGCGCCATGGCGTGACCGTGTCCGAAGTGGTGCTGGCCTATCTGGTCAACCAGCCGGGCCAGGTCATCCCCATCTTTGGCGCGTCGAGCCCCGCCCGCATCGAGGAAAGCGTGAAAGCCGCCAACCTCAAACTGTCTGCGGACGAACTGGCTGAACTGAAGATCGGCTAAAGATGTGAGGAGGCGGGACGGTGACGTCCCGCCTCCCTTTTTATCACTTGCCGTGCAGCGCCTCGCGCAGCGCGGCGATTGCGTCGCCCTTCATGCGCTGCGTGATGGGCGCATCCGCCATGATGTCGAAGCCATGATAGGCACCGGGATAGACGTGCAACTCGGTCGGCACGCCCGCCTCGATCAGGCGGCGGGTATAATCCAGATCTTCCACGACAAAGAGGTCGAGCGCACCCACCGCGATGAAGGCGGGCGGTAGGCCTGCAAGCGTCTCCGCGCGCGCGGGCACGGCATAGGCTGGCACCTCCGCGCTACCCGGCTCCACGCCCAGTAAGGCGCGCCAGCCAAAGCGGTTCGATTCCGGCGTCCAGACGAAGGCGCCCAGATGGGCAGGATGATCCGTGACGCAGGTGCGGTCGTCGAGCATAGGATAAATGAGGTTCTGATGCGCGATTGCCGGACCGCCCCGGTCACGCGACAGCAGGCAGAGCGCCGCCGCCAGCCCACCGCCCGCGCTTTCGCCGCGCACCGCGATGCGCGCCGGATCGACGCCCAGCGCCTCTGCCTCGTCTGCCAGCCATTTGAGTGCCGCATAGCAATCCTCGACCGAACCCGGCGCCGGCGTTTCGGGCGCGAGCCGATAGTCGACCGACACCACCACCGCCTCGCTCGCCGCCGCGAGCTGGAGATTGGAGACATGGCTCATGAGGTGGGTGCCCAGGACATAGCCGCCGCCATGAATATGGAGGATCGCAGGACGCAGCGTGGCGCCGCCCGCTGGCGTATAGACACGCACGGGCACGCTGTTGCCATCCGCCCCGGCAACGCTCTCATCACGATAGGTAACGCTGCTATCGGCGGGCTCGGGCATCTGCGCCGCCATCTGCGCCATGCCTTCGCGGATCGCGGGCAGCGCCTCGGCGGACAGCGCGAAATTGGGCATCAGGTCCAGCCCTGGCAACAAAGCAGGATCGACAAGGTCACGCATGCGCATTCTCTCCTAGATCAAAAGCGTTGGCCGATCGCGCCATCATGATAGATGGACGCGCCAGTGACAAAGCGCGCCTCGTCCGATGCGAGGTAGACGAAGGCGTGCGCCGTATCCTCAGGATCGCTGCTAACGCCGAGCGCGCCAAGACCCGCAATGCTCGCTTCCGCCGCTTCCACCGTCTCATAACGGCCAAGCTTGACATAATCGGCCAGACCTTCGCGAATGAGTGGAGTCATGGTCAGGCCGGGGTGGACCGAATTGACCCTGATTTTCATCGGCCCGAACTCGACCGCCGCACACAGCGTCAGCATCCGCCCCGCCGCCTTGGATACATGGTAGCCGATGTTGATGCCGCTCGGCATGTAGGAGGCCATCGACAGATTGTTGATGATCGAGCCGCCGCCCGGGAAACGCTCGACGCTCTTCTTAAGCGCAGGAAGGCAGGCCTTCATGCCCATCATCAGCGCGTCGTGATTGACGGCCATGACCTTGCGCACATCCTCGATCGAGCCATGCTCGATCCCGGCATGAATGGCGATCCCGGCGTTGTTGACGAGAATATCGATGCCGCCATGAGCCGTCACCGCATGGTTCGCGACCCGCGCCCAGTCAGCCTCGCTCGTCACGTCCTGCTGCAACAGTTCGAACGTGCCGGCGGTGCCAAGCGCAGCCATGCGCGCGGTGATGGCGTCGCGCTCGTCGTCGCGAAAGTCGGTGCCGATAACGGCCTTGGCCCCCTCGCGCAGATAGGCTTCGCAGATCGCCACGCCGATATTGCCGTTGCGCCCCGCCCCGGTGACGATCGCAACCTTGCCTTCCAACCTGCCTGTCATGGGCATCCTCTCCAATTTTTGAATATCAGGATGCGGGTATCGACGCCGGCCCACGCCAATGCAAGGCAGAGCTTGCCCACGAAGCCAAAAATGCCAACGCGTCATGCAATTATCGGTTGAACAGGGGCGGAACGCGCTGGTAAGCCGCGCCGGCGGAGCGCCAAGGGGGTATGACTGAACCGATGATCGACAAGCGCATGACTGTGGACGATATCGTCGACCAGCTTCGCGATGGGATGACCATCGGCATCGGCGGCTGGGCAACACGGCGCAAGCCCATGGCGTTGATCCGCGCAATTGCTCGATCGAGTCTCAAGGACCTGACGCTCATGGCCGGCTTTGGCGGGCCTGAAGTCGGCATGCTGGCGGCGACCGGCAAGATCCGCAAGCTCATCTTCGCCTTCGTCAGCCTCGATCATTATCCGCTGGAACCGCACTATCGCAATGCGCGGCAGGCGGGCGCGTTCGAGGTGCTGGAGCTGGACGAAGGCATGGTTCATTGGGGGCTGCGCGCCGCCGCGATGCGCCTGCCGTTCCTGCCGACGCGTATCGGCATCGGCACCGATATCCTCACGCAAGCGGGCGCGGACTTCAAATTCGTGCAAAGCCCCTATGGCGATGGCGAGCAACTGGTGGCGATGCCTGCCCTCGCCCCCGACGTGGCCCTCATCCATGCGCATCGATCCGACGAGCGGGGCAATATATTGACGCTGAGCACCGACCCCCTGTTCGATGAAATGCTGGTGCGTGCGGCGGGTAAAAGCTTCGCGACGGTCGAAAAGATCGTCTCTACCGCCGACCTCGATATGAAGAATAATGGCCGCTATAATCTGGTTGAACGTGCGATGATCACCGGCGTGGCGGAAGCCCCGCTGGGCGCGCATCCGACCAGTGCGGCGCCCGACTATCCACTCGACCTCGGCCACCTCAAAACCTATGTCGACAGCGCCGCCTCGCCCGAAGCCTGGGCCGATTACAAGGCGCGCTTCATCGATGTCCCAGAGGCGGAATATAGGGCTGCAGTGGGCGGCGAAGATGCCGTCAAACAACTGCCCGCAGCGATTTATTGAGCGAGGCACCATGACTGACACCAGCTATTCGCTTGCCGAACTCGTGATCGTCGCCTGTGCCGAGATATGGCGAGGTAATGGCGAGGTAATGGCGACGGGCATCAGCCCGCTACCCCGGATCGGCGTCGGCCTCGCGCGCCTGACCTTTGCGCCTGAAATCCAGACAACCGACGGGGAAACCTGGTATACCAGCGAGCCGATCGGACCGGGTCCGCGCGTGCGTGAGCCCGAGATTGAGGGCATAGCGCATCACGACCGCATCTTTTTCTCTCTCTGGAGCGGGCTGCGCCACGCGCTGACCGCGCCGGTGCAGATCGACCGCTTCGGACAGACCAACCTCAGCGTCATCGGCGATCATCAAAAGCCCAAGACCGCGATGTTGGGCGCGCGCGGCCTGCCGGGCAATTCGGCCAACCATCCCAACAGCTTCTTCTTCCCCAATCACAGCAAGCGCGCCTTCGTCGAAGGCGAAGTCGATTTCGTCTGCACGGCGGGCTATAATCCGGCACGCTACATCGACGGCCGGCCGCCGCGCTATCTGGAGCTGCGCTTCATCATCACCAACTTGTGCGTCATGGATTTTGGCGGACCGGACCGTCAGATCCGGGTCATCTCGCTGCATCCTGGCGTCACTTTCGAGGAAGTGCAGGACAATAGCGGCTTCCCGCTCGCCAAAATTGCTGACGTCATCCCCGTCACACCCGCGCCGACGGCAGAGCAGTTGGCGATCATCGCCCAGCTCGATCCCCACAATGTCCGCGCGACCATATTCAAGGGCAACCCCGTCATCTCAGGGCGGCTCTAAACTACTGCAGGCGGCGAGAGACCGCGCAAATTGGAAGAGGAGATTTAGAAATGGCACTCGACCCTCAGCTGGCCGCCATGTTCGCCGGCAGCGAAAACTGGCCCTCCATCCGTACGCGGCCGGTGACGGAATTGCGCGCAGCGGTGCGGGAGAGCTCGACTCAATTGCCGCCCCCTGCCGTGACCCTCGCCTCGGTGGAGGATCGCACTGTTCGGGGGCCAGCGGGCAACGTGCCCGTGCGCATCTATACACCGGAAGGCGCAGGCCCCTTTCCGATGATCGTTTACTTCCACGGCGGCGGCTTTGTGGTAGGCGACCTCGATACGCAGGACATGATCGCACGCGGCCTTGCCGCCGGGGCGGAGAGCCTGGTCATCTCGGTCGACTATCGGCTCGCGCCCGAACATAAGTTCCCCGCCAGTTACGACGACAGCTGGGCGGTGACCCAGTGGGCGGCGGCGCATGCGGCCGAGATCGGCGGCGATCCCACACGTATAGGCCTTGCAGGCGACAGCGCGGGTGGTGTCATCGCGAGCGCCGTCGCGCTGCTGGCACAGGAGGCCGGAGCGCCCAAAATTTCGGTCGTTCTCAACTGGTATGGACCGGGCATTCACCCAATTCCTGAAGAAGGGTCCGCGCTTGAATACGCCAACGGCCCGCTGTTGCGCCTCGACGACGCGCATTATTTCTGGGAACTGCATATTCGCAGCGACGCCGATTACGACGACATGCGCGCCAGCCCGATGAAGGCATCCAACCATCAGGGTCTGCCGCCGCATTTCATCTGCAGCGCCGAATGCGATCCGATCCGGGACGCAGTAGAGGCCTATGCGCCGGTGCTGGAGCGCGCAGGCGTGCCGGTCGAGGTAAAGCGTTACCCCGGCATGGTGCATGGCTTCGTGTCCTGGGTTGGCTTTCTACCCGGCGCCCAATCCGCCATGGCGGATGCCTGCGCTTTTGCCCGGAAATATCTCGCTAAGGCTTGACGCCGTAGCGTCACTCCGTCGACACTTGCCGTTCGGGCGAGCGCAGAGGGCTCGTCGGCAGGAGAGGAGTGGACCATGGGGCAGGACCAACCTAATGTATCGCGCCGACATTTCGTCGCGGCGGCAGGGGCGGTAGCGGCGGCAGCAGCGACCGCCGTTCCGGCAGCGGCGACGACACGACCTGCGGCCGGCCGTTTTGCGGGCAAAGTGGCCTGGATCACCGGCGGCGCCCGCGGCCAGGGTCGCGTCCATGCGCAGCGGCTGGCGGCCGAGGGCGCGGACATTATCCTGTCCGACAGCCTGACCGACGTCGCCACCCTCAACTACCCATTGGCGAACCAGGCCGATCTGGACGAGACCGCCGCGATGGTACGGGCGGCGGGACGGCGCGTACTGGCGCTCAAATCCGACATTCGCGATCCGAAAGCGGCGGCCGACGTCGCAGCCCGAGGAACCGAGATGTTCGGCAAGATCGACCTTCTGATCGCCAATGCCGGTATCTATGGCACCGGCCCGCTCTCCACCATGAGCGACGCGCTGTTCGACGACGTCATCCGCACCAATCTCTATGGCGTATTCCACAGCATGCGCGCCGTGCTGCCCGGCATGACCGAGCGCCAGTTCGGTCGGATCGTCGTCACTGCCTCGCTCGCCGGGCGCAGCGGCCACGCCACGGGCGGCGCCTATTGCGCGTCGAAATTCGGCGTCATCGGGATGGTGAAGGCTACCGCGCTCGAAGTCGCGCGGCAGAATGTGACGATCAATTGCGTGTGTCCGACATCGGTCAACACCCCGTTGGTCGACAACCCCGCCGCCTGGGCGCGCGCCCTGCCCGGCGACCCGGCACCGACGCGTGAAAAATTTCACGCCAAGATGCGTGCCAATCCCTATTCGCCACAGGGCGTACCGTGGGTCGAGCCGTCCGACGTGACCGACAGCGTCCTGTTTCTGCTGTCGGAGGAGGCGCGCCACATCACCGGCTCGTCGATCGACGTCGCGGCCGGCAGCATGGCCGCAAATCTGGGCTGAACGCCCGAACGCCCCGCCCTGCCCGATCCGCCAGCCCGTAAAAATTGCGTTTGCGGCGGCAGGGCGCACCTGCCTCCCCTAGACTGAGTGACGAAGCATCCGGACGCGCGCCGGGTAGCCGCGCAGGTGGGGAGAATGATGGCGTATCCGGATGCACAGACGCTGATGGCGCGGGCGCGCGAGGCCGCCGGGCTCGAAGATTTCGGATCGCCGACTTTCGTGCCGGGGCTTGAGATGCTGCTCGAAAGCCTGGCGGCCGATGTACCCTACGCGCCTGCGGATCAGCAAAAGGCGATCGCGCTGGTCGAGCGTCGATTGGTCAACCGGCTTAAAATCGAACAATGGTTCGCCGCGCATCCCGAAGCTGAACGGGCCGCCGTCGATCGCCCGCTATCCATCGTCGGCCTGCCCCGCACCGGCACGACGGTGCTTGGCAACCTTCTCTCACTCGATCCGCAATTCCGCAGCCTTCGCGCCTGGGAACAGGAGCAGCCCTGCCCACCGCCGGAGATCGGACGGGAAGAGAATGACCCTCGCCGTGTCGCTTATAAGCGCATGGTTGAAACGCTGATGCGCGAAGATCCTGAGCAGGCGGCGATGCATATCTGGGAAGCCGATGCTTCGGTCGAGGATACCGAGGTGCTGGGCCTGGAATTTCATGCGCAGCAAATGACGATGCCAGTCTGGCGCTACCACCATTGGTGGCGCGCGGAGGATATGCGCGCGACCTTTGCTTATCATGCGCGGGTCGCCCGGTTGCTGCAATCGCGCCGTCCGCCCAATCGCTGGCTGTTTAAGGCGCCGCACCACAAATTTCACCTCGACCATATGGTCCACGCCTATCCGGACATACGCTTCATTTTCACCCATCGCGATCCGGGTCAGTCTGTGCCCTCCTACGCCAGTTTCGTCGCCTCACTCTATCCCGCCGATGTCGTAGCAAAGATCGGCCGACCGCGCATCGGCGCCGAGATCCACAACCATCTGTTGACCGGGATGCGGCAGGCAATGGCCGCGCGCGCGATACTTGGTCCTGAACGCTTTCTCGACATCCATCATCGCGACTTCGTGCGGCACCCTATGGCGACGCTGGAGCGCGTAT
>Ga0233380_1000476_pt1 | contig 20859 bp, 21 predicted proteins | sample ElkDunMinimDraft_9_FD_191541 | JGI IMG/M metagenome (GOLD analysis project Ga0233380, IMG submission 191541) | Fecal eukaryotic communites from dung pellets of Tule Elk in California, USA - Elk Dung F36 | ecosystem: Host-associated > Mammals > Digestive system > Large intestine > Fecal | place... | reverse complement strand
CACTCATCGACTGGCTGCCGGAATCGATGCGACAGCGGCTGGGCTTTGCCTCGCTCACCGATGCCGTGCGCTTCCTGCATCATCCGCCAGGAGATGGTGCCACGAGTAATATTCTGCACGCGCTGCTGGAAGGCTCGCATCCGGCCCAGCAGCGACTGGCCTTCGAGGAGCTGCTCAGCCATCGTCTGTGTCTGCGGCGATTGCGGCAGCAGGCCGACCAGCTCAGCGCTCCGCCGCTGAAATCCCGCGGCCATCTGATCCAGGCCTTTCTGGCAGACCTCCCCTTCGCACTGACTGCCGCGCAAAGCCGCGTACACCAGGAGATCGCCAACGACCTTGGCCGCGGCACACCGATGCTGCGTCTGCTGCAGGGCGATGTCGGCTCCGGCAAGACTGTCGTCGCCGCCCTGGCTGCGCTGCAGGCGGTGGAGAATGGACATCAGGCGGCCGTGATGGCACCCACCGAGATCCTGGCCGAGCAGCACTACATCAACTTCTCGCAATGGCTCGAACCGCTGGGTGTCCGGGTCGGCTGGCTCAGTGGCAAGGTGAAGGGGCGCAAGCGCGACGAACAGCTGGCCGCGTTCGCTGCCGGCGATGCCCAGGTCATCGTGGGTACCCACGCCCTGTTCCAGGAGGGCGTCAATTTTGCCCGGCTGGGGCTGATCATCATCGACGAACAACACCGCTTCGGCGTGCACCAGCGCCTCGCGCTGCGGGAAAAAGGCGCCACACAGCACTTTATTCCCCATCAGTTGGTGATGACTGCGACGCCGATTCCCCGCACCCTGGCGATGAGTGCCTATGCGGATCTGGACTGCAGCGTGATTGATGAACTGCCACCGGGCCGCACGCCGGTGAAGACGCTGCTGATTTCGAACGAACGGCGCGCCGAAGTGATCGAGCGGATCCACGCCGCCTGCATCAACGGCAGCCAGGCCTACTGGGTGTGCACATTGATCGAGGAGTCCGAGGCGCTGCAGGCGCAGGCGGCGGAAGCCACCGCACAGGCCCTGCGGGAACAGCTGCCGGACCTGGCCATTGGCCTTATCCACGGCCGCATGAAGCCACGGGAGAAGTCGGCGGTGATGGACGACTTCAAGCAGCAGCGCCTGCATCTGCTGGTGGCCACGACCGTGATCGAAGTGGGCGTCGACGTGCCTAACGCCAGCCTCATGGTGATCGAGAATCCGGAGCGCCTGGGCCTGGCCCAGTTGCACCAGCTGCGTGGCCGGGTCGGTCGCGGTGCCGCCGCCAGCCACTGCCTGCTGCTCTATCAGCCGCCGCTGTCAGCCATCGGCAAGCAGCGGCTGTGCATCATGCGCGACAGCAACGATGGCTTTTATATTGCCGAGCAGGACCTGCAGATTCGCGGCCCTGGGCAGATGCTCGGCACCCAGCAGACGGGTTTGATGAGCTTCCGCATTGCCGACCTCACCCGCGATGCCCACCTGCTCGACCGGGTGCAACGGGAAGCGGCCGTGCTGCAGGCCGAAGCGCCACAGGCAGTCGACCCGCTGATCAAACGATGGTTGGCGGACCGCGAACTTTATGGCAACGTGTGACCCTTCTGATGACCAATGCATAAGCAATTGAAACGGAGCATGGCGTGACCCCCGGCAACACCCCTCAAAAGAGCAGTTCCTGGCTGCAATCCCGGTTTCCTGTTCTGCACCGGCGCCTGCCGGCCTTCATCCAGCTGACCCGTCTGAACCGCCCCATTGGCGTGTATCTGCTGCTGTGGCCGACCATCAGCGCGCTGTGGATCGCCGCCGCGGGCTGGCCGGACCTGCACCTGCTGTTCATCTTTGTGCTCGGTACCTGGGTCATGCGCTCGGCCGGCTGTGCCATCAACGACTTTGCCGACAAGGACATCGACGGTGATGTGCTGCGCACCCGCGAGCGCCCTCTGATCATCGGCACCATCACCCGCCGCGAGGCCTTCTGGACCTTCATCGGGCTATGCCTGGTGGGTCTGGTGCTGCTGCTGTTCACCAACCGCCTGACGATTCTGTGGTCTCTGGGCGCTGTGGCGGTGACCGCGCTCTATCCCTTCATGAAGCGCTATACGCACCTGCCCCAGGTGGTGCTGGGCGTGGCGTTCTCCTGGGGCATTCTCATGGCCTTCACCGCCCAGATGGGAGAAGTGCCTCACGCCGTGTGGCTGCTGTTCGTTGCCAACTGCCTGTGGACCGTCGCCTATGACACGCAGTATGCGATGGTCGACCGGGAGTACGATCTACAGATCGGCGTGAAGTCCACTGCCGTGCTGTTCGGCGAGGCGGACAAGGTGATCATCGGCATCCTGCAGGGGATGTTCCTGCTGGCCATGGTGCTGGCCGGTCGACAGTTCGAGCTGGGCATTTTTTTCTATCTGGGACTGGTGACGGCACTGCTGCTGTTTATCCACCAGCAGCGGTTGATCCGCCACCGCGAGCCCGAAGGCTGCTTCCAGGCCTTCCTGAACAACCACTGGGTGGGCGCGGCGATCTTCGCGGGCATCTTCCTGCACTATCTGCTCCCGGCCTGATAGAATGCCTCGCCATGGACGTCTCTCATCTTCTCGATTCTCTCAATGATCCCCAACGCCAGGCCGTAGCCGCACCCGCCAACAACCTGCTGGTGCTGGCCGGCGCGGGGTCCGGCAAAACCCGCGTGCTGGTGCACCGCATCGCCTGGCTGATGCAGATCGAAGGCGTATCCCCCTTCGGCATTCTGGCAGTGACCTTCACCAACAAGTCCGCACGGGAGATGCGTCATCGCATTGAACATCTGCTGGGGCATACCCTGGGCGGCATGTGGGTAGGCACCTTTCACGGTCTCTCGCACCGTCTGCTGCGTACCCACTGGCGCGAGGCGAAGCTGCCGGAGAACTTCCAGATCCTGGACAGCGACGACCAGCTGCGGCTGATCAAGCGCATCTGCAAGACCCTTGGCATGGACGAGGAACGCTGGCCGCCCAGGCAGGCCCAGTGGTACATCAATTCGCAGAAGGACGAGGGTCTGCGCTCGAGCCACATCGAGCACTACGGCGACGAATTCACCCGCAGCATGCTGGCCATCTACAGCGCCTACGAAGCTGCCTGCGAACGCGGCGGCATGGTCGACTTTGGCGAGATCCTGCTGCGCGCCCATGAGCTGTGGCTGAATAACCCGCAGATCCTGGAGCACTATCAACGCCGCTTCCAGCACATCCTGGTGGACGAGTTCCAGGACACCAACGCCATCCAGTATGCCTGGCTGCGAGTGCTGGCCGGCCGCGACAATCACCTGATGGTGGTGGGCGACGACGACCAGTCCATCTACGGCTGGCGCGGTGCCAAGATCGAGAACATCCAGCGCTTCAACGAGGACTTCCCCGGCGCTGACATCGTGAAGCTGGAGCAGAACTACCGCTCCACCTCCACCATCCTCAAGGCCGCCAACAAACTCATCGGCAACAATCAGGGCCGCCTGGGCAAAGAGCTGTGGACCGATGGCAGCGACGGCGAGGCCATCTCCGTCTATGAAGCCTTCAATGAGCAGGATGAGGCGCGCTTCATCGTCGAACGCCTGCAAACATGGATGAATACCGGTGGCCGCCTTATCGAGGCGGCGGTGCTGTATCGCTCCAACGCCCAGTCCCGGGAGCTGGAGGACGCCCTGCTGCGGGTGGGTATGCCCTACCGCATCTATGGCGGTCACCGCTTCTACGAACGGCTCGAGATCAAGAACGCCCTCGCCTATCTGCGGCTGCTGCTGAACCGCCACGACGACACCGCGGTAGAGCGCGTCATCAACGTACCCACCCGCGGCATCGGCGACCAGACCGTGGAGACGCTGCGCAGCATTGCCCGCAGCGAGGAACTGTCGCTGTGGGCGGCGGCGGAAAAAGCCATCGAACACGGGCTGCTGGCAGCGCGGGCAGCGGGCGCCGTGCGCCGCTTCATGACACTGCTGGACGAACTGTATGCCGGCTGCGCCGATCTGGCGCTGCCGCAGAAGGTTGAATACATCATCGAGCACAGCGGCCTGATTCCCCATCACGAGAAGGAAGGCGGAGAGAAGGCTGCCGGGCGCATCGAGAACCTGCAGGAACTGGTGAACGCCGCCGGCGGCTTCGATGAGCTGGACCCGGACGCCGAAGCCATGGCCGTGGAGTCGATGGAATTCCTGGCCGCCTTCCTCGACCAGGCCTCCCTGGATGCCGGCGAGGGCCAGGCGGGCGAGCACGAGGACGCCGTCCAGCTGATGACCCTGCACTCGGCCAAGGGCCTGGAGTTCAAGCTGGTGTTCATGGCCGGCATGGAAGAAGGTCTGTTTCCCCACAAGATGTCGATGGAAGGAATCGCCGGTCTGGAGGAAGAGCGACGGCTCTGCTACGTGGGCATCACCCGCGCGATGAGCAAGCTGTACCTGACCCATGCCGAATCGCGTCGCCTGCATGGCGAAGTCACTATCACCCGGCCCTCGCGCTTCATCCGCGAGATTCCCGCCGACCTGATCGAACACGTGCGCATCAAGTCCAGCATCACCCGTCCGGCGTTCTACGGGCGACCGTCCTATGGTCAGTCATCGAGCCTGGTGCAGCAGGAGGTGCCTGATACTGGCATCTCACTGGGGCAGCGGGTGCTGCATGGCAAGTTTGGTGAGGGTGTGGTGCTGAATTGTGAAGGGCATGGCGCCAATGCGCGGGTGCAGGTGAATTTTCATGAGGTGGGGAGCAAGTGGCTGGTGGTGTCGTATGCGAAGTTGGAGGTGCTGGGGTAGGTAGCCTCCCAAGTGTTCCAGGCTCAGGATTTCACATGCTATAGCTCTATAAGAGCTTGCCCATAAACTCGTCCACAATCATTCATCTGGCTAACGACGATCATCTCAGAATCATTCTAAGTACTGATGGTTATCTGTTCTCCAGATTACGAATCCAGGAGCGAGGTAGTATAAAAAATTTTTGCACTTTCTTCTGTGGCTCCTCCAATTTAGTTTTAAGGCGAATCTAAGGGAATCTCGTTGAAGGAAGCCGGATTCAGTGTGAACTTTCCTGTTTGCTGATTTTTTGAAATCATATTAACTAGCCGTACCGGGATATCTGGTATCAATTCTTCCGTTGGTACCGTCACTATAAGTTCTGATCTTTGTGGAAGACAATTTTCACAGCGCAAAACCTTTATTACTTCGACTATTGTCCCAATAGGCAAGTTTCTGAAATTCTTGCTCTTACCAATCTTACTCGTTTGTTATCTGCTCCGGAGAATGTGGTAAGCCATATGAGATAGTCTTCCATTGCAGCATTAGCATCAATAACGAATACAACTTCATCGAAGAGAAATGGCTTAATAGCCGGGGCTTCAATATTTAGATTCTTATAGAAATCTTGTGATGGATTATGTTAATACTAAACGGGATCTACTGTTTTTCAGGAAGAAAGAAGTACTCCTTTCCCAGCAATAACCCATATTTTTACAACAGTCTTTATAACTTCCATGATATGCATCAATATTCTCCGCTCACATTACCGCCCATAGCATAAGGCACAACATCGAACAAAAGATGCCCCATCCCGCGGTCAATAAAAGATACAATTCCCCCCCCAATATCTAGCGGACTTCTGAGAACAGGGTCTGGATTCATAAAATTGGTGGCCACTTTTACTTGACCACTATACTCACAGGTTAAAATCTAGACGATTTATTTTCCTCTTTTATATGCTTTCCCGTCAGCTTGTACGATGCCAGAACGACAAATGTTAGGAAATATAAAACGGCCATCAGAGCATTAGGTACTGTGTCGGCAATAATATTCTGCCGAAATAAAATCACTGGCATTCCACCAACCAAAGCAAACCCCAATATATATATTCCAACCAAGTGCCCTTGATTCACTTTCATGGGACGCCTGAGGCGCACGATTAGCATGTATACAAGGAATATATAAAACGCAAAAAGTACAATAACAACCATTTTATTCATTCCATCTGTTAAGCGTATCAGCCGCTCCCACCACGCTTCCTATTATTTCCGACGTTAGACCCGCACCTATCATTTGTTGAAACGCAGGGGCATAGTCTTCCGGGATATTTAAATAATCGCCATGAATCCGGTTTAAGAACTGCCCGGAATAGCCCATATGCTGCGGACCCAATGTTCGTCATGTCTACTGCCCTTACTACACCTCCTATCCCCTAACAACCCCATGGCTCCTTCTCCTACAAAACCAGGGTCTCCCGTAACTCCCTCCTGAACGTTGTTACCCCCAAAGCCGCTAATGGCGCGCCAAGTGCACACCCGACTACCGTTGTACACATGGTAGCCCCCACCCGGCACGCCACCGAAATGTTTCAGTTGAGCCTGGTGCAGATTCACCACATCCTGCGTGTCGAGATAGTACCGGCTCTCCATCAATGACCTTATTTAGCCAGTGCTTCGTAAAGCGGGCCGAAGCGCTCGATGCTTTCTTCATGGTAGCGTTGGATAAAATCCTTTTTCGAGAAGATCTGGAATCGGCGCTAATGTTCCGCGCTGGATAGGCGCACAGCCGTATTCCGGCCGTTCCTCTGGATACGTACGGGTCCGATTGCTGCCTCGACGGGGAGTTCGCCCAAGCGATTCTTGGCGTCAGTGGCTTGCATGATCTTCATCAAACCCACATTACTGCAACCCTACATAACCCTCACCGGAGCCAAATACTCACCAAGCGCAACATCCGTTGTCAGCAGCAGAAACCCCTCCACCTGCGCCTGTGCCACCAGAATCCTGTCAAACGGATCCTTGTGTATTGTCGGCAGACTGCTCACCGCCAGCACATGGCTGCCCTCAATGGGCAACTCCTGCCAACCGTTGTCAACCAGCCCGCGCCGGAGCAAATGGGGATCGACTGCGAAATCGCTACGACCCAATCCATTCTTGATCACCACCTCCCACAGACTGGCAACGCTGTAGAACAGGATATTCTGTGGATCTTCCAGCAACTCCCGAGCCTCGGCAGAGAGTTTGTCAGGCATACCGGCAGCCCACAGCAACAGCTGAGTATCCACCAGCAGTTTCATTTCGCTGCCACGCCAAAGAGCGCTTCAATCTCAGTGGACCCCATTGTATTGAAATCATCAGGCACGCGAATGCTTCCCGCCAGAAACCCAACCCGGCTTACCTCCTCCCCCATCGGCGCATCCATCGCCACGACCTTGGCAACCGGTTTTCCCGCCTTCGCAATAACGAACGGCTGCCCCTCCGCCGCCCGCTCCACCAATCGCGACAGATGCGTCTTCGCCTCATGGATATTGATGATTTTCATAACCTCCTCCGGCAACCCAGTTAAACTAACAAATGTTAGTTTAACCCAGCCGTCACCGGAAATTGAACAAATTGTTGCTATCATAAGAATGGAATCCCCCCAGAGATCGAGAAACAGCGACCATCCAGACCATGCTACCCATATCCCTCAACATCAGCATCCCCGACGAGGAAATTGAGCTCAGCGCCATCCGCGCGCAAGGGGCAGGCGGCCAGAACGTTAATAAGGTGTCCTCGGCGATTCATCTGCGCTTCGACATCCATGCCTCGTCGCTGCCCTACTTCTACAAGCATCGGCTGCTCAACCTGAACGACAGCCGCATCAGCCGCGATGGTGTCATCGTGATCAAGGCCCAGCAGCATCGCACCCAGGAGAAGAACCGGGCCGACGCGCTAAACCGCCTGCAGGAGCTGATTAGGCAGGCCGGAGTGGTGGCCAAGCCGAGAACGCCGACCAAGCCCACCAAATCCTCGCAGCGCAAGCGGGTGGAAGGCAAGGTGCAGAAAGGCAAGGTCAAGGCTCTTAGAGGCCGCATCAAGGACGGCAAGGACCAGTAAATTCAGTACGCATTGCGGCCTACTTGGCAAAACGGGCACGCACCTCTCATGGGTTGCTGCGCCTCTCTGTAAACTGGTGGTCACATCAATTCAGGGAGGAATCATGATGAAATCAGCCGCAGTCGCTGTCACCCTCGCCGTACTTTGTCAGAGCAGTTGGGCAGCAGATGGCAAGAGCACCCTCAGCCTCAATCTCGAGAACGACCTGTTTGGCACAGGCAACGATCGCCACTACACCCACGGTGGCGAGGTAAGCTTTGTCAGCGACACCTATCAACCAGCCTGGCTGCTGCGTACGGCGTCATTGCTGCCGTTCTATGAGAGCGGAGCGGACACTCGCGTCGCCTGGACGCTGGGGCAGAAGATGTTCACCCCCGACGACCTCAGTGCTACCGAAGTGATCGAGAACGACCGCCCCTATGCCGGGTGGCTCTACACCGGGGTAGGACTGATCACGGACAATCGCGTCGGCGTCCGTCACATGGATCGACTAGAGCTGCAGATCGGGATCGTGGGTCCGGACTCTGGCGCCGAGTCGATGCAGACCCGGGTGCACCGCATCACGGACTCGCAGCGCCCCCGCGGCTGGGACAACCAGCTGGACGACGAATTCACCATCGACCTGATCTACCAGCGCCAGTGGACCCTGCCGATCATCGACAACCATATCGACGTTGTGCCGATGGCCGGCTTCGACCTGGGCACCTCCATGCGTTACGTCAACACCGGCTTTACCCTCAGAGTGGGCTCGGGCACCAATTCCGATTATGGCCCGCCCCTCATGCGGCCCAGCGCGCCCGGCACCGGCTACTTCCAGCCCGGCCAGGCGTTCTACTGGTATCTGTTTGCCGGCGTGAATGGCCGCTACGTGGACCACGACCTGTTCCTGGAGGGAAACAGCGACGGCAAGAGCCATGGGGTGGAGATAGAGCACTGGGTGGGTGACGTGCAGGTGGGCGCGGTGATGGGAGCCGGCAACTGGCGCCTGACGCTCACCAACATCTTCCGCACCCGCGAGTTCATCGGTCAGGAAGAGCCGGACGAATTTGGCGCCATCTCTCTTTCCTATCGCTTTTGATGTCGGCTCAGGAAGCCAGCCGCCACGCCGTCGCCAGCTGCCAGGTAGCCATCAGCAGGAATGCCGATACTACCAGCATGGCAACGGCGAGCAGCCAATAGCCTGCCCGCTGCAGCCGCACCGTGGTGCTGATGCGAAATCCGCTGCCCGGCTCCGGCGCGGGCGGCACCCGCAGAAACAGCATGGCAAAGGCGTAGAGCATCAACGCCCAGGCAAAGAGGGCGACAAGGGGAATAAAGTAGAGATCGTCGGCCCGTGAGCGGGAGGTCACCAGGAACCAGCCGGCCCCCACGAACGCCAGCGTGGCAATGACCAGCAGCAGATGTCTGGCGGGATGCAGCCGGATCGCAAAGCGTTGCAGGCGGGTCAACATCCCGATGCGTCCTGCCAGTGGCCAGCAAAAGCGGTTAAAATAGCGTCTTTGTTCAAACCATGGATACGCAATGAGTTCCTCTCATACTTCCCAGGGCAGCTCCCCAGCAGTCCTCAGCCTGACTGCCGGATTCAGCAGCGACGGCGAACCAGTGATGGAAAAAGTGGCGGTAGAGGCGCTGGAGCCCACCCCATCGACGGCACAGGAATATCGCCTGCAGAAGTCCCCCGCCTTCGTGCGCGGGTTGGCCGCCGGCGACCGCATCCGCCATCCCTCGAGTAACCAGGCGGGCTACGACCTGATACAGCGCAGCGGCAACCTGGCGATTCGCGTTCTGCGCAAGGATAGCATAGCGGAGGTCGCGGCCAACCTGACGCCGGAGTTCGAGCTGCTGGATGGCTCACTGGATCTGCAGACGCCACGATTGCTGGTGTACAGCATTCATGTCTCGATCGGCTTCCAGGCCATCGAAGAGTTGCTGGACCGCGCCATCGGCCAATTTCCCGGCACCGTCTGGTACTATGGCAATGTCTACGACCCTGCGGATGGCGTCACCCCGCTGGACTGGTGGCAGGAATTACTCAAGCCGGTCTGAGACATCGTCATCCTGTTGGAACGCTCTGCTTTGAAAATCCCGATGCTGCGAGAAGCCCCATGCTGATAGTGATTTCCCCCGCCAAATCCCTCGACTACGAGTCACCGGTCAGAACCCGCCGCTTCACCCAGCCCGATTTACTGACCGAGTCAGAGCAACTGATCGGCACGCTCAGGGGCATGTCCGCCCAGGACCTGTCCACACTGATGTCGATCAGTCCGACGCTCGGCAAGCTCAACCACGAACGCTTCCGCGACTGGCAGCTGCCCTTCGATACAGATAACGCCCGTCAGGCACTGTTCGCCTTCAAGGGTGATGTCTACCTGGGATTGGAGGCACAGACCTTCGAGGCGTCAGATGTCACCTATGCCCAGCATCATCTGAGGATCCTGTCCGGTCTGTATGGCCTGCTGCGGCCACTGGACCTGATTCAACCCTATCGTCTGGAGATGGGGACACGCCTGAGCACTGAGCGGGGAAAATCTCTCTATGAGTTCTGGGGCACACGCATCACCGACGCGCTGAATGCGGAACTGGAACAGCAGCGCTCACGGGTGCTCATCAACCTGGCTTCCAACGAGTACTTCAAAGCCATCAGGAGCAAGGAGCTCGCGGCAGATGTCATCAGCCCGGTATTCAAGGATTACAAGGGCGGGCAGTACAAACTGATCAGCTTCTTCGCCAAACGGGCACGCGGCCTGATGAGTGCTTACATCATTCGCAACCGCATCGACAATCCCAGGGATCTGCCATCGTTCGACATGGATGGCTACCGCTACAGCGAGAAAGACTCGACGCCTGCCTCGCCGGTCTTTCTGCGACGAGCCGCTGAATGACTATGCCCTTGCCCTTCAGCCAGGCCTGTGAGAACAACAAGGCGCCTATTCTGGCTGTGCTGAAAAAACATTTCAGTGCACCTGGCACGGTGCTGGAGATTGGCGGTGGCACCGGACAGCACGCGCTTCACTTCGCCACGCAGATGCCTCACCTGCAGTGGCAGAGTTCTGATCTGCCCGACTACGTCGACACTCTGAACCTGCGCATTCAATCCGCTGATCTGCCCAATCTGCCGCTCGCCTTCGCTCTGGACGTTACACAAAGTCCATGGCCTCTTTCCGCCGTTGACTATGTGTTCAGCGCCAACACCCTGCACATCATGCCCGCCTCAGCCAACTCGCATTTCTTTTCCGGCATCACGGAGATCCTGCGACCAGGCGGCGTACTATGCGTCTATGGTCCGTTCAAATACGACGGTGACTTCACCACGGAAAGCAACGCCCGCTTCGACCTTTGGCTGAAGGCCAACAATCCGCTCAGCGGGGTCCGCGACTTCGAGACCATCAACAGATTGGCCGATGAGGCTGGCCTGACCCTTATCGAAGACAATGCGATGCCTTCCAACAATCAGTTGCTGGTGTGGGTGAAGCGGGCAAGCTGAACCTAGGAGGCCCGCGGAACATTGCGGTAAAAGCATAGTCAAAGTCATTCCAGAAACTCTTTTGACTGACTGTCATGAATGGAATGGATCTCCCCTTCAACGACCGTGCTGACCCGCCCTTGATCGCGCTGGGTATACTCGATGATGGGGAGAAGGTGGCGAAGGAGCGCGGCGCGAATGTCTGGGCGACGCTTCTTCTCAGTCTGTCGGTTCACCTGGGAATTGGCTGGTGGCTGATAGCCACAGCGGGCGATAAGATCCTTGCTCCCTGGCCCGAGGTGGAGAAAGTCGTTTTGAGGCTGGTGCCTTCAAATCCACAGGTGTCGGATGCACCAACCGCTGGGCCGGTAGAGCAAGAGATTGTCGATCCTGCCGTGGAAGCGCTGTCAGAGCCATCCGCCCCTACCGTGCCACCAGTACCTGCCGTGTCACCCGCGCCTATCGTGGAAGTGCCCGTTATCAGGGATTCGTCCCCGGTGCCCAATCCATCACGCCCTGTACCGACGCCCTCCACATTGACTCTACGTCAGGTGGTCGAGGACACACTGAGCAGACAGGAACAACAGAATCCCGGCTTCCACTGTTCGCCCCTGCAACTCGAGAACGACATGCTGAACTGTAGCAACCGGCTGGACGAGCGTTTCGAGAATATCCCGGAGAGCAATGCCACAGTAGAATTCTTCAGCCGGTCTGTGACACCCAGCCGGCTTCAGAACGCAGCGCGTATGACCGACGCTGGCGTAGCGCAGATCGGCGCAAACCTTCGGGCAGCAGGGATCAACGATGCCTCCATAGGTCGATTGATGAATCAACTGGAATCCATCGCCCGGGAGTATGCAGCCCCGCAGAACCAGAAAACGCAAACTCTGCAGAACGAGATGCTTCGCGCCGATCCCGTCTGGCAGCAGCGCAACCGCGCCATGAACCCGCGCTAGGGCGCCTCTGAATAGCTCAAGGAGAGATATATGAAGTACATGCTACTGATCTACTGCAAGGAAACTATCTGGGACACCGTGGACCGCTCCACTTTCAAGGAGGCCTCTGTCGCGTTGGCGCATGACCTGCATCGCCAGGGGAAGTACATTTCCGGCTCGCCGTTGAAGACAGTCGATACCGCCGCCAGCGTCAGGGTTCGCGATGGAAAGGCAATGGTGACCGATGGACCCTTCGCAGAAACCCGCGAGCAGCTGGGCGGCTACTACCTGATTGATGTCGCCGACATGGAAGAGGCGAAAGCGGTGGCAGCGCGTATTCCACCGGCAGTGGTAGGGACCATCGAAATCCGGCCGCTGGAAGATCTGCCGGGCCTGCCTCCCGGTTTTTCTGGCTAGCCTGCTATTTAGTCGTCGACCTGGACCATCCGCTCACTGGCGAACATCAGCAACACGAAGCCCGCGCCGAAACTGACGCTGAGGTCTTTCTCATAGAGCGGGCTGTCCCGATTGGCGGAGCCGTGATGCGAGGTGGTCTGGATACCGAAGAAGGCGTTGAGCTTGTCGCTGAAGCGATAGCTGGCGTAAAAGTTCAACCCGGTACCGAAATAGCCACTGCGCGCTTCATACAGCGGCCTTTGCATCGTCGCAAAACGCGCTGGCACGTCGAAGAAGTATTCGTGGAGCTCGCGCGTGGCCCATACTGGCTTCAGCGAAATGGTGGCATCCAGCTTCGGATCAAGCCAGCCATAGTGGCGATAGCGGAGCATGGGCTCCAGCACATAGCCGTGATGATCGATGGAGTTCAGATCGGAGGAGAACACCCCGCGCGCCTGCAGGTGCAGCGACAGAAGTCCAAGGCTTTCATCGGCAAAGCGTCGCTCCGCCAGATCCAGCTTCAACTGCGGTCCCAGCTGGAACATATAGTCGAGATCGGGCATGCCACGACGCAGCTCGTTGTCGTCACTGTCCGCGTCGAAGGCGGCAGCGAACGAGAGGTCCAGCTCCACCCGGTCGCTTTCGAAGGCCACCGCCCTCGCACTCTGGCCGTCGCCGATCCGCAGGATGTCACCACGGTAGGCAATGTAGGGGAGCGCCAGGCCACGGGTATGCCGCTCGGACGAGGAAGGATAGTCTGGCCCATACAGCGCGCCGGCACCGAAGCCAAGCTCCCATAGGGGTTTTACGTCAGGGGGCAGGTCTTCCTCTGCGGCCATCGCCGCGGGCATCCATAGCACCGGTAAGGCTCCCAGCGCCAGAAGTAACGCCGCTCGGGGTTTCAGCATGATCTCGTCCTCGTTGAAAAAAGCTGGCCTTCCAGCTCCAGCGGATACATTAGCAGTATCAGGGCGCCAGGTCATGGCTGATGATCAGCGCATCGATCGTCGCGCTGAGCGAAGTGAGCGCCGCAGCGCGAGCCCGACCTTCGGCATCAGCCCGATACAGGTGGGGCGTCATGCTGAGCAGGTCGGCGATCTGTGACTGACTCTGCAGCATCATCCGGGCCTGCGCAGTCACCGTGTCGCGCACCACAAAGCCTTCCGCGACCGGGCGCTGCTGCGGCCGGGGCTTCAGCGTGGGGTAGATAACCTCACGCAGCTCCCGTAGATGATCCGGGCCAGCCTCCACCTGAATGAGCCGCCCTGCCGGTTTGAGCACGCGGGCAAACTCTGCGTGGACGGGAAAACCGAACATGCACAGGATCCGGTCAACGGAGGCTTCGGGCAGCGGCAGCCTGGCGTTGCTGCCCACCACCCAGCTCATGTCCGTTGAGCGACGGGCGGCCACCTGCACCGCCCACTTGGAGATATCCAGCCCGACCACCTCCAGCACCAGTCCCTCCGCCAGCGCCGCAAGCTCCCGCAGATAATAGCCCTCGCCGCAGCCGGCATCGAGAATAGCAACAGTCGAACCGGGCGGAATATCGGCCAGAGCCGCGTTAGCCGTCGCCTCGGCGATCAGCCGATAGTGACCCTCCTGCAGAAAATTCCTGCGCGCCGCCACCATCTCCTTGCTGTCGCCGGGGTCGCGGGATTTCTTGTTCTGCACCGGCAACAGATTGACGTAGCCCTCGCGGGCAATGTCGTAGCAGTGCCCGGACTCGCAGCGCCACGACCCTCCGGTCCGTAGCAGCGTCTGACCGTCGAGCGGACAGGTAAAGAAAGCGAAGGGAGAACAGGTCATCTTGGATCGGTGTTCCGTGTCAGGTGCCAAAGCGGGATGGGAGCATAAAGGTAGTCGCATTGGCGCTGCTGTGCAAATCCGGTTTCTTGCGCCCCGACGCGTTGGCTTTCGGCGCAATCGGTAGTAGCCTGCCAGCATCAGATCAACTTTTTATCTTCAGGGTTTCCATGTTTGTTGATTCGCACCTGCGTATAGCCAATCCGTCGCCGCTCTACACCCGTGCGGGGTCGGTAGCGACCGGAATTTATATAGCGGCGCGCAAAGGAATCCCGGCCTGGGGTGTCGCCTGCGCGCTTGCCCTGGGAGTCGTTTGCGGTCCCCAGGTCAGCCACGCCCAAACTGCCAACGCTGCGCCTTCCTCCTTACTGGACCCTCTCGCGCCGCAACGCGAACTGTACCAGCAGGCACGTCAGGCACAACGCAATGGCCACATTGCCGACTATCTGGCCCTGCGGTCACAGCTCGGCGACTATCCCCTGCTGCCCTACCTCGATTATCACGATCTGAGCCCACAGCTGGCGGCTTCCGCGCAGCGTGGCAGCGGCTATGAGACGGTAGAAGGCTTCCTCACCCGCAACCGCGAGTCCTGGCTCGGCGAGCGGCTGGAGCGACAATGGGTTGATGCCCTGGCAGCAGAACAGCGCTGGGACGACCTGCTGCGCTACTACAACCCCCGCAACACGACCACGACGCTGCACTGCCAGTATCTGCGTGCGCGGCTTGACGGGGGCGACACCAGCGCGCTGGACCAGGCCGCCGACCTGTGGAACGTCGCGGTGTCACAACCGAATGTGTGCGACCCGGTCTTCGAGGCGTGGATGGCCACCGGCATGCCCAGCGCCGACATCACCTGGTCGCGCTTCGCGAAAACCCTGGTCGCCGGGCATCATAATCTTGCCCGCTATGTCATGACGCTGCTGCCCGACCAGGACAGGCAGTTGGCAGAGCTGTGGCTGCGCATCGATCGTACTCCATCGAGCCTGCGTGACGCTGCCATCGCCGCCGATACGCCGAAATCGCGGCAGGTCCTGCTCCACGGCCTGCGCCGTCTTGCTGCAAACGATGCCATCACCGCGATGGCTGTGATGCACGATCGGAATGTGTTGCAGGCGATACCAGCCGATGAAGGCGTCGAGCTGCAGCGTTTTATTCTGATGCGCATGCTGCTGCAGGATGACATCGCCCAGGCGGAAGATATTCTCGTCAACACCCCCTCGTTGATGTCGGAGACCCTGGGCGGCTATCTGATCCGCGATGCCCTGCGGCAACAGGACTGGCCGCGGGTGGAAGAGTGGTTGATGCGCCTGCCCCAGGACTCTCGCGACAGCGATCGCTGGCAGTATTGGTTGGCGCGCACACTGGCCCATGAGGGCAGTCCGGAAGCCGTTGCCCACGCCCGGGCGATATTCGAATCGCTGTCGCAGCTGCGCAGCTTCTATGGCTTCCTTGCCGCGGACATCATCGGTGCAGGCTACCGGATGGTCGACCGGCCAGTGGCGGTAGACCAGGCGGCGTTGAACTCCCTCTCCGACATGCCGTCCATTGTGCGCGCGCGCGAGCTCTATCTGCTGGGGGAAGAGGACGATGCCCGCAGCGAGTGGCGCTACGCCACCACCCGCATGACACCGGAACAGGTGATCGCCAGCGGCAAATTGGCCGATAATTGGGGTTGGCATCGCCACAGCATCCAGGCGATGATCCAGGTCGGCTATTGGGATGACCTGACCCTTCGCTTCCCCCTGGCGTGGCAGGACCTGCTCGTCGGTGCAGCCACGGACCTGTCGATCCAGCCGGAGTTCATGTTCGCCATTGCCCGCCAGGAAAGCGCCTTCATGCGCGACGTGCGCTCCCCTGCCGGCGCGCGCGGATTGATGCAGCTGATGCCCGGCACCGCACAGGATATGGCGCGGGAAGTGGGCCTGCAGATTTCCAACACGGACCTATACCGTCCGGAGGTCAACGTCATCCTGGGCGGGCGCTACTTGCAGCAGCTGCTGGAGCAGTTCGGTGGCAACCGCATCCTCGCCGCGATGGCTTACAACGCCGGCCCCAACCGCGTGCGGCAATGGCTGCGTGACGCCCCGGAGACGCCGGTTCCCCTGGACGTGTGGATCGAGACCATCCCCTATCTGGAAACCCGCGGCTATGTGCAGAACGTGCTGTCCTACGCGGTGATCTACGGCTATCGCATGGGAAGCGACGTGGCACTTTTGTTTGAAGAGGAAGCAAGCTCTATCGTCAGGATAGAGTGACGCGATTCATTAACACGGGGAACTGACAACAAGGAACTGAAACAGGGAGGTAGCTGGTGTGCGCAAGACTTTTTCATCACTGCGCTTTTACAACTACCGCATCTGGGTGGGCGGTGCGCTGGTCTCCAATATCGGCACCTGGATGCAGCGCGTCGCCCAGGACTGGCTGGTCCTGACAGTTCTCACCGATCACGACGCCACCGCTGTCGGCATCGTCACCGCCCTGCAATTCGGTCCACAGATCCTGTTGCTGCCCTTGACCGGCTATGCGGCGGACCGCATGGATCGGCGCACACTGCTGACGATAACCCAGGCAGCCCAAGGCCTGCTGGCGCTTTGTCTTGGCCTGCTCACGATCTCCGGATACGTCGAGCTGTGGCACGTGTTTGTGTTCGGCGCATTGCTGGGTTGCACCACAGCATTCGATGCGCCCGCCAGGCAGTCCTTCGTCAGCGACTTGGTGCCAGAGACACATCTTGCCAACGCCGTTGCCCTTAACTCGGCCAACTTCAACGCCTCGCGTACCGTCGGGCCGGCAGTGGCCGGTGTGCTGATCGCGGTCGCCGGCAGCGGCTGGGCGTTCATCATCAACGCGGCATCCTTTGCCGCCGTTCTCTTCTCTTTATCACGCATGCGTCGCGCCGAATTCTATTCCCCGAACTCGGAACTGCGTGGCGGCAAGGGGAGCCTGCTGGACGGTTTTCGCTATGTCTGGCAGCGACGCGACCTGAGCATCATCATGTGCATGTTCTTCCTGATCGGATCCTTCGGGCTGAACTTTCCCATCTATATCGCCACGATGGCCGCGACGGTTTTCCACATGGATGCGCAGGGGTTTGGTTTGTTGACAGCCACGCTGGCGGCCGGTTCGGTGACCGGCGCAGTGCTGGCAGCCGGCAGGGACAAGCCGACGCCCGACATCATCGTCAAGGCCGCTCTCATGTTTGGCATCATGAGCCTGGTGGGGGCGATGATGCCCGGCTACCTGAGCTTTGCGGTCGCCCTGTTCTTCATCGGCATCAGCGTCCAGACCTTCACCACATCGGCCAATGCGTTTGTGCAACTGTCGGCGACCCCCGCCGTCCGCGGCAGGGTGCTGGCCCTGCTGCTGACAATTGCCTTGGGAGGCCAGGCGATGGGCGCTCCGCTGGTGGGTTGGATCGCCGACACCTTCGGGCCACGCTGGGCTCTGGGCGTCGGCGCCTTATCCGCGCTGGTTTCTTATGCGCTGGGCCGCAGGATGCTGCTGAAGAAGGTCGCCCCGGCTAATCCGGAATCTCCGGCTGCACCAAGATTGCCAGATGCTGCAACGACTCCTGCCAACCCAGATAGCACATCTCGGTCGGAATGACGTCAGGGATTCCTTCCTGCACAATGTTTATCTCGGTGCCACAGGACACTTTTTTCAGCGACACGGTGACCTGCATCTCGCCAGGCAGATTGGAGTCGTCAAACTTGTCGGTATAGCGGATGCGCTCCCCTGACACCAGCTCCAGGTAGGTGCCCCCAAAGGAGTGGCTGTTGCCCGTGCTGAAGTTGGTAAATGACATGGCGAAGGTGCCACCCACCTTCGGGTCCTGATGGTGCACCTTGCAGGTGAATCCATTGGGCGGCAACCAGCGCGCGACGGCGTCGGCGTTGAGGAATGCGCGATAGACCTTCTCGGGTGGCGCGGTGAGTACACGGTGGAATTTGACTGTGCCTGGCATGATGTTGCTCCTGGGTACGAAGTGGATATGGATGTGTTTCGTACTTCATGGTCGTTTGGAAAAGCACAATTTCGACACCACTCTACACAGGCGTTATTGTACTTGAAGCCAAAAAAGTAACATAAGAAGGCTGGCTATATTACTTCAGGCAAAAAAAGAGGGCCTTGGCAGGCCCTCTTCTCGCGATCGATATTAACCGGTAGTGGTTTATCTGACCGTGTACTTGGTAAACGCTCCGCCTGCCTGGCTCAGGGAGTTGGGCCCCTCAGCCGCATAGACGTTGCCGTCCGCATCAACCGCAACACCTTCACCCGCGGTGCCCTGACTCAGACGATCCTCGCGCTCGAAGGGCTGGATGAAACCGGTCACGTGGTCGTGGTCGATGTGGCCGATACGGACACCGTTGCGCCAGCCGGGATGACTGGTCGGGCTGGACTCGGAGTCGATGGCATAGAGCATGTCATCCTCAGTGATGAACAGCCCGCTGATGCGGCTGAAGGCATAGCGGGATTCCAGGTAGTTGCCTTCCTGGTCGAAGATCTCGATGCGGTGATTGCCGCGATCGGCCACCCACAGCCGGCCCTGGGAATCGAACTCCATGGCATGCGGGGTGCGGAACTCACCGTGACGCGCGCCGATCTGTCCCCACTGCTTGATGAAGGTGCCATCGGGTGAGAATTTCATGATGCGGGACGTCTGACCAGAGTCGCGTCCTTCCTGCATGGCCTGGTTGGTGGTCATGCCCTGGGCATTGTGGCCATCAGAGACGTAAATGCTGCCGTCCGGCCCCACAATGACGTCGTTAGGCTGGTTGAAGTGAGCCTCGTCGTTGCCGGTCTGCCCGGGCGTGCCAAGACTCAGCAGCAGCTCACCCGTGGCGCTGAACTTGTGCACCTGCTGACCCTTGGTGCCAGCCTCATTGGTAGCAAAGTCAGTCACCCAGACGTTGCCCTCGTCATCCACATGAATGCCGTGAGGGGTCACCATCACGCCAGCGCCAAAGTTGGCGAGCACTTCACCGGTGTTGCGGTCGAACTTGAAGATCGGGTCGACCAGATTGGTGTCGCAGGTAACCGGCGCGCCAGCACCGAAACTACCGGCACCACAGCGCTCATAGGCCCAGATCTGACCGTCGTTGGGGTCAATGTCGATGCCGGCTGTGGAGCCCCAGGTACGGCCTTCCGGGAGTGCTCCCCAATTCTGGGTAACGGTGACGCCCGGATTATCGAAGTCTTCACCGGTGATGGTATTGCCGGGCATCGCCTGCGACATCGGCGCCGCCGGGGCGGCCATCGGAGCGGGTGTCTGCGAGGCGGTTGGTGTCGGGGCAGTTGGCTCGCTACAGGCAGCAAGCAGCGCTCCTGAACAGGCTACAGCGGTGAAAAGCAGGGTTCTGGACGACTTCATGGCAGCTCCTTTCCTTTTGTTATAAGTATTGATTCGGATTCTTAGACTGTTATTGGACTGTCGATGTTGCACTTGCGGCTGAACTGCAGCATAAGAGCTATCGCGCCTCAAGTCCAACAGGACCGGCCCGCACGCGATAATGGCCCATCCTGGCAGGTTGTAATGGCAATGACCGGCACAATGTCGGGCGCATGGCGCATGGCATGGGGCGCATGGGGAGTCCCGTGCTATGGTTCCATCGTGCGATCGACAGCCAGCGCACTCCAGCTCTGACAGGTCGGCATCACCTCCAGCGTATTGATGTTGACGTGTTCGGGCACGGCATTGACCCAATGGATGATCTCAGCCACATCCTCCGCGCTCAACGGCCGGGTTCCTTCATAGACCTTGTTTGCCTGCTCTTGATTTCCCTTGAAGCGCACGGTGGAGAAATTGGTCTCCGCCAGCCCCGGCTCGATGTTGGTCACCCGGATGCGCTTGCCCAGCAGGTCAGCGCGCAGCGCCCGGGAGAACTGCTGCACGAAGGCCTTGGTGCCGCCGTATACGGTGCCGCCGGCGTAGGGCCAATTGCCTGCCGTGGAGCCGATGTTGATGATATGACCGGTATTGCGCCGCACCATCGACGGCAGCACGGCGCGGGTGACCCGCAGCAAGCCGGTGACGTTGGTATCGATCATGGTTTGCCAATCGGCGAAGTCCACCTGGTGGGCGGGCTCCAGACCAAGAGCGAGGCCAGCGCTGTTGACCAGGACATCGACATCCCGAAACGCGGCGGGTAGCGCTTCAAAGAACGCGTCAACCGATTGCGGACTGGTGACGTCCAGCACCGCAACATGGATGGCGATGCCATCTTTGCCTGCACCGACTAACGACCCAGCCAGGGCCTCCAGCTTGTCCAGGCTACGAGCAGCCAGGATCAGGCGGCAACCATCCTGCGCGAAACGCCGTGCCGCTGCCTCGCCAAATCCTGAGGATGCGCCAGTGATCAGAACTGTCTTGCTCATGATTTTCTCTCGTGTTGCCAATTTTTACCCAATTGTATCGTTCCTGAACCTGATGGGAACC
>Ga0233380_1000473_pt1 | contig 20915 bp, 22 predicted proteins | sample ElkDunMinimDraft_9_FD_191541 | JGI IMG/M metagenome (GOLD analysis project Ga0233380, IMG submission 191541) | Fecal eukaryotic communites from dung pellets of Tule Elk in California, USA - Elk Dung F36 | ecosystem: Host-associated > Mammals > Digestive system > Large intestine > Fecal | place... | reverse complement strand
AATTATAATAATTTTCTTCTAAATTTTTTAAATCAAACTGCGATGTAACTATATCAAACGAACGATCTTTGAATTTATTTGCTATATCGGGTTGCTCTAATAAAGATAAACATTTTTCGGCTAAAAGATTTGCATCTCCAATTTCTGTTAAATAACCGTTAACTTCATCTTTTATAACTTCTGGAATTCCACCGGCTTTTGTTGAAACTATTGGGATTTTTGATGCAAAAGCTTCATAAATGGTTAATGGTAATCCTTCGGTAATCGAAGTCATTAATAAAATATCGAATTCTTTTAAATAATCGGCAATATTAGTTTTAAAGCCTAAAAAATAGACAATATTTTCTAATTGTTTTGCTTGTACTAATTCTTTTAAAATTGGTTCTTCAGGTCCGGTTCCAAGAATAACAAACCGCACGTTTTTATTTTTTTTGATTACTTTTTCAGCGGTATTAATAAAAGTAACCAAATCTTTTTGTTTTGCTAAAGAAGATATATTGCCTATTATTTTTAATTCTTCAGGAAGGTTTAGTTCTTTATGAATTAAACCTGTTTTGTGTTTATCTTTAAATTCTGACACATTAATTGCGTCATAAATTGTTAACAGTTTATCTTTAGGAATATTTATGTTGACAAAAATTTTCTCAACAGCTTTTGAAACTGAAACAATTTTAAAAATATATTTATTATCATATTTCAGTTTTTTGAAAAAATTATTTTTAATAGCATTATTTCTTTTACGGCTGTAAATAATTTTTACATCTTTATTTAATAGTGCTTTAGCTATGATGGCAGCTGATAACGCACTTGAATCATGAATGTGTAAAATATCGATATTAAACTTTTTTACACAATTTATTATTGGTTTTATTAACGAAAGAACCTTGTTTTTTTTTGTGTATACAACTACTTGTGCTTTATCATTTAAGGCTTTTTTATAAAGAACAGAATTTTCTGGACACAAAATATATTGATCTAATTCATCATACTTTTTTAAAAGGTTATATATAGTGTACATTTGCGCGTCGCCTCCGCGCCATTCCACAATTGATGTTACATTTAAAATATTCATGATATGTGTTTAGACCAAAATTTTACAACGCCTTTTTTATTAAATCCATGACAGGCAAAAGGTAATTCGCCATTTAAATAGCCAAAAGCTACTTCAGGTTTTCTATCTACACAAAAGCATAAAGCGGTTTTATAGTCAGGCTTTAAAAAGGAATGCTTTTGTGGAACATATAGTGACCAAAAAACATCTTCTACATGATAATTTTCTTTTTCTTTATGTTGTAAAAAATAATTGATTTTTTTAGATTCTATAACTGAAATTTCGTGAAATTTAAGCGTTTTTCTTAAAGAAAAACCTCCGTTGCCAACTTGATTTATATGGTTGTACAACCTTTGTTTCAACCCAAATATTCGCTTTATTTTATTGAAAATAAATCTTGGTTTATGGTTAAAAAGTATTTTCTTACTGTCTAGCCATGGTGCACCAATGTAATCAAACCCTTTCGAAACCCATAAAGACAATTCGTTTTTAAAAACATAAGCATCGGTTTGGCATATAAGCATATATTCATAACTTAAAAAAGCTTCATAGAAATGCGATGAAAGTAATAATTGATTGTAACCGTCAATAGATTTAAAAAAGTGATCTTCAAATCTACAGATTTCATAATTAAATTGAATTTTATAATCTTGAAGAAAATCAATATTTAAAGATTGAGGAGCAATAAATATAATGGGAAAACTTCTAAGGTGCTGATTTACACTTTTTAATGATTTTTTTTCAAAATCATCAAAAAACGCTCTGTATATAGGAATTAAAACAACTACTTTTTCTGTGTCATTTTTCATTAAGCAATAACATTTTCATACAAATATATATATTATTATATAATTGGAAAGCTATAATGTTGGTGTTTGTAAACATTTGTTAAATATTAAGCCAAAGAGATTGCTATTATCGTTATTTTTGTAAGTGTAATATTAAATTAAATGAAGTTTATAATTAATCAAATTTTTAATGACAGACGATCTGAAATTAAAAATTTTATTTTGAATTTTGATGTTGATGGAAAATTATTAGTAAAAGGTAGTAGAAATACCATTAAAATTTTTTCTTTAAACGATCAATTGCTGAATATTAAAGCTTTTAAGAAACCTAATTTGCTTAATTCTTTTGTATATAGATTCATTCGTGATTCTAAAGCAAAACGATCATATAATTATGCTTTAAAATTATTAGAAAAAAATATTGGGACGCCACAACCTATTGCATTTGCTGAATATAATGATGGAATTGGTTTAGGTAAAAGTTTTTATGTATGTGAGCATATTATAACCGAATATACTTACCGCGATTTAGTTGAACACCCCAATTTAGAAAATCACGAAGCTATTTTGCGCGCGTTTACTGTTTTTTGTTATAAACTACATGAAGCAGGAGTAGAGTTTAAAGATCATTCGCCAGGAAACACGTTGATAAAAATAAATAAAGATCAATCGTATTCTTTTTATTTGGTTGATTTGAATAGAATGCAGTTTCATACCGAAATGCCGTTTAAACAACGCATGTATAATTTACGCAGACTAACACCTAAAAAAGAAATGATTGCCATTATGGCAAACGAATATGCGAAGTTGTACACGCAAGAAACTGAAACCGAAATTTTTAGCTTAATGTGGAATTTAACAAGCGAATTTCAAATGAAATTTCATCGCAAACAAAAAATGAAAAAGAAAATTAAATTTTGGAAACGCTAGATTTATCTAGCTTTTTCATTTCATTGTAGCGCTCTTTTATACCTTGGGCGTACACTTTACAAATTGTAAATCCTTTTGATCCATCTAAAAAACCTAACCTAAAAAAATAACGGTTTAAAAACGTATAAATTGGATGAAACACAGCTAAAAAAGTATTAGGTTTTGTGCCGTTATTTAATTTTTCAATAGCTTTTAAACGGTTGTAATAAAAAACTTTGTCTTTAAAATGCTGATGGTGTGCGTAGGAATAATGAATTAAATAATTATTTAATGTGCCTAAATTATCATTAAAGTTTAATTTTTCATGCACAATACCGTGGTATTTAGCATTTTTCTTTTGAAACAAACGTAGGTTTTTGTCCGATTGTAATCCAGAAAAGTTAACAGGTTCATTAAAAAAGTAAAACTTTCGTTTTAAGAAATATCCTCTTTTAGTATTATTTGAATTTAAAACACCTTGAATTTCCTGCTTTAAGTCATTTGAAATTCGTTCATCACCATCAATAAATAAAATCCAATCATTAGTTGCGTAATCAATTGCGATATTGCGTTGTTCAGAAAAATTATTAAAAACGTGTTGATAAACTTTAACCTGTGGAAAATCTTTTAAAATTTCTAAAGTATTATCGGTACTAAAAGAATCAACCACGATAATTTCATCTGCAAAATCTAAATTAAGCATAAGATTCCTAATGTTTTTTTCTTCATTAAGGGTAATAATTAAGGCAGTGAGTTTATTATTGTTCATTAATCAAATTACTTTTGATAAAATGGGTTAGCAAATCTCCGAAAAATTCGGGTAAAAATAAATTATAAAGGTTGTTGTTTTCTTTTTTTATTTGTTTTAAGCGCTTATTTTTAAAAAGATCCGGTTTGTAATCGTTTAAATGAACCGATATGTGTTTTATCCCGTCTTCAAAAGTACTCCAAGCTATTTTTTCAATCCAAGGCGAAAATATAATAAAAGTTGGTTTGTTTAAAGCTTTTGCCATATTCATGGTGCCACCATCGTTACCAATTACAAAACTACATTGGTTTAACAAGGCAAGTAAACCGCGTAAATTGTTGCCTAAAACATTAAAAAATATTTTTTTCTGCGTTTCTACCGAACATAAATTTAAAACTTTTTTTGCAGTTTCAATTTGGTTGGGAATATAGTTTAATAAAATTTGCACATCGCTTTTTGCAACCATATCAACCACTTTTGCCATGTGTTTTAGCGGATATGTTTTTGTTTCGCTACTACCAATAATATTAAGCATTACAATTGGTTTTTGCAAATTAACATTGTGTTTTTTTAAAAGATTTATTGCATTTTCATTTTCTTCATCGGTTATTTTAATCGTAGGATGCGTTACATATAAATCTTTGGATATTTTTAATGGATCTAATAATTTTAAACGATGCTCTATGACCAACCCTAAGTTTGTTTTTGGTTGCTGATCTCTTTCTATTAAATGGGTAAACAATAAATTAGAAATTTTCTTTTTAAATGAAATTTTGGTTTTTGCATTTGATAATCCTACAATTAACCAACTTTCTAACTTGCTGTAAGCATCAATTATAACATCGTAATTTTGTTCTTTTAATGATAAAGCAAAGCTAATAAGTGCCTTTTTGTTGTCTCTGTATTCATTTTTAAAAAAGATAACATTATAATTTTTATCGTTTTCGGAAATTACAGGATAGGTGTTCTCATAAATAAGGTAATCAATCTGCGCAGTAGGATAGGCTTTGCAAAGTGTTTCGCACAAAATAGTGCTTACTAATACGTCGCCAATCATTTTTTGTTGAATCACCAATATTTTTTTCATACTTTTTACAAAAAGTTATTTCTACAAAAATATTAAAATACTCTATATTTGCTTGCATGAAACCAAATATTTCAATAATTGTTAGTACATATAATTCTCCCGAATGGCTAAAAAAGGTTATTTGGGGATTTTCCGCACAGACATATACAGCGTTTGAATTGATTATTGCCGATGATGGATCAACTACAGATACCAGCGAATTAATTAAAAATTTACAGCAACAAGTGTTTTTTCCTATAAAACATGTGTGGCATGAAGATAACGGTTTTCAAAAAACCATTATACTTAATAAAGCAGTTTTAGAAACATCGACAGATTATATTATTATGACCGATGGCGATTGTATTCCGCGTAAAGATTTTGTTGAAACTCATGAAAAATTACGGAAGCCAAATGTTTTTCTTTCGGGCGGATATCATAAATTATCAATGGATCTATCAAAATTAATTACAAAAGAAGATATTATTTCTGGCAATTGTTTTAATGTTGATTGGCTTGTGACTAACGGAATGAAAAAATCTTTTAAAAACAATAAATTGAGCGCTTTTGGCATTAAAAGTTCTTTTTTAAACTTTATTACACCGACAACACCTTCATGGAACGGGCATAATTCTTCTGCCTGGAAAAAAGATATTTTATCTGTAAACGGTTTTGATGAACGTATGGAATATGGTGGCGAAGACCGTGAATTAGGCGAGCGTTTAGTTAATAAAGGTATAAAAGGTAAACAAATACGGTATAGCACTACTTGCGTACATTTAGATCATGCGCGTGGTTATGTAAATGAAAAAGCATTAGCTGTTAATAAACAAATTAGAGAAAATACAAAAAATACAAAAAGCATTTGGACAGAATATGGTATTAAAAAAGGAACTCGTTAAAAGTTCCTTTTTTATTAGATTTTAATATAATTAATCTCGTTTTCGTACGATCTAACCGCACCGCTTTTTAAAACAACAAGCAATCTGCCTTCGTCACTCCATCTTGCAGCCTCGATTTCTTCGCCAACAAAAAGTTCTAATTCGTGATTGTTTTCGTCAACAATATATAAAAGCTGACCGTTAATTCTAAAATTATTCGATTTTTTAAAGTTCTCTGTAAATTCCATATCAATTATCTTTTATTCAAAAATACAAAACAGATTTTTAATTGCAACCAAATAAATCTTTATTAATACAATTTTAAGTGGTATTTTTGAAAAGTATCAAAATTATATACAAAAAATTATGTCAGACGATAAAAAAGTAATCTTTTCAATGTCGAAAGTGAGTAAAACCTACTCTTCGACAAACAAAACAGTGCTTAAAGATATTTATCTAAGCTTTTTTTATGGAGCCAAAATCGGAATTTTAGGTTTAAACGGTTCAGGTAAATCATCCTTATTAAAAATTATTGCAGGAATTGATAAAAATTATCAGGGCGATGTGGTTTTTGCCCCAGGTTATACAGTAGGGTACCTAGAACAAGAACCGCAGTTAGATGAAACCAAAACCGTAATTGAAGTGGTACGCGAAGGAATGGCAGAAGTGGTTGCTATTTTAGACGAGTTCAATAAAATTAACGATATGTTTGGCTTGCCAGAAGTTTATGAAGATGCAGATAAAATGCAGAAACTTATGGATCGTCAAGCAGATTTACAAGATAAAATTGATGCAGTAGGCGGATGGGAATTAGACAATAAATTAGAAATTGCCATGGACGCGCTTCGTTGTCCTGAACCAGATACGCCAATTTCGGTACTTTCGGGTGGTGAACGTCGTCGTGTGGCTTTATGTCGATTGTTATTACAAGAACCTGATGTATTACTTTTAGATGAGCCTACCAACCACTTAGATGCAGAATCGGTTCATTGGTTAGAACAACATTTACAACAATATAAAGGAACCATCATTGCGGTAACGCACGACCGTTATTTCTTGGATAATGTTGCCGGATGGATTCTTGAATTAGACCGTGGCGAAGGTATTCCATGGAAAGGAAATTATTCTTCTTGGTTAGATCAAAAATCTAGCAGAATGGCACAAGAAGAAAAAGTGGCATCAAAACGTAGAAAAAATTTAGAACGCGAGTTAGATTGGGTTCGTCAAGGTGCTAAAGGTCGACAAACAAAACAAAAAGCACGTTTACAGAATTACGATCGTTTATTGAATGAAGATCAAAAACAATTAGAAGAAAAATTAGAAATCTACATTCCAAACGGACCACGTTTAGGTACAAATGTTATTGAAGCTAAAGGTGTTGCGAAAGCATTCGGAGATAAAATTTTGTATGATAATTTAAATTTCACGTTGCCACAAGCGGGTATTGTTGGTATTATTGGACCAAACGGTGCAGGTAAATCTACTATTTTCCGTATGATTATGGATGAACAAAAAGCTGATGCTGGTGAATTTGTTGTGGGTGAAACTGTAAAAATTGCGTATGTAGATCAATCGCATACAAATATAGATACAGAAAAATCGATTTATGATAATTTCGCAGATGGTCAGGAATTAATCATGATGGGCGGTCGTCAGGTTAATGCTCGTGCTTATTTATCGCGTTTTAACTTTGCAGGATCAGATCAAAACAAAAAAGTTTCAACATTATCGGGTGGTGAACGTAACCGTTTGCACTTGGCTATGACTTTAAAAGAAGAAGGTAACGTATTGTTATTAGATGAGCCTACCAACGATTTGGATATTAACACCTTACGAGCTTTAGAAGAAGGTTTAGAGAATTTTGCAGGTTGTGCTGTAATTATTTCTCACGACCGTTGGTTTTTAGACCGTGTTTGTACGCATATTTTAGCTTTTGAAAACGATTCTGAAGTTTATTTCTTTGAAGGATCTTTCTCTGAATACGAAGAAAATCGTAAAAAACGTTTAGGTGATGTAGCACCAACGCGAATTAAATACAAAAAATTAGTTCGCTAATTAAACTTAAAAAGCTGTTCAACTGAACAGCTTTTTTATGTTGTTATTTATTCTGCGGCTGCATTAAATTAATTTCTTTGTATGCAACGTTTGTAAGTGTTGTATCTGCATCTTTTTCTTATTTAAGTGTTTGTTCTAGTAACTTGGCAACTCCTTTTTCACCTAAAGTTTTAGCAAAGGCTACCAAAGTTCTATAAAATGCAATTTCGGAATGTTCAATTTTTTGCTATGAAGAAATAATAGCTGCATCACGAATAGCTCTGGGTTGCGTTTCTTCTAATATTCTGTTATTTTCTTCGATTAAACTTTCAATAGCACTACATTTTATTTCACGGTCTGAGTCACCTAAAAGTTTAAAAACTTTTTGCAAACGTTCAATTTGTCGTTCGGTAACAATTATATGCTCTTCAATAGCATTTTTAATTTTTTCAGCTGTTCGGTAGCTGTTTTTTATCATTTGTTTTCATAGCATATAATTTTAATTAAGTTGTAATTCACAACTTTAATTGAGCCTCTATTTTTTAAGGATGCACATAATAAGTGATTTTAAACGGGTTAAATGCATTTATACCTTCAATTAGTTTTTCTCTATCGTTAGAATCGTACCATTTCTTGGTGTTTTTATCAAAAAAAGAAAGAACTGTCATATACACATTATGTGTTTTAAAATTAACTACGTATAAACCTGATTCCTCTGGTTGAGATAGAGGATATGTTACCCATCGCATTGCTTTCATAAGTGTATTTTTTAATAGTTCTACATTGGTTTTATTAAATTTAATAGTTTAAAACGTTTTATAAAAAACACACTCATTAACCTACCAAAGCAATGAGTGTGTAAATTCTTATATTCAAAACTATTTATATTAGGTCAAGATGTATGCCAATGCGTATTCATATATAACATATTTATGTTAGGTACAGTACATGCTGTTTTTTTATATTTTAATTATATATAATGTAATATTGTTAATGATTTTTTTTTGGTGAATAATTTCCACAAAATGTATAAAATATCGTTAAAATGTCATTATTTATTAAATAAAATTATAATATAGCGCTGTGTGTGTTCTAAAAGTTATAGCGTTTTGCCATGTATTAATTATTAGCGGTGAAAAACTAAGGTTTACTTAATAATTTAAATGAGGTTAGGGTGTAATAATTGATTGCAAATCCTTATTTTTGGGAAAATTTAAACAAATTTATATAATGAAAAGTATTTTAGAAAACATCGTTTCAGAAATGGAAACATTAAAAACAGACGCTAATGCACAAATTGAAAGTGGTAACAAAGCAGCAGGAACACGTGCGCGTAAATCGACTTTAGCTTTAGAAAAATTAATGAAAGAGTTTAGAAAAGCTTCTTTAGACGCATCTAAAAAATAATGTAGAAATTTAGTTTTACATAAAACACCCGCCGATGGAAGCGGGTGTTTTTAAATGCAAACTTAATTTAAATAAACAACAGCAAATTTATTAGTCTTTTTTATAGAACCAAATAGGTATTTTACCTATTAACATATTTAAGATTAAAAAATTACTCTCAAAATTCTGTATAAGTGAAGATGTAAACTAACTGCTGTTTTTCACTGTAAATACCCTACACACAAAATTATTTTAATGTAAATTGCATTATATTCTGCAAAAAAATAGTTGTTAACCATAAAAGGGTTCTTTCAAAATTTTAAAGCATAATAGAAATTTCAAGCAACATTTATGTTAAAGAGAATTAAGAGTCACACCATATCGCATTATTTCATTATAACATTAAGGTTTGTTGTAGGAACTGTATTTATTCCATCTGGATTATTAAAATTTCAAGGTAAAAGATTTTCTACAATTTGTTCAGAAATGTATCAAGATTTCTTTTTTCATGAACTGCATGAAACCGGTATTTATTGGAATTTTTTAGGATTTTGCCAATTACTTACTGCCTTTTTATTATTTACACAACGATACACAACCTTGGCAGCTTTGCTTTTTACAGGAATATGTACCAATATTTTTATTTTTACATTAAGTGCTAATATGATTGATAAGGTGGTAATTATGAGCTTTATGATGCTTGTCGCTATTCTTTTAATTTTGTGGGATTTTAATAAATTTTCTGTATTATTTAAAAATTACAATCACCATTTTGATCAAATACAAAATACCAAGCAGCCTTCTTTACTCATGCAGTTTGTAGGCTTAATACTATATATAGTGGTAGTTGTAGTTTTTTTGGTTTTTGATACTTATTATTAGGTATTTAGTGTTAACGAATTGTTTTTATCTACTTATAGGTAATTTGTATGGAATTTAATATATACTTAAACATTAATTTTTGTAACGTTTTTAAACTTTAGTGATCTGTAAGCGTTGTGCTACCTTGTTGAGCTTCGTTCAGTTTTTCAAGCTCATGTAAGTATAAAAAAATTATATGAGATTTAGCATAAAGCATAGGATACATAAAAAATAACTCCATATCTATTAAAACCAAAAAATCCGTTTCAAAATTCTGAAACGGATTTTTTTATGATAAGAAATACTACTTATTTACTTAAGTACATTTTTCTGCGAGCATATAAATCGTAGAAAGCATCATCTTTTAAACTGTCTATAAACAAGATACTTTCTCCAGTCGATTTCATTTCAGGTCCCAAAGCTTTATTTACACCTGGGAACTTATTGAAAGAGAAAACCGGTTGCTTAATCGCGTAACCATTTAACTGTGGATTAAATGTAAAATCGGTAACTTTTGCACCTAACATTACTTTTGTAGCGTAGTTTACATAAGGTTCACCATAAGCTTTAGCAATAAACGGAACCGTACGAGATGCACGTGGATTTGCTTCGATAATATAAACCGTATCATCTTTAATAGCAAACTGTATGTTGATTAATCCTTTTGTTTTTAAGGCAACTGCAATCTTTTTAGTGTGATCTTTAATTTGTTGTAAAACAAATTCACCTAAATTAAACGGAGGCAATGTTGCATTTGAATCACCCGAGTGAACTCCACATGGTTCAATGTGTTCCATGATTCCGATGATGTACACATTTTCGCCGTCGCAAATTGCATCAGCTTCTGCTTCAACTGCACCAGACAAATAATAATCTAATAATAATTTGTTACCAGGAATCGATTTTAATAAATCAATTACATGCTCTTCTAACTCTTTTTTGTTGATTACGATTTTCATTCCCTGACCACCTAAAACATAAGACGGACGTACTAAAAGAGGGAAATCTAATTCGTCTGCTAATTTCGATGCTTCGTCTGCAGTTGTTGCTACACCAAATTTAGGGAACGGAATATTTAATTCGGTTAACAATTCAGAGAAACGTCCGCGATCTTCCGCTAAATCTAAAGCTTCGTAGCTTGTTCCAATGATTTTTATTCCGTATTTTTCTAACTTTTCAGCCAGTTTTAAAGCAGTTTGTCCACCTAATTGTACAATAACTCCTTCTGGTTTTTCGTGACGAATAATGTCGTAGATATGTTCCCAATAAACAGGTTCAAAGTACAATTTATCAGCTGTATCAAAATCCGTAGAAACCGTTTCAGGATTACAGTTAATCATAATGGTTTCGTAACCACATTCAGCTGCTGCCAAAACGCCGTGCACACAAGAATAATCAAATTCAATTCCTTGCCCAATTCGGTTTGGTCCCGATCCTAAAACAACAATCTTCTTTTTATCGGTACGAACAGATTCGTTTGATGTATAAGTAGTTCCGTCTGCTTTTTCAATATCAGCTTCAAAAGTAGAGTAGTAGTAAGGTGTTTGCGCTACGAATTCTGCTGCACACGTATCAACCAGTTTGTACACACGGTTAATGTTCATTAGTTCGCGCAATGCATGAATTTCGCTTTCTAAACAACGCAACATATGCGCAATTTGGCGGTCTGCAAAACCTTTTTGCTTCGCTTCTAACAACAAATCTTTAGGCAATGAAGCTAATGTGTGTTTAGAAACTTCTTGTTCTAAAGCATACATTTCTTCGTATTGCTTTAAGAACCACATGTCTATTTTAGTTATTTCATGAATAGTGCTTAACGGAATTCCCAATGCAATAGCATCGTAAATTACGAAAACGCGATCCCATGAAGCATGTTCTAATTTATCTAAAATTTGGTCGTAATTTGTGTAACCTTTTCCGTCGGCACCAATTCCATTACGTTTTATTTCTAACGATTGTGTTGCTTTTTGTAAGGCTTCTTGGAACGATCGACCAATTCCCATTACTTCACCAACCGATTTCATTTGTAAACCTAACGTACGATCTGCACCTTCGAATTTATCAAAGTTCCAACGAGGTATTTTTACGATAACGTAATCTAAAGTTGGCTCGAATAAAGCCGAAGTTGATTTTGTAATTTGATTTTGTAATTCATCTAACGTATAACCCAACGCTAATTTTGTAGCGATTTTAGCAATTGGATACCCCGTTGCTTTTGATGCCAATGCAGATGAACGAGATACACGCGGATTGATTTCAATTGCCACAATATCTTCTTTTTCGTCTGGCGAAACAGCAAACTGAACGTTACATCCACCTGCAAAATTACCAATAGAACGCATCATTTTTATTGCCATATCGCGCATACGTTGAAATGTACGGTCTGATAATGTCATTGCTGGCGCAACCGTAATAGAATCACCTGTATGGATTCCCATTGCGTCCATATTTTCAATGGTACAGATAATTACAACGTTGTCGTTTTTATCGCGTAATAATTCTAATTCGTATTCTTTCCAACCTAACAAAGCTTTATCAATCAAAACTTCGTGAATTGGCGATGCTTCTAAACCGTAAGTTAATAAACCATCGAAATCTTCTTCTTTATGAACAAAAGCAGCACCCGTTCCACCTAAAGTAAATGATGGACGAATCACTAATGGGAAACCAAATTCCTGAGCAATTTCTTTTCCTTCTAAAAACGAAGTTGCTGTTTTAGCCGGAGCAAATGGAATGTCGATTCTTGATAGTAACTGTTTAAATTGTTCGCGGTCTTCAGTTACATTAATAGCATTGATATCAACACCAATTAATTTTACGTTGAAATCTTGCCAGATACCTTTTTCGTCTGCTTCCAAACATAGATTCAAAGCTGTTTGTCCGCCCATTGTTGGTAAAACCGCATCGATTTCCGGATGTGCTTTTAAAATTTCAACAATAGATTTAGTGTTTAAAGGCTTTAAATATACATGATCTGCCATTGAAGGATCGGTCATGATGGTTGCAGGGTTAGAATTTATCAAAATAACTTTGATACCTTCTTCGCGTAATGATCGTGCCGATTGCGACCCTGAATAGTCAAATTCACAAGCCTGTCCAATGATGATTGGACCAGAACCAATGATTAAAACAGTTTTAATTGAATTATCTTTAGGCATTTTAATAATAGGTGTGTTATTTTATTGAGAGTAAATTTACTGATAATTAGTTGAATTTCAACTTAAAAAACAGACAATAACGATAAGGTATAAAAAAAGGCGATACACTTAAAGTAACGCCTTTATTTATGATGAAACATCATTATTTTTTATGTCTTGGTTCACTAGAAACTGTTAACTTATGTCTTCCTTTAGCTCTTCTACGTGCTAATACTTTTCTTCCGTTAGCGCTAGCCATTCTGTCCATGAAACCGTGTTTGTTTCTTCTTTTTCTTTTTGATGGTTGAAACGTTCTCTTACTCATTGCTTCTTATCTTTAAATCTATAAAATTTTACGAATGTTCAGCTTTGAAAACAAGTAGCTTCAAAACCGAGTGCAAATATACAAATCCTTTTATTACCTACAAATTGTTTTTAAAAATTATTTAAAAATTATGTTGTACTATAATTTTAACTTAAAAACATCTTTTGTTGCTGCGTAGGATTTTACTACATTTGCAAAGTTAAAAATAAAAGAAATGATTAACAAGAATATAAAAATTATAGTTGCAGCCGCTTTATTAGCAACGGCAATTTGGCAGTTTACAGAAAATAATATTGGAAATGGTATTTTTTTAATATTATTAGTTTTAATAGTAGTGTTAATTTACTTTAAGAACGAAATGTTGATTATGACCTTGTTTAAATTTAGAAAACAAGATATGGACGGTGCTAAAAAAATTCTTGCTAAAATAAACCCAGATACAGCATTAATTAAAAATCAACAGGGATATTACTATTATTTAAATGGTATTATTAATGCGCAAAATAACTTAAATCAGGCTGAAAAAGATTTTCGTAAAGCAATTGATTTAGGGTTGAATCAGAAAGAAGATTTGGCAGTATCTAAATTGCAGTTGGCTGGTATTGTAATGAGTAAAAACCGTCCGGCTGAAGCTCAGAAATTAATTGCCGAAGCAAAACAACACGATACTAAAGGAATGTTGAAAGAACAGATTTCGATGATTGAAGGTCAAATGAAACAAGCCCGCGGACAAAAAGTTCCAATGTGGTACAACCAAAGCAAGAAAAGAGGTTTTTAATTTCTTTACAACATAAGTATTAAGCCATTCGTTTACAGAGTGGCTTTTTTTTATAATTTTTTCCATCAAAAAACTAAACACTATTATGTATCATAAAATACTATCCGTTCTACTGTGTGTATTTTTTATCAGTTGTAATAAATCAGAAAATGATAGAACCATTGATTTTTCCAAAGACCGCGATTTTAGAATTATCAATGTTTTTAACGAACAGATGTATGCCGATTTAGAGCAAAGGCTTCCAGATAACATTAAACCCGACGCCGAAAGTGAAGAATCGTACGTAACTTATTCTTATTTATCGCTTAAATCTAATAAAGAATATACTTTCTTGATTGGAAATAAATTTATGTACGGAACTTATTCTGTAATCAATAAGGATGAAATCTTATTAAAATCAGAAGAATTTGGCGATATTCCTTTAAAAATTATGAAGGAAGAAAACGGTTGCATTCAAATTCATGGAGATTTTAAAGCTTACAAAAGCGATATGATGATTGAGTTAGATGGAAACACGAAGTATTATTTAAATCTAAATACTGATTTTGAAAAATTGGGAAAAGAAAATGATATTCGATCTGTAGCATTTAACCAATGGCGCTTTGAACCGCAACAAAAAGAAACCGACGACGAAATTAAAAACCGCTTAATTTTAAACTTAAAATATATAGCTGCTTATATGCGCGTGCACATGTACGGCGGCTTCAATCAAATTCATACTGCAGGAATTCATTCGCCTTTTCTTTATGCAAAAAATGGTTTGTTTTTGTATGAATGGCAGCGTGTACCTTATTTCTGGAAACATGTTTTTCATGATGAAAAAGATGCTAAAAAAGCTTTTAAACTTTTACACAAAACATTTAATGAAGTAGAAGCGCCAAAGTTTATTGATAATTGGCTGGCTTACAACGAAAGTTGCTTGCAAATCGTAATTAAAAAACTTGAAGACGAAGATAATCTTTAAGAAAATCAAAAGCCTCAATTTAATATTGAGGCTTTTAATCTATAAATTATTTCCTTTTAAAACCTTCGGTAGGAATTTGTATGTTGTAAGATTTACTGCCGTTTACAATCAAAGAAGTGTCAATTAACCAAGGATTGTACAACTTTAAAAGTTTGTAATTGATGCCTTGCTCTAATGCCCATTTTTGTAGATCGTCTATGTTTGAATTTACAGCAACGGTTTTAGTTTTCACAGGCTGATACAATTCATCTTTAGAAAAAACATAACCGTATTTGTCTGCATTATTCATAATTTCCTTTAAAGCCAAAATTCTAAAAACGTAGCGCGATGTTTCTTCGTTTAAAAACAAATCGTAATAATCGGTAACGCCTTGCGCAATTTGCTGGCGTTCAACACCTGCCATTCCTCTGTTATATGCAGCCGCTACCAATGTCCAATTTCCAAATTTAGCATAAGCTCTTTTTAAATAAACACACGCAGCTTCGGTAGCTTTAATTACATCGTATCGTTCATCAACGGTGCTGCTTACTTCCAAATTATATTCTTTAGCCGTTTCGGGCATAAATTGCCAAAAACCTTTAGCGCCTGCGCTTGATGTTGCATTGGTTAACGCACTTTCAATTACACACAAATATTTAAAATCGTTTGGAATACCGTTGCGCTTTAAAATAGGTTCAATATCAGCAAAATGTCTGTTAGCCCTTTTTATAATTAGGCTTGTTGCAGAATGCAGGTTAATGTTCACCATCATTTCACGATCTAAACGCTCTCTTACATCAATAATTTCCAAAGGCACACGCTCACCACAGAAATCGGCATTTTTTATATAGAAGTTTGTTTCAGATGCATTTTTTTCAACAGTCGTAAACTGATAAAAACCAGCCGACAATACAACTACACCAACTATTAAAGCAATTTTTTTATACGTTTTTTTCATATTTATTTTTCTAAAATTTCTAATAGCTTTTTATTGATCCATTTTGCGTTTACAAGCACCATAACATGCGTTCCGTTCTCTAAAAACTCGGCATTTTTAATTCGTTTATGTGGAAAAATATGATCTTTTGTTCCGTGTAAATGATACACATTTTCAACTGGATTTTTGTTTTCCCATGAAATTACGGACTTAAATGCCCAATCTAAATAATTTACAGAACGAATAGATAGATATTTGTGGTACATATCGATACGCTGATGGATTTTTTTTGAAGATACTATTTTTTTTGTAACATTTTCAATTAAAGTAATATATGATGTTGGAAAAAATCGATAAAGTTTCCATTTTTTAGCCCAATGTATCCTAACCGGAAATTCCGATGGATCTTTTACACTTGATATTATAATTACTTTTTCTACAGATATAATCTTGGCAATTTCCTGTACAATGATTCCACCGAACGAAACGCCGATTAAAATAGGGTTCTCTAAAGTAATTTGCAAAGCAATGCGCTCGCTGTATTTTTGCAATGATTCGTCTTTTTCAGGTTCAAACCAATCAATAAAATGGAGGTTGTATTTTGAATCATCCAATTTAATATTTTCAAAAATGTCACAATTTGCAGCCATTCCCGGCATAAAATAGATGTTTTTCATCTAAATAAATTTGTAATTATAGATACTGTTTTGCATTATTAAAAACTATTTCATTAATTTGCAATCAAAATAAATAAGAAATTAAGTTTTAATTTTTAATAATTCTTTATTTTCATTAAAATTCATTTCTTACCGAAAGAACCTTTGAAATATATAAAAATAGAAAAAAATGTTATATGGAATTTAAAAACAATGAACTGTTAAGACAGTTTGAATGTAGATGTGGCGACAGATTTGTAATTATTGAATACTCTATACAAGAACGAAAACTTTTTTTAACCAAACTAAACCCTAATGGATGTGAAGATGAAGTGTTAATTAATGATTTTATTAAAGGCATTTTAGATCAGGCAGAAGAAAAAAAATTGCGAATTGTACCAGTAAACTTAGGTATTGTTGCATTTTTTAAGAAAAATCCAAGTTATAGGGAGTTATTAGCTGCAGGAATTAAAATATAAATCATAAAAAATCCCGAAACTTTCGGGATTTTTTTATTGTATTTCGGCACTTAAACCGGCATCTAACAAAGCAGAACACATTGGCACCAAATCTATTATATCACCCGATTTTACATCGCATTTGCCTTTGTAATGAACCAGCATTGCACATTGTTCCGCCTGTAAAGCTTCATGATTACAAACTTTAACCAAGGTTTCAATAACATGGTCAAAAGTATTTACATCGTCATTAAAGAGAACAATTGTATTTTGATTACCTAATAATTCTTCAATTTTTACTTCTTCTAAGATTTGCTCTTTTGTACTCATTTTTACTTCTTTATAAATTTTAACGACGCCCAGTTATTTCGTTCTAACTGATAGTCTAAAAACATATTTTGTTGGTTTGCAGCTTCTTCAATCGCAGCAATATCTTCTGTGTAAAATCCGCTGAATAAAATAATACCGCCGGTTTTTAATGTTTTGGCATAAGCTTCCATATCATTCAGTAAAATATTACGGTTAATATTGGCTATAACCAAATCGTATTTGTTTGTTTTGTCTGCCAATAAATCTGCATCACCTTCATAAACGTCAATATTTTTAATATTATTGCGTTCTGCATTTTCTATAGAATTTAAATAACACCAATTGTCAATATCAATAGCATCGGCATGTTTTGCACCTTTCATTAATGCTAGAATGGCTAAAATAGCAGTTCCGCAACCCATATCTAACACTTCCATATTGGTAACATCTATATTTAATAAATGTTTCATCATCATAAAAGTAGTTTCGTGGTGTCCTGTTCCAAAACTCATTTTTGGTTCGATCACGATTTCATACAGAACGTTTTTAGCTTCGTGGAACGGTGCGCGAACATAGCAAAGATCGTCTACATTAATAGGTTCAAAGTTTTTTTCCCATTCTTCGTTCCAGTTAACTTGTTCTATTTCTTCGGTTTGATAGGAAACTTTAAACTCCGGATTACTCAAAATATAAACATCATTCAACAAATCTGTTGTGTTGTCGTGTTCTTGAATATATGCAGATAATCCTTCTTCGGTTTCCACAAAACTGTCAAACGCCAATTCGCCTAATTCGGCTAATAATATATCTGCACCTGGTTCTTTTGGTTCTATTTTAAAATGATATGCTATGTATTTAGATTCCATTTACAATTACTTAACGATTATTTAATATTGTATTTTTAAACACTACAAAATTACTCATACTTTTGCACAATAGTTTAATAAAACGTATGAAAAAGATTATTTTTTTATTAAGTATGTTAAGTTTTGGTGCTGTTAATGCCCAAATAGATACAAAAAAGGATATAGAAGATATAAAGATTTCTTCATTACCTTATTACAGTTATGGTAAAGGATTAGGAATGACATCGGCAGATAGTTTGTTTCAGTTAAACATTCGTTTTAGAATGCAAAATAGGGTAACTTATTTTGATTATGAAGAACAAGAATCAAATTACGAAGCACAGATTAGAAGATTGCGCTTACGTTTAGATGGATACGTGGGTAATCCAAAATTTCAATATGCCTTACAACTTTCTTTTTCACCAGGCGATGTTGGTGAAATTGAAGAAGGTAAAAATTTGAACATTATACGTGATGCGGTTGTAAGTTATAACCCAAATAAAAATTGGAGTTTTCTTTTCGGACAAACAAAGTTACCGGGTAACCGTCAACGTGTAAATTCATCGGGATCTTTACAGCTAACAGATAGATCTATTAATAATGCGCAGTTTAATATTGATCGTGATTTTGGTTTTCAGGCGAATTATTTTCAACAGCAAAAAGATCAGTTTTCATATAACATAAAAACAGCAGTATCTTCTGGAAACGGTAGAAATTGGAGTGGAAAAGACAACAATGTTGCGTTAACCGGAAAATTAGAATTATTGCCTTTTGGTACTTTTAAGAAAGGTGGAGATTATTTTGAAGGAGATATTCAACGTGAAGAAAAACCAAAAGTAATGCTTTCGGGTGTTTTACATAAAAACTTTGATGCCAATGCAGCGCGTGGTCAACAAGGAGATAAATTGTATGAAAATAGAAATTTACAATCGGTTTTTATAGATGCAATTGGTAAATACAATGGTTGGGCGGGTATGGTTTCTTATATGAACCGCACTACAGACAATCCGTTAACAGTGGGTGAGAATAGTGATGGTTTACAAGAAACGCGATATGTTTTTGCAGGTGAGGGTATGGATTATCAGTTAAGTTATACTTTTCCGGTTTCACATTACGAAATTATTGGTAGATTTTCTACACAAAACGTAAACGATGCCATTTATAAATTAAATGTTCCAAACCAGAAACAATATAGTTTTGGTGTAACAAAATACATTTGGGAACACGCTTTTAAAGTTCAGGCAGAAGTTACCTACGATGATTTAAGTTATCATACGGGCGATCAAAAAAACAACTGGTATGTACGTTTCCAAATTGAAATAGGAATTTAATTACGACATAAAACATAAAAAAAATCGAACATTACGTTCGATTTTTTTTGTTAAATATAGTTTGTAAAATAAAACCTATAATTATTACAGCAAATACACCAATTGGATTAAGCCACAAATAACTTATTACGTCTAAATAGTAAATGTATATTACCAATATTTGCGCAGCAATGGCACCCCAAAAAGTTGCTTTAGCTTTTATATATTTAAAGAAGAAGGCTATTAAGAAAATTCCTAAAACGGTTCCATAGAAAATAGATCCAATGATGTTTACCAACTGAATTAAATTCTCGAACAACGTAATAACACAAGCCGCCAAAATACAGATGATTCCCCAGAAAATAACAAGATACTTGGTAACTTTTAAATAATGGGTTTCAGATAAATTGGGTTTGTACGTTTTGTAGATATCAATTGCCGAACTTGATGCCACTGCATACAGTCCCGAAGCTGAACTTGACATGGCTGCAGAAAAAATCATTGCCAGTAAAAATCCGATAATTCCGTGTGGCAGGTAATTCAAAATAAAATAAATAAACACATAATCTTTATCGTTAGTTTCTGCTTTACTATCAACTTTTGTAATAATATCGCGGGCATTTTTCCGCAACTGAACTTCGTTTTCGTTTAAAGTAACCAATTTTTCTTCTAACATTTCGTTTTCAAAACCTTGGTTTAACTGTCCGGTGTAAATCTGCGTTACTTCTTTCTTTTCGTTCAATAAATCTTTCAGTTGAATTTCCAAACTACGGTACTCTTCGTTGTATTCAGAATTAATTACTTTAGATGTATTTACCGGATTAAAATGCAATGGCGCCTGATAAAAATGGAAAAAGATAAAAACCATAACACCAACCAACAGTATAAAAAACTGCATGGGCACTTTTAAAATTCCGTTCATTAGCAAGCCCATCTGCGTTTCTTTGATGCTTTTTCCAGAAAGATATCGACCAACCTGTGACTGATCGGTTCCAAAGTAAGCCAACATTAAAAAGAAACCTGCCGTTAAACCGTTCCAAAGGGTGTATGTTTCAGTAAAATCGGTCGAAAAATTAAGCAATTCTAACTTTCCTTCGATCTTTGCTACATTAAAAACGTTTACAAAAGTTACTTCTTCGGGCAAGCGAAACAAAATAATAAAGAACGTTAAAAACATTCCTGCCATTATTACAAATGCTTGTTGCTTTTGAGTGATGTTCAATGCCTTTGTTCCACCAAAATAGGTGTAAAATATAATTACGATACCAATTGATACAATGATAGAGGTTAGATCCCAATTTAAAATCGAAGATAGAATAATTGCCGGAGCATAAATGGTAATTCCTGTACCAATGCTTCGTTGAATAAGGAAAATAACCGAAGCTAGTGTCCGCGTTTTTAAATCGAAACGTTCTTCTAAAAACTCGTAAGCCGTGTAAACTTTCAATCTGTGGAAAACAGGAATAAAAACCATACAAATAACCACCATTGCC
>Ga0233380_1000472_pt1 | contig 20928 bp, 19 predicted proteins | sample ElkDunMinimDraft_9_FD_191541 | JGI IMG/M metagenome (GOLD analysis project Ga0233380, IMG submission 191541) | Fecal eukaryotic communites from dung pellets of Tule Elk in California, USA - Elk Dung F36 | ecosystem: Host-associated > Mammals > Digestive system > Large intestine > Fecal | place... | reverse complement strand
CTGCCGCGCTCCTAGCTGCTGCGATGCTGACGGGAGAGGCCTTGCCGTCGGCCCTCGCCGCCATCGATCCCGCCCCCTATGCGCCGGCACGCTTTCGCTAGCCAGCTCTGCACACGCTCAGTTTCCTTGTCGTCGCAGGATCGAGGCGGATCATCTGCCGCTGTCCATAACCACACGGAACCCTTGTGCCCTGCGCCCGTTACCCTGCCTCGACGTCCAGTGACGCACGCAAGGAGCAATGTCATGATCCGTACTTTGATTTTTGGCGCGATCGCCGGCTATGTCGGCAAGAAACTCTATGACGAAGGCAAGCTGCAGAGCTTCAAGGACGATGTCGTGACCCGCTTCAACGACGTCAAATCCGACCTCGCCGATAAGAGCAGCGACCCCACGACCGGCAGCGCTTCGGCAAGCCCTGCGGTCTCCACCGCCTACTAATCCCCTATCTTTTACCGGCGGGCGTTACTCCCTCGACGCCTGCCGGCCACAGCCCGTCCTGCGTGCGCGTTGCCCCCTTTCGCGTAAGGCAGGGCGGGCCATTATTTTTGCATGGCGCTCGCCACCCGGCGAGCTCATGTTCCCGCAAAAGAAAAGGCGCGACCGGTCATCCGGTCGCGCCTTTTTCATTGTTAATCGCTCGTCCGAGCGTTTGTTCGGTCAGAGCTTGGACGTCAGCTCCGGCACAACCTTGAACAGGTCGCCGACCAGGCCGATGTCGGCCACCTGGAAGATCGGCGCATCCTCGTCCTTGTTGATGGCGATGATGGTCTTGGAGTCCTTCATGCCCGCCAGATGCTGGATCGCGCCGGAAATGCCGACAGCGACATAGACTTCGGGCGCAACGATCTTGCCGGTCTGGCCGACCTGATAGTCGTTGGGGACATAGCCCGCATCGACTGCCGCGCGGCTGGCGCCGACCGCCGCGCCGAGCTTGTCGGCGAGCGGGAAGATCAGTTCCTCGAAGGTGGGGCCATCCTTAAGGGCACGGCCGCCCGAGACGATGATCTTGGCCGAGGTCAGTTCGGGACGCTCCAGCTTGGCGATTTCCGCCCCGACGAAGGTCGACAGCCCCTTGTCGCCGGTCGACGCGACGGCTTCCACCGCGCCCGAACCGCCATCGCGCTCCGCCTTTTCGAAGGCCGTGCCGCGTACGGTGATGACCTTCTTGGCATCCTTCGACTGAACGGTCGCGATCGCGTTGCCGGCATAGATCGGGCGCGTGAACGTATCTTCGCTCTCCACCGAGAGGATGTCGCTGATCTGCATCACGTCGAGCAGGGCGGCGACGCGCGGCGCGATATTCTTGCCGTTGCTGGTGGCAGGCGCGACGAAGGCATCGTGGCTGTCCATCAGGCTGACGATCAGCGGCGCGATATTTTCAGCGAGCGCGTGCCCGAAAGCCGCGTCGTCGGCGGCGTGCACCTTGCCGACGCCGGCGATCTTCGTGGCGGCTTCCGCGACGGCGCTGACGCCTTCGCCTGCGACCAGAAGATGTACTTCGCCCAGCTTCGCAGCGGCAGTGACGGCCGAAAGGGTCGCGTCCTTGATCGCGCCGCCTTCATGTTCAACCCATACGAGAGTCTTCATTTCTTCTTCCTTTCAACGCTCCCGGCTTGCCGGGAAGCGGTGGCGCGCCGTCCCCTAAAAGGGGCAGGCGGCCGATTGGATATCAGGCGGCGATGCCCATCGCCTTGAGCTTGGCGACCAATTCGTCGACGTCGGCGACCTTGATGCCGGCCGAACGCTTGGCCGGCTCGACGACCTTGAGCGTTGCGAGGCGCGGCGAAATGTCGACGCCGTAATCGGCGGGCGTCTTATTCGCGAGCGGCTTGCTCTTGGCCTTCATGATGTTGGGCAGCGACGCATAGCGCGGCTCGTTGAGGCGCAGGTCGGTCGTGACGATCGCGGGCGTGCTCAGCTTGACGGTTTCAAGGCCGCCATCGACTTCGCGCGTGACGCTGACCTTGTCGCCTTCGACCTCGACCTTCGACGCGAACGTGCCCTGGGGCAGGTTCAGCAGCGCGGCGAGCATCTGGCCGGTCTGGTTGCTGTCGTCGTCGATCGCCTGCTTGCCCAGGATGATGAGGCCAGCGGCTTCTTCTTCCTGCACCTTGGCGAGCAGCTTGGCGACGCCCAGCGGTTCGACTTCATCGTCGGTCTGGATCAGGATCGCGCGGTCGGCACCCATGGCGAGCGCGGTACGCAGCGTTTCCTGTGCTTTGGTGACGCCGATCGAAACGGCGATGACCTCGGTCGCCACGCCCTTTTCCTTCAGGCGAATGGCTTCTTCGATCGCGATCTCGTCGAACGGGTTCATGCTCATCTTGACGTTGGCGAGGTCTACACCCGTGCCATCCGCCTTGACGCGCGGCTTCACATTATAGTCGATGACCCGCTTCACGGGCACAATGATTTTCATCGCAACAACCTCCTCTTGGACGCCATGGCTGCCAAACGGCTGCGAGGGCGCGGACGATCCGTTAAAGGATCGTCCGCGCCCCATGGCATATTGTTAACTGGCGGTAAGGTGTCTCAGGCGACCTTCCTCACCTCCGCCACGATCTTCTTGGCTGCATCGCCCAGGTCGTCCGCCGGAACGATGGCGAGACCGGACGAGGCCAGGATCTGCTTGCCCTGCTCGACATTGGTGCCCTCAAGACGCACCACCAGCGGGACCGAAAGATTGACCTCCTTGGCCGCAGCGACGATGCCGTCGGCGATGATGTCGCACTTCATGATGCCGCCGAAGATGTTGACCAGGATGCCCTTCACGGCCGGGTCCTGAAGAATGATCTTGAACGCAGCCGTCACCTTCTCCTTGTTGGCGCCACCGCCGACGTCGAGGAAGTTGGCGGGGAATTCGCCGTTCAGCTTGATGATGTCCATCGTCGCCATGGCGAGGCCGGCGCCGTTCACCATGCAGCCGATGTTGCCGTCGAGCTTGATGTAGGCGAGGTCATATTTGGACGCTTCGACTTCGGCTGGGTCTTCCTCGGTCAGGTCGCGCAGTTCGGCGATGTCCTTGTGGCGGAACATCGAATTGCCGTCGAAGGCGACCTTGGCGTCGAGCACCAGCAGATTGCCCTGCTCGGTCAGCGCGAGGGGGTTGACCTCGATCTGCTCGGCGTCGGTGTCGAGGAACGCGGCGTAGAGCGAGGAGGCGACCTTCGCCGCCTGCTTCGCCTGCTCGCCGGTCAGGCCGAGCGCGGCAGCCACCGAGCGGCCATGATGCGGCATGAAGCCGCTCGCTGGGTCGACGGCGAAGCTGTGGATCTTTTCAGGCGTCGAATGAGCGACTTCCTCAATGTCCATGCCACCTTCGGTCGACACGACGAAGGCGATGCGGCTGCTGGCGCGGTCGACGAGCAGCGCGAGGTAGAATTCCTTGGCGATGTCGGCGCCATCGGTGACGTAGAGGCGATTGACCTGCTTGCCGGCGTCACCGGTCTGGATCGTGACCAGCGTGTTGCCCAGCATGTCCTTGGCATGGGCTTCGACCTCGTCGAGGTTAAAGGCCAGGCGCACGCCGCCCTTCGCCTCGGGGGCGAGTTCCTTGAACTTGCCCTTGCCACGGCCACCGGCGTGGATCTGCGACTTTACGACATAAAGCGGTCCGGGCAGCTTCTTGGCGGCCTCGACGGCTTCCTCGACGGTGAAGGCGGCATGGCCGGCGGCGATCGGCGCGCCATATTTCGCGAGCAGGTCTTTCGCCTGATATTCGTGGATGTTCATGGGGCTGGCCCGTCCTTTCCGGTAGAAGCGATATGAGAGGGGCTAAAGCACAGGCGCTATCGAGGCGCCAGCGTCTTTCCGCAAAAGCGTTTTGCAAAATTGCAAATCGGTTTGGGGGAGAATTTCGTCAGGCGGTCACAGGGCGTCTCTGATCGTGCAGCTAAGCGCCGCGCGGCTCGTGGTCAGAAATATCTCGGGATCTTCGAGCGCGCGTAGCCGATAAAGAAAGCGGTCGATCGGCATGGCGCCGACATCCTGTCCCCGCAAAGAAGCGAGAGATTCGACGCGGCGTAGTTGAAGCAGGCTGAGATCGTCGACCATTTTTGCGGCCATGCACTGCGCCATGCGGGGCGACAGGCCGGCCTCGATCAGGCTGGTGCGCACGCGCGCCTCAGGCGAAATTGTGGCGCACGCGCCAAGCGCGAGCATCGCCGGGACCAGTCCTGCGCGCAGGCCCCTAATTCGTCGTCCGTATCTTTGCGAACCAGCGGAGCGGGTGATCAGTGCGAATGCTGCATCTTGAGCCAATTGCCGCGACGATAGGCGTCGACCTTTTCGGCGTAGCCCTGCGCCAGCCCTTCATAAGCGGCGCGGCCCTGGCGAGAAGGGGAAGCTTGCGCGCGAATCAACGAGATCTGCTGACGGTGAAGCAGATAATTGACGTCCATCTCCATACTCATAACGCGCTCCTTCCCTGTCATAGGACAATGTGGTTGGGTGGCGGTCACGCAGCCTTTGCAGGCGATATGACGGGGCGAGTGTATCAGAAATCGCCATAGAAGCGAATGAGCCCGCCTCGCAGGAGCGACGGCTGGTCGCAGGAATGGTCAGACGGGCGTCACCTATGCGGTTCGATGCAGGCTGGTCGGCGCCCAGCATTTATTGTGCCCGTCATATTGGCGTCGGGGCGATAGGGTGCAAAAAGGGGCGCATATCTTTGGGGGGCAAAGGTGGGGGAATGGCTGTTCTGGCTGCTCGCCGCAGTTCATTATGAGCTGCTGCTAGTGGCGGCGGTGGGTCTGGCGCTCGGCGGGCTCGACGATCTGATGATCGATATCGTCTATTTTGTCCGGCGCGGCTGGCGCGACATCGCCGTCTATACGCGCCACCGGCGTGTGACGAGCGACACCTTGCCAGCGTCCGCTGCGCCCGGTCGCATTGCGATCTTCACGCCCGCCTGGAAGGAAGCCAATGTCATCGGCCCGATGCTGCGCCATGCCTTGGCTGCCTGGGGCGACGCGGACTATGTCATATTCGTCGGCGTCTATCCCAATGATCCCGACACGATAGAGGCGGTCGCTCGCGTTGCAGCCGACAATCCCCGCATCGTCATCGCAATCAACGACCGCGCCGGCCCGACGACGAAGGCGGACTGCCTCAATATCCTGTGGCACGCGATGGTGCGGGAAGAAGCGCGTTCAGGCAGCTTCTTCAAGGCTGTGGCCTTGCACGATGCAGAAGATGTCGTGCACGCCGACGAAATCCGCCTGTTCGATCATCTGACCGACCGCTTCACGCTGGTGCAGTTGCCCGTCCTGCCGCTGCGGGGACGCGGCGACTGGCTCGCGCGCGCCGTGACCGACCATTATGGTGACGAATTCGCCGAAAGTCATAGCAAAGGGCTGATCGTGCGGGAGGCGCTGGGCGCTTCCATTCCTTCCGCCGGCGTCGCTTGCGCCTTTGCTCGTGACGCTCTGGCAATGCTGGAGGATTCCGGGCGCGGCGGGCCATTCGACCCGCAATCGCTGACCGAGGATTATGAAGCGGGGCTGCGTATTCGCGAGCGCGGCGGCAAGGGCGTGTTCGTGCGTATGCGCGACCGTGAGGGACGCCTGGTCGCGACGCGCGAATATTTTCCCGACAGTGTCGACGCTGCCGTCCGTCAGAAGGCACGGTGGATGGTCGGCATTTCGCTCGCCGGCTGGGATCGCATGGGTTGGGGCGGCAACATCGGCGAAATCTGGATGCGTTTGCGCGACCGGCGCTCGACGCTGGCGGCACTCGTGCTCCTTGCCGCTTATGCGACGCTCATTCTCTGGCCGCTGCTCTGGATCGCGCAATGGGCGGGGTGGGGGACGATGCCGTCGCTCTCGCCCGCGCTGCATTGGATGCTCGGCCTCAACCTCGTCCTCATGCTGTGGCGGATGGCCATGCGTATGCTGTTTTCGGGACGTGCCTATGGCTGGCGCCATGGCCTGGCCGCAGGTCCTCGCATGCTGATTGCCAACTACATCGCCATTCTTGCCGCGCGCCGTGCCCTGTTTCTGTACGCGAGGTCGCTGCTCGGCGCGCCGCTCAAATGGGACAAGACGCAGCATCGATTTCCCGAAAGCGTGGTGGACGCATGAGGTCCAAATCTGCCGGGCGCCCGCTGCGGTTCTTCCTCCTGCTGGGCGTCGGCTGGGTGGGTCTGCGCGCTGCCATGTTGGCCGGGCCGCAGGACGCCGGGCATCAAACTGTGCCACTGGCCGTCGCGACGGTCCCTGACGCAGCCCGGACTCCCGACGCGGAGAGCGAGCGCGTCGCGGTGAGCGCATCCGCCGCGCCGCCGCGGGCCGAAGCGCCCCTTATTTCCACTAAAGTCCGGGCAACCGCGCAAAGGCCACGACCGACTGTTGCGCCGGGGGCCACCAAGGGTCGCGGCACCGTGGCCGTCCAACAATTCGCAGCGGTCAGCGTAGAGGCGACACTAGGGGACGGCCGGGCCCATGTGCCAAACCTTCCTCAGTCAGCTGCAACCTACAGCCTAGCCGATAACGTGCAGGACGTCGCCGATCCGCCTGTACGGCCGCCCGTTCTTCCCGCGCTTGAACCGACAGCTTCGTCGCTCGACCGATGGCAGCTCGGCGCCTGGGCCTTCTGGCGTTCAGGCAGCGGCGCAGCGCCGCTTGCGACCCAAGGCGGCAGGCTGGGCGGATCGCAGGTGGGGGCGCGCGTTGATTATGACCTTATCCCCGACTGGGGCGGGCGGCTTGCGCCCTACGCCCGTATCACCAGCGCGCTCGATCGACCGGCATCGCCCGAAGCGGCAGCGGGTCTTGCCTATCAGCCGAGCCGACTGCTGCCGATCAGCCTGTTGGTCGAACGCCGCATATCGCTGGGCAAGGCCGGGCGTAATGCGAACGCGCTTTTCGTCGTCGGCGGCTTTGGCCCGACGCTGCTCGCGCATGGTTTTCATGCTGAGGCCTATGGGCAGGCAGGCATGGTCGGCTTTTCCCAGCGCGACATGGTCGTCGATGGCAAGGTCGCACTGCTGCGTCCGCTTCCCCGCACACCGCTTAGCGCTGGGTTCAGCTTATCCGGCGGCGCGCAGCCCGGGGTCAGCCGTCTCGATTTCGGCCCGGAACTCCGCCTTCGCCTACCGCTGCCGCGCGCCAATGCGCGGCTTTCCCTCGAGTGGCGCGAGCGGATAGCGGGCGGGGCCGCGCCGGGTTCTGGCGTTGCCGTCACGCTGGCATCGGATTTTTAAAGCCGGGCCTACGCCTTTCTATCGGCGCGCTTTCGTTCTAGAGCCGGGTTCATATTCCTCGATTTTTCGCGAGCGGCATGGACCTTTATCTCCCCATCGCCAATCTTTCGGTCAATGCCCTCGTCATCATCGGCCTCGGCGGGCTGGTTGGCGTGCTTTCCGGCATGTTCGGGGTCGGTGGCGGCTTCCTGACGACGCCGCTGCTCATCTTCTACGGCATCCCGCCCACGGTCGCCGCCGCCTCCGCCGCCAGCCAGGTGACCGGGGCGAGCGTCTCGGGCGTCATGACGCATTTGAAGCGCGGCACGGTCGACATCCGTATGGGTGTCGTGCTGACCGTCGGGGGTGTGCTGGGCGCGGGCATCGGCGTCCTTCTGTTTCGCCTGCTGCAATCACTCGGGCAGATCGATACCGCCATTGGGCTGCTTTATGTGCTGATGCTGGGCTCGATCGGCTTTCTGATGGCCAAGGAATCGATCCAGGCGCTGATCGCGATCCGCGCCGGTCGCCGCCCGGCCGCGCGCAAGCGCCGCCACCACCCGCTCGTCGCAGCGCTGCCGATGCGCTGGCGCTTCTATCGCTCTGGCCTCTACATCTCGCCGCTCGCGCCCCTGCTGCTGGGGATGGCGACGGGCATCCTCACCATGTTGCTGGGAGTCGGCGGCGGCTTCATCATGGTCCCGGCGATGCTTTACCTATTGGGGATGGCGACGCAGTCGGTCGTCGGCACATCGCTGTTCCAGATATTGTTCGTCACCATGGCGACCACGATGATGCATGCGATGACGACCAAGGCGGTCGATCTCGTCCTTGCGATCCTGCTGCTGATCGGCAGCGTGACCGGCGCGCAGGTGGGCACGCGCCTGTCGATGTCGATACGGCCCGAATATCTGCGCATCATCCTGGCGGCAATCGTGCTGCTGGTCGCGGCCTTCATGGCGCTCCGCCTCGGTTGGCGGCCGGCCGAAATCTTCACGGTGCAGGTCCAGTGAGGCGGCTGCGCCTCGCAGCGCTGGCGCCGCTCGCCTTGCTGCTCGGCGCCGCTGGCGAGCCTATGCTGGTGCCCGACGTGTCGCAGCGCGAAATCGACATCCAGTACAGCTTCACCGGCGCGAACCTGCTGCTGTTTGGCGCGATCGTCTATCCTGACGGGCGCCAGCCCGCGCAGCCGGCCGACATCGTCGTCGTACTGAAGGGCCCCGAGCAGTCGATCATGATCCGCGAAAAGCAGAAAGTGGCCGGCATATGGGTCAATGCCGACAGCGCCCGCTTCCGCTCCGCGCCCAGTTTCTACGGAATGGCCTCGTCCCGCCCGATCGAACGCATCGTCGATGAGCGCACCGCCGCTATCTACGAACTGGGTGTCGACAAGCTGCAATTGTCGCCCGCCTCGCTCAACAGCAGTGCCGATCTGACGCGCTTCCAGGCAGGGCTCGTCGATCTGCGCGCGCGCACCGGCCTTTTCGTGGAGCGCCCCGGCACGGTCGAGATCACCGACGGCGTGCTCTACCGCGCCCGCATACCGCTCTCCGCGCGGGTCGTGGTCGGCAATTACACGGCCGAGACCTTCCTCGTGCAGAATGGCCGCGTGGTTGCAGCCGCCGTGCGCGACATCCGCATCCGCAAATCAGGCTTTGAGCGCTTCATTGCGGTGGCGGCTGAGCACTGGTCATTTTTCTACGGGCTCGTAGCCATTCTGACGGCCGTCGGCATGGGCTGGGCGGCAGGCGCCATCGCCAACCGTAAGTAGGAGCGGCGTGATAATCGTCCTGCGCGAGCAAAGCCGCTTGCGCAACGCCGTGTCGCGCGATAGTGCGCGGCCTTCCAGCGAAAAGCGGAGCGGTGGCCGAGTGGTCGAAGGCGCTCGCCTGGAAAGTGAGTATACGTCAAAAGCGTATCGAGGGTTCGAATCCCTCCCGCTCCGCCAATTTCTCCATTCAGATAAGTTCACCCATGACCGCAAAGTCGCGGATTTCTGCGGATAATCTGACCATTTTAGACCGTTGTGGTTCGTTTTCGTTCACGAGCAATCGCGCTATTATGTGGGAAACAGTGTGGGGAAATTCCGAGTGTGGGGAAGGCCACCCTAGACACATGGAGAACCAGCATGGGAAAGCTGGCAGCCAACGAAGTTAAGGCCGCACTTTCAAAGCCGGGAACCTACAGCGATGGCGACGGTTCGTCATTTCGCTTGAAGATCCCGGCGTGCCGAACTGGCTCGATCCGGCGGGCAATCCGGAACGCTACATCTTCATGCGCTGGCAGAACTTCCGTACGCTGCTGGTGGGCGGCGACGCACCGCTGGTTCCGCTTGCTTCGCTGCCAAAGGCCCTGCCGGCCGATATCCCGGTTATCGATGCTGTTGCACGGCGCGAACAGCTGACCGAACGGAAATGGGCGCCGCAAGTTCGATAGGCGCAATCTGTGGCAATGCCCCGCCAACTTGGAGCATTGGGATGAAAAACGCGCGTGAGCTGTCTCTCGAAGCGGTCAAGACCAAGTAGCGTGATCTTTGGCTCGGCCTGTTCGCCGACGATGCGATCACTGAAGATTCGGTCGGCAAATCCGCATTTCGATCTCGATGAAAAGGCATTGAGGCCGCAAGGTGATTGCGCATCGTGTACGATGCAGGCATCGCCCAGAGCACATCGTTCGATTATCAGACCCGCGAATGCTACACATTTGGCAACGAAGTGGCGAGCGCGGCCACTTTTACCTCTTTGCTTTCGGCCCAAACCCCGCCCTTTAGCGCGGGGGAACGGGCAGAGCAGTTCGCACACCGAGCCCGCAATTTCTTTTTCCTGTGGAAGGACAGAAGCTGCATCTGCAAAGATGACCAACGAAGGTGTGTCTTCCTTGGCTATCGTACTCTGCGCGCCTACTGTTCAACGTGATCGGACCGGCTGCGTATCCGTTATCCTTTTACTCGCAGCACCGTTCCCTCGGCACCTACCACGCGCACTTTTGTGCCAACCGCAGCATCTTCGCCCTGCGCAATCCAGACGCCGTCGCCGACTTTGACGCGGCCTTCACCGGCCTCGATCGCTTCGACCACGAGCACCGTTTGGCCGATCAGTCGGGCGGTCCGGTCGTTAAGGGCTGGATCGGCGCTGGGGACGGGGTGGGCGAGATACCAATGACGGCCGCCCCAGACGCTGGCCAGGCACAACAGCGCGAAGATCAAGATCTGCGCGGGTATGGCGATGGGGAGCGCGAGCGCGGCAAGGCCGGTCATCGCGGCCGCGAGCGCGATCCATATGAGGAACACGCCAGGCATCGCGATTTCCGCCATGCCAAGCAGCGCGGCGAAGATCAGCCACCACCAATGATCCTGAAGCAAGGCGAGGAAAGCGGTCATGGGCGGGGTCCGGGTCCGATCATGCGCAGGGCGGCAAGCTGGTCGAACATCATCCTTGGCTCTGGCCGAAGGGCGAAGGCCGGCGCGGCGGTGTGGGGGGCGTGCTATTGTTGTTGCCGGAGCTATCGGCCAGCGCGTCCTTCGCAAGCTGGCCGATGCCGCCGAGCGTGCCGATCAACTGCGTCGCCTCTACCGGGAACAGGATGGTCTTGGCGTTAGGACTGGTCGCGAACTGGCTGACCGCTTCGGTATATTTCTGCGCGATGAAATAGTTGAGCGCCTGCGGATTCCCGGTCGCGATCGCTTCGGAAACCATTTGCGTCGCCTTGGCCTCTGCCTCCGCCTCGCGCTCGCGCGCTTCGGCATCACGGAAGGCGGCTTCGCGGCGCCCTTCGGCTTCCAGTATCTGGCTCTGTTTCTGCCCCTCGGCCCGGAGGATTTCCGCCGCGCGCGCGCCTTCGGCGTCGAGGATATTGGCGCGCTTCTCGCGCTCCGCCTTCATCTGGCGACCCATGGCGTTGACGATGTCAGCGGGAGGGCGGATGTCCTTGAGTTCCACGCGCGTGATCTTGACGCCCCAGCTACCCGTGGCGTGATCGACCACCGAAAGCAGGCGGGCATTGATCTCGTCGCGCTTCGACAGGGTCTCGTCGAGGTCCATCGATCCCATGACGGTGCGCAGGTTGGTCGTGGCTAGCTGCATGATCGCGACATAGAGTTCGGACACTTCATAGGCGGCCTTGGCAGCGTCCAGCACCTGGAAGAACACCACGCCGTCGACCGACACCATGGCATTGTCCTTCGTAATGATCTCTTGCCCCGGAATGTCGACCACCTGCTCCATCATGTTGATCTTGCGACCCACGGCGTAGAAGAAGGCGGGGTAGAAATTGAGGCCGGGGCGGGCGACTTCGGTGAAGCGCCCGAAGCGTTCGATCGTATATTGATAGCCCTGTCGCACCACCTTAACGCTGACGGCGAGGTAGAAGAGGACGAGGAAGGTTAGCGTAAGCGCGAATGTCGTGAGCATAATAACGTCTCTCCCCCGATAGCCTGCCGATTATGCCCGACAATCGTTCACGGGAATAGCCTTGGCTTAGGGCGAATGTTGCCGTCAGCGAAGAGCACCGCGGATCGACCGCACCCGAATCAGAAATTTGGTCTTTGAGCGTCTTGGAAGGGTCGAGAGCAGAAGGCAGCATTGTGGACTTTTGGTTTTACCCAGGAATGTGGCAAGCGGCAGGCTGTACCAGTACCCGACACCTATCGTTCACCGCACTGGTCGCACGCAGCCGTAGCCGTTGGCCCGATAGCTGACGGGTAGCTCTCAAGGGTCGGGCTGATCAAAGCGGACTCGCACAGTCTCAGCTGCGGCAGCGGAAGGCAGAACCCGCCCGCGATTAGGCAGAGCGTTGAGATGCGACCAAATCGCGCTCACCACCACCGACCCTTCGCCGACGGATGACGCCACGCGCTTAACCGACCCGGAGCGCACGTCCCCGACGGCGAAGACCCCCGGATCTGTGGTTTCGTACGGGCTAACCCCTCCCGCGTCCGGACCCGTCTTGATGAAGCCCTTGTCGTCGAGCGCGACAAGACCTGATAGCCATTCGGTGTTGGGCGCTGCGCCGATCATGATGAACAGCGCGCGGGCGTCGATCCGCACGTTCCCGTTCGGCTCGGCGCAAATCACCGCGTCAAGCCGCTCATCGCCTTCGAGTGCAGACAATTTGGAGCCGAAGTGGATGGTGATAGCGGGATCGGCCTCGATGCGCCGGCGCAGGTAGGCGCTCATGGTCGCGGACAGGTCGTTGCCGCGCACCAGCAGGTGCACGTGGCGAGCGTGGCGGGAGAGGAACATTGCTGCCTGGCCGGCTGAATTGCCGCCTCCGATCACTACCGCCTCGGTATTGCGGCAGAAGCGGGCCTCCATTTCGGTAGCGGCGTAATACACGCCTGCGCCTTCGAGCTTCTCGAGGCGCTCGATGGGCAGTCTGCGGTACTGGACCCCCGTTGCCGCCAGCACAGCCCGCGCGCGCAGAGTGCTGCCGTCTTCCAAAGTGGCGCGGAACCCGTTCTCCACTCGCGCCAAGCGCTGCACGCGACGCGGCATGGCGAAGCGGGTTCCGAACTTCATTGCTTGGATTTGGCCGCGAAAAACCAGGTCGGCACCCGAGATGCCGCTGGGGAAGCCCATATAATTCTCAATCCTGCTGCTGGTGCCGGCCTGACCGCCGATCGCCGTGTCCTCGATCACTAGCGCCCTCAGACCCTCGGACCCCGCATAAACCGCCGCAGCCACGCCGGCCGGCCCACCGCCGACGATCAGCAGGTCGAACTGCTCAGCCTCCGCCGTGTCGAGGTCCATTCCGAGCAGCGCCGCTATCTTGCGCGGTGTTGGGTCGTCGATCTTCGTTGCATTGTCGATGACCACGGCCGGCTGGTGGCAAACCAACTCGCAGAGCGCGATGACGGTGTCGGACTTTTCGTCGAGGTCGTAATTCTGGAAGGGAATGCGGTTGCGTGAAAGGAATACCGCGACGCGCTGCACGGCCGTGTCCCGATCGGCTCCGATCAAGGTGAGCGCACTGCGCTGCTCCTCGAGCAGCCGCCGGCGTCGCGCGGCGAACACGGTAATGATGTGATCGCCAAGCTCCGGAATTTGAGCCATCAGCTCCATCATCGGCTCACGCGGAACTTCCAGCATCACGATATCCGTCCTCGCTCGGGTCGGAGTCGTGGTCGTCCCGCCGTTGAGGAAATTTAGCTCGCCTAGAAACTGCCCGGGTTCCATCGCACCAGGGATCAGCGTTTCGCCGGTGAACGGCTGAATGATGTCCACGGAGCCTTCGAGCACCAGCATAAACCGGTCCATGCGCTGGCCGACAGGTGTAATGATCTCACCTGCGGCATAGTGCCGTTCGAACCCAGCCTCGCGCATGGCCTGCAGATGCGAGGTCAGGAATGGCTGGGGGCTCATCGCCCTTAGGTCGCCGCCGATCGTTTCCATCAGGAGGCATGAATGCCGGGCTGTTGGCTTGTGTCAAGCGTGGCTGAGCTGGTGCCGCAGGCGCTCTCTTGATCCAGTCGCAGCAGCGCTTGGTGCGGCGTGAATCCAGTTGAATGACGAAACATACGGCAGCTATGGAAGCGACTATGTCCAACGAGATCAGCCACCTCCGTGATGTCGGCTCTCATATTGCAGCTGCCAGTTTTAAAGCGGGTCTCGATCTGATCTGACATAACAACCTATCAGGGCACCTTCTCTGTCAGCGGAGCTTAATGTCCGCGCCGGCAGAAGCATCTCACCGCTAAGCTAGCCCAGAGGACGACGACGCCATGGCCCTTTCACTAGACACTGCTCCATCCCGACGCGGCATTCTGGTCGCGCTGTCCGCCCTGCCATTGCTCGCCATTGGTGGCTGCGCGACGACGATGGGGCAGTATAGCCTCGAGGAGGGCGTGCGGCGGTTGCTTCAGCTGTCCACCCAGCGCGCGTTTGCACGGCTGACGCAGCCGGGCGGCTTTTATGACGATCAGCTGACGCGCATAGGCGTGCCCGACCTTGGCGGACAGGGCGGCGCTGTCGTCTCCGCAATCCTGCGGACCAACGCCGTCCGGGATCGGGTCGGCCTCGCGCTGAACGACGTGGCGGTGGACTTGGCGGACGGCGCGGCGCCGATAGTGCTCGACGCGGTGCGCAACATGTCGGTAGCGGACGCCGTGTCGGTCATGCGCGGCGGACCGACGGCCGCCACGGATCTGCTGACGCGCAACGCGCGCGGCGCGGTGGTGGAGGCGCTGCTGCCCGGGACGTCGCGGGCTCTGCGCTCCGACATGTTCGAGATATTGTCGGCGGCGCTCGCGGCCTCGTCAGGGCGAAACCTTGCCGCGATGGCGGACGGCGTGTCGGGGCAGATTGGCGACGCCATATTCAGGGCGATCGGGCGGGAGGAGGCTGCCATCCGCGCCGACCCCCGCCAGACCCGCGATCCGGTGTTGATCGCGCTGTTATCGATCTGAAGCGGCGGGGGATTGCGACGGAAGGACGAGGTGCCTGGCGCCGCGGCTCAGGCGCGCGGCGTTTACAGGCGAGACGTCGCGCCCCAATGCTCCATCTTACGCTCGGCCGCTATCGGTTGCTCCACCGGCATCGGGCTGGCGGTCAGGCAGCGCGCGAACGAAAGCTTCAAGCTCCGCGCATCGCGCATCTACCGCACAGAGTTGAGGGAAATCCGTCAGATCGACGTGATAGCGGCGGGCATTATAGATTTGCGGGATCAGGCAGCAATCCGCGATCGTCGGGCTGTCGCCGAAGCAAAAGCCGCGACCATGCTCTCCAACCATTGTCTCGAGCGCGGCAAACCCGTCCCTGATCCACCTGCCGATCCAGTCCTGCACCGCCTGTTCGGACGCGCCCAGTTGGTGCCGAAGGGTTTGCAGCACTCTGAGATTGTTGAGCGGATGGATGTCACAGGCAATGATGGAGGCCATGGCGCGGACAGTGGCGCGCTCCATCGCGGCTGCGGGCAGCAGAGGCGGCTCGGGGTGCGTCTCCTCTAGCCATTCGAGGATCGCCAGGCTCTGTGAGAGTCCGATCCCGTCGATTTCCAGAACAGGGACCAGAGCGAGGGGTGCCATCCGACGCAGCGCCGGCATTGCCTGCTCCCCGCGCCTTAAGTCGTAGCTGATCTGATCATAGGCCAACCCCTTGAGATTGGCGGCCAGCCGTACCCGATAGCTTGCCGATGAGCGCCAATAGCCATGAAGGGTCATCGTCATCTACTATATCCACCATCTTCGTGATCGATCGCGCACAGGATTTGCATCCCCGCGCAAGCTTCGCACGGAATTCGGGGAAGTTACCATTCCGATTTTTGCCTGATCCGCTCATTCCCCTTCAATTTCTTCTGCTCCCCTCCCGCAGGATTGAAACCTGTTTTCACTTGCACCCGTTATATCGTCGTCATGGCAAAGAGACACTCATTGCCGCCTGGCGCTGAGCCCGATCGGACCATCCCCCAGGACTGGCCCTCCTTCAGCGCGCAGAGCCATGCGACGTGGGTCCGGCTGTTCGTCCGCCCGGCTGCAATGCTCCCGACACGCGGGGTGCCTGCCCTCATGACGGGCTTTGACGTCCTGCATTTGTGCGTCGTCCGACATGGTTTTCGAGAGGACAAACCCTATGAGCCTGTTTGATAATCCCATCGGCCTCGACGGTTTCGAATTTGTGGAGTTCAGTGCGCCTGAAAAAGGCCTGCTGGAGCGGGTCTTTGCCGCCATGGGTTTCTCGCTTGTCGCGCGCCACCGGTCGAAAGACGTGCAGCTATGGCGGCAGGGCGGCATCAACCTCATCGCCAATTACGAGCCGCGCAGCCCCGCCGCCTATTTCGCCGCCGAACATGGCGCGTCGGCCTGTGGCATGGGATGGCGGGTCAAGGACGCCGCCAAAGCCTATCACCTCGCCATTGAGCGCGGTGCAGAGCCGGTCGAGGTAAAGACAGGTCCGATGGAACTACGCCTGCCCGCGGTGCGCGGTATCGGCGGATCGATCATCTACCTTATCGATCGCTATGAGGACGAGACGGGCGGTCTGTCGATCTACGACATCGACTTCGTCTTCGAGCCGGGCGTCGACCGGCATCCGGGCGGTGCGGGGTTCAAGATCATCGATCACCTGACCCACAATGTCTATGGCGGCCGCATGGCGCATTGGGCGAGCTTCTACGAACGCGTCTTCGGCTTCCGCGAAATCCGCTATTTCGACATCAAGGGGGAATATACCGGGCTCACCAGCAAGGCGATGACCGCGCCCGACGGCAAGATCCGCATCCCCCTGAACGAGGAAGGCAAGGCGGGCGGCGGCCAGATCGAGGAGTTTTTACGCGCCTATAATGGCGAGGGCATCCAGCATATTGCGCTGCTGTGCGACGACCTCATCTCTGCGTGGGACCGGCTCAAGGCGGCGGGCGTGCCCCTTATGGCCGCGCCGCCGGCCACCTATTATGAGATGCTGGACGAGCGGCTGCCCGGCCATGGCGAGCCGGTCGGCGAACTCCAGGCGCGCGGCATCCTGCTCGACGGATCGACGCAGGACGGCGATCCGCGCCTCCTGCTCCAGATCTTCGCGCAGCCGCAGATCGGCCCGGTCTTCTTCGAATTCATCCAGCGCAAGAAGGATGAGGGGTTTGGCGAGGGCAATTTCACTGCCCTGTTCCAGAGCATAGAGCGCGACCAGATGCAGCGCGGGGCACTCGACGTTGGAGAACCCGCATGAGTACGACCGCCCCCAAACTCGAGCGCATCCATCATGTCGCCTATCGCTGCAACGACGCGAAGGAGACGGTGCAGTGGTATGAGCGGGTTCTGGGCATGACCTATACGACCGCCTTTGCCGAGGACAAGGTGCCCTCCACTGGCGAGGACGATCCATATATGCATGTCTTCCTCGATTGCGGCGGCGGCAATGTGCTGGCCTTCTTCGAGTTGCCCAACCAGCCGGTCATGGGGCGAGATCCCAACACACCGGCCTGGGTCCAGCATCTCGCCTTCGAGGTGGCGGATGAGGAAGCGCTGCTTGCTGCCAAGGCGCACATCGAAGCGCAGGGCGTCGACGTGCTTGGCCCCACCTTTCATGGCGTGTTCCGCTCCATCTATTTCTTCGACCCCAATGGCCACCGCGTCGAGCTTGCCTGCAACATCGGGACGGCGGAGCAATATGCCGAACTCAAGCGTGTCGCCCCTCTGATGCTGGACGAATGGAGCCGGACCAAGCGCGCGCCGCGACATGCCGAATGGCTGCACAAGGATCCCAGGGCATGAAGCTTGCCAGTCTGAAACATGGCCGCGACGGTCGCTTGATCGTCGTGTCGAACGACCTTTCCCATTATATCGAGGCAGGGGCGGTTGCCTCGACCTTGCAGGCGGCGTTGGACGACTGGGCTGCTGCCGAGCCGAAGCTGCGGGCGCTCGCCCGTGATCTTGCAAGCGGGTCGGTTACGGGCTTGCCGCTCGATCATGCAGCGCTCGCCGCGCCCTTGCCCCGCGCCTACCAGTGGGCAGACGGTTCGGCCTATGTGAACCATGTCGAACTTGTGCGCCGGGCGCGCGGTGCGGAGTTGCCAGAGAGCTTCTGGCACGATCCGCTCGTCTATCAGGGCGGCTCCGACAGGTTCCTTGGCCCCCGCGATGCCATCCCCCTGGCCGACGAAGCCTGGGGCTGTGATATGGAGGCCGAAGTCGTCGTCGTTACCGACGATGTGCCCCAAGGCGTCACGGCAGAGGCCGCACGCGATTTCATCCGGCTCCTCGGCCTCGTCAACGATGTGTCGTTGCGCAACCTCATCCCGGGCGAACTCGCCAAGGGTTTCGGCTTCTACCAGTCCAAGCCGGCAAGTGCGCTCTCGCCCGTTTTCGTAACGCCCGACGCGCTGGGCGACCGGTGGCGGGACGGCAAGCTTCGCGGTGCTCTGCACGTCGATCTCAATGGCCGACCCTTTGGCCGCGCGGATGCCGCCGTCGACATGACCTTCGACTTCGGCACGCTGATCGCGCATCTGGCGAAAACCCGGTCGCTGGGCGCTGGCACGATCGTGGGATCAGGCACGGTTTCCAACCGCGATGCCGATGGTGGTCCCGGCAGACCGGTGGCCGATGGCGGTCTGGGCTATAGCTGCATCGCCGAGGTCCGGATGGTGGAAAAAATCCGCGACGGTGAACCGGTGACGCCTTTTTTAAAGGCGGGTGATACGGTCCGCATCTGGATGGAGGACGCCGCAGGGAAACCCATATTCGGCGCGATCGAGCAAATTGTGGAGAGCGGGCAGGGAGGTAGTTCTAGCGATCGTCATAGGATGTCCTGATGACCCAACAGCCAGTCTTCGCCAGCTTCGCCGAGCCAGTCCGTGAACCATCATCCCTGCGCCAGGCCATCACGGCCGCGTACCGCCGCGATGAGCCAGCATGCCTCGCACCGTTGCTCGAATCTGCCGAACTTGAAAATGGTATGAAGGCAGCGATTGCCGAAACGGCGCGCGCTCTGGTCGAAACGCTCCGCGCTCATCCCAAGGGCACGGGCATTGAAGCTCTGATCCGGGAATATGCGCTCTCCAGTGAGGAGGGCGTGGCGCTCATGTGCCTGGCCGAGGCGCTGCTCCGTATCCCCGACGCTGCTACGCGCGATGCTTTGATCCGTGACAAGATCGCTGACGGAGATTGGGGCGCGCATCTTGGTGGCGGCAGATCGCTGTTCGTCAACGCCGCCACCTGGGGGCTCGTCGTCACCGGCAAGCTGGTCGGAAGCGTCGATGATCGCGGTTTAGGCGCCGCGCTCGCACGTCTGGTCGGACGGGCAGGGGAGCCGGTGATCCGTCGGGGCGTCGATATTGCGATGCGGATGATTGGCGAACAGTTTGTCGTCGGCGAAACCATCGATGAGGCGGTGAAGCGCGCGCGCAGGATGGAGGCAAAGGGCTTTTGCTACAGCTACGACATGCTTGGCGAAGCGGCGGCAACGATGGCGGACGCGAATCGCTATTATGTCGATTATGAGCGCGCGATCCACGCGATCGGCAAGGCGGCGAAGGGTCGCGGCGTGTATGAAGGGCCCGGCATCTCGATCAAGCTATCGGCCCTGCACCCCCGCTATGTCCGCGCGCAGGCCGACCGCGTCATGGGTGAGTTGTTACCGCGGGTTCGTACGCTCGCGCTGCTCGCCAGGCACTATGATATCGGCTTCAACATCGATGCCGAGGAGGCCGACCGGCTCGAACTATCGCTCGACTTGCTGGAAAGCCTCGCGCGCGACGCCGAACTTGCCCGCTGGAACGGCCTTGGCTTTGTGGTTCAGGCCTATGGCAAGCGTTGCCCGTTCGTCATCGACTGGATCATCGATCTGGCGCGACGCTCAAAGCGCCGCATCATGGTGCGGCTGGTAAAGGGTGCCTATTGGGACGCGGAGATCAAGCGCGCGCAGGTCGATGGGCTGGCGGACTTCCCGGTTTATACGCGCAAGGTCCACACCGACGTCGCCTACATTGCCTGCGCCCGTAAAATGCTGGCCGTGCCCGACGTCCTGTTCCCGCAGTTCGCGACCCACAACGCCCAAACTCTGGCAACCATCTACCATCTGGCGGGACCGGACTTTTCGGTCGGCCAATATGAGTTCCAATGCCTGCACGGCATGGGCGAGCCGCTCTATGCGCAAGTCGTCGGCAAAGAGCAGCTTGAGCGCCCCTGTCGCATCTATGCGCCTGTCGGAACCCATGAGACGCTGCTGGCATATTTGGTGCGCCGTCTTCTCGAAAATGGCGCCAACTCGTCCTTCGTGAACAGGATCGCCGACCCGGCGATACCGATAGAGGCGTTGATCGTCGATCCGGTCGATCAGGTGCGCGCCATGCCGTACCCCGGCACGCGTCACGATCAGATCGCGTTGCCGGCCGACCTCTATCCGGAGCGCCGCAATTCAGAGGGTCTTGATCTGAGTGACGAGACTGTCCTGGACGCGCTGGGCTTGGCGCTACGGGAAAGCGCGAAGATCGCATGGACAGCCTGCCCCGACGATGGTGTCGGGCCGTTTCGGCCGGTCCTCAATCCTGCAGATCATAGCGATGTGGTCGGCATGGTTCGCGAGGCCACCGCCCCGCAGGCGACTGTCGCCGTCCGCCGAGCCAGTCGTTCGAGCTGGAGCCAATCGGCGTGCGGGGATCGCGCCGACATTCTCGATCGCGCAGCGGACGCGATGCAGGCTCGCATGCCGATCCTGCTTGGCCTTATCGTCCGCGAAGCTGGCAAGTCGCTGCCCAACGCGATCGCCGAGGTGCGCGAGGCTATCGATTTCCTCCGCTATTATGCGGCGCAGGCGCGTTCGACATTCGGCCCGAGCCAGCAGCCGCTCGGCCCTATCATCTGCATCAGCCCCTGGAATTTTCCGCTTGCGATCTTCACCGGGCAGGTTGCAGCCGCGCTCGTCGCGGGCAACCCTGTCCTGGCCAAGCCTGCCGAGGAAACGCCGCTGATCGCTGCTGAGGCCGTCAGGCTCCTACACGAAGCCGGCGTGCCCGCCGATGCGCTCCAGTTTCTACCGGGCGATGGCGCGATCGGGGCCGCGCTCGTCGGCGCACCGGAAACCGCCGGGGTGATGTTCACCGGATCGACCGAAGTCGCGCGCCTCATTCAGAAGCAGCTTGCGACCCGGCTTTCTTCAGCGGGTCGCCCGATTCCGCTGATTGCCGAAACCGGCGGCCAAAATGCCATGATCGTCGATTCCTCCGCTCTGGCCGAACAGGTGGTGGCCGACGTTATCGCGTCCGCCTTCGACAGTGCCGGGCAGCGCTGCTCGGCGTTGCGCATTCTCTGCCTTCAGGAC
>Ga0233380_1000471_pt1 | contig 20992 bp, 19 predicted proteins | sample ElkDunMinimDraft_9_FD_191541 | JGI IMG/M metagenome (GOLD analysis project Ga0233380, IMG submission 191541) | Fecal eukaryotic communites from dung pellets of Tule Elk in California, USA - Elk Dung F36 | ecosystem: Host-associated > Mammals > Digestive system > Large intestine > Fecal | place... | reverse complement strand
CCACCACCTTCCGCGCCGGTATCATCGGCGAAATCGGGGCCGGCATCTCACCCTTCTTCAGCTATACGGAAAGCTTCCTGCCGGTTGCCGGTCTGATCGACAATGGCGACGGCACGTTCGGCGCGCCCTATCGCCCGCAGACCGGCACCCAATATGAGGCCGGCGTCAAATGGCAGCCCGGCATCAACACGCTGATCACCGCGACGGCGTTCAAGATCAAGGAGCGCAACCGCATCCTCTATCTGGCGGCGGGCGGCACGGCGCAGTCGGGCGTGCTGAACACCAAGGGGTTCGAGATTGAGGCAAGCCACAGCCTGCCGGGCAATTTCGAGCTGCTGGCGAACTATGGCTATTCCAAGCTGAAGTCCGAAACCAACACGAGCCTGGACTATATGCCGCGCCATACCGCTTCGCTCTGGACGACCAAGACCTTCGGTCTGCCGGACGAGGCGCAACTGCGGCTGGGCGGCGGCGTCGTCCATAGCGGCAAGAGCGTTTCGACCAGCGCGATCTGGTCGATCGTCACCCCGTCGCGCACAACGGTCGATGCTCTGGCGGAAGTTACGTGGAGCAACTGGCGCTTCGCGCTCAACGCCACCAACCTGCTCAACAATAAATTTTTCGCGTCCTGCCTGGCACGCGGCGACTGTTTCGTCGGCGCGCCGCGCAACGTGATGGGCACCGTGGGTTATCGCTTCTGATATGACGGAGGGCGCGAAGCGGGCCGTTCGGTTCCGCCTCGCGCCCTCTCGCGCCTATTGCAAACTCTTATAGATCGTCGGCTATAGATCGTCGGCGCCGTTCCGCAGCATGTCGATGATCTTGCGCTTTACCGGCAGCACCCATTCTCGCTTGAGCTGCGGGTCGAGCAGCCCGGCTTCCTCCAGTTCGTCGCACAGCTTCATCTGGTGGGCGATGTCGAACAGGTCATATTGCGAGGAAAATTTGCCATCCCCGCCATAGGTGATGAAGGACACGCCCTTCGTCTCATAATAGCTGCCGTCGGGACGCTGGCCCGGACCGCGATTGACCCAATAGCTGATGATCCGGTCGCCATTGATCGCCCAGTCGAGGATCGGAAAGCTCCATCCCGCCCAGCCGGAGCCCACATCCATGTCGCGCCCATAATGGGTACGGCGGATCGCTTCCCGCCCATTGGCGACCACCGGCATCGCCCCGCCATAGGGGCAGGTGTAGAGACAGTCTTCATGGTAGAGTTCGTCGGCGATCCAAGACCAGTCATTGCGCTGTTCGGCCTCGACAAAGGCGTCCTTCAGGCGAACGATCGACGCTTCGACTTCTTCATATGTGTAGGTCATGTGGACCTCCCCGCATTGAATGAGGCGGCTTAACCCGCCGTCTGCGCGCCATCGACCGGCATCGCGATACCGCTGACGCTGCGCGCGTCGTTCGATCCCAGATAGGCGATGGCGCCGGCCACTTCCTCCGCTTCGATCAGGTCGCCCATCTTCGACGCATTGCGCATCAACAGTGCCATGTCGACGCCTTCGGGGAAGGTGCCGGTGGTCATCGGCGTCTTGACGCCGGTGGGGCAGATGGCGTTGACGCGTACGCCCGCGCTGGCGAACTCGATCGCCAGCGATTTGGTAAGCCCGATGACGCCGTGCTTGGTGGCGCAATAGGCGGTCGTGTAGGCGATGCCGACGAGCCCGGCGGCCGAGCTGATGTTGACGATATTGCCCTTGGTCTGGACCAGGTGCGGCATGGCGGCCTGAGACAGGTAAAAGATGCTCGACAGGTTGACCCGCATCATCCGTTCCCAGCGGTCGTCGCCAAACTGATCGAGCGGCGCCCAATCCATGATCCCGGCGATGTTGCAGAGCATGTCGATGCGACCGGCCGCCTGCGCAGCCGCGGCGATGAAGGCGCGGCAGGAATCTGCGTCGCCCGCGTCGAAGCCGATGACGACAGGCGCTGTCCTGGTTTCCAGCCCCTCCGCCACGGCGCGTGCGCCTTCTTCATTGAGGTCGCCCAGAATGAGCGTGGCGCCTTCGCGTGCCATCCGCTCGGCTGTGGCGCGACCGATGCCGGACGCGGCGCCCGTGACGACCACGACCTTGTTTTCATAACGCATAATCGGATCCCGTTCGTTCAGTTGGCGCGGCTTGGCTTGATCGTGTCGAAATCGCGTCCATGGGACGAGAGATCGCCGACCAGATCATTGCCCATGCGCCGCTCGACGAAGCGCCAGCGCCCGTCGATCTTTTCCACCGTATCGCGATAATCGCCGCCGATGACAGGTTGCAGCGGCAGGGCCTCCGTCTGCTGGAACACCATGACATAGGAGCTGACGATGGCCCGATTATCGCCATCAGGCACGATCCGCACATTGGCGAGGAAGTGGCGCGTGCGCGGGGTGCCATCGGGATAGGTGATGACCCAGTCACGGAACGAAGCGGCCATAGCCGCCGGGTCTTTGTCCGCCATGACAGCGCCGCCGCTATAGACGGTCGCGTCACGGAAAAGCTCGCCTACCCCGTCGAAATCGCCTGCGTCGAGCAGGAAGGGGTAGGTGAAAAGCAGATTTTGTATCTCGAAATAGTCTTCGCCTGTCATGTAACCTCTCCCATTTTGCAATGACCTGCGCATGTCCGAAGTCTGCCGGGGCACATCGGCCCCGCGCTTCGATTGATCATGCGTCAGGCGAGTTCGAAATCTTCCAGTCTTGGCGCGGCCATCGCGTCGGCGAACATGTCATAGCTCCATGGCCAGGTCTGTGGCACGCCCTGCGCGTCGAGATACCAGCTGGTGCAGCCCGAGCTGAAGATCGTCTGCTTTGCCGCTGCGATGCGACGCTCCTCATAATCGGCGAGTGCTTCATGGCTGGCGGCGACGGCGGAACATTCGCCGCTACGCAGTAGATCGACGAGCTGGTCGATATAGGCCCATTGACGCTCGGCAATGTCGATGAGCGAGAAATTGCCCACGGGCGCGGTCGGGCCGTTCAGCAGGAAAAGGTTGGGGAAATCGGGAACAGTGATGGCATAATAGGCCGTCGCCCGCGTCGCCCACGCCTGGTTGAGATCGGCCCCCTTGTCGCCGGTCACCGTCATCGGCCGCACGAAGCGATCCGCATGGAACCCGGTGGCCAACGCGATCACGTCGAGTTCGTGCAATGTCCCGTCGCGCATCCGCACGCCTTCCGGCTCGATCCGCTCGATGCCGCCGGTTTCGACAAGGACGTTAGGCCGCTGCACAGCCTCATAATAATCGGGGGAATAGATCAGCCGCTTGCACGCCGCGCGATAGTCGGGCCGCAGCTTTTCGCGCAGCGCCGGGTCGGGCACGCTCTCCTCCAGATTGCGCAGCACGATCGCCTCGATCTCGGCCATTTCGGGCGAGTCGGCGTCGATGATCGCGGCGTTGAACCGACGGATCCCACCCCAATATTCGTCGCCAAAACGAATGGCATCGATCGTCGCAACGTCGGACCGGAAGGCATGTCGGTCGGTTTCGGAATAGATGAAATTCTGGACCGGCATGATCCATTGCGGCGAACGCTGGAAATGGACGAGGTGCGCTGCCCTTTTGGAAAGGGCCGAGACGATCTGCACGCCCGTCGACCCGTTGCCGATCACGCCGACGCGGCGCCCGTCGAGCGGCACGTCATGGTCCCACCGTGCGCTGTGGAAGCTATCGCCCGCGAAGCTGTCGAGGCCGGGAATGTCGGGCATGCGCGGATGATGAAGGACGCCCGTTGCCGCGATGACGACGTCCGCCTCATCGGTGGAACCATCGCCCAGGGTAACGTGCCATTTTCCATCCACATAGCGGCAGGCCGCCACTTCCATATTGAAGCGGATGTGATCGCGGACGCCATATTCGTCGGCGATCTTTTCGAAATATCGCTGGATCTCCGGACCGGGCGCATAGAATTGCGACCATTCGGGATTGGGCGCGAAGCTGTAGGTGTAGGCGTGGGCTGGCACGTCGCAGGTCAGGCCCGGATAGCGATTTTCGCGCCAGGTCCCGCCGACCTTCTCACCCTTTTCGTAGATGACGAAGCTGTCGCCCTTTTCCTTCACGCGGATGCCCGCGAGCAGACCCGCCATGCCGGCGCCGATGATGATGAAGCGCAGCTGCCTGCGAGAATTTAGATCAGCCCCGGCCATGCGCCAAAAACCTTCCCGTTCTGATGTCCGTTGTTTTGCGATCAATATGGTGGGTCCGCCGGGACCATGTCGCCACCTCCAAACGGACTACATGTCGAAAATGATGCGCCTTGCGATGCACCTCCTCTGTTTCGACGAGGCGAGCGGGGACAACGGGGGACATGATCCCGATACGACTGGCATGAACCAGCAGGGATAGAGAGGATTGCATGGGCTTTACGAGAAAATACCCACGTGCGTCATCGCCGCGAGCGGGATCGATCTGACTCGCCGGTTAGGTGGGCAAAGCTGCCTCGCCTCTGTCGCAATCTCGTAATCCGCCGCGCCGTCAGGGCGACGGCCCCAAGCAATAGACCTAAAAAAGGAACAGCATCATGACCGACCATGGCTGCGACGCGAAAACCAGCTTTGATCCAGCCAATGTCGTCGCATCGGACGTCGTCGACATCGAAGCGCCTGCTTCGCTGGTCTGGGAGATACTGACCGACCTCGACAATTATGGCGAATGGAACCCGTTCTGCGTCAGAGCCAGGTCGACGCTGGAAATCGGCGCGCCGGTCTACATGAGCATGGTCAATTACCCCAATCCAGGCGCCCTGATGCAGGGGTGCGAATATATCTGCGCGATTGAGCCGGAACGGCGCCTCGCCTGGGAAGCGCGCTGGCATGAGGATTGGCCCTATCCCGCGCGGCGGGATCAGGTGATCGAGCCTCTGCCGAACGGGCATTGCCGCTACTGGTCGACCGACGCCTTCCTCGGCGAGGGTGGCATTCACGTCATGCGTTTTTGCGGCCCCTGGGTGAAGCGGGCGTTTGATGATACGGCTCGTGCGCTTAAGGCGCGTGCGGAGGCCCTGTATGCCGAACGTCTGGTTCGGTGAAAGAAGGGCGCGCTCTGACCGATCTCCCGCCCATGCTTTCGCAACCGCCGCCCGCTGCCGGCCGACGAAAATTCCTCGGCTGGCGGATGGTGGCTATTGCCGCCGTCACGCAAAATGTCGCCGTGGGTCTGACTTTTGGCTCGTTCGGGACGCTGGTGCTGGCTATTGAGGAGCGGTTCGCAACCAGTCGGACCCTGTCGGCTCTCGGCATATCGCTCGTTCTTCTCGTCTATTCCCTGAGCGCGCCGCTGCTTGGGCCTCTGATCGCGCGCACCTCGATCCGGCGAGTCCTGACGACGGGCGCGCTTTTGAGCGCTGCCGGCTATTGCCTGCTGCCATGGGCGGGCAGCATCGGTCAGTTTCTTGCCATCTTCACACTGTTTATATCGCCCGGTTTTCTGATGCTGGGCGTCATCCCCTCGAACATTCTCGCAAGTAACTGGTTCATCCACCGGCAGGGGCGCGCGCTTGGGTTCGTGACGATGCCGGTCTTTGTCATGCTCGTCCCTATGATCAGTGCCTGGGGCCTGCATCATTATGGTCTTTCGGCGGTGCTGTTCGGGATCGGCCTCGCCCATCTTATGGTGTTGCCGCTCATGCCGTTCGTGGTCGATCGGCCCGAACAGATCGGTCAGCGCCCGCTTGGCTATGAGGCTCAAGGCAGCGCGCATGCGATTCCGGAGGCGCAGGCGGCGCTGCCATGGAAGACATTGCTGGCGCGGCCCCTCCTATGGCTCGTGGCCGTAGCTATTGGCATCGCAGTGGGCGGCGGCGTGCTCAAGGCGGCGCATATGGTGCCGCTGGTCATTGGCCAGGGCTGGAGCCTTGAGGAGGCCTCCTTCCTCTTTGCCCTGTCGGGCGGCACCGGCATCATAGGGGCGATGGGTTTTGGCTGGCTGGCCGACAAATTCGGACCCGGCCACGCGCTTGCTGCCAACTGCATCGTGCAGGCGCTGGTCTGGTTCATATTCCTCCAGCCTGCGCCCTATTGGTTGCTCGTCGTCGATGCCGTCATCGTCGGCGCATGCGGCGGCGGCCTTGCCGCAGCGCAGGGGGTATTGCTGATGCGCTTGTTCGGCGCGCGCAATTTTGCGCGGGCAATGGGGCTGGTGACGATGTTCACCGTCCCCTTCACTTTCGGCGCGGCGCCCCTTGCCAGCGCGCTCTTCGACGCGACCGGCAGCTATTGGACGCCTGTCGCCATCCAGATTGCGGGTTTCGCGCTCGCGGCGGCCATCTTCCTGCTGATGGAACGGCGCCGTCCCCCCACATCATGAACATATGGAGAAACAAGCATGATCCTGAAGGACAAGGTCGTCATCGTATCGGGCATCGGCCCTGGCTTGGGCCAGGAGTTGTCGTCGCTGGCTGCGGCCGAGGGCGCGCATGTCGTGCTGGCGGCACGGACGCCCGCCAAGCTCGACGCCGCCGAAATGCTGATCCGCGAGGCGGGTCATGACGTCGGCATCCTCAAGGTGCCGACCGATATTTCCAGGCGCGAGGATGTCGAAAGGCTGGTGAGCACGACGCTCGACCGGTTCGGCCGGATCGATGGCCTGGTGAACAGCGCCTATATTCCCGGCGCGTTTACCGATGTGATCGACGCCGATCTCGACGAGTGGCGCAAGACGTTCGACGTGAACCTGTTCGGCACGCTCGGCCTTTGCCAGTCGGTCATCCGTCACATGCGTGAAGCAGGCGGCGGCTCCATCGTCAACGTCAACACGCAGGTAACGCGCAAGCCCTGGGTCCAGCAGGCTGCCTATGCCACGTCCAAGGCGGCGCTTGCCATGGCCACGGTCCAGATGGCGACCGAGGTCGGCCGCTGGAACATCCGCGTCAATTCGACCTTTATGGGCTGGATGTGGGGTCATTCAGTCGAGCAATCGCTCGAATATATGGCGCGGGAAAGCGGCCAGAGCGTCGCGGAACTGAAAGCCGCGCAGGAGCAGAACATCGCGCTGGGCCGGATGCCCACCGACCGTGAATGTGCGCGGCCGATCATCATGCTGCTGTCCGACTATTGCTCCGTTGTCACGGGGGCGAGCCTCGACATCAATGGTGGCGAGTTCATGCCGGGCTGAGGGCGCAGCGTCCGGCGAACATCATAAGATTGCGGCCTATTGGCGGAGGAGATGAAACATGACCAGCAGCGCGAACCGCGACCTCTTTGTAACCATGTTGAACGCCTTGGGGCGCAAGGATTTCGATGCGTTCGAAGCCTGCCTTGCGCCTGATATCCTGTTCGAATGGCCTTTTCCGGTGATGGAGGGGTTTCCCCTCGAACATCGCGGCGCGCGCTGGTTCCGCGGCACGCTGGAGGTGAGCTGGCGTGACTTCGATGACTATGCCTACCGCATAGAGACTATTCATGACCTCGCCGACGAGAACCGGCTGATCGCGGAATATACCTCCCACAGCCGTTATCGGCCGACCGGACAGCCATATTCCAACCGCTATATCAGCGTGCTCGACTTCGCCGACGGGCAGATCACGCGCTGGCGCGAGTATGTAAATCCGATGATCGTGGCGCAGGTGCTGGGCGAAGGGGCATCCTGGACCGAGGATGGCGGTCCCGAGACTACCGCCGACTAATTGATTTCGACGTATCGGGTAGCGGGCGGAGGCGGCAGCAGACAGGCTGGCGGATACGCCCGCTGATGCTTGCCCCTACGTGAGCGATCAAGCAACCAGATGACCAAGACTCGCCATACGAGCGAGGGGTGAAGGAGAGAAGCGCATGTCCTACCGTCATTTGCTGTCCCCGGGCCGCATCGGGGCGATGCCGCTGCGGAACCGCATTTTCATGACGCCAATGGGGTCGAACCTCGCGGACGAGGATGGAATTACCGGCGAGCGACTGCGCGCATATTATGAAGCGCGGGCGAAAGGCGGCGCGGCGCTCATCACCATGGGGTCGGTGTCGATCGGCTATCCGGAAGGGTCGGGCAACTGGCGCAACGAAGCCATATCGGACGAGCGCCATGTACCCGGCGTTCGGGCGCTGGCGGACGCTGTCCACGCACATGGCGCAAAGCTCGCCATGCAGTTGCAGCATGCCGGTCTGGTAGCAATGAACGACATGCTGGCGGGACGGCCGATCTGGACGCCCTCCATCCCCGCCGTCGGCAAAAGTGACGGCGACATGATGGATGGCTTCCTTGAAGATGAGCTTGCCATCTTCACCGCGCCCTTCGCGGCGATGGGGGAGCCCAATTATCGCGTCATGACCGCGCAGGATATGGAGCAACTTGTGCAGATGTTCGCCAGCGCCGCCGAACGGGCGAAGCGTGCCGGCGTCGACGCGGTCGAAATCCATGCCGGTCACGGCTATCTCATCTCCTCCTTCCTCAACCCGCTCATCAACCAGCGGACCGATGAGTATGGCGGGTCTATCGAGAATCGCGCGCGGCTGCTCTGCGAGATTATCCGCGGGATAAGGGCGGCCGTTGGCCCGGACATGCCGATCTGGCCGCGTCTCGACAGCCAGCATTTCCTGATCGATGGCGGCATCACGGTGGAAGACGCCGCAGAGACGGCGCGCCTCGCGCAGGAAGCGGGGGCCGACGCCATCCATGTGTCGGCCGACGGGCATCCCGGGCGGGGCCTGACCTATTCGACCGGGCATGCCACCGATATCCAGAACGGCTTTATCGAGGCCGCAGCCCGGATCAAGGCGCGCGTCGACATTCCGGTGATCTGCCCCGGACGGATTGAGCCGGGCGATGCCGACCGCTTCATCGCCAAGGGCACGATCGATTTCGTGACGATGGGACGCAAGCTGCTCGCCGACCCTGCGCTGCCCAACAAGCTCGCCGCGGGCAAGCTTCAGGCGGTGCGCCCTTGCGTCTATTGCTACACCTGCATCAGCCAGATTTTCTTCAGCCGCCCGGTCAAATGCGCGGTTAATCCCGAGACGGGTTTCGAGCGCGAGCGCGCCCTGCATCCCGCCGAACAACCGCGCCACATCGCGGTCGTCGGCGGCGGTCCTGGCGGCATGGAAGCGGCGCGGCGTCTGGCGCAGCAGGGGCATAAGGTGACGCTCATCGAGGCGACGAGCGGCCTTGGCGGTACGGCGCGCTTCGCGTCCATCGCCTATGCGCCCAATCAGGGCATCGTCGACTGGTTGAAGCGCGAAGTCCGTGGCAGCGCGAACATCACTGTGCGGCTCAATACGCTGGCGACGCCTGCATTGCTGAAACAGATTGCCCCGGACGAAGTGATCGTGGCGACCGGCGCGCGGCGCGATCTGCCGCCCATTCCGGGCGCCGATCGCCGCAACGTCTTTAGCGGCGACGAAATGCGCAGCATGATGCTCGGGCAGGATCTCGACAAGCTGGCGGACAAGATCGATGCCCCGACGCGGCTGATGATGCGCAGCGGCAAGCTGACTGGTCTCACTGCCCGGCCCGGCGTGGTGCGCGCGGCGAGCCAATATTGGATGCCCTTCGGTGAGCGTGTCGCCATCATCGGTGGCGAGCTGGTCGGGCTGGAACTCGCCGAGTTCCTAGCCAAGCGCGGCCGCAAGATCGTGGTCCTGGACGAGGCGCCACGCATGGGGGCGGGGCTGCAGGTCGTTCGTCGTTGGCGCGTGCTCGACGAGCTCAAGCATCTCGGCGTCAAGCTGCTACCTGAGGTGGCGGATATCGTGATCGAGGAAAATGCGGTCAGCTACAGCAATGGTTTCAATCAGCGCCGCACCATTGCCGCCGATCAGGTCGTCATTGCCAAAGGCGCGACGGGGGACACCAGCCTCGCCGACACGCTGCGTGCAGCCGGGTTCCGCGTGACCACGATCGGCGACGCGAACGGCGTGGGCTATATCGAGGGCGCGATGCAGGATGCCGCCGATGCGGCGATCGGGGTTCAGTAAGGGAAGCGGACATGTTTGATTTTACAGGGCGCCGGGTGCTCGTCACCGGGGGAACGAGCGGCATCGGCCATGCTATCGCTGAAGCCTTTGTGCAGGCGGGCGCGCAGGTCGTCGTCACCGGGACGCGCGAGAGCGTTGACTCGGCGCTGGTGCCCGAAGGCGCCGATTATCGCCCGCTGCGCCTCGAGGATCGCGATAGCATTGATGCGCTTGCGCGTGGGATCGGCGGTCTGGATATCCTGATCAACAATGCCGGTTCGACGAGCGCGCCTGAGGATTTCGGTGCCGCGATCCAGGCCAATCTGGTCGGCGTTCAGGCGCTCACCGCTGCCTGCCTGCCGCTCCTGGCCAAAAGCGATCATGACGGCGGCGGCGCGGTGGTGTCGATCGCCTCGATGATGGCGGTGTTCGGCAATTCCATCTTCCCCGGTTACAGCGCGGCGAAGGCTGGCCTGCTGCTGCTCACCAAGTCGCTGGCGCAGGAATGGGGTGCAAAGGGCGTGCGCCTCAACGCGGTCGCGCCCGGACCTGTGCGCACCCGCATGACAGAGCGTTTTGCCGACGACCCCAATTATGGCCCCGCCACCGCGCAGCGCATGGCGCTAGGCCGGTGGGGCATGCCGGAAGACATTGCCGGGCCGACCCTGTTCCTTGCCAGCCCGGCTGCGTGCTTCATTACCGGCGAGTGCCTGATCGCAAGCGGGGGCTATATGATCGCCGAAGCATAAGGGCGGCGCGCATCGTTGAGTTTGGCAAGCTGGGCACAAACCTCTACCATGGAGCGGCCGGCGCAAGGCCGGATGGGAAGAGGTACAATGACACAGGACGGCGCCACAAGGCTTGCCGCATTTTCGCGCCTGGTGCTGGCGCTCAACACTGCCTTGCTCACCGAGAATCCGTGGCGCGAATTCCTGCTGATGCTTCGTGAGCAGGTCAATGCGCGCTACGGCACGCTGATACTTACGCCGCCCGACCCATCGCGCACGACGATGATCACGCCGTCTGCGACGAGTGAGTCGATCCAGCGCTACATCGACCGCTATCTTGAGATCGACCCGTTCGTGAACCTGCCCGAAGGCAAGGTCACGACATTGTACGAATATGTCGACGAGGCTGCGCTCAAGAAAACTCCTTATTATAAGGAATGGCTTGAGACGATGGATGGCTCCCACGTCCTTGGGGTCGATCTGCGTATGAGCGGGGGCTATGAAGCGCGCCTGCGCCTGACCCGCGCGCCGGGGGGCGAGCCGTTTACGCGCGGGGAGATGTGCTGGGTGGAGGATATCGTGCCGCATCTGCGGCAGGCTATCGAACTCTATCAGCGGCTCGAAACGTCGCGCTCCGAACATGCGGTGATGATCGGTGCGATCGAACAGTTCGCGGTCGGTACTGTCGTTCTCGACCATAATCTCAAAATTCTGAAAATGAACGAGGTCGCCGCATCGATATTGGCGGAAGGCGACGGCATTGCATTGGTGGGCGGACGTGTCGCCCTGTCCCAGCCAGCTCGCGACGCCGAACTACGCAAGCGATTGAAGGAAGCGGTCGCAGCGCCCGATTCGGCAGGACGATCGGTGTTTCTGGCGGAGCGACGCTCGGGCCGTCGCGATATAGGGATCGTGATCCAGCCGGTGCAGATACCCGGCTTCATGCATACAGGCAGCGCGCCCGCACTCGCGCTGTTCCTCGGCGATCCAGAACGTCAATGCGTCGTGACGAGCGACGCGGTGCGCAAATTGTTCAACTTCACTCCGACCGAAGCGGCGATCTCGGCGTCCCTGGCCAATGGCGTCTCGGTGATCGAGACTGCACATCGGCTGGGCATCGCGGAAAATACCGTGCGCGCGCATCTGCGATCCATTTTCGCCAAGACCGGCGTCGCGCGACAGTCGCAACTCGTGCATCTGATCCACACCAGCCTGCCCGAACTGACCCTGCAGCGCGCTTGACCTGCTTCTGCGCCGGCTCAATTTTGCCAAGGGTTGAAGGGTTCGCTGGAAGCATTGTCATCTAACTGAAACACGAGCGTCATGTTGCAGTCATCCCACTGACATACTCGCCGCCACGAGGAAGAGTGGAGTCGATCAATGCGTGGAAAAACGGCTTTGACAGGAGCGCTGATAGCAAGCGCGCTGGCGCTCGCGCCGGACGCTGCCTTCGCGCAGAGCAATGCGGACTTGCAGCGCCAGATCGATGATCTGAAAGCGCAGATACAGTCCCTGACTGCTGCCCTTCAAGCGAAGCAGCCGGCGGCGCCGACGCCGGTGGCGCAGAGTGCGGCGTCCGCCACGCCAGCGCCGCCGCCGGCTGTTCTGGCCGCCGGTCCCGCTCCCACAGAGCCCGTCATCCAGGCCGCAGCATCCGCGCCGGTGAAGAAAGCCTGGTATGAGCGGCTGTCGCTGCGCGGTTACACGCAGATGCGTTATAATGGCATAATCTCGGGCGATGACACGGCGCCTGCGGGCATATCTCGCCTGCGGTCTGTGCATGATTCATCGATTTCGGATCGCGGCGGCTTCTCGCTGCGCCGCGCCCGGCTGGTGATCGAGGGCGACGTCTCGGATCGCGTTTCGCTCTATCTGCAATCGGACTTTGCGACCGCCGTCAATAATCAGGCGGGCAGCGAACGGCGCGAAGGCTATGTCCAGCTCCGCGACGCCTATGCCGATCTGTTCGTCGACAAGGCGAAAACCCTCAGGGTCCGCTTCGGTCAGTCCAAGGTGCCCTATGGTTGGGAGAATATGCAATCTTCCTCCAACCGGCTGACCCTGGACCGCAGCGACGCGATCAACAGCGGCGTTCCCAGTGAACGGGACCTTGGCATCGTCGCCTTTTATACGCCGTCTTCGGTGCAGAATATCTGGGATCGGCTGGAAGATGACGGGCAGAAGCTCTTTGGCAATTATGGTGCCTTTGGCTTTGGCGTGTTCAATGGGCAGGGGACCAACCGGACGGAGCAGAATCGCGGCCTCATGAAGGTCGCGCTTGCCACCTGGCCGTTTAAGCTGGACGCATTGGGCGGTGCGTTTGAGGGCCAGGTTCTGGAGCTTGGCGGCTCGGCCATGATGAACGACGTCCAGCCGGAAACGCGGGACGGCGGCGTCAGTTCGATCGCCTATGACGATGACCGCGTCGGTGTGCACGCCATCCTCTACCCACAGCCCTTCGGCGTGCAGGCTGAGTGGAATTGGGGGCGGGGGCCGGAATTCGACCGTGATCTGGGGTCGATCCGAACCAAGCGTTTGCAGGGCGGCTATGTCCAGCTGATGTACAAGCTCGACACCGATACCGTGGGCCATTTCATGCCCTATGCCCGCTGGCAACATTATCGCGGCGGCTGGAAGGCCGCGATCAACGCGCCCCGGCTGGAAACGGACGAGATCGAACTGGGCGTCGAATGGCGGCCCTGGAAGGCGCTGGAGTTCACCCTCGCCTATGCGCGGATGAAGCGCGCCGAGGCGGATGAGCGCCGCACCGGTCGGGCGGAAGGCGACATCATCCGCACGCAGGTGCAGTGGAACTATTAATGCCCGCCAGCGGCATGGAGAGCCGCCAGCGGGCGCTCGTTCAGCCCACTTCTTCGGGCTCCGGCGTCCAGGCGACGCCGTTAATGTGCGCGCCGCCATCCACGAACAGCGTGTTGCCGGTCACATAGCGGCTGTCGTCGCTGGCGAGGAACAGCGCGACAGGCGCGATGTCCGTGGGGATATCGCCGGTGCGACCCATCGGGTTCATCGCGTCCATGGCGGCAGCATTGTCCGGATATTGCGCCTTGAAGCGAAGATAGGCGGCGCTGGCCGCGCCCGGGCAGACGATGTTCGCCGTCACACCATAAGGCGCCCACTCACGCGCAGCGCTGCGGGTCAGGGCGCGCAGTCCTTCCTTGCCGGCGTTGAAGTCGGCCGAATAGAGATGGGCGTTTACACCGTTCAGCGAACATATGCTGATGACCCGGCCCCAGCCGGCGTCGCGCATGTGCGGCAGGCATGCCCGCATCGCCCAGAAGCTCGCCTTGACCGACATGGTCAGCGAATGGTCGAACTCCTCGTCAGTCTTGTCCTCCAGTCGCCGGATATGGCCGCCGCCATAGGCATTGTTGACGAGGATATCGACGCCGCCGAAATCGGCGTTAGCGCGGGCGATCGCCGCCAGCAGCTGTGCCTTGTCGTTGACGTCGGTTTCGACGAATGCGGCGCGGCCGCCGGCATCGGTTATCTCCTTCGCCGTAGCCGTGCCGGTCTTCGCATCATATTCGGCGATCACGACTGCCGCGCCCGCTTGCGCAAAGGCGATGGCGATGCCCCGACCGATGCCGTCGCCGCCGCCCGTTATGAGCGCGGTCTTTCCTGTGAGTTTCTGCATCTTCCCCTCCCTTTTATCAGCTGCCGAACCGGAAACGGACGGACACGCCGTACATGCGCGGCTCGCCGTAGAGCACGGAGTCGAAACCCAGCGCCGAATAGAGCGGATAGCCGCCGACGATATATTTCTTGCCCGCGATGTTGGTCGCAAACAGCGCGAGGTCGAGGCCAGGCGTCAGCGCATCGGTCCAGTCGAGCCGCGCGTTCCAGATGCCATAGCCGGGATAGGTGTCGATCGGCGCATCGGGGTCCGATGTCGTCACCTTGGCGGTGTAGCTATAATCGCTCGATACCGTGAGGCCGCCGCTCGGGCCCTGGAACACTTCATACTGCGCATTGACGCCGGCTTTCCAGCGCGGCTGGAAGGCGATCTGCCGGCCGACGCGGCAGGCGGTGCCGACATTGGTCGCGCATTTCGCATCGAGGAACGAGGCAAATCCGCCGAGCGTCAGTGCGTCGCTCGGCTTCAGCGAGACTTCCAGTTCCGCGCCCTTGTTGGTCGCCTTGCCCGCATTCTGGACGAGCGAGACGAACGTGCCGTTGGCGACAACCGGCAGCGCGATCTGGATGCCCTTATATTTGTCGTAGAAGAGCGACAGGTTGGTCCGCACGGGGACGCCGATGTCCCAGTCGGCTTTGATCCCGACTTCGAAATCGTCCACCGTTTCCTTGTCGAAGGTCGAGGATTCCAGCGTTGGCGCCGGCAGGTTGAAGCCGCCGCTCTTATAGCCGCGTCGATAGGCCGCGTAGGTCAACACCTGCGGCGCGACCTCATATTGCAGGGTGATGTCATAGGTGAACGCGCTGAATTTTGCGCGCCCCTCGACCGGACATTCGATCAGGCCGGTCGCCGTATTGACCTGCGTGCAATTGCCCGCGTCATCGGTAACGGAGGAGGTCAGGAAGCGCTTGTCCCAGGTGTGGCGGATGCCGCCGGAAATCTGGAAGGCTTCCGTCGCCTGCCATTCGACATGGGCGAACAGCGCGTCGCTCTTGTCGCTGTAATAATTGCCGGTGCGCGTGGTCTGGCCAAAGACCGAGGAGCGATAGGACTGGTTGATGCCTGGCTTGGTCTGCTCATGATAGCCGCCGACCACATAGGACAAAGTGCCATCGGCAAGGCTGCCCTGAAGCTGAAGTTCTTCGGTGAACTGGTTGGTGCCGCGGATATAAGGCGGCTTGCTGCCGAAGCCGGGATATTCGCCGTAAGCGAAGTTGAGGCTGGGCGTCAGGTCATTGGCCTCGGCGGTGCGCGAGCGCCGCAGTGAAATGATGTTCTTGAGCGTCAGCGTATCGGAAAGCTCGATTTCCGTGCGGTTGGTGATGCCATAGGCTTTGCCCCGCAAGTAAACAGGTCGCGTCGACAGGTTGCGGCGCACGCCAACACTCCGTTGCAGGGCGAGGGCGTCTTCGAACTGCTGCGGTGTCAGGCCAGTGACGCTGAGGCCGCCATTCGCGCCGGCGATAAAGGCTGCAACGGCGCCGCCAAACGGCCCGGTCGGGCAGCCGGGGAGGGCGACGGACAGGCAGGCGACCGGCGTTGGAGCGCCGACGAGAAGCGGAATGGCCGCAGGCAGCCCAAAGCCGGTCTGCAGCGCTTCCGGCACCGGCAGGATGCCAAGCGGCGCGCCCGGATTGACCGCGCGCAATATCTGGCCGCTGCCCGTATTGTTCCGATAATTATAATCGACGATGGTGACATTCTCGATCGTATCGGTGGGCTTGAGCAGCAGCGATACGCGGAATGCATTGTGATTGCGGCTGTCGGCCCGCTGCCCTGTGTAGATCGACTTGGTGAAACCCTCGCGCCGCGAATAGGAGCCGGCGATGCGCAACGCCACGCGGTCCTCCACGATCGGGAGGTTCAGCACCCCCTCGACTTCGTGGAAATCATAGTTGCCGTAGCTGCCCTTGATCGATCCACCCAGGTCGAATGTCGGGCGATTGGGTTCAAACAGCACCGCGCCGCCGGTCGTGTTGCGACCGAACAGCGTGCCCTGCGGCCCTTTCAGCACCTGGACATTGGCAAGGTCGTAGAACACGCCAGAGCCAGCGATCGCGGTGGGCACTTCAGCGAAATAGGTCGCGACGCTGGTGAAGTTGCGCGCGCCGCCACCAACGATGCCCGGCCCCTGACCGCGTATGTAAAAACCGGCGTCCTGCCGGTTGTTCTGGTAGATGTTGAGCGCAGGGGCCGCTTGCCTGAGCGCTTCGGTCGATACGATCCCGCGTTCCGCAAGCGTGTCGCCGGACAAAGCGGTGATCGCGACCGGCACGTCCTGCAACGCCTCCTCGCGCCGGCGGGCGGTTACGACGATGTCAGCGAGGCCACCGCTGGTTGCCACCGGCGTCTCGGTCGTCTGCTTGCGATCGGGCACCGTATTGCCCGCCTGTGCCAAGGCCTGTGCGCCTCCTGCCAGTGTCAGGACGGATGCACTCAGCGTTGCGATGAAATAGTGATGCTGGAACTTGCCCATGCCTTTGAATCCCCTCTTGTCGTGCGACGAGGTATCGGTCGGCATAAGTGACCGCTACTCGTCTGTTTTCCGCCGTAGCTTTACGTGCAGAAACTATTGTTCAGATATACGAACATCCCCACAAGAGTGGATGCTGATCTTCGATACGCTACTTAGCGTCTTAGAATCGCGCAAACACCTATATTGTCTATATGCATAGGAGCTATTGCGTATTTCAAGACATTTCTGATACGCGAATGTCGATCTCGACCGACTGGCGGTTGGCGCTGGAAGCCTGGCATGATGACAGCAACTAATCAGGGCTATGAATTTGACGATACGGATCGTCGGATCGTCGCCTTGCTCAAGGAAAATGGACGCGTCTCGAACCAGGAGATTGCGGAGCGGCTGGGCCTGACCCGTGCCGTGGTGGGTCTGCGCATCCAGCGGATGACGGAGGCAAAGGCGTTGCGGATCGTCGCGGCCGCCGATTTCGCCGCCTATAATTACAATGTTCTCGTGACGCTCGCGATCAAGGTGGTTGGTCGGCCGGCGTCGGCGGTCGCGCAGGATCTTGCCGAGATGGATGAGATGTTCGCCGTCCACCTCGTCACAGGCGGGCACCAGATCGAGGCGCTGGTCGCGGTCCACGATCTGGACGAACTGTCATGCAGCGCGATGCCCAATATCATGAAGATCAAGGGGCTGGGGCAGATCGACGTCGCTGTCGCCACCAACGTTGTCAGCTATAATTTCGATGTCGGGATTTCGCGGTGAGCATGTCGGACCTGGACGAACTAGACCGGCGTCTGATGGACGTGCTTGGCGAGGATGCGCGCCTGAGCAATCGGTCGCTCGGGCGCCGGCTGGGCGTCGCCGAGGGAACCATCCGGGTCCGCATAAAGCGGCTCATGGCGCGCAGGCTGCTGCGGTTCACGGCGATCACCGACAATCGCCAGCATGGCAGCCCCATCCTCGCCTTCATCCGCGTCCGTGCCGATCCAGTCACGGTGGACGGACTTGCTGCGTCGATCTCGCAAATGCCCGATATACGCAGTGTCATCGTGACACTTGGCAGCTTCAACCTGCTTGTTGTCGGGCTGTTCGATAATGAGATGCGCCTCGTCGATACCGCCAGCGATCATATCGTTGCCATGGAGGGCGTGCGAGCTATCGAGACGTCCGTCGTCGTCCAGTCACTGAAGTATAATGAAAGAATGGCGAAGCTGAATATCTGATTGGGCAAAATATTTCCTCAGTCATACAAAATCCATAAAGTAAAAATGAACATATAATAACGTGATGGAGAAGATTATGGGAAGGCTTTCAGGTAAAACCGCGATCGTGACCGGCGGTGGCGATGGGATCGGCCAGGGTATCGTGCAGCGCCTTGCGTCCGAAGGCGCACGAATCCTGGTCGCTGACATCAACGCGGCAACCGGTGAGCAAAGCGCGCGGGACGCTGCGGGTCAATATGGTGCTGAAACAAGCTTTCGCCAAGTCGATGTGACCCGCCGCGAAGACGTCGAAGCGATGGTCCGCTTTGCCATCGAGACGATGGGTGGCGTCGATATTCTCATCAACAATGCTTGGGGCGGCGGCAACATCAAGCGTATCGAGAACAAGACCGACGCCGACATCGAGCATGGCGTGACGATGGGCCTTTACGCCGCGATGTGGGGCATGCGCGCGGCATTCCCGCACATGAAGGAAAAGGGCTGGGGGCGGATCGTCAACATCTGTTCGCTGAACGGCGTCAACGCCCATATCGGCAGCGCAGAATATAATGTCGGAAAAGAGGCGCTGCGCGCTTATTCGCGGACGGCGGCGCGCGAATGGGCGGGCTATGGCATCACCTGCAACATCGTCTGCCCGGCCTCGATCAGCGCGTCTTATCGCGCTTTTCGCGACGCCAATCCCGAGACGGCGGCCGCGATGGCGGCGATCAACCCAATGGGCCGGATGGGCGACCCGCTGGAAGACATCGCGCCGGTCGTCAGCTTCCTGTCGAGCGACGATTGCCGCTATCTGACGGGCAACACGCTGTTCGTCGATGGCGGCAGTCACATCAACGGCGTCGCCTGGGCGCCCGAGCTTCCCGACTGAAGAATGGTGCCTGATTCTGCGCTTAGTCCAGGGACGGGTCGTCCCGTACGCGTAAACCGATAATGTCGTGATCCTGCCCCCGCGAAACCATGACGCCCGCCATGGCTAGGGGGATGGCTTCTCGGCAAGATCGCAAGCGATAAAAAGGGAGGGTGACAATGGCGAACACCATGGATCTGAAAGGCCCTGATGGCCTCTGCCGCAGCTATGGCGAGGCGATGTTGGCGAAGGATGGGCGGCTGATCGCCGGCCATTATCTGTTTCCCTATATCTCTTTCACGCTTGGCCATGTGCATACATTCGAGGATCGCGAGACGGCCGATCAGGCGTGCAGCGATCAGGTCGCGCGCTTCGATCGCGCGGGTGTGGGCACGGACATTCGCCTGACTGCATTCCGGTGCGAGCCGGTCTCGCCAGACGCGGCCCTATGCCATCTGACCTGGGAAATATTCCCGGTGAACGGGACGCCCGGCTGGTCGTGGACCAATGTCTATGGCTATCGCCGCCGCGAGGATGCCGAAGGGTTCGAGTTCAACATTTCTGATCAGGAAATTGGCAAGCTGCTCGACCGCTTCCCTGATTTTTATAGCCTTTAGCGTCCCGCTTTGTCTCGCGCGCATGCCCTGTGGGCCGATTGCGCGAGGTGGGAGCGACAGCAGGTGCAGCCCATAGCGGGTCCGTGCGTTGGAAGGGGATCGTCCCTGGACACGCAAAGGAGAACGCATTGATGGCGACCCGTTGGCCCAGCCAGTTGATCATTGCCCGCCACGGCCAGAGCGCGGGCAATGTCGCGCGCGATTTGGCGGACGAGGCGCGGCACGACCGTATCGCGCTGACCATGCGTGACGCCGATGTACCGCTCAGCGATCTTGGCCATGATCAGGCGGCTTCGCTGGGGCGCTGGTTCGCCCGGCGGCCGGAGGAGGAGCGACCCGAAATCCTGCTGTCTTCGCCTTATCTGCGCGCCTGCCAGACTGCGCAGGTCTTTCGCGAGGCGGGCGGGGCACCCGGGGATGAACCGATTTGTTTCGATGAGCGGCTGCGCGAAAAAGAGTTCGGCATTCTCGACGGGCTGACGACCAGCGGCATCCATAATCTCGAACCGCAACAGGCGGAATTTCGCGCAATGCTCGGCAAATTCTATCACCGCTCGCCTGGCGGGGAGAGTTGGTGCGACGTCATTTTGCGACTGCGTTCGGTGATGGACACGATCTCGCTTCATTATGCGGGGCGGCGGGTGATGATCTTCAGTCATCAGGTCGTCGTGCTCTGCCTGCGCTACATATTGGAGCATATGACGGAGGCGGAAATCCTCGCCGTGGACGCGGCGGGCGACGTCGCCAATTGCGCGATCACCGAATATTGGCTGGATCCTGAGCATGGGAAGGACGGTCGTCTTGCCCTGACCCGCTATAATGTGACGGCGCCGATGGAGGCCGAGGACACGCCCGTCACCAAGGCGCCCGATGCGATTGCGGGGGCACGCGGATGACGCTGCCCCTGATCGACGAGAGGTGGCTGCGCGACCATCCACTGCCCCGGATCGAGGAAGGCTGCGACAAGAATGCGCGCGGCCGTGCTTTGGTGGTGGGCGGGGCGGCCTTTGTCCCCGGCGCGCTGCGGCTGACCGGTGAAGCGGTATTGCGGGCGGGCGCTGGCAAGGTGCAACTGGCGACGGTCGCGTCCGTGGCCGTGGCGCTCGGTGTCCATATGCCCGAAGCTTCGGTGCTGGCGTTGCCTGCCGATGCGGACGGGGAAATCGCGCTGGAGGCCGCGTCAATACTCGCAAATCCCTTGGGCCGGTGCGACGCACTGGTGCTGGGGCCAGGGATGAGCGTGGCGGAGCAGACCGCGGCGCTGGTCGGACAACTGCTTGCTTCTCCAAGGGAAGGGCTGGTCACGCTGCTCGATGCGGCTGCCCTGACCTCCGCTGGCGATCATGTCGATACGCTGCGCGCGCATCAGGGGCGCATCATCATGACCCCGCATGCCGGGGAAATGGCGATCCTTGCCGGGATCGATGCGCAGGAGGTGACGGATGACCCCGCCCGCGTCGCCCGCGACATGGCACGGCATTTCGGGGCAGTAGTGCTGCTGAAGGGGCAGGAGAGCTTCATCGCCGATCCGACGGGCCAACTTTTGCACTTTACCGGTGGCTGCGTCGGGCTCGGCACGGCGGGTT